>Ga0070741_10014225_pt1 | contig 13815 bp, 10 predicted proteins | sample Coa_R1_4_FD_66440 | JGI IMG/M metagenome (GOLD analysis project Ga0070741, IMG submission 66440) | Surface soil microbial communities from Centralia Pennsylvania, which are recovering from an underground coalmine fire - Coalmine... | ecosystem: Environmental > Terrestrial > Soil > Unclassified ... | reverse complement strand
CAATTCCAAAGCTCACTATTGACTAAAAAGCGAGGCTCTAAGTATGAAAGTGGTTCTTTTCTGTGGTGGGGCCGGCATGCGGCTCAGGGGGTACGCCGATGATGTTCCAAAACCAATGGTGCAGATCGGCACGCGTCCGATTCTTTGGCATTTGATGAAATATTACGCGCACTTTGGGCACAAGGATTTCATTCTATGCCTGGGATACCGCGGCAACTGCATCAAGGACTATTTCCTGCACTATGACGAATCGGTTTCTAACGATTTTGTCTGGTCGCATGGGGGAAAAACGATTCACTTTCTTAATCGTGATATTGACGAATGGACCATCACGTTTGTCGAAACAGGAGCCAATACAACTATCGGCGAGCGTCTTAAAGCTGTTGAACCGTATCTGCAAGGTGACGAGGTTTTCTTAGCGAACTATGGCGACGGCCTAAGCGATCTTCCGCTTCCTACGATGATGTCGACATTCCAGCAGAGCAATGCCATTGCCTCATTGCTGCTTGTTCAGCCCACCGCGAGTTTCGATATCGTTAACACAGACCCGAGAGGAACGGTTAACGAGATTTGTGAGTTGAGCCGCTCCGACATTTGGATTAACGGCGGGTTCTTCATACTCCGTCGCGAGATTTTTTCCTACTTACGTTCTGGCGATGAGTTGGTCCGAGCTCCCTTTCAACGATTAATCGAAAAACGAGCCTTACTGGCGTATAAATACACTGGATTCTGGCAGTGCATGGATACTTTCAAGGACAAGCAGCGATTGGAAGAACTCAACCAAAGTGTCGCTCCATGGAAAGTCTGGCATCGACAGATGGCCATCCACACTGAAGAAACAGCAGCGGTGCAAGCCACTGCTTGATCTTAGCCTTTTGTTTTTCACGTCAAATTTGCACGGACGCAGCTATAAGGCCGATTCGTCAGCTAAATCGATGAACATGCGCTCTATTTATGGATGTTAAAGAAACCGAAGTTGAACCTGGCGTAGGTGAAACCCTATCGAAGGCCATCGACCTATTGAAGAGGCGTGGGGTAGGAATCATTGCAGTTGCTTGTCTAATTACTATTGCAACTAACGCAGTCCTTGCATGGCTGCCGAATCGCTACACGTCCCAGGCTACACTTCTCGTCGTACAGCAGCAGGTGCCAGAACGCTATGTAGTTCCCACCACATCAACGAGCCTCGCAGACGCCCTTCAAGCGATGAAAGAAGAGGTCCTTTCACGAACTAGACTGTCTGAAATTATTGGAGATTTTGACCTGTATGCAAAGGAAAGAACAGCGCTACCGCCGGAACAAATTATCGACCTAATGCGGCGTAATATTGACATCCAGCCACTGAACGCCGATCCGGAACGCCGGGACTTCAATGCTTTTAGGATCTCATTCACAGCCACTAGTCCACATTTAGCGCAAGATGTCACCAGCAGACTAACATCCTTATTTATTCAAGCAAACCTAAAAACGCGCGAGGACCAAGCGAAAAACACAACGAGGTTTCTATCAGAACAACTTAAAGTTGTTGCGAATCGCTTGGTTGAACAGGAACAGCGTTTGCGCGACTACAAGATGCAACATCTCGGTGAACTGCCAGAACAAGAGCAAGGGAACGTGGCTATTCTTGGAGGACTTCAAGCTCAACTCCAGAATACGGAGGCTTCTCTCAGTCGAGCACAGCAGCAACGTGTGTATCTGGAGTCCCTGCTAGATGATTATCGGCGCGGTTCCGCTCATGGCGCATTGCTAGGGAATGGATTATCGGGAACTCATATCGTGACTCCCTTAGCGGCGGCCACTGCGGAACTCACACGCTTGCAGACTGTAAGAGACAATTTGCTCAGCCGATACACTTCAGCCCATCCGGACGTCAAAAAGGCTGAAGCAGACGTTGTAAGGCAAAGTCAAGTAGTGGATAGACTCAGAACGTCTGAATCTGCCCAAAGCAACTCAAACACTCCCCAGACGCCAATCAACTCGGAAGATGATATATCAACTATACAGATTAGAAGTCAATTAGAGGCGAACAGGGTAGAAATTGATGGTCTGTTAGGGGATCAAAAGCGGCTGAAAGCGGCGGCCGCCGATTATCAGCATCGACTCGATGCGACTCCCGTCACAGAACAACAGTTAGCGGAAGTTCTTCGTGACTACGATTTGCTTAAGAAAGAATATGCAGATCTATTGAGTAAGCAGGAACAATCTCAATTAGCGTCCAGCTTAGAAAAGCAACAAGAAGGACAACAGTTCCGCCTGGTGGATCTACCCAGCCTTCCCACGGTCCCCTCGAGCCCGAAGCGTCTAAAAATGAGTCTTGGAGGAATAGCAGGAGGCCTCTTTGTGGGGTTGGCATTCGCCTTGTTAAGAGAAATGAGGAAGCAACCCTTTCATGATGAAAAAGAACTCAAGAAATGCTTCAGCGTACCTGTCGTGAGCGTGCCTCTTGTACTTACGCCGCGAGAAAAGCGCAATCGGACCTGGAGAAATTCATTTGAGTGGACGACAGCATCAGCGCTCTTTTTAGCAGCACTCGCCGCCGAGTTCTTGGTGTATCGATGGCGCTAAGAAAGTGGCAAGGCGACTGAGTTGAACCTCGATCTATAACTATTAGGCTACTCGTGAGCTACTTATCCCGTCGGCTAAATCAAGGACTCGGCATTCAATCGAACGAACCGCGTCAAAAAAACGACAGCTTGTCGCCTGGTTCTGGAACACCGGCTGTAATACATGGCGCTCAGGGTCCGAGGTTTCCACTGTTCCCGATTGAAGAAGCAGAACTCAATGCGGAAAGCAAGATCGTCTACTACACCGATCCCCATGGTGGTGGCGCAGATCGCTTTCGCCAGCTTCGAATGCGGCTTCGAGAATGGGGAAGCACGGACAAATGCAATAGTTTATTGATAACAAGCGCTCTGCCGCAGGATGGGAAATCGACGGTTTCTCTTAACTTGGCTACCGCGTTAACGGAGCATGGAAGGCGCCGTGTGCTGTTAATCGAGGCCGACCTTCATCATCCGACGTTGACGCAACAGCTGCGATTAAAGACGTGGCCCGGATTCGCGGATTGTTTAGAAGGACGATTATCCGTTCGCTCGGCGATTCGACGAGTGGAGCCGCTTGGTTTCTACCTTCTCCCAGCGGGAGAGGCTCACGGCAATCCCAGCGAGATCTTGCAATCCGATGAAATGACGAACCTTATGGTTGAACTTCGTCTATGTTTCGATTGGATCGTGATCGACGCCCCCCCACTCGCTCCTCTCACAGATGCAATGTCGCTAGCTCGGCATGTGCAAGCAAGTCTGCTAGTCGTACGCGCCGGCCGGACGCCTCGCGCCGCTGTCGAGCAGGCAATGGGCCTTCTCGATCCTAAACGAGTCATTGGTATTGTGCTCAATGGGATCGATGGGTTGCATCGGGCCTATTCGAAATATTATGGATATTCTCCTCATACGGGAACTCAAGCACCCACCGGTGGAAGCCAACACGGTTTGACAATCCACAACGGAACGCCCTGATGCGCTTTGACTATTGCGTAATCGGCGGGGGCATCGTAGGTCTTGCTACAACGATGGCTTTGCTTCGCAACCGGCCCGGATGCAGCATTGTCCTCCTTGAAAAAGAATCCCGACTAGCTGGACATCAAACTGATCACAACAGCGGAGTAATCCACGCTGGAATATATTACGCTCCCGGAAGCTCGAAGGCCAAACTCTGTAGTGCAGGTGCTCGGGCGACCAAACAATTTTGTTCCGAACATCGAATTCCGGTTGAGGTTTGCGGAAAGCTAATAGTTGCCACCAACGATGTTGAATTACAGCGGATGCAAGCGTTGCACACACGTGGCAAGCAGAATAATGTTCCGCTCGATTTGCTGGACGCGGCTGAACTCAAAAAACTTGAGCCAAATATCTCAGGCCTGGGCGCTCTTTTGGTGCATTCCACTGCAATTGTAAATTATGGGGTAGTCGCTAATAAAATTGCCGAGTTGGTGCAACAGGCGGGCGCAATAATCGAGCTCCGTGCAAACATCGATGGCATTCGCGAAAGTTCACATGAGGTTGCCATAGCAGCCGGAGAACGCCGATGGACCTGTAGACAACTTATAGTTTGTGGCGGGTTACAGTCGGACCGTCTCGCAAGAATTGCGGGCCTTCAAATTAAACACCAAGTCATCCCGTTTCGAGGGGAATACTATAGACTGCCCAATCATAAGTCCCAGATTGTGCGGCGCCTGATCTATCCGGTTCCCGACCCTAGTTTGCCTTTTCTGGGCGTGCACCTTACGAAAATGATCGACGGTGGAATCACTGTCGGACCAAACGCTGTACTCGGATTCTCGCGCGAGGGGTACCCAAGATTCTCGACCTGCTTCACCGATGTGTGGGAGTACGCCCGTTTTGCTGGCTTTTGGAAGTTTGCCCGAGGTAACTTCAAATCGGGTCTTCACGAAATGCGCAATTCGATTTGGAAGCGTGGATACCTCCAGGAGTGTCGGAAATACTGTCCAAGTTTAGGAATTGACGATTTACTGCCACAATGCGCCGGTATTCGTGCTCAAGCGGTAATGCTGGACGGCACCCTAGTTCACGATTTTTTGTTCCTTCAAACCCAACGAATGCTTCACGTATGCAATGCGCCGTCGCCGGCTGCGACATCCGCAATCCCGATTGGCGAAGAAATCGCGACGAAGTGCGTTGGCGCGCGTGCGGCTTAAACCGCGTGAATGTTTATTACTAACATGAATGTTCGTAGTATTAAGCGATTTAGCCCCAGGTCTCCACGCAATCGCATCGAATGGTCGCCGTTACAAGACACAATTTCCGCCTAAATTGAAAGACAGTGTTTGGTGTGAACGTTTTCTGAGGCTTTCGCTCATCCAGCATTATTCTGTTTGTCCGGCGCACGATTGGCTTATAAAGCCGTGAGATTTAGCTTATTTTTGCGATAATTCTTTGTCACAAGAGGCAACGAGCTCAGGACGAGTCTGTAAGCATCCAAACAAATATCAGGCGGACAAAGACAGTAAGAAGAATGTGCCTATCGAAAACCAACAAATCGAGCCAATCCTGATGTGGGATTACACGACAGCGCCTACCGACTACAAGCACCTGTTTCCTGGTGGTGTAGCCAGCCGCTGTTGGATAGCTTTAGTACCAGCCGGTTTAGTATTCGAGTTTTCGGAGTACCTCAGACTTGGTCAACGCGCGTCCACAAGCCATTGTCTTGCAGATGGTCGGTATCTTTTTTGCGGGCGACTTGATCTCTAGTGTATTGCCGTTCCTTCGTTGTTTTACCTTTTACGCGGAAGATATGGTAACACCGACTCACGATGTAAGAAAATATTTAAAAAACCTGCGCCCATAGCAGCCTTCTTCCCAACCTGCAGTACTAGTAGTAACTTAACTTTCTTTCTTTACGTATTTACCGCTATATTTACGCTAACTCTCTAATAAGTTTTTCTTCCAGCGTAGCTACACAAACCGGAGGGGTGTCGGAGTGCGCGTCTGTTTTATTTCTGAATTTTTCAAGTTATTGAATTCACGTCTTCTAGCTGGAACGTCGTGCGGGTATATTTCCCATGCGATTGTGAGGGGTGTGAGTCTACACCTGCACGCTTAGAGAAATAGGTAGCGATAAGGCAATGAAGACAATTCTGTTTGCTGAAGACGGACCCGAGACACGGAATTACTTACGAAGCACCGTGAACGGCGGCCGCTACGACACCGAACTCGGCGAAGACGCTGTGTTTGGGGCTACAACTAAGAATTCCACTCCTTCCACAAGTGAAACTTGGTCTCAAAGCATCGAGGACTTGCTCAGTAAGGTTGGGGCATCTGATGTTCCAGTTTTACTCAGGGGAGAAACGGGGGTCGGCAAGGAGGTAGTAGCGCGGAAGTTGCATGATCGATCAGCCCGAACGGGTGGACCTTTCCTGAAAGTTAATTGCGCGGCACTGCCGCGCGAACTAACAGAAAGCGAACTTTTCGGTTATGAACGAGGAGCGTTTACTGGTGCCTTCAAGACCACTCCAGGCAAGTTTGAAATGGCGAATGGGGGAACAATCCTACTCGATGAAATCGGTGACATGGATTTTCCCTTGCAAGCAAAATTGTTGCAAGTACTTCAGGATCATGAGTTTCTCCGCCTCGGGGCGAAAGATACATCCCGGGTGGATATCCGGGTGATGTCCGCCACTCATTGCGATCTCGAAAAAGCAGTGAGTGAAGGTCGATTTCGACAAGACTTATATTATCGGCTGAATATTGTAGAAATTCACATACCGCCACTTAGAGAAAGAAAAGACGAAATTCTTGCGCTGGCGCGCATGTTCGTCGAAAAACACTCAGTTGGAAAATGCGTTCAATTGCCTGAGCAACTGCAGAGTATCCTTCTTGAACACGACTGGCCGGGGAACATACGGGAGCTAGAAAATGTCATCAGGAAATTCCTTGTTTTCAAGAACACGGACATCGTTGCTGACGAACTAAGGCGTGCGATTAAAAAAACCGGGCGGCTGGTTTCTAGAACTGGAATATCTTCGCCTGCAAAAGAATCCGGATTCGATCAGCGCGCGGAGGACGCCGCGTCCCGTCAGGATGCAAGCTCGTGGCAAGATGCCGATGGATCAGATCCTCTTGGTAACACGAATTCGTCTGTCACTCCTATTGGCAGACACGCATTCGGGCGTTCACCGCGTCGTGTGGCCGCTCTGGCGGAAGTCGACGATGCCCGAAGAAAAGCCGAAGCAAACGCCATTCTCGCCGCGTTAAATTCGACACTTTGGAACAGGAAGCAGGCCGCGAAGCTATTGAACGTTGAATACAAGGTTCTGCTCTATAAAATGAAAAAATTACGGCTCGGAGAGACCTACGGTGAAATCGAACCCGACCAGAAATCTTCGAGAAATGGTGCGGTTTCAGCGCCAACACCTATTGTTAGGGGAAAACGCTGCGAGATCTGCCGTCGAAGCGACATATCAGAATAACTTTCTCTTTGCCAAAAACGACTATTCGGGATCAAATCCCCCAGTTGTTGTTTGGGTTTTACTCGAACATATAACACTGAGCTGCCGATGAGAAAGGAAGAATACATGGGGCCCAGAACATCGCGTAGACCCACCACAAATGGCATCCGCTTACTCGATCAGTCAATGTACAACACCCCCTGTTGAGATTTCCAGTTACCTGACTCCGGATGAGTGGACCGGCGAAGGAGGGAGACAACGCCCAAACATTGCGGAGTTGTTAGAGGACCGATTTCGCCTGCCCCGGGCAATTGCCAACTTCGCCCTCGATGGCCATCAGCTTTTCTGTCAGGTGAATGGCCATGACCCGCAAGATCTTGCTATAAGTGGACCAATCGACGCGGCGCACCTGATAAACAGTTTGCGCTTCGAGCGATATGGAACTCTTTCGCGACGGTACAAATCAAGGTCAGCAGCAAACCGGCTTTTTCACCTCAGCTACTACAGTTGTTTACGGCCATTCCTGCCGTCACCGGCTCGCAAACAGCTACAGAGGCTGTATTTCCGCAAACGATTGGCGACGCCGTTTCCTCGCTGGCCGGTTGATTCCTCCGCGGATACCCTCCTTGAACATGCGTTGCTTGCGACAATGGAGCGCCATAAGATAGAGGCAATTCCTTTTATATGGTTTTGGCCAGATGGCATTCAAAGTGCCGCCATTATCACCCATGACGTAGAAACACAAGCGGGACGAAATTTCTGCGCGCGATTAATGGATTTCGACGATTTATTCAACGTCAAATCTTCTTTTCAACTAATTCCTGAAAAACGATATGCTATTTCAGATGGGCTATTGGACGAGATTCGCTCGCGAGGGTTTGAGATCAATGTCCATGACCTGAACCATGACGGGTGTCTGTTCAGCAGTCGAACATTGTTTCTACATAGGGCTAAGAAAATTAACGAGTATTTGCAAGCCTTTCGGGCCCAAGGCTTCCGCTCTGCCGTGATGTATAGAAACGCCGAGTGGCTTCACCACCTGAATGTCTCCTATGACATGTCCATTCCCAATGTTGCCCACTTAGACCCTCAGGCAGGCGGATGTTGCACAGTTTTGCCCTTTTTTGTAGGGCAAGTTTTGGAACTTCCGGTAACACTTATACAGGACTATTCTCTTTATCACATTCTTCGGGACTATTCCATCGAACTCTGGCAACAACAAATCGCTTTGATTCAGAAAAAGCACGGACTAATTTCTCTTATTGTGCATCCTGACTACATTATTGAGGAGAAGGCAAGGAAAACGTACGGACAGATATTGCAACATATCTGTACGTTACGCGAAAAACGCAAAACATGGATCGCGCTCCCTGCTGAAGTTGCCGATTGGTGGCGTTTACGGAGCCAATTGAACCTTGTCAAAGTCAGTTCCAGTTGGCGTATAGAGGGCAAAGGTAAAGAACGTGCCCAAATCGCTTATGCCGTAAGACACGACGGTGAGCTTCGATACGAACTCACGTAGCTGGCTGCTAACGATCCCGCACCTGAAAAGCGGAGTCAACGCAACTATTTCGGTATTTTGGCGGGACGTACGGTATAGACAGCGCTCGCTTGGGGCAACGATATCATGCAAAATGGCGATATGAAAATGCGCCGAGCGCAGCCAGGCAGTTTGCGGGGGCGATTTTGCACGTTGCCGGGAGTAATCGCCGGATCCAGGTGCGATCAGCACTCGGGCGGCCTCCAGGCCAACGCAAATAGGATATTGGCTGACGTTCTGCGTTCCACCGCTCCTTAAATGTCACCAACCCTAGATTGTCGCAGTCCGAACGCCCCCAATCTAGAACTTTAAGCCCACGGTCGATGCCCGTGTGAATCGCATGCCACAGTAAGTATGGCATTACGCCAAGTTTATGGAATTGCGGCAACGATGCGCCATTTTTATAGTAGAGCGTGTTCTTAAATTCCAATGCTAAAATCGCGCCCACAGCTCGACCGTCTTTATATGCGCAGTAGATCAGCGCCGACCTCCCTAAATACTTGGCGACATTAGCGAACCAAATCTTCGGCGGTGGTAGCAGTCCATGCCGGCGACGGGTTTCTATTACTAGTTGATAAAAATCCTTCAAAATACCTGGATCTCTTCCCTCCCTGATCGAAATACCCGACTTCTCGGCGCGACCAATTCGTCTCTGAACGCAGGCGGAGTGAAAGTTACTAAATACCATGGCCGGTCCTCCACGGAGATCTAGACGATGAAGAAAGTACCGTCTCATCTCTGGCCAACCATGCGATGTAATCGTGGAGAACGCACGCGTTGACCGCACTTCAGCGTAGCTACAATTTTCAAGCCTGGCTTTTTCTTGAATACTGGAAAGAAGAGTTGCAAAGTCTTCTGAAGTCCCAACTAGCGGTTCGCAATGATCGGAAAATGGCAGGGAAACTAATCGTCGGCCGGTGAACCAGCTTTGTACTCGACAGAACACCACGCCGTTGCTCAATTTGCAATTCGGACCGGACGTGGTAAGTGCAGCCGGCCGATAACCATAAGTTTGGCCTAATGCTTGCAGCCATTCTCGCGTGTGAAACACCGACGCCTCAGGATGAAACCGAACGAATTCTGTCCATCGAGAATCGCTTAACGGATCAATTTCATGAACTGCAGTATTCATACCGTGTTTTGCTTGAGTGCGCATACGATACGAAACGATGGAATCACGGCCTTATTCCGGGAATCGGTGGCTTAGATAACCTCTGCAGTTCAGCCCTTGCGTTACTGGCGTCGGGGGATTCGCTGTGGCTCGCGAGCGCTTGAATTAAGGACTGCCTCGCTAGTGCTGATTGCCCGGAAGCCAGATACGCCATCCCTAAGTGATATTGAAATGATGGGTTCTTTGGCGCGCCTTCCACTGATTTCTTCAACTGTGTAATAGCGACATCGATCGCTCCGGTTTTGTAGTAAGCCCAGCCCAGCAGATCGGCAGTCGCAGCAGAAGGCATCTTCTGCTTGGCAAACTGTGCGAGTGAGAGCGCTACGTTGGGGTTACCCCCATGATCCAGATAAAGATGCGCCAATACGAACGATAAAATTGGAACCGACGGAAGCGTCTGCCGGGCCTGTTCGCACACGTGTTCAGCTTCTTGCCAATTGCCCTCCTTCTCATAGAGGGCTTCTAACGAAAGGTAGGCGGGTACACTCTTCGGATCCGCTTGAACAGCAGCGCGGAAGTGCGCTTTAGCTGGTTCGACGAAGCCTCGCGCTAAATCGATATTGCCAAGCAAAAAGTAAGCGTCTCTGGCTTTGTGGTCTATCATGAGCGCTTGCTGTGCATTCGCTTCCGCTTTATCCAGATTCCTTAAATTAAGGTGCGCGACGCCCAATAATACGCGCAATCCCGCCTTCTGTGGATGCTGTTCCACCAATTTCGAAATCCGTGGCACAAGAAGTTTGGTTTTATCCTGTCGCATGTAAAGACTGAGCATCGTCGCCACGGCAGGTTCCGAAGTGTCGTCTTGTTTTAAGGCTTCCTCCAGACGGCTTTCCGCTTCTTTTAGATCTCCCTTTGCGATCAAAGCTCGCGCCTCAGTGACGTAGGCTGATGCCAGTTTCGGATTCTCGGTCGTTGCGCGCTCTGCCAACTCGACAGCGGGACCATACTCTCCGGTGCTAGCCTCCAGCCGTGCTAATGCAGTAGCAGCTTGCGGCATTCTCGGCGCCAATTCAAGAGCATGCGCAAAAGAGTCTTTGGCTTCCATTGAAAGGCCCGAAGACATCTGGGACATGCCGAGGAAATAGTAACAACTAGCACAGCTTCGGTCGATTTTTATCGCCGATCGCAAAATTGAGGTGGCCTTCTCATAATTAGCTTCGAGAAGCAATATGCGGCCCTCCGCCAAGAGGCCTTTAGGATCAGCCGGGGTTTTCGCGAGAATTTGCTCATCGAGCAGGCGCGCTTCCTCTATTTGATTACTGGCAAGAAGGGTTTCAAGTAAGCCGATCTTAACTGCGGCATCCTTCGGCTTCTCTGCCAATAACTTCCGCCACTCCCGCAGTGCGTTCTCTTTCTGCCCGGTAGACGTATAGAAGGCCGCGAGAGATTGATAGGCCGAAGGATCATTTGGTGCTATAGATTTCAATTCGCGAAACAATCGCTCCGCCTCATTCGGCCGGCTCGTCTCAACATAAATTCGGCCCAAGAGGAGTCGCGGAAGTACTGCATTTGGATCTAACTGGACCGCCTTTCGCAGCTCGCCTTCGGCGTCCGCCGGCTTGTGTTGTGAAACCCAGAATTCAGCCAATGCAATGTGGGATGTAACAGACGTAGGATTAGCAACAACTCCGCTTTTATAGGTGGCTTCCGCTTCATCGATATTCCCAGCACCCAGATATGCAGCACCTAGGGCACGATATCCTTCTATCCATCGTGGATCGGCATCTATAGCCTTTCGCAGTTCGTTGATCGCGTGTTGCTGGTCTTGTGTGACCAAGTATTTTTCGCCGATAATGGCATGAGCTCGTGCACTGCTCGGCTGCAACTTGAGTACCGACTCGGCGGCTGTCTGAGCTTCCTTATATCGATGCGTTGTAAGGAGTAGGCTTGCCAAATCTAATCGAGCATCCGTGTTTCCGGGTTCGAGATCAATTGCCTCGTGCAGTTCCTTATATGCACCTTCGAAACTGCCCAGCTTGAGGTAGGCCGCTGCCATTTGCCGATGCGCCACCGTAAATTTCGGATCGAGTTGCAGAGCATTTCTAAGTTCAACAACTGCTTCCTGATATTTACCTGACTTGCAGTAGGATTCGGCGCTGCGTAAATAGTCCTGTTTAGCCCGACTTGGGTCGCGTGAACAGGCGCAGAGCAGCAACGCAATCAGTAGAGCCGCCGCTCCTGCACAAGGAATCTTTCGGGGTCTACAATTGCTTAGAAACATGGACGGTTGGGCGCGTCCTCCACGCGCTCCATATCTGACGGTATTAGCTTACGACAGCAGCACATGCTTTTCCTAGTACTTGAGTACCGCCGAGGTCGTTAGGCAAACTAAATTACCCCTTAGTTACATTGACATCAGATTGCGAGTTGAATGACACTCTTATCAGTTCCGCACTGTAACGACTTCTCTCGGATGTTGCATGCCGGACGACAAGAGGTTTTGAGCTATTAAGAGATTCTGTTGCCTGCCAGGATGCAACGGAAAACGGAGGAGACTTTAACTTGGCTAGACCAATTGGGTATATCAGCATAACTGCTGCCGCGCTGGCATTTGCGTCAACACTTTGTGCACAAAACTATACACTGACCCTCACTGGAGTAGGCGACGGCGCTAACAATGGCTCTGTATATTTCAGCCCCTACGTCGGAACCATCAGTAACTCGGGGGGTCAACAGATTTATTCTGGATATCTGATCTGCGATGATTTCAACACGGAATCATTAGTTGGATCATCATGGAATGCGACGGAAACTAACGCAGGCAACTTAAATGGAACCGAAAAGTTTGCCGGCGAGACCTACACCCTCAGTGGCACTACATATAATACAGCTCAGATGTACGATGCCGTTGCGTGGTTAGCCACTCAGTTGGTTTCATCGTCTAACGTGACTGATCCTACGAGCCAAGGCAATCTTTCCTTCGCCATCTGGGACATCATGGATGGAACAGCCGCCCAGGGGGATGTGTTGTCTGAGATCCAAAGCGCATTTGCCGCGATCAATTCGTGGGGCGGCGCCAGCAGCGTAGAAGTATTCACGCCCTCTCCGCAAAATGCTTCACAGGAGTTTCTTGTCGTAAAGACTCCGGAATCGCCGGCTGCGGCTCTGTTGGGATTTGATCTTATGAGTATTGTGGGCCTCGGTTTTCTCTTACATCGTCGGCTGCGTAGGACGACGCCACAGCTAGGCTGAAGCTGATTCCCAAGCTGCGCTGATTGTGCGTTCCTTCTGAACAACATAATTTGGGCGCGCCCATTGGTTGTGAAAAAAATTGAACTTTGGGTCGCCACCGTGATATTCGCGGTGGCGATTCTTTTTTTCCGCTATCTCGAAGACACCGTTAGGCTCGCGTTGTCCGACAGCGGTTACCTTCAAATTCTTATTGCACCGTTCCTCTGCGCCTTCTTAATCTATTGGCGTAGAGCTTCTATTTTCGCGAATGTCCAATACTCGCCTACGCTCGGTTTGCCGGCGGTCATTATTTCGGTTTTTTTCTGCCTTTTTTTAAGGTACTTTTACTCGCATACGAACCTCTTACTCACACAATCAGCGTTAATGCTTCTATTGTTGTCTGCTTTTTTGCTCTGTTACGGCATGGACAGTTTTCGAGCTGCGCTGTTACCACTTAGTTGTCTCTTACTGATGATCCCTGCTCCGCCGGATTGGATGGAGAAAATTAGTGCCGGCTATCAGCGCGGCTCCGCGGCAGTGACTCTAGCTATCTTCAAATTGACGGGTACGCCCGTGTTTCGGGAGGACATGAGCTTTTCGCTTCCCGGCTTGAATATTGAGATTGCGAGGGAATGTAGTGGCATCCGCTCTAGTCTAATGTTCTTCATCGTCGGAATATTAACTGCGGGCCTTTATCTACGGTCTGGATGGCGGCGGTTTGTTCTAGTCGCAGCGACAATCCCGATTTCAATAGTGAAGAATGCTGTGCGTATTGTGTCTCTGTCCCTATTAAGCATTTACGTAAACCGTTCCTTCCTTAACGGCCCAATCCATCATCAATATGGTGGAATCTTGTCCATGCCGGTTGATTTTGCCCTATTCGTACCGCTCGTACTTGCGTTGCACAAGTCCGAGCAGCGTGCCGGGAAAATCGTGAAATAGATGGAATTTGCCGAGGATCGGCACGCC
>Ga0070741_10014224_pt1 | contig 13816 bp, 14 predicted proteins | sample Coa_R1_4_FD_66440 | JGI IMG/M metagenome (GOLD analysis project Ga0070741, IMG submission 66440) | Surface soil microbial communities from Centralia Pennsylvania, which are recovering from an underground coalmine fire - Coalmine... | ecosystem: Environmental > Terrestrial > Soil > Unclassified ... | reverse complement strand
GGGCAGCGCGCCGGTCTGGAGCACGAGCGCGAGGTCCTTGGCCTCCCCGAACGAGCCGCCGTTCAGGTCGATCTCGGCGTTGTTGCCCTGGATGCCGTCCGGGTTCTGCTTGAAGTCGATGAACGGCGTCGACTCGAGCTGGCCGTCGAGCACGATCGCGAAGTGCTGCGCGTAGTTCGTATAGTCGCCCTGCTGCCCCGCCGCCTGGTACTTGAGCTGGCCGCGGTCGGCCTCCTGCTTCGTGATCTTCCCGAACTCGTTCGCGCCGTGGTTCGTGAACTGGAGGAGCACGATCGGCTCGCCGGTCGAGCCGAAGTCGGCGCGCGTGCCGGAGAGGACGAGGTCGCTGCCCGTCATCTCCGGAATCGACTCGCCGTTCGGGCCAGTCCCGTCCGGGTAGTACTTCATGACGTAGTACGAGGTGCCGGTCGCTGCCGTTGCGCCGAGGCAGCCACTCACATTCGCGCATGAGATAACGATCATGTGTGCCGGGACCTTCAGCACCTGGTGATCCTTCGGCACCGTGCCGCCATAGGGCTTCAGCAGCTGCTTGAGCGTCGGCGCGGAGCCGTTGCCGACGAGCGAGTGCGTCGTCGTCGTAGTCGGCTTGCCGCCCTTCTTCGCCGGCTTCTGCGTGACGGTCTTGTTGTGGAACAAGTAGTACGCATCGGGCGCGCCCTTCTTCGCCTTCGACTGCAGCTGGGTCAGCAGGCCGTAGAGCGTGGGCGTCGCGACCGGGTTGCCGTTCGCATCGACCGACGGCGGCAGCAGGTCGGCTTCGAAGTCGAAGAGCATCAGCTGCGCCGTCTTGCCGATGATCGCGGCGGCCTTCGCCGGATCGTGGACGCCCGCGAGCTCGATCACGATCTGGTTCGATCCCTGCTTGCGGATCTCGGGCTCCGACACGCCGAGCTTGTTGATGCGGCTCTGCATGATCGAGACCGACTTGTCGAGGTCGTCGGCCGTCAGCGTCTGGCCCTTGTTCGCCTGCGCCTGCAGGACGACCTCGAGGCCGCCCTGGAGGTCGAGGCCGAGCGTCGGCTTCTTGTAGAGCGGCGAGCCGGGGACAGCGAGGAGCGCCGCGCCGACGACCGCGGCGAGGATCACGCCCATCAAAAGCAGGTATTTGCGCCGCTCGGTCACGCCCGCAGAAGGGTAGCCGTGGTTTACGTGCCCGGGGTCGGCTCGGGCCGCTCCGGCTCCTCCGGCTCGGCCCATTCCTCGCCGCTCGTGGGCGCGGTGCCGTTGCCGGAGACGGCTTCGTCGTCCGGCGCCGCCGTCGCGTCCGGGGGCGGAGTGACGCCCGCGATCGCGCGCCGCGCGACCCGGACCTCGAGGCTCGGCGCGATCCGGACCATCACGTCGTCGTCCTCGACGCTCGTGATCTCGCCGTAGATCCCGCCGGCCGTCACGACCTCGTCGCCGACCTTCAGGTCGCCGAGCATCCGCTGCTGCGCAACCTGCCTGCGCTTCTGCGGCCGCACGAGGACGAGATACAGGACGAAGAACGCAAGGATGATCAGGAAGAAGAAACTGCTGCCGCCGCTCGCTCCGATCACTGCGCAACTCCCTCTCTGAGTCGGACGAGCGCGTCGTCGCGCCAGCTCGCGAAGCCGCCCCGCTCGATCGCCTGCCGAGCCTCGCGCACGAGGTCGAGCAGGAAACGCAGATTATGCAGGCTGAGCAAGCGCAGGCCGAGCAGCTCCTGCTGGTTGACGAGATGCCTGATGTACGCACGGCTGTGCCGCCGGCACGCTGGACACGCGCACCGCTCGTCGAGCGGCCGCGCGTCGCGCGCGAAGCGCGCATTCCGCAGGTTGAGGCGGCCCTCCCAGGTGAGGGCGCTGCCCGTGCGCGCCGTGCGTGTCGGCAGGACACAGTCGAACATGTCGACGCCGCGGGCGATCACCTCGATCACGCCTTCCGGATCGCCGATGCCCATGAAGTAGCGCGCCTTGTCGTGCGGAAGGAGAGACGCGGCGTACGACGTCGCCTCGAACATCGGGCCGCGGTGCTCGCCGACGCTCAACCCGCCGATCGCGTAGCCGTCGAAGTCGAGGGGCACGAGCTCTTCGCTCGCGCGGCGTCGCAGCTCAGCGTCGAGCCCACCCTGTGTGATCGCGAAGCGAAGCTGTCCGTCGGCGCGCGGGAGATCGCGCTGTGCCTTCGCCCACAGGATCGTCCGGCGGACGGCGGTCTCGAGCTCGTCGCGAGGGACGCCGGCGGACGGACAGATGTCGAGGCACATCGCGATGTCGGAGCCGAGGAGCTGCTGGATGCGCGCCGCGAGGTGCGGCGTCAGGCGCTCCCGCCGCCCGTCGTACACGGAGCGGAACGTCACGCCGTCGTCGTCGGAGCCGAGCAGCGTGTCGCGGAGCGAGAAGATCTGGAAGCCGCCGGAGTCGGTGAGGATCGGTCCGTCCCAGGCCATGAAGCGGTGCAGGCCCCCGAGCTCCGCGATCACGTCCTCGCCCGGGCGGAAATGGAGGTGGTAGGTGTTGCCGAGCACGACCGTCGCACCGAGATCGCGCAGCTCGTCGGGGTCGACGGACTTGACGGTCGCCTTCGTCCCGACGGGCATGAACGCCGGCGTCGGGATGTCCCCGTGCGCGGTGCGCAGCGTTCCCGCGCGCGCGTCGCCGTCGGTCGCGTCGAGTGTGAAGGCAGACATCGGGTCGAGCGAGCGTAACGGCGTCAGCGCGGCCCGACGCGCCGCCCGGCGATCGCAGCGTCCGGTGCGCGCCAGATCCCGAAGCCGAGGTCGAAGCCGCCGACGCGACGCCGCGCCTCCGGGCGGAACGTCTCCTCGAGCGCGCGGCGGACGAGCTCGGAGCGGCTCAGGCCCGTCCGGAGCGATTCGCCGACGAGGTAGTCGTAGTGCTTCGGGTCGAGCAGCACATGTGTCCTCACGCGCACGTCACATGTGTACACATGGGCCATTGACGCGTGTGCGCCGACTCCGTCACAGGATCAGCATGGCGTCGCCGAACGAGTAGAACCGGTAGCGCTCGGCAACTGCCAACCGATACAGCTCCCGCACCTCTTCGACGCCGGCGAACGCCATCACGAGCGCGAGCAGCGTCGAGCGCGGCAGGTGGAAGTTCGTGAGCAGCGCGTTCACTCGCCGGAACTCGCAGCCCGGCGTGAGGTAGAGCTCCGTCCGACCGGCGAGCGGCGCGCCCCGTGCGAGCGTCTCGAGCGTGCGCACCGTCGTCGTCCCGACCGCGAGGACGCGCTCCGCCGCGGTGATCCGCTCCCAGGCGGCCGGCGTGACCTCGTACCGTTCGCCGTGGATCACGTGCTCCTCGACCGTCTCCTCGGTCACGGGACGGAAGGTGTCGAGCCCGACGTGCAGCGTCACCCGCTCGACATCGAGCCGCGCAAGCAGCTCGGGCGTGAAGTGCAGGCCCGCCGTCGGCGCGGCAGCCGACCCGGGCTCGCGGGCATAGACGGTCTGGTAGCGCTCCGGGTCGTCGAGCGGCGCCGTGATGTACGGCGGCAACGGCGTCTCCCCCGCGGGCTCGCCCTCGAGCCTGAGGCGCCAGCGGCCCTCGCCGAGATGCTCGATCAGCTCGACGGCGCCGTACCGTGCGCCGGCCCGCAGCCGCCGGGTCGGTCGGGCGAGCCCGATCCACTCGTTCCCGCCGGCGCGTTCCAGGAGGAGCACCTCGCCCCGCGGCGAGGCGATCGGAATCCGGGCCGGCACGACGCGCGTGTCGTTGACGACGACGAGCTCGCGCCCGAGCTCTTCCGGCAGCTCGGCGAAGCGGCGATGCCGCACCGCGCCGGTCGCCCGCTCGTAGACGAGGAGCCGCGACTCGTCCCGCCGGGCGGCCGGGTGCTGCGCGATCAGCTCCTCGGGCAGCTCGTAGTCCAGCGCCGCGAGATCCATCCGACGCGCACCGTAACGTTGCCCGCCATGGACACCGACGCGATCAAGCGGGCGCAGGCGCGCATCGATCGGGCCGCCACCGGCCGGGTCGAGCCGGCGGCGGTCGACGCGACGCTCGAGCGGGCGCGCGAGCAGATCGAGGCACTGGCGGCCACCGCCGCCGAGCTCGAGGCATCGCTGCCGACGAGGCTCGGCGACGCCCTCAAGGACGGGCTGAACGGCCAGGTTGCTCCCGTCGGGCGCAACCTCGCCGAGATCCGAGGCCTGATGAACCACGTGATCCGGCGTCTCGAGCGCGTCGAGGGCGATCTGCTCGCCGAGCGGCACGCGCGCGTCGACGACCTCGCCCTCGTCGTCGATCTCGTCGCCGGCGGCTGGAAGGCGATCGACCAGCGACTGGCCCGCATCGAGGAACGTCTCGCGGCTGCACCGGCCGAGAGCGCGTCCGTCTACCGCCCCGCGCGCGCCGCGTAGTCCTCAGCTCGTCGCGGGCAACGTCAGCACGAACGTGCTGCCGCGGCCGGGCTCGGAGTCGAGGTCGATCGCGCCGCCGAGTGCGAGCGCGAGCTCCCGCGCGATTGCGAGGCCGAGCCCGGTGCCGCCGCCGTCGCGCGACCAGAACGGCCGGAAGATGCGCTCTCGCTCCTCGGGCCGGATACCCGGACCCGTGTCCGCGACGCGCACCGACACCGATCCGTTGGCAGCGGTCAGGGCGACGTCGACACGGCCGCCCTCCGGCGTCCAGCGGAACGCGTTCGAGAGCAGGTTGACGATGATCTGCAGCACGCGGTCGCCGTCGGTCAGGATCACCGGCTTCGACTGCACGTCGAGCCGGTAGTCGATCCGGCGTCGCCGAGCCTCCTCGCCGAACGCTGCGTACGCGCGCTCGGAGAGCTGCTGCATGTCGACCTCCTCCTGCAGCACGGTGAACCGGTGCGCGTCGAGCTTCGCGAGGTCGAGGACGTCGCCGACGAGGCGCTCGAGACGCAACGCCTCCTCGCCGATCACCGCGAGCGACGCCTCGCGCATCGACGGATCGTCGATCACGCCCTCGCGGAGCGCCGAGACGTGCCCGCGGATCGCCGTCAGCGGTGTGCGCAGCTCGTGCGAGACCGACATCAGGAAGTTGCGCGACAGCTGCTCGGACTCCGCGAGCTTCGCCGCCATGTCGGAGAAGCTCGCAGACAGGTACGAGATCTCGTCGGAGCCGCGCGGCTCGGGGACCTCGACGCCGTAGTGGCCCGCCGCCACCTCCTGCGCTGCCTGCGAGAGCTTCCGCAGCGGCTCGGCGATGCGGCGCGAGAGGTAGAAGCCGAGCAGCCCCGCGACGACGATGCCGCCGCCCAGTGCGAGCAGCAGCCGCTCGACGAGCGTGACGAGGCTGCTCCGCAGCTGCGACATCGGCTTCGCGACGACGATCGCGCCGAAGAGGTTGTTGTGCCCGAGATACAGCGGCCGCACGACGGCCAGGTAGCGCCCCTTCTTGCCCTTCGTCTCGATCGTCAGGTTGACGGCCCGCGGCTCGGTGAGCGACTGCACCGGGAAGGGGAGCGTCCCGGGCGGCAGGTCCCTGATTCCCTGCAGCAGCGTGACGCCGCGGTAGGCGGGCACCCAGTAGAGCTGGTCGCCGCCGAGCGCCTTCACCAGCCGGTTCACGGGGACCGTCTCACGGCCCGCCTGCAGCACGTAGAGCTGGTCGATGCCGACCGACTCCGACCGCAGCTCGTGAATCGCGCGCGACCGCGTGTAGCTCTGGAAGAAGCGGATCGAGATCAGCGACGCGACGATGCCGGCCAGCACGATGCCCGCCAGAAACACCACCGGGAGTCGAAAGCGAAGCGACCCGAGCATCCGCCGAGCCTACTCCGAGACGTTCAGGCTTTCGCGGGCTCGCGCGCCGGGCTCACCTTGTAGCCGACGCCCCAGACCGTGACGATCGGCGACGCGTCGCCGAGCTTGCGACGCAGCTGGCGCACGTGCACGTCGACCGTGCGGGTGTCGCCCGCGAACGTGTAGCCCCACACGCGCTCGAGCAGCTGGTCGCGCGTCAGCACGAGACCGCGATGGTCGAGCAGCTCCCAGAGCAGGTCGAACTCCTTCGGCGCGAGCTGGATCTCCTGGTCGCCCACACGCGCCTCGCGGCGGCCGGCGTCGACACTGAGGTCCCCGTGCTGGATCACGGCGCTCTCGCGCTTCGCGCGCTCGGGCGCGGCGCGGCGCAGGATCGCGCGCACCCGCGCGACGAGCTCACGCGGATTGAACGGCTTCGTCATGTAGTCGTCGGCGCCGACCTCGAGCCCGATGATCTTGTCGACGTCCTCGTCGCGCGCGGTCAGCATCAGCACCGGCAGGTCGCCGGTCTGGCGAATGCGCTTGCAGACCTCGACGCCGTCGATGTCCGGGAGCATCAGGTCGAGCACGACGAGCGCGGGCTTCTCCGACTCGACGAGCCGAAGCGCCTCGTTTCCGCTCGGCGTCGTGCGCACGGTGTAGCCGGCGTTCTTCAGGTACGCCGCGACGAACGAGGCGATCGACGCTTCGTCCTCGACGACGAGCACGGTCTGCTGCTTCTGTGCCATCGGCGCTTCCCTACCCGTTCGACGCGACCGTCAGCCAGTCGGTCTGCGTCCCCGGCAGCGAGACGAAGTCGTTGCCGTTCAACGAGTAGCGGCCGTCGCCGCTCGGCGTGTCCGGCATGCCGGCGAGCTTCACCTTGCCGGTGCCGACCGCGACGACGTTCACCTGCGTGCCGTAGACGAGCACCACGTAGTGGCCGCCGACCGCGCGGAAGTTGAAGTCCGTTCCCGAGCACACCTGGGCGGTCGGGACCGCGGACGACGGCGCGCACGTCGCGCCTGTCACCTGCGGCGCGGTATCCGGATCGACGTTCGTGCCCGCGTCGATCACGACCTTGCCCTGGGGCACGTGGCCGATCACGGAGCCGGTGATCTTGAGCGAGACAACCGGCGTCGCGGGATTCGTGTCGCGCGGCGCCGTCCCGTTCTTGACGACGATCGACCCGTCGCCCGAGCCGGCCGTCCCCGCGAGCGCGACGACAGGCACGGTGAGCGCCGCGACCACGGTGAGAAGAACGGGCAACCGCCGCATACGTCGAAAGTATCGCCAGTCCTCGTTTCCCACCATTCATGGGTCTGTAAAGGTTCTGTGAGGGTGCTCCGCGGCCTCGTCGTCACCTTGCTCGTGCTCGCCACGTCGGCGCCTGCAGCCGCGGCGCCGCGCCTGACCGGCCTGCACATCGACAACGGCTCGACGCCGTTCCTCGGCGACGGCCGCCTGCTGACGACGGTCAGCCCGAACGGCGACGGCTTTCGCGACGCGGTCCACCTCCACTTCCGGCTCTCGGCGCCGGCCCGCGTCTCCGCGGCGGTCGTCCGCACGGACACCGTCGACCCGGATCCGGAGGAGTCCTCGTCGTCGGTCGTCGCCCGCATTCCACCGCGCAGCTTCCGCGCAGGCGCGGGCGAGCTCACGTGGAGACCGAGCCGCACGCTCCCGCCCCGCACGTACGCACTCGCGCTCACGGTCGCGGGCGCCGGCGGCACGCGCGTCTATCCGGTCGAGCCGCCCGGCCGGCCGCACGGCCCGGTCGTGCGCATCCAAGGGATCGACGCGGGCTTCCTCGCGCCGAGCTATGCGCCCGGCCAGTCGGCCGCCGTCGAGATCGCGACCGACGCGAGGACGTTGACGTTCCAGGTCTTCGCCTACGGCGGCGGCGCGTTCCCGACGGTGCAGGACCGGCCGACGAGCGGCGAGGCGATGACCTCTGCCGCCCGCGTCGACTGGTCGGCGCATCGAGACGCGCCCGCGTCGATCCGCTTCGTGCGACCGGGCAACTGGCCGAGCGGCCTCTACTTCCTGCGCATCACGTCGTCGGACGGACGTGTCGGCTACGCGCCGTTCATCGTGCGTCCGAAGACGCTCGGGACGCACCGCGTGGCGGTGGTGCTCGCGACGCAGACGTGGCAGGCGTACAACTTCGCCGACGAGAACGGCGACGGCTGGGGCGACTCCTGGTACGTGAGCGGCACGACGCACTCGGTCGACCTGACGCGGCCGTTCCTCGACTTCGGCGTGCCGTTTCGCTTCGGCGACTGGGACCTGACGTTCCTCACGTGGCTCGAGCAGACCGGCAGACGCGTCGACTTCCTGAGCGACCAGGATCTGAACGCCGTCGCGAGCGGCGACGCGCTCGCGCACGACTACGACCTCGTCGTCTTCCCGGGCCACGAGGAGTACGTGACCCAGCACGAGCTCGACGTCGTGACGAGCTACCGCGACCTCGGCGGCAACCTCGCGTTCCTCTCGGCGAACAACATGTTCTGGAAGGTGCGCGTCGCCGGGCCGCTGATGACGAAGATCGGCAAGTGGCGTGACCTCGGCCGTCCCGAGGCCGCGCTGACGGGAGCCGCGTACGTCGGCTCGAACCACGGCGCCGTCCAGAAGCCGTTCGTCGTCACCGGCGCGACGCAGGCGCCCTGGCTCTTCGCGGGGACGGGACTGCAGGACGGTTCGACGTTCGGGAGCTACGGGATCGAGATCGACGCGACCGGGCCCGCCTCGCCGCCCGGGACGATCGTGCTCGCCCGCATCCCCGACCTGATCGGCGCGAAGTCGGCGGAGATGACCTATTACGAGACGCCGGCCGGCGCGAAGGTGTTCGACGCAGGCGATCAACTTCGCGGCGAGCGCGACCCAGGCTCCCGTCTCGACGATGCTTCAAAACCTCTGGGCGCGGCTATCTGCACCATAGGAACGTCCGCCCCGGCGGCGAAGCTACGAGCCATGGCCGCAGACACGATCGCGCGCAACCTTACCGACCGCGTCGACGCGCTCGCCGCCGCGCTGCGCGCTGCGGGCGTCCCGCCCGAGCAGTCCGCGGGGCTGCTCGCCGCCGCCGCGACCGCGACGATGAACGCGCTCGTCCTCGAGGCCGTGCTCGAGCAGAGCCGCGAGCACGAGCAGCAGGCGCCCGCCTTCGAGCCGGCGCCCGCGATCCGGCTCGCCGCCTAGTACGCGTAGAAGCCGCGACCGCTCTTGCGGCCGAGCAGGCCCGCGTTCCGCATCGCGACGAGCCGCGGCGGCGGCGCCATGCGCGGCTCGCGCGTCTTCTCGTAGAGCGCCTCGCTTGCGTGCACGTGCACGTCGATGCCGACGAGGTCGAGCAGCTCGCACGGCCCCATCGGCCAGCCGGCGCCGTGCTTCATCCCCGCGTCGAGGTCCTCGACCGCGACGCGCGCCTCGTCGAGCACGCGCACGCAGTCGTTCAGCAGCGGGATCAGGACGCGGTTGACGACGAAGCCGGGCGTGTCGTGGCAGCGGATCGGATGCTTGCCGAGCCGCTCGCCGAATGAGAACGCCGCGTCGAACGCGGCGTCGCCCGTCAGCTCTGCGCGCACGATCTCGACGAGCGGCATCAGCGGCGCCGGATTGAAGAAGTGCATGCCGACGACGCGCTCCGGCGACGAGGTCGCAGCGGCGATCTCCGTGACCGACAGCGCCGAGGTGTTCGTCGCGAGGACGGCATCGGCGCGGCAGATCCGCTCGAGCTCGGCGAAGAGCGCCTGCTTCGCGCCGAGCTCCTCGACGATCGCCTCGATCACGAGGTCGCAGTCGGCCAGCTCGTCGAGCGACGTCGTCAGCGCCAGCCGCTCGATCTCGAAGGACTCGATCTGCCCCTTCTCGACCTTGCGCGTGAGGAAGTGCGCGATGCGCTCCTGGGCGCGCTCGGCGAGCTCCATCGACACTTCACGCCCGACGGTGTCGACGCCCGCCTCGACGCAGAGCTGCGCGATGCCGGCGCCCATCGCACCGAGTCCGACGACGCCGACCTTCACGCGCCGGAGCCTACCGCTCGAGCCGGGGACCGAGCACGGCGATCAGCGCGCCGGCGACCGCGACGAGCGACAGCGCCCACGTGAGCCCGACCCCGCGGGCGAGGAACCCGATCGACGGGCCGTTGACGACGCCGCCCGTGTAGCCGGCGGTCGCGACCGAGGCGATGCCCGCGCTCGACGAGATGCCCGGCGCCGCGGCGGCGACGCGGAAGAGCGCCGGCACGAGCGCGGCGCAGCCGGCGCCGACGAGCGCGAACCCGACGAGCCCCGGGACGGCGGAGCGTGTCGCGAGCGCCAGCACGACGCCCCCGACCGTGAGCGCACCGCCCCGGCGCGCGAGGCCGGCGACGCCCCAGCGCAGAGAGAGCGGGTCCCCGGCGAGCCGCGCGACGAGCATCGCGATCGAGAACGCGACGACGCCGCCCGCGCCGACCGCGGCGCTCGCGTGCACCGGTCCGGAGAGGAAGACCGCGCTCCAGTTCATCGTCGACGACTCGACGAACATCGAGCAGAACGTCAGCAGCGCGGCGAGCGCGAGCGGGCCGCGGGGCACCGCGAAGTGCGCGGTCTCGACCGCGGCGTCCTCCGAGCTCGGCATCAGGCGCGGGCCGACGAGGAGCGCCGCGAGCACGACGCCGACGGCGACGGCCGGGAAGTGCACGCGCACGCCGACGCCGGCCGCCGCCGCTCCCGCCGCGACAGCCGAGCCGACCAGGAGCCCGAGGCTCCACGCGCCGTGCAGCGCGGAGAGCACCGGCCGGCCCAGGCCCTGCTCGATCGCGACGGCGTGCGCGTTCGCGGCCACGTCGGTGACGCTGATGCCCGCGCCGAGCAGACACGCGGCCGGCACGAGCGTGGCGAACGACGGCGCGAACGCGGCGGCGGTGATGCCCGCGCCGACGACGACGAGGCCGAAGACGACGGGGCCGCGGCTGCCGCGCCGCGACGCGAGCCACCCCGCGCTCGTCAGCAGGAGCGTCGCCGTCAGCGAGACGCAGAGGATGACGAGGCCGAGCTCGCCGCTGTCCAGCTGCAGCTTCCGCTGGATCGCCGGCAGACGGGCGACCCAGGTCCCGTCGACGGTTCCGAACGCGACGAACGCGACGGCGATCGCAACGTGCGCGTTTCGCAGCTGCCTCGCCCGCACAGGGCGACGGACGTTACAGCAGCTGAGAGACGGCCTTGACCGCGGCTCCGAGGCCGGCGGCCTCGAGACCGGTCGACTGCGCGCCCCCGTTCGCCTGCTGGGGCAGATACGGCGCGAGCGCGTGCGCGAGCATCGGCAGCGAGAGCGACTGCAGCCAGACCTTGCCCGGACCGGTGAGCCGCAAGAGGAAGAGGCCGTCGCCGCCGAAGATCTTGTTCTTGATCCCGGGCACGGTCGTCAGCTCGTAGGAGACGCTGCCCTCGATCACGCCGACGTGCGCGGGATGCACGCGCAGCTCCTGCCCCTCCGCGAGGTCGTACTCGGAGACCTCGCCCGCGAGCTCGATCCACGCGTGGCCGACGCCCTCGAGCTTCTGGAGCAGGAAGCCGAAGCCGCCGAAGACGGCGGAGCCGACGTGGCCGGCATGGAGCGCGGTCGAGAGCTCCGCACCCTCGAGCCCGGCGAGGAAGCCGTGCCGCTGGATGACGTACGAGCGCTCCGGTCCGAGCGGCACCTGGAAGATCTGACCCGGTAGGCGCGCCGGGAAGGCGACCGTGCCGGGCTGGGTCGTCGAGGCGTAGCGCGTCATGAAGAACGTGCCGCCGCCGAAGCTCCGCTTCGCCGCGTCCCAGACGCCGTCGGCGCCCGCCATCGCGGTCGAGGTCTCGAGCTCGACGCCGTCGTCGAACCAGCCGAGCTGGCCCGACTCGGCGACGACCGACTCGCCCGGGGTCAGCTTGACCTCGAGCACGGGCATCGTCGTGCCGCGGATCACCGCTTCCATGGGGCCTCTATCGGCCGCCGCGGGCGCGGACTAAAGCCGCTCGACGACGCCGGCGATCGCCTGGCCGAAGCCGATGCACATCGCGGCGATGCCGTAGCGGGCGTTCCTGCGCTCGAGCTCGGAGACGAGCGTCGCCGTGATGCGCGCGCCGGTCGCGCCGAGCGGATGGCCGAGCGAGATGCCGCCGCCGTTCGGGTTCACGTCGCCGGCCTCGTAGCGCTCGCCGAGGTTCGTGTCGGCGAGGAACTGGAGGACGACGGAGGCGAACGCCTCGTTCACCTCGATCACCTCGATGTCGTCCCAGCCGAGGCCCGCCTTCGCGAGCGCGCGCTCGCACGCCTGCGGGTTGCCGTGGAGCATCAGGTGCGGGTCGACACCGGCGATGCCGAAGCCGAGAAAGCGCGCGCGCGGCTCGAGGCCGAGCTCCGACGCCTTCCGCTCCGACGCGACGAGAACGGCGGCCGACCCGTCGACGATCTGCGACGAGTTGCCCGCCGTCACGACGCCGTCGGGGATGAACGCCGGCTGCAGCTGCGCCATCTTCTCGAGCGTCGTCTCGCGGATCGCCTCGTCGACGGCGAAGCGCGTGCGCACGAGCGTCGCGGTCCCGCCGCCGTCGTCCGGGGCCGGGACGTCGAGCTCGATCGGGATGATCTCGCGGTCGAAGCGGCCCTCGTCGCGTGCCCGAGCGGCCCGGACGTGCGACTCGTACGAGTAGCGGTCGAGCTCCTCGCGAGACAGCTTCCACTGCTTCGCGATCTCCTCCGCCGAGATGCCCTGCATGACGATCTCGAAGCGGTCGTGCACGAGGTCGGACATCGAGCCGTGGTTCGAGCCCATCGGCACGCGCGACATCATCTCGACGCCGCCCGAGATCACGAGGTCGAGCTGCCCCGACCACACGGCCGCCGCGGCGTTGAAGTTCGTCTGCATGGAAGACCCGCACTGCCGGTCGACGGTCGTCCCGCACACGCTGACCGGCCAGCCCGCCGTCAGCGCGACGTTTCGGCCGATGTTCCACGCCTGCTCCCCGATCTGCGTGACGCAGCCCCACTGGAGATCCTCCACCTGCGCAGGGTCGACGTCGTGGCGGGCGGCGAGGCCGTTGACGACCTGTGCCGAGAGCTCGTCGCCGCGAATGTGCGAGAGCGTCCCGTTCTTGCGCCCGATCGGGCTGCGAACCGCGTCGACGATGAGCGCATCGCTCCTGGACATAGCTCCATCGTATCCCCGAGAATCGAACGATGCTTGCGCGCGACTCGAAGGTCGAGCTGATCCAGGCGGTGCCGCTCTTCGCCGACTGCTCGCGGCGGGAGCTGCGCGCGATCGCGGCAGCGGTGGACGAGGTCGTCGTCCCGGCCGGCTACACGCTCACGAAGGAGGGGTCGACGGGCAAGGAGCTGATCGTGATCGTCGAGGGGGCGGCGGAGGTGCGCCGCCGCGGGCGCAAGATCAACGAGCTCGGCTCCGGCGACTTCCTCGGCGAGATCGCGCTCGTCAGCGGCGTTCCACGCACCGCGACCGTGCGCACGACGACGCCGACGCATGCGCTCGTGCTCACCGCGCAGGCGTTCCGGAGCCTCATGCGCTCGACGCCGTCGATGCAGCCGAAGATCCTCGAGGCGCTGGCGCGCCGGCTGCCCGACGACTAGTTTGGCCGCGGAACGTGCGGCCGCTCGACGTGCGCGAGCCACGTCGGCACGGCGAGCTCGAGCGCGAGGCGCTGCCCCTCGGTCGCGCCCTCGCCGAGCTCGCGGAACGAGTACGCGACGTCGCCGCCGAGCAGCTGCGGCCCGTCGGGCGTCTCGACGAGCACCGACTGGTGGCCGCGCGTGTGGCCGGGCGTCGGCAGCAGGCGCACGCCCGGCAGCAGCTCGACCTCGCCGTCGTGCTCGACGTAGGTCGCGCCGGCGAAGTCGACCCACTCCGGGATCGTGTAGTCGTCGTCGCTCCGGGCGTCCGCGAGCTCTCGGCGCTGCACGTGGATCGGCGTGCCCGCGAAGCGGCGGTTGCCGCCACAGTGGTCGAAGTGCAGGTGCGTGTTCACGACGAGCGCGACGCGTCCGACGAGCTCGTCGGGCAGCAGCTTCGGCACCGGCGCCCACTCCTCGTCGAGCTCGGGCGTCGAGTCGATCATC
>Ga0070741_10014223_pt1 | contig 13817 bp, 10 predicted proteins | sample Coa_R1_4_FD_66440 | JGI IMG/M metagenome (GOLD analysis project Ga0070741, IMG submission 66440) | Surface soil microbial communities from Centralia Pennsylvania, which are recovering from an underground coalmine fire - Coalmine... | ecosystem: Environmental > Terrestrial > Soil > Unclassified ... | reverse complement strand
GGGCGACGCTTTTACGTGATAGATCTCCCAGCCGGCAAAATGCGGGCCACTCACCTCCCACTTGTCCCGCTTGCCATCGGCAGTCAGCACAAACGCTCCCTTGCGCGTGCCCACGAGTACTCTTACTTTGCTCATCCTCGCTCCTTCTTCGTGTCTATTGTTTTGCGCCGTGGAGGTGCAAACGCGGGCAGCAGCGGCGTGCGATCATCCGTCTTCCAGCGCCGCCGGACTTCCCGGACTACTGCGTCGCGTTCGCTCTCCATTTTATCGATGACAGCGCAAGGCGCCAGCGTCTCCTCGTGCCGCGCGCCCCAGATCATCAGTTCCAGCAGGACGGGCGCGAGGCCGATTCCTTTTTCCGTGAGCCGATAGTTCACCTTGCGCGCGTCTGATTCCTCACCCTCCGCGGCGATAATCCCGGCCGCTTCCAGCTTGCGCAGCCGGTCCGCCAGAATGTTTGTAGCGATCCCCTCGCCTGATTGCCGGAACTCCTTGAAGCTCCTGTATCCCCGCACCATCAGATCGCGCACGATCAGCAGCGACCAGCGGTCTCCCAACAGCTCCAGCGAAATGCTGACCGGGCAGCCGGATCTTTGCTTCTTCTTCGGCTTCCGCGGCACATTCGATCCTAAACGGCAGAATTTCCAGCCTTGGGGTACAGCCAATCCTGGCCGCAGCCGCTTTTCCGAACGAGTTGAACCCGCCGGAAAGCGAGCCGGCGGGCGGGATTTCCCACGCCGCAACCGACCTCGTTATTCCTCATTCTGATTCTGCCCGACACACCACACTATCGCGGTCACTTGCAAAATGCAAGCGAAGTGCGGATGCGCAGTGTGGAATCAGCCGTTTGCAAAACATTTACACTTTCGCAACCTGCCTGGAAACAGCCGTTACTAGCCTGAATGCAGGAGGTCTTTATGAGTGTGCAGCTCTTCATTGCCGCTCTTCTGCTATTCGACGGTTCTGTCGCCGACCGGCAGTCGCACACAATCGACACGCAGCGTTCGACGATGCGCGTCCATGTCTACAAAACGGGCGCTCTCTCGGCGCTCGGCCACGAACATGAGATCGCCGCTCCGATTGCCTCGGGACGGGTCGACTTAGGGGCGCAAAGCGTCGAGTTGCAGGTGGATGCGCGTGCGCTGAAGGTGGAAGATCCAAAGGGGCCGGATAAGGACCGTCCCGAAGTCCAAAAAACGATGCTCGGGCCCGAGGTTCTGGACGTGGAACGCAACCCCCGCATCAGTTTTCGGTCGACCAGCGCCGAATCTGCCGGATCGAATGCCTGGAAAGTGAATGGCAATCTGACGCTCCACGGACAAACCCGGCCGGTGACAGTCGAAGTCACCGAGCGGGATGGACACTACATCGGCCACTCACTCGTGAAACAGACCGATTTCGGCATGAAGCCGCCGGGGAAACCCGGCGTTCGCGCCAAAGACGAGGTGCGGATCGATTTTGACATTGTGTTGGCCCGTTGAGAAAGGAGGGTGTGATGACTGTATCAAAGTCACTAATCATTTTGTTCGCTGTGTCCGCCGTTTCGATGGCGCAGACGAAAGTCTTCGCGCCGGTCCAGCATCTTAGTTTCGATGCGCCGGAATCGTGGGCGCTGAAGTATTTCACGTCGATGACGCTGTTGAGCGGCCTGGAGCCGCCGGAAACGTTCGGCGAGGAGCGTCACACAGGCTCGATCACGGCCGGTTTCGAGATCGACTGGCTGCCATCGCTCTCCGGCGCGCGCGCGACGGTCGGCTTCAGCGGCCACAAGCAGGAAGACCTGAACAAAGCTCCGATATTTGCCCGGCCTAGCATCAGAGTCGGGCTGCCATGGAAACTCTCGGTAATTGCCACGGGCCCCGCCCCGATCGATGTATTCGGCGTCACCCCGAGCCTGTTTGCACTGGGCATCGAACGTCCGGTCATCGAGCGCCCGCAGTGGCGGCTGAATTGGCGGGTCTACGGCCAACTCGGATCGGTGAGCGCAGCCTTCACGTGCCCCAAGAAGGTGCTTGGATTTGCGCCGGGATCGCCTGGAAATCCGACCGGGTGCGTGGCCGAGTCCAACGATACCGCCACCCTGCGATACGCCGGCACGGAATTGCAATTCGCCCATCGCCTGCCGTGGATTCCGAGGCTGACGCCGCATGTCTCGGCAGGATACAACCTGATCAATAGCGCATTCCAAGTGAATGCGCCCTTAACTAACAGGCTGGACCGCACGTACCTGTGGACGCGTGGCGAGACGTACCACGGAACCGCCGGTGTCAGTTACCTGCTCACGAAACGGCTTGCGCTTACAGTGGACGCATTTTACACACCCCTGTCGATCCGGCGCGCGGCGGGTACACCGCGAGTCAACGACGGGCTGTTCAATGTGCGTGCTTTAGTGAGTTACGATCTGCGGTAACTAACAACCTGTGGCAAAAATCGCGGACATATGAAACTGTCCCGGACCACCATTCCGCAATCAGCGAGATATCGGCGCGTACTGTGGACAGTTCGTCTGTCCCCGATTTTGCCAGAGGCTCCCAACCAAGAGTATCGCTTCAGAATGCGGGTGTTCGGCTGGTCTTGGCGCAATCCGAAGCATGATTTGATCCGGTCTGCACATTTCGCTGTTGGTGGTGCAGGCGTTTTCGCCTGCCCGAATTTTAAAGTTTGCCCGTATTCTCACACGTGAGACGGGCAGGCGAAAACCCTGCACGACCAACGGCGTCCATCGGTTCATACTTCGGCATGATGGCCGTCAAGAATCCGGCATTCCTTGCCGGCGCATCCGGTCCGGCCTTGCATCCCGGCGCGGGAGGTGTAGAATATTCGAAACGCCCGCGCGGGGAACATCTTGGCGTTTACAGAGGGGCAGGCAGCAAGGAGACTCCATGCAGAGGAAGTTCGCAGCGATAGCATCACTCGTTTTGTTTTTTCAGACCTCACAAGTGGTCTGGCCGCAAGCCGTCACTGGTTCCATTTAAGGTTCGGTCACGGACAAAAGCGGGGCGACCGTAGCCTCGGCCCGCCTGACCCTGGTCAATGCTGCCACAGGAGCCCAGCGGGCGGTCGTTACCAATGAAGCCGGACAATTCGCTATTAGCAGCGTCGAGCCCGGAACGTACTCGCTTGCTGTCCAGGCGCCGGGATTTAAGACGCTACAGCGCACCGGTATCGTGATGACCCCATCGGAAATTCTGGCGGTGGGAAACCTCGCGCTCGATTTGGGAGCTGTCGAAGAAAAGGTAACCGTGACCGCTCAGGGAGCTATCGTTCAGACTGCCAGCGGCGAACGGTCGGAGGCAATCACCAGCACGCAGACGGAAGAGTTGCCTGTATATGGACGCGTTGTCACTTCCCTGGTTGCCATCGAGCCTGGCGTGGTCGATCCCATCGGTGCGGCGTCACGAAGTCTGGCCGGCGGAAATACGACCAATTTCAATGTCCTGGGGAATCGGATCTACATGAATAATTTCAGCATGGACGGCGTCACTCTGACTGCGACAGGGGGCGCTCCCAACGGCACGTTCGGCGTCAGCATGGAAGCGGTCTCCGAAATGAAGGTGCTGCTTAGTAATTACCAGGCAGAGTACGGTCGATTATCGGGCAGTAATGTCGAGATTGTGACCAAGTCAGGAACGCGGGAGTTTCACGGCATGGGAATGTATTACATGCGGAACGAGGACCTCAACGCGAACAACTTCTTCAGTAACCGTACGGGTAGCGTTCGACCGGTTAATCGATTCAACGCTGTCACCTACAACATCGGAGGTCCAGTCTACTTTCCGAAAGCCGCACGCGAGAAGCTCTTTTTCTTTTGGAATCAGGAAATACTGCCGGCGAAGAACACAGGCGCTTTACAGTACTCGACGATGCCCACGACCCTCGAACGTGAGGGCGACTTCTCGCAATCGCTGTCTGGCGGGAAACTGATTCCCGTTACCGATCCGAGTACGAAGCAGCCGTTCCCGGGAAATATCGTCCCAAAGAATCGCATCGATTCGAATGGCTTGGCGCTACTTAACTTTTTTCCGCTGCCGAACAACTTGAATGCCGCCGTCACAAAAGGGGTGTATAACTACCAGACTCAGTTCGTGACAACGCAGCCGACCCAACTCGATCTTCTAAAAATCGACTACAATGTGCGCCCGAGTGACGCCCTTTCATTAACGTGGAACGGTGTCTGGCAAAATCACACAACGGGCCCGAACGGCGGGGGACTCACTGCGCCTTTCCCCGTCGCCACCACAGTCGGTGGAAATATGCAGGGTATGGCCGCTGCCAACTATCGGCACATCTTTTCCCCAACGATGGTGAATGAACTGACCCTGGGATACGCTTATACCGACGGGCCGATTTCTTTTGAAGGAGATTCCCTTAAGAACCTGCAGCGCCGCACGTACGGATTCAACGCGGGGCAACTGAGCCCTTCCAACAATCCTCTGGATCTACTACCCGGGATGACTTTCGGCGGCGTTCAGGATGCGCCCAGCCTTGCCTATGATGGCCGTTACCCGTTTTACGGGACCCGTTACGTCACCGACATCGGCAATAACATCAGCAAAACTTTGGGCGCTCACACGATCAAAGCCGGAATCTATTACGAGAAAATGCGTCAGTATGACGGGCCTTGGGCGGCAAACTTCTCCGGGTTGTTCGATTTCGGCACCAACGCCAATAATCCGTTGAATACCGGCTATGCTTTCTCGAACGCGTTACTCGGTGTATTCAATACATATACCGAAGCCAGCACCCGGCCGATATCGCTGATTTACTCCACCGGCTTGGATACTTTTGTGCAAGACAACTGGAGAGTTTCGCGGAAACTGACTCTCGATTATGGCATCCGAATCAGTTGGTACGGCCAGTTTCATAACTACAACAACGAGATGGCCGGCTTTGTGCCCTCCTTCTATGATCCCAAGCAGGCAGTACAATTGATCCGGCCGGCGATCATGAACGGGACGCGCGTGGGCATCAGCCCCATAAACGGCGCAACTTATCCGGCGGCGCTGATCGGCTTCATTGCTCCCGGCAGTGGCAATCCCACCAACGGCATGGTGGTCGCTGCGCAGACACCGGGATATCCGCGAGCCCTGGTGAACGACTTCGGTCCACTCGCTGCGCCTCGCTTCGGCTTCGCCTACGATCCTTTCGGCGACGGGAAGACCGCTATCCGGGGCGGCTTCGGTGTCTTCTACGATCGCCCCCTAGGCATCGACTATACCGCCAATTACTCCTACCCGCTGGTGCAGAATCCGCTCGTCGAGTTCGATACGCTTTCAACCTTTAAGGCGGCTCAGGGATTCATTTCACCACCCGCGGTGGTTGGCTACGACCGCTATATGAAGCCCGAAAGGGTCATGAACATGAGCTTGACAGTCCAGCGGAACATTGGATTCGGCACCGTAGCCACAGTGGGATACGTCGGATCATTGGGCCGGCATCTGTCGTGGCAAACCGGACTGGACAACGTTCCGTTGGGTGCGCAATTCCAGCCCGGTAATGCTGATCCAACGAACCCCAGCGTGCCCCTGCTGAATGCCTTCCTGGTTCCGATTGCCGGCTACAGCAGCATCGGCTACAACGCGGATGCCGCCTCCTCGAACTATCACTCGTTACAGGTTACTGCCGCGCGCCATTTCGCCAAAAATTTTGAGTTCGGGTTCGCGTGGACATGGTCCAAAGCCATGGATTGGGATGATACGGCGTTTGCCCCTGTGAACAACGCTGTTCCCGCCAATCTGTTCCGCGCCTGGAATTATGGACTGGCGGGCTTTGACCGCACCCACCTGGTGAAGATCAATTGGCAATGGGATATCCCAAGGTGGAATACGCGTTTCGTGCCTGCCCAAGCTGTGGTGAACGGCTGGCACCTCCTCGGTATAACGACATTCTCGAGCGGAGCGCCCACCCAGGTCGGCTTCACGCAGGTTACTGCAACGAATATCACCGGCTCCCCCAGTGTATCCGCGCGTATTCAGGTTAACGGCGATCCAAACCAGGGCGTGAGTGGGCCGTTGCAGGCCTTCAATTCCTCAGTTTTCAGCCTCCCAGCAGTCGGCACGCTGGGCAATCCGTCGAAGTTTCTGATTCGAGGTCCCGGGCTGAACAATTGGGACATCTCTCTTTTCAAAGATATTCGGATTCGTGAGCGCCTGGGCATGCAGCTTCGAGCGGAATTCTACAACGCCTTTAATCACGCCCAGTTCAGCGCGGTCAATGCCACTGCCCAATTCAATGCAGCCGGCGCCCAGGTAAATACGCAGTTCGGCCAGTACACGGCGGCACAAAACCCGCGAATCATCCAACTTGCAGCGAGGCTGCATTTTTAAAATTCGTTGATAACTCGGCGTGCACGGTGCCGCGCGTCCGGTCGAAGCACGGCTTACTTCTTCCGCGCCAGGAACGATGTCCACCAATCCTCGCGGCCGGGGGCGTCGAATTTGGTTTGCCAATGCTTCTTAAACGCCGCCGTCAGCCGCTTGGAGCGGGCCTGGAGGAATCGTTCCGCCTTCGCATAGTCCGCCGACTTTGCCGGCAGGTTCGCGGTCGTGATCCGTAGTGCCGCCGCGCAGTCGTTAATGTCGCCGAGTAGTGTCTGGATGTCCTTCAGCGCATCGAGCCTCTGCTCCATAGTGGACCCGTAACAGACGCGAAACAGTTCGAGCGTATAGCGCAGGCGCTTTGTCTTCAGCCGAAAGGCGTGCAGTTCCGCCGGCGTTGCCGATCCGGCCAGCAGCTTGCGTCCCGCCTTGAAATAGGCGCCTACGACGGCCGGCAACTGCGCCCGTACATTCTCACCCGCACTGCCCGCATCGTCCCATTTCGTGTGCGCCATCTCAAAGCTCCAGTTTCGTCCGCCACTTGGAGGAGGAATTATTCCGGCTCGAGCGATGGATCACATCCATCAACTTTTTTTCCGCCGTCTTCCGCTGCTTGTCGATCGCCGCGCCCGGCTTGGATTTCTTGGGGAATCCGGCATCCTTAAGCAAATCCAGCGTAATGTCGTGATCGCGGACGTCCGACGCAGCCTGCATGATCAGTTTCAGCTTATGGCGGATCTTCCGTGCTTCGCTCTTCGGAAAAAACTGGTGGAACACACGCAAACACTGGGTAAAACGGCGAATCGCCACGCGCAGATCGTGCACGGCGTCGGCGTCCCCCAGCCTTTCCGTCTGGTTGACCTGGTACGCCAGCCTCCGCAAAAGCGTGCGAGTCTGCTGCTGCGCGTATGCCCGCATCGTCATCGTTTCCGGTACCGCTGATCTCGCACGCGTCATCTCATCCCCGCGCCTTCGTAATGGCTAACGGCCGATTGTAGACCTGGCGAAAGACGTCGCTTACACGCTCCGCCGCCCACTGCTCCAGGTCGATATCGCGCGTCGACCGCAACTGCAACGCCACGTGGCCGTCCCGCAGCCGGCAGTCCACCGACTGGATTCGCTGATCGCCGCTCACGTCCAGGTTGTCGGCCAGTCGCAGCAGGGGAACCAGGTACACCAGGGCATGCTTTTCCTCGGCGTTGAGCGCCTGATAATTCGAATGCACAGGCGTGGGCATCGACTTTCGATGATAACGGCACAGGTTGGCGATCATTTCCCGCTCGCGATTGGTGAACCCCGGCATGTCCGAGTTCACCACCAGATAATAGGAGTGCTTGTGGTGACCCGAGTCGCTTACGTAGTGTCCCACATCGTGCAGATACGCCGCCGCTTCCAGGAGCCGTCCGTAGGGCTGTGGCAACTCATGCAACGGATGCGTGGCGGCGAACATTTCGCGCGCCAACGCAGCCACCGCGCGTCCGTGGTCGAGTGAGACGCCGTAGCGCCGCGCCATCTGCTCCACTTCCTTGCGCTGATCGCGGCTGAGTTGTGCGAGTTCGCGCCCGACGCCGCGCGCCGCCTGATCCGCGATGATGCCGTCACGCAAGCCCGCCGCCGAATAGTACATCGACGGCAGATGAAACATCTCGAGCACACGCATAAGCACGGTCACTCCGGGGACGATAATCTCGGCGCGCTTCGGGCCGATGCCGGTCACGCGCCGCCGCTCGGCCAGGCTGAGCACGCTCAGGCGCTGATAAAGCTGCCGGATCTGCGCCAGCGAGGCGCGCAGCCGGTCGGCAGCGTCCCGCTTCGAGCGCGGCACGCGATTGACCGCGCACACTACCGCCGACGCCGACGCCGACGTCCCGATCACGCGATGCCACGGACCTTCACCCTGCCGCCTCACCGCCGCCGCCAGTTTGTCGTCGATGAATTCGCGCATCTGGTGGAGATGCTTCGGCGCGGGCGGATCGTCGTTCAGAAACATCTCTTTCAGGCGTACCGCGCCGAGTGGCTTTGATATCACATCGCGCGCCACGCCATTCTCGCTCGCAATGATCTCCGCACTGCCGCCGCCGATGTCGATGATCAGCAGACGCTTGTTCGGATGCGGCCACGTGCTCTGCACACCGAGATGAATGAGGCGCGCCTCTTCGCGTCCGGATACGATCTCAACGGGCGATCCGATGGTTTGGGAAGCGCGCTGGATGAACTCCTCCTGGTTGCGGGCATCACGAACGGCGGCGGTGGCTACGGCGCGGACTCCAAGGACGTCCAGTTTGTGATACTGGTCCGCCATGCGGGCGAGCACGTTCATCGCTAGCGCAATCGCGCTCTCACTCAACACTCCGTTGCGGAAAACGCTCTCGCCCAGGCGCACCACCTCGCGATCCGCGGCCAGCGTGCGCGGCCGCTCGCCCGCCAAGACTTCGGCAGCCGCCATACGAATGGAGTTGCTGCCGATATCGATCGCCGCGTAACGGGGCATAACTTTTGATGGTAGCGGATTTAGATAATCTTAGAAGCGAATGTCATCGGGTAAGCCACGCATTCAAGCCGTCGATGCACTGCGCGGAGCGGTCATGATCATCATGGCCCTCGACCACGTGCGCGACTTCATCCACCGCGATGCCATCCTTTTTTCACCCACAGACCTGAGCCGCACCACTGCCGTCCTGTTTCTGACGCGCTGGATCACGCATTTCTGTGCTCCCGCTTTCATGTTCACCGCCGGAATCGGCGCCTTTCTCTGGTGGCAGCGTGACCACTCCCGCAGACAACTCTCCACCTTCCTGTTAACGCGTGGATTGTGGCTGGTAGTGCTGGAACTGACGGTGATGCGCTTCGCCTACAACTTCAACTTCTCGCCGCAGTATCCGATTCTGCTGGTCGTTTTGTGGGTGCTCGGCCTGTGCATGATCGGGCTGGCGGCACTCGCGTGGCTCCCGCAACGGTGGCTGCTCGCGTTAAGTCTCGCCACCATCGTGCTGCATAATAGCCTGGACGGGATCAATGCCACGGGTCTGTGGAACCTGATTCACCGGCCGGGCGCAGTGCGCGTTGCCGGCCAAATCGTCATCGTCGGATATCCGCTGGTGCCGTGGATCGCGGTGATGACGGCGGGATTCTGCTGCGGCCGCGTCTTCCTGATGGAACAGGTGGCTCGGCGGCGGATACTCACGGCGATCGGCGCCGCGGCAACGCTCGCGTTCGTAGCCATCCGCGCGGTGAACGTCTACGGCGATCCCGCACCTTGGATTGGCGGCACACTTTCGTTCCTGAACTGCACGAAGTATCCGCCGTCGCTCGACTTCCTGCTGATGACGCTCGGCCCCGCGCTGCTTGCCCTGGCGTATTTCGATCGCCTGTCGCTGCCGGCGGCGCATCCACTGATCGTATTCGGGCGCGTGCCGCTGTTCTATTTCATCGTTCATTTCTACGCTGCGCATTTGATCTCGGCCGTGCTTGCGTGGCTGCGGTATGGCAACCATGCGCTCAGCTTCATCTTCAATCCGCTGCCGTCGATGGGCGGACCGCGGCAGGCTTTCCCGGCGGACTTCGGTTTCGATTTATTGGTGGTCTACGCAGTATGGATCTCTGTCGTTGCGGCGCTGTATCCCGTTTGCCGCTGGTTCGCAGGCGTCAAGGCTCGTCGGCGTGAGTGGTGGCTGAGTTATCTGTAATCGAACCTCCGGCCGTTACGTCGTACCGATCTCGATTCGTAACACTCCGAAAACCCAAGAGCAACTCGCTGGGAGTGGGTACGATGTACCGGAATCGACAAAAAGTAGGCGCGGGCCGAATTGAATATTCGGCGCCGGCTTTGGCGATGTGACGTGCCGAAATCGGCGTCGCTGCCATGTGCAAGTTTGACCGCTGGCTGAGCCTTGCCGGCCCGCCGGCGGCGGCACGGATCCTATCGGGGTCTCGTTTTAAGTCTTCGTTGGCGCTTATGTCCGCCGGAGTCAGCCCCACTGAAAATTCATCCAGCTACTCCAGGATTTCGATTACTCCGAACACCAGCCCCAGCGGACGGCCGTCGACGGGCGGGGTGAATGTGTGGTCGGTTTCGATGGCGATTTCTGTTGCCGGCTGACCGAGCGCGGCGTCGGGCAAGGGCCATGTGGCGTCGAACCCGTCGCTTGGAGTCAGCTTGCGTTCTTGCAGCTTTACGCCGTCGACAGTCACGACCAGCAACGTGGCTGCCGGTCCCGCGCCGCCTACGAGGTGCAGTTTCGCTCCGGCGTGCTTCGGCGCCGCGATCCGGACCGTCGCCCGCTGCGGCATCCAGCGGTGGTTGCCTTCGATGCGGTGCCACTCCGGGCCCAGCAGATAGTCGCCTGCGGGATTCGAAACGTCGAAGCGCTCCGGCTTCATCAAACGCCAGTCCGACGGTGCTGCCGTGCCGTAGAGCGTTGTGATATTGTGCAGCCGCCCCGGTTCGACGCGGTAGACCACCGCCTTGTCGCTCGCCAGCGCGTTCCATGCAATGCCCGGCGGGATGATGAATTCGCGCAGATCGCCCAGCGCAGGATGCGCCTGAATCCGCTTTTCGCTGCCGGGCGTCAGATAGACGTACTGAGCACCTACCAGTCCGAACGGGTGGTCGATGACGCCCGTCCAGAACAGTTCGTCCTCGACACCGTCCACCAGGATGATTTTGTTGGGATGCAGTTCGTGCGCGCGGTCTACACCTTGCACGAGGTGGCGGACATCCTGCGAACGCCGGTACTCCCAGCGGAGCGAGCGCTGCGCTGCCGTCGCCGAGAAGCCGATGTAGACGATCGCCAGGATCGCGGCCGCCGCCTTTCCGGCGACACCCTGGCGCCATGCCAGCGCCAGCGCCCAGCCCGCTGCGATCGCGAGGCCGATCGAGGGTAGGAACGTGTAGTACTCGGTGAGATGATCGCTCAACGGCAGCACCGGCGTCATGAAGAACAGAAACCACGCGAGGCCGAAGAGCGGCAGGCGATCGTCCTGACGCGCGCGCCATACCGCTACGCTTATCAGTGCCAGCGACAGGGCTATGAGAGAAGCCGCTATCTGCCAGGGCGTCAGCGGGATCATGGTCGCCAGGAAGCCCGGACCGAGGGCCCAGGTCCAGTAGGTGTATAGCGTCTCCAGCATGGCGCGGAGGCCGAAGTGCATCACGTATACGCCGGAGGCGGCGGGCGCCGCCAGGCGGTGCACGATCGCAAACGCGATCGACGGCACGAACAGTGGCAGCGTCTGGACGAAATGTTTGCGCGCGCGGAGGAACGTGTAGGCGGCGGCAATCGCCGGGTAGATGACGTTCAGTTCGAGCGCTCCGAATCCCAACAGGAAGACCAGCCATTGCAGGAGCCAGTAACGGCGCTCGCCCGTCTCCAGGTATCGAAGAAGAAAATGGAACGCGCCGAGGATGAACGCGGCGCACATCGGCTCGTTATAGGCCGATGTCCACGCCAGCGCTACCGGATGCGACGTGTTCACGATCCAGAAAAGCGCGGCCGCGATCGCCGCCAGGCGCGAGCCCGTGAGACGGCGCGCGATCGAGAGCAGCAGCAGGATGTTCACCACCTGCGTGAGCATCACCCAAATGTGGAAGGGCAGGGGATCCAGACCGAACACACCGTAGAAGACCATGAAGAAGACGCGATCGCTCCACGGGCGGATCGTTCCCTGCGCCATGGGTGCGAAAACGGCACGGATAAATTCGCGGAAATTGTAGAACTCGGTGGCGTGGATGAGCCAGGCGAAATCGTCACCCAGGAACCAGGTTTTAATCGCCAGCCAATGAAACCAGACGGCGACTAGCGGAGGGACCACCCAGAAAGCCGCACGCGAGAGTCGCGCGGCGGGAGTCATTTCGGCTCGAATCCGACGACCGAGACCACCAGGCCCAACTCCCTCTGGTCGGCGCCGCTCGGCGGCAACGCTTTATCCATCGCGAACTCGACCTTGACGGCCTCGCCCGCCATCAGGTTGGGCGGCACATCCTTCGCGTACGTGTATTCGCCCGACTTTGTGTAGGTTTCCTTGGGCAGCGCCGTGCCGTTGACTGTTGCGCCGAGCGTAATCGACTTCAGTGGATTGATGATCGGATCCGGCAGCGCGAATTTCAATTGCAGAATCGCGCCCTTCTGGGCCGACATGCGCGGCGGGCGCAGCAGCACGGTGAACTTGCCCGCCGTCCAGCGCCAGGCGTTGTCCTCGATGCCGTAGAATCCGCTGATAAGTTGTGGCGCCACGCGCGGATCCGCCGTATGGACGGTGGATGCAAGCGACGGCGCCTCCTCTTCGGTCGCCTGCACCCGCACCTTCTGTTTGGACTTGCAGCCTGCCAGCGCGAGCAGCGTCGCGCACAGGGCCAGCAGAATTCGTTTTCGCATCAGTCTCCGCTCTTCTCCAGTTGCACCAGGCAGTTGTATAGGGCAGGGCCGCCGCCGAAATCGGTGAGGCGGTCGGAAGTCAGGAAGTTCACGTTACGGCGATCGGGTGATCTTTTGCCCCAGCGCACCGAGGGCGCCGAGACCACGCCAACCTTGACCGAATCATCGACCTCGGCGCGCAGCAGGCAGGAGCCGCGGTCATTGAAGACGCGCACCTGATCGCCGCTGGCGATGCCACGCGTGGCGGCATCGGAGGCGTGTATGTGGATCACGGAGGTCTGCACGTCCGTGATGTCGCGGTTGCCGAATGTGGCGTTCATGCTGTCGTCGTTCTTGGGTGAGATCAGCTCCAGCGGATACCTGGAGCGCAGCGCAGCGTTGCCAAAGCGGGATTCCACCGGCGGAGTGTAATCGAGCGTCTCGGCGCGGAATTCGCACTTGCCGCTCGGCGTGCCGAAACCGCCTTCTGCGAAAGGCTGGAAGGGTCCGCCGTTATTTGGGAAGTGCAGGCGGATAGAGTGCTCGCCATCCAGCCGGTCGACTGTGATGCCGTCCAGGAACGGATGTCCCGAGGAGAGCAGGCTGCGCATCATGTCGTCTTCGCTGTCGCGGAAGCATGGATCGTCGAAACCCATCCGCTCGGCCAGCAGCCGGAAGACCTCGACATTGCTCCTGGCTTCGCCGGGCGCGGGCACAGCGGGTCGGGCCAGTTGCACATAGTAATGACCGTAGCCGAGGTACAGGTCGGTGTGTTCCAGGAATGTGGTGGCGGGCAGCAGGATGTCGGCGTAGTCCGCCGTGTCGGTCTGGAACTGCTCGAGCACGACAGTGAAGAGGTCGGGACGGCTGAGGCCGCCCTGCACCGAGGCCTGGTTAGGCGCGATCGCCGCCGGATTCGAATTGTAGACCACCACAGCTTTGACCGGCGGATCGGTAACGTCATTCAGCACTCGGCCGAGTTGCGACATGTTCAGGATGCGAGCCTCGCGTCCGAGCGCGCGCTGCTGCAGTTCGGGCATTTCGAGCGCGGGACGGTTGAACTGAAACGCCTGCGTAGTGGAGAGTTGCAGTCCGCCGCCGATGTCCTTCCAGGATCCGGTAAGGGCAGGCAGAAGGCTGATGGTGC
>Ga0070741_10014222_pt1 | contig 13817 bp, 11 predicted proteins | sample Coa_R1_4_FD_66440 | JGI IMG/M metagenome (GOLD analysis project Ga0070741, IMG submission 66440) | Surface soil microbial communities from Centralia Pennsylvania, which are recovering from an underground coalmine fire - Coalmine... | ecosystem: Environmental > Terrestrial > Soil > Unclassified ... | reverse complement strand
CGCTCCTGCTGCTCCATCGGCTGGTTCGTCGCGCTCGTCGCGTAGATGCACATCGAGACGTGGTTGTCGCGCTTCGCGGGCCGTCCGCCCCAGCCGCCCTCGAGCCAGATGTAGACGACGAACTCGCGCTCGTACCCCGGCCTCGGGTCGTACCCGCCGGCGACGGTGTTCGCGATTCCCGCCGGCCCGGCCATGCAACGCTCGGGGACGAGCTGGATGAACGTGCCGAGGACGCAGTCGGTGACGGCCGGGAAGATCGCGGCCGCCATGCCGCTGATCGGAGCCGGGTAGCGGGCGCTGCAGACGAGCCCCTCCGGCAGCACGAAGTCGATCGCCTTGAAGACGCCCTGGTTCATCGGGATCCAGGGGAAGACGCCCTTCGTCGCGACAACCGCCGCCGAGATCGTCGTGGAGCGCGGCCCGTTGATCGCGCCCTTCGCCTCCGGCGCCGACTCCGAGAAGTCGTAGCTCGCGTGGTCGCCGTCGATCGTGAGCGTCATGTGCACCTTGACGGGCTCGTCGCTCTCCGCGCCGGGGTCCTTGTCGAGCAACGCCGTGAAGTCGTACGAGCCGTCCGGGAGCCGCCGGAATTCCTCGCGCAGCAGCGACTCCGAGTACGCGATCAGCGCCTCCATCTCGCGCTCGACGAGCTCGAGCCCGTAGGCGTCGATCAGCTCCTCGAGCCTGCGCATGCCGAGGCGGACGGCGCCGATCTGCGCCATCAGGTCGCCGTAGGCGACCTCGTTCGTCCGGACGTTGCGGAGGATGACGCGGACGAGGTCGCGGTCGAGCTCGCCTTCGCGGACGAGGTGGATCGGCGGGATGATCAGGCCCTCGCCGTGGGAGCTCCGCGCGTTCGGGTCGAACGTGCCGGGGACGTGCCCGCCGATGTCCGGCCAGTGCGCCGAGTTCTGGACGAAGGCGACGATCCGCCGGCCGGCGAACACCGGCATGATCAGGCGGATGTCGTTGTTGTGGGTGCCGCCGATATAGGCGTCGTTCGTGATCACGATGTCGCCGGGCCGGAAGTACTCCTCCTTCGGCTTCCCGATCCACTCGAGCGTCCCCTTGACCGTGAACGGGATCGTGCCGAGGTGCGCCGGCAGGTCGGTCGAGCCCGATGCGATCAGGTCGCCGTCGGCGTTGCAGATCGTGCCGCTGTAGTCGCGCCCGTCGGCGACGACGATCGAGAAGGCGCAGTTCTGGATCAGCGCGCCCATCTCGTCGACGATGCTCGAGAACGCGTTGTTCAGGACTTGGAAGGTGATCGGGTCGACGCCGAGCGTCGATGCGGCGGCGGTCATTCGCGCTCCCCGGCTGTCAGGCGCAGGTTGCCAGCGACGTCGACCTCGAGGCGCCATCCGGGCGGGACGAGCGTCGTCGTGTCGATCTGCTCGACGATCACCGGCCCGTCGAGCACCGCCGTCGGGCCGAGCCCCTCGCGGCGGAGCGCCGGCGTGTCGGCGACGCCGCGGCGGAAGTGCACCCGGCGGCGGTCGACGGGCTCCGCCTCGCCGGTCGTCGGCGACGGCGGCAGCGCGGGCCGGTCGTGGACGCCGCGCCCGCGGACACGGACGACCGAGAGCTCGAGCTCGATCTCGTCGGTGGCGTAGTGGTAGCGCCGCCGGTACTCGGCGAGGAACGCGTCGTGCGCGCGCTCGAGCGCGGCGGCGTCGAACCGTCCCTCCTCGACGTCGATCGTCAGCGTCTTGATCTGCCCGAGGTAGCGGAGGTCGAGCGTCCGCTCGAGCCGGCGCCGCTCGGGCGCGACGAGATCCTCCTCGAGGAGCCGGACCGCCTCCGCCTCGAGCTCGACGAAGAGCGCCTCCACGGCCGCAGGGTCGAGGATCCGCAGCGGCACGATGTGGGAGCGCCCGACGTCGTGGATGACGTCGACGTAGAGCGTCCCGAGGGCCGACGTCACGCCCGGCGCGAGCGGGACGAGCACCTCGCCGATCGCGAGCTCGGACGCGAGCTCGCACGCGTGGAGCGGCCCCGCGCCGCCGAACGCGACCAGCACGAAGAGGCGGGGATCGAGACCCCGCTCGACGGTCATGACGCGGATCGCACGGGCCATGTTGCTGTTGGCGATCTCGAGGATGCCGAGCGCCGCCTGCTCGGCCGACAGCCCGAGCGGTGCGCCGAAGCGCTCGACGGCGGCCTGCGCGGCGGCGGCGTCGAGCTCGAGGCTGCCCGCCAGCCGCGTCCTCTCGGGGAGCCGGCCGAGGACGACGTTCGCGTCGGTCACGGTCGCGTCGCTCCCGCCGCGCCCGTAGCACGCGGGCCCGGGCACCGCCCCCGCGCTCTGGGGCCCGACGCGCGCCGCGCCTGCCGGATCCACCCAGGCGATCGAGCCGCCGCCCGCGCCGATCGTCAGCAGGTCGACCGACGGAAACCGGATCGGGAGCCCGAACTCCGGGGAGTACTCGTTGATCAGCAGCGTCCGGCCGTCTCGGACGACGGCGATGTCCGCGCTCGTGCCGCCCATGTCGAGGCTGATCACGTGGTCCCGCCGCGCCGCAGCGGCGAGGGCCTCCGCGGCGCGCGCGCCGGCGGCGGGCGCGCCGGAGGAGCCGAAGCTCTGCGCCGCCATCGCGCCGGCGGCGGGGCCGGACGTGACCGTTCGCGCCGGCACCGCGACGGCCGCACGCGAGGTGAGGAGGCCGCCGCCCGAATGCATGATCATCAGGCGGCCGCGGAAGCCGCCGGCGACGAGCCGCTGCTCGAGCCGCTCGACATAGCGGGCGAGGATCGGGCCGACGTAGGAGTTCGCGACGGTGGTTGACGTGCGCTCGAACTCCTGCGGCTCGCGAAGCAGGTCCGAGGACAGCGAGACGTAGAGATCGGGCCGCCGAGCGCGCACGAGCTCGCGGACGCGCCGCTCGTGCAACGGGTTCGCGTACGCGTGCAAGAAGCACACCGCAAGCGCCTCGATCTCCTCGACCTCGAGCCGGTCGAGCGCAGCCGCGACCTGCTCCTCGTCGAGCCCGGTGACGACGCTGCCGGCGTAGTCGACGCGCTCGGCGACCTCGAGCCGGCGCTCGCGCGGGACGAGCGGCTCGGGCGGGTCCCAGAGGATGTCGTAGAGGTCGGCGCTGTTGTGGCGCCGCAGCTCGAGCACGTCCCGGAAGCCGGCGGTTGTGATGAGGCCCGTGCGGGCGCCGGTCTTCGTGATCACGGCGTTCGTCGTCACGGTCGTCCCGTGCGCGAGCAGGAGGATCCGGTCGACGTCGACCCCGACGGCCTCGATCCCGGCGAGGACGCCGTCGTCGAAGCGGGGCGGGGTCGAGGACACCTTCGCCGTGCGGACCTCCCCGTCGAGGACGGCGACGACGTCCGTGAACGTGCCGCCCGTGTCGATCCCGATCCGCCAGCCGTTCACGCGGCGACCCCGGCGCTGCCGAGCAGGGCGGCGAGAAGCCGCTCGCGCGTCGCGGCGGCCGCCTCGCAGTTGAGGACGCAGCGCCCGAGGTGCAGCACCGTGATGCGGTCTGCGATCGCGAGGACCTGCTCGAGGTTGTGGAGGATGACCAGGACTGCGAGCCCTTTCTCGTCCCGGGCCCGGCGGATCAACTCGAGGACGAAGCCGGTCTGACGGGCCCCGAGCGCGGCGAGCGGCTCGTCGAGGATCAGGATCTGCCGGCCCCACACGGCGGCGCGCCCGATCGCGACGGCCTGACGCTGCCCGCCCGACAGTGCCGCCACGCGGGTGCGCGCCGAGGGCAGCTCGATCCCGAGGTCGCGCAGCTGGGCCGCCGCACGCCGCCGCATCTCGCGGCGGTCGATCAGGCCGATTCGCCCGAGGATGCCGCGGCGGAGGATCTCGCGCCCGAGGAACATGTTCTCGCCCGCGTCGAAGCTCGCCGCGAGCGCGAGGTCCTGGTAGACGGTCTCGATCCCCGCCGCTCTGGCGTCGGCCGCCGACGAGAAGTTCACCTCCTCGCCGAGGAGCTCGATCCGCCCCCCGTCCGGAGCGAGCACGCCCGACAGGATCTTGATCAGCGTCGACTTGCCGGCGCCGTTGTCCCCGATCAGCGCGTGGACCTCGCCACGGCGGAGCTCGAGGTCAACGCCCGCGAGCGCCCGCACGTGGCCGTAGCTCTTCTCGACGCCGCTGACACGAAGGACGACGTCGCCGCTCACGCGCGGCCCTCCTGCGACGACGGCAGCTGGCCGCTCAGCCGGTCGAGCGTGACGGCGCCGACCGTGATCACGCCGACGAAGAGGAGCTGCGCGTAGGTCCCGACGCCGATCAGGGTCAGGCCGTTGACGAGCAGCGCGAGCAGCAGCGCTCCGGACAGCGTGCCGACGACCGTCCCGCGGCCGCCCGACAGGCTCGCGCCGCCGATGATCACGGCCGCGAAGACCGGGAACGTCAGCGTCAGGCCCGCGCTCGGCTCGGTGGAGCCGATGAACGAGAAGTCGAGGATCCCGCCGAGCGCGGCGAGGACGCCGCAGATCACGAAGGCGCCGAACTTGTAGCGGCGGGTCCTGAGCCCGACGCGGCGCGCGGCCTCGAGGTTGTCGCCGATCGCCTTGAGCCGGAACCCGAACCGCGACGGCTGCAGGAGCAGCGCCGCGGCGAGCGCGATGCCGACGAGCCAGGCGATCTGCACCGGGACCGAGCCCGGCAGGGTGGCGCTCCCCATCGCGTTGAAGACGGACAGCTCGCCCCCGTCGACCGGCGGCTGCGCGTAGGCGGGATAGACCGCGCGCGCCCCGCTGATCAGGAGCGTCAGGCCCTGCGCGAAGTTGAGGAGCCCGAGGCTGACGACGAATGAGGGGATGCCGACGACCGTCGTGAAGAAGCCGTTGACGATGCCGGCGGTCGCGCCGACGCCGAGCGCAATCACGAGTGCGAGGCCGAGCGGGACCCCCCTCACCCAGAGCACGCCGAGGGTCATCGCGCCCAGCCCGTAGACCGCGCCGACGGAGAGGTCGAGCTCGCCCGTAACGAGGACGAAGAGCTCGCCGATCGCGATGATCCCGAGCACGCTCATCGAGCGAAAGAGCCCGAGCATGTTGAGGGTCGTCAGGAAGTTCGGGTTGATCAGCGTGAAGACCAGCCCCGAGAGGACGATCGCGCCCGCGAGGCCCGCGAGCCGAGCAGCCGTGACCACCCGGCCGCCGAGGCGGCCGAACGCCTGGAGCCGCGCGGAGGGCGCGTAGGCGAGCGCCGGAGCCACCGTCAGTTCCCCTTCAGCGCGACGTAGCCCCCGTCGACGTTCACGATCTCGCCGGTGACGAACGACGCCCGGTCGGAGAGCAGGAACGCGATCACGCGCGCGACCTCGACCGGCTCGCCGAACCGGTGCAGCGCGTGCTCCTCCCGTGCCGTCTGCAGGTCGTAGCCGTCGCGCTGGACGGCCTCCATCGCGAGCGGCGTCATGATCCACCCGGGCGCGACGGCGTTCACGCGGATCCCGTGCTCGGCCCACTCGACGGCGAGCGTGCGCGTGAGCGCTCCGACCGCGGCCTTCGCGCACGCGTACGCGGGGCGGCGCGGGAGCGCGAAGTACATCGAGACGGACGCGAGGTTGACGATGGCGCCGCCGCCGTGGCGGATCATGTTCCGACCGGCCGCCTGCGACCAGTACAGCGTCCCGTCGAGATGGACGCCCATCACCTGCGACCACTGCTGCGGCGTGAAATCGATCGTCGGCGCCTTGACCTGGTTCCCCGCCGAGTTGACGAGCGCCGAGATTTGCGGCCGCCACTCCTCGACCGCGGCGGCCGTGGCAAGGACCGACTCCGGGTCGGTGACGTCGCACTCGAAGAAGCGCACGCGGTCCGCGCCGGCCTCGGCCGCGAGCGCCTCGCTCTCGCCGGGTCGCAGGTCGACGAGCGCGCAGCCGAGCGCCGGATCGTCGGCGAGGAGCTGCCGCGCGGTGGCGGCGCCGATCCCGCTGCACCCGCCCGTGACGACGGCGACGGCGCTCATGCGCGCAGCCCCCCGTCGACGACGAGCGAGGCGCCGGTGAGGTACGGCGGCGCGTCGCAGATGAGGTACGCCACGATCCCCGCGACCTCGGACGGCTCCGCGTAGCGGCGCATCGGAATCGCATCGCGGAAGCTCGCGGCGAGGCGGCCCTCGATCCGCGCCATCATCGGCGACTCGACGCACCCCGGGCAGACGGCGTTGACGCTGACGTTGTCGGCGGCGACCTCCGCCGCGACCGAGCGCGTGATCCCGACGACCGCGTGCTTGGACGAACTGTACGCAGACATGTAGGCGACCCCTCCCAGTCCCGCCCCCGAGGCGATATTGACGACACGGCCGGAGCCGTGGCGCTTGAAGTGCGGCAGCAGTGCGCGCAGCGTCCTGAAGATCGCGAAGACGTTGACGTCATAGACGCGCGCCACCTCCTCGAGCGCGAGCTCCTCCACCGGCGCAACCGGCCCTTCGATCCCCGCCGCGTTGACGCAGGCGGTGGGAACGCCGACCTCGGCGACCGTACGTCGCACCAGCTCGCTGACCTCCTCGTCGGAAGTGAGATCGGCCTGCATCGGCACGCCATGCTCGGCGACGGCGCCGAGCGCGCTTGCGTCGCTGTCGACGAGTACGAGTCGCCGCCCGCGCCGCGCGAGCTCGCCTGCGACGGACGCGCCGATCGCGCCGCCCGCGCCGGTCACGACGACGACCTCAGTCGCGGCCAACGCCGGGACGGGTCGGGGGATGGAGTCTGGCGTGCAGTCCCTCGCAGTCCTCGCTGCACGCGCGCAGCTCGACGCCGTCGCAGGTCGTGAAGCGCCAGAACCGTCGGATCAAGAGGTTGCCGCACACGTCGCAGTACTCCACCGAGATGTCATTCCAGGGCTTCTCGATCGGCTCCCACGTCACCGCGCAGCCTCCTCCTCGACTCGGTCGTCCCGGCACGATCGACCCCTCCCGCCGCTGTCAGCTCGATGCCGTACTGTGCGCGCGCCGACTCGCGCGACACGAAGCCCTCGCGGACGTCGAGCGCGACGAGCTCGGGGTCGCGCTCCAGCGGATCGCCGTACCCACCCCCGGATGGGCTCGTGATCCTGACCTCGTCCCCTTCGTGCAGGCGCACGTTGACGAACTTGCTGGGGCTGACGGTCCGGAACACGTCCTGGAAGGTGCGGAACTCCGGCTCGCCGGAGCGCCGGAGCTCGAGGCCGGACGGATGGCCGTCGGCGCCGCCGAAGATGCCGCCCGGCGGCCGCTTCATCCGGTCGGCGAGCGCGCTGATGCGGATCGAGTCGCCGACGAAGCGGAGGGTGCGCCTGATGCCGAGGCCGCCGCGGAACCTCCCTGCGCCGCCCGTGTCGGCGTTCAGCGCGTACTCGACGTGCCGCCACGGGTAGCGGGTCTCGAATACCTCGACGGGCGTGTTGCGGCAGTTCCCGTGCGGGACGATCTGCGCGTCGTTGCCGTCGGCGGCCGCGCGACCGCCCCAGCCGTTCCCTTCGAAGTGGTAGTGCGCGTAATACTCGCCGGTCGCAGGATGGACGCCGCCGAAGAGGAAGTTCATCGACGTGCCGCCGGCCGCCGCGGCTGCCCTCTCCGGGGCGACCGGAGCGAGCGCCCGCCCGACGAGCTCGAGGATCCGGTTCTGGACCTCGGTCTGGCCCGCGACGCAGGCGCCCGGCAGGCGGACGTTGGTGATCGTCCCGGGCGGGGCCACGACCCATACCGGCCGCGTGCTGCCGGCGTTCACCGGCGCTCGCTCCTGTGGCGAGAGCAGGAGCAGGAAGCCGTTCAGCGCGCCGGAAACGGTGACGACGTACGGCGCGTTGATCGGGCCCTGCGCCTGGGGGTCGGACTGCGAGAAGTCGAAGATCATCTCGTCGCCTTCGACGACGATCCGCAGGCGGACCCAGTACGGACGGTCGCCGAGCCCGTCGTCCTCCATGCAGTCCTCGCCCGTGTACTCGCCGTCCGGGAGCGCCCGGATCTGCTCGCGCAGCCACTCCTCGGCGTAGTCCTGCAACAGCGGGAACGACGCCAGCACCGTCGCCAGGCCCCGCTCCTCGAACAGCTGGCGGAGCCGGCGTACTCCGACGTTGAGCGAACCGATCATCGCGTTCATGTCACCCCACGTCGTGTTCGGAGTCCGGTGGTTCGCGAGGACGATCTTCCAGACGTCCTCGACCGGCTCGCCGGCACGGAACAGCCGGACCGGCGGAAGCCTCAGGCCCTCCTGGTAGATGTCCTCCGCCGTCGCCGCGAACGAGCCGGGGGCCATCCCCCCGACCTCGACCCAGTGCGCGATCGCACCGACGAACGCCTGGATCTCGCCGTCGTGGAAGACGGGCGTGACGACGAGGTGCTCCGGGATATGAGAGCCGCCGCGGTACGGGTCGTTGTGGACGTACACGTCACCCTCGCCGAAGCTCTCGCGCCCGACCTCGGTGACGATCCACTTCGGCGCGTAGAGCGAGGCGCCGAGCATCGCGGGGTTGATCCCGGCCATGGCGAGCAGCTCGCCGTTCGCGTCCAGCAGCATCGTCGAGAAGTCGAGCCCCTCGGAGAAGATCGGCGAGTACGCCGTTCGCATCATCGCGAGCGCCATCTCGTCGCAGATGTTCACGCACTGCTGGTAGAGCAGCGTCAGGCCGAGCCGGTCACCGGTCGCGGTGCTCACGCCGCCTCCGGCTCGACGATCAGGCAGCGGCTCTCGTCGACGCTGGCGGCGAACCCGGGCGGCACGTAGGTCGTCGAGTCGACCTCCTCGATCACCGCCGGGCCGGTGAGCCGGTCGCCGGCGGCGAGGTTCGCACGGCGGACGATCGCCGCGTCGACCCAGCCGCCGGCATCGACATACACGGCGCGCGTTGCGGCCCCTGCGGCGCCGGCGCTGGAGCGGACCGCATGCAACGAGCTCGGCTCGGAGCGCGCGACGGCGCTCGCGGCAAGGGACACGGTCTCGATCGGCTGGTCGTGCATCGAGTACCCGTAGGTCTGCTCGTGCGATGCGTGGAACCGCCGCGCGAGCTCCGCCGGCAGATCGGACCTGTTGGGATCGATCGGCACGTCTTGCTCGTAGTTCTGGCCTGCGTAGCGACACGCGATCGAGGTCGCGACCGCGAGCTCCTGGTCGCGCCGCTGCTCGTGGCGTTGACGTGCGAGCTCGGCGGCCGCGCGTTCGGCGAGCCGGGCGAGCTCCACTCCGAGGTCGCCCGCCTCGGGCCGGTCGAGTCGGCGCACCATGGTGAGACGATGGTCGACGCGCTCGTCTGCGATGAGGGCCCCGAAAGCCGAAACCAGGCCCGGGCTCGGCGGGACGATGACGCGGCGCATTCCCATCCGGCGGACGATCTCCGCGGCGTGCAGCGGCCCGGCGCCGCCGAAGGCGATCAGGTCGAAGTCGCGGTAGTCGTAGCCCCGGTCGACGGTGACGAGCCGGATGGCGCCGGCCATGTTCTCGACGGCGACGGAGACGATCGCGTCAGCGGCCGCGTCGAGCGGCATTCCGAGACGCTCTCCCACTTCGACGACCGTCGCTGCTGCGCGCTCCTCGTCGAGCGTGAGCTCGCCGCCCAGGAAGAAGTCGCGGTCGAGCCGCCCGAGGACGAGGTTCGCGTCGGTGACGGTAGCCTCGTCGCCCCCGCGACCGTACGACGCCGGGCCGGGATCCGCTCCAGCGCTCCGCGGCCCGACGCGCAGGAGCCCGCCGGAGTCGACCCATGCGATCGAGCTGCCGCCGGCGCCGATCGTCGTGACGTCGATGATCGGGAGCGTGATCGGCAGCCCCCACTCGATCTCGACGAGCCCGGCGTAACGGAGCCCGCCGGCCGTGATCACCCCGACGTCGGCGCTCGTCCCGCCCATGTCGAGCGTGACGGCGCGCGACGACCCGATCAGCTTGGCGAAGTAGTCCCCGGCGATCATCCCCGCGGCAAGTCCCGACAGGAGCATCTGCGACGGCCGTTCGTCGGCGTGCCGCAGCTGTACCTGCCCCCCGTTCGACTTCATCAGGGCGCGGAGACCCGGGCCGTACCGAGAGGCGAGGCCCGCGTCGAGGTCCGCGGCGAACGCTCCGACCGTCGACTTCACCGAGACGTCGACGACTGTCGTGTTGCCGCGCTCGTACTCCCGCCACACCGGCGCAACCTCGCTCGACACCGACACCGGCGTGCCTGGGAAGCGCTCGCGCAGGCGCGCGGCGAGCTGCTGCTCGTGATCGGGCCTGACATACGCGAAGAGGAGCGACACTGCCACGCCCGCGCCGGGCGCGTCGGCGAGCAGCCTGCCCACCTCGGCGACAACTCGCTCGAGCTCGTCGTCCGAGAGCGGCGTGACGACTGCGCCGTCTGCTGCGACGCGCTCCCGGACACCCACGCACCGGTGGCGCTCGACGTACGGCCGGGGCTTCCGCCACTGCAGGTCGTAGGGCCCCTTGCGATCGATCCTCTGGATGAACAGCGTGTCCTCGAAGCCTGCCGTCGTCACGAAGACGACCGGCGCGCCCCTTCGCTGCAGCATCGCGTTCGTCGCGATCGTCGTGCCGAGCACGACGGCGTCTACTCGATCGCCGACGCCGACGGCGCGGTCGAGCGCCTCGAAGCACGCATGGGCGGGGTCGGCCGGCGTCGAATGCACCTTAACGAGGCTGACCCCGCCGTCGGGCGAGGCGGCGACGAGATCGGTGAACGTGCCGCCGGTGTCGATTCCAACGCGCCAGCCGACCGCCCCCGCCGCCGTCTCCCGCATGGCCTTCGCTCAGCCTCCGTAGTGCGGATGCGTCTTGTTGAACGCCGCGCGCGCCTGCGCCACGTTCGCGGCCGTCACGAGCGTGCCCGGAACCGCCTGGATCGGCCCGGAGGGGACGCGGCCGTGCAGCAGGTAGTTGACGCACGCGTGCTCGAACGCCTCGGCCTGCCGGTCGAGAGCCTGGTCGAGGGCGAGCACGATCACGCCCTTCTGGATCCCGTCGAAGACTGCCGGGAACGTGTTCCACATTACGACGCGGACCTTGCCCTTCATCCCGAGCTTCTGGATCACGTCGCCGACGACGGAACCACCCTCGTCGGTGTGCACGATCACGTCGACGTCGGAGTGGCCCTGCAGGTACGCCTGCGCCGCCGCAAAGATCTTCGGCTGCTCGTACGTCGTCCCGACCGCCTTCGACGGCGAGTCGAGGAACTGGACGTCGGGGAGCGCCGAATGGACGGCCGCGTAGAAGCCGCGCATCCGGTCCTGCGCCCACGACGCGGCGGGATCACCGGTGAGGAACGCGATCTTCTTGACCGGCTTCGACTGCTTCTTCGCCCACGCGACGAACGCGCTCCCGACCTGCTGGCCGCCCTTGAACTCGTTCAGCCCGTAGTAGGCGAACCGCTTCGAGTGTGGGGCGTCCGTGTTGACGGCGAAGATCGGCACGCCGCGCGCGTACGCCTCATTGAACAGCTTGACGAACCCCTGCTCGGAGACGGGCTGGATTCCGAGGCAGTCGGCTCCCTTCCCGTTCAGGATGGCCTCTATCTGCGAGACCTGCTGGGCCGCGTCCGTCGTCACCGGCCCGATCAGGCGTGCGCTGATCTTCACTCCGCCCTTCGAGTCGGTGGCGGCGCCGCGCTGCAGTCCGAGCTTGTAGTCGGCGGGCGCGATCGGCGACGAGGTCTCCTGCGCCGACATCACGATCTGCAGCGGCTTCTTCGCCTTCAGCTTTGCGGCGATGTCCGGCGAGAGCTTGAAGCCGCCCCAGCTGTACGGCGGCGTGCTCGACGTCCCCGTCGCTTGGGGTTCCGCGGCGCTCGTGCTGCTCGCGGCGAGCGCGGCGGCGGCGAGGACCGCGAACCCGGCACCAACAAGTGGTCGCTTGCGCATGGCGCTCCCTCCTTGCCCGGCAGGCCAGAACGCCTCCACTCCTGGAAACGATCCTGGCGACGTTTTGGGCGCCGACCCTATAGCGGTCTCGTCGCAGGGTCAACAGCGCGCCGGCGCTGCCGGCAGACCCGCTCGGCTCAGCCGGCGGTACGCGCGCTCGTGGGAGACTTTTGGATCGGTTTCGAGCTCGACCATGTCCTTGTCGCGGTCGTCGATTTGGCGAAGGCGGCGCGCGAGCTCGAAGCGCGGTACGGCTTGTCATCGATCGAGGGCGGCCGCCACGCAGGCTGGGGCACGGCCAACAGGATCGTTCCGCTCGGCAATTCCTACCTGGAGCTGATCTCGGTCGTTGACGAGGCGGAGGCCGAGCGCACCGCGTTTGGCACCTGGGTGGCGCAGGCACGGCCCCTGCTCGCGAAGCCGCTCGGCTGGGCAGTCCGAACGGGGAACCTCGACGATGTCGCTCGACGGCTCGGGCTCGTGGCGGCAGCGGGCTCGAGAGCGACCCGGACGGGTGAGCTCCTGCAGTGGCGACTGGCGGGCGTGGAGCGCGCCGCTGCCGAGCCCTCGCTCCCGTTCTTCATCGAATGGCACGAGGATGCGGTCTTTCCTGGGAGGGCGTCTCGATCTGCGCCGGCAGAAGCTCAGCCGGTCGTGGTCCGGAGGCTCGAGCTTGACGGCGATCCCCAGCGCCTGGCCGCATGGCTCGGCGAGCATCGGCTCCCGATCGCCGTGAACGCCGGCCGACCGGCGCTCCGCCGGCTGGTGCTCGACGGACCATGCGGGGAGATCGTCCTCGAGTGACCGAAACGCGGCTACGCCGCGTTCAGGGAGGCGGCCCTCGCGTCGGCGCGAGCTCTCGTATCCCGCCATTCGACCCTCTCCGCTTCCGGTGGGAGGATCGCGAGGACGGGCAGATCGAAGACCTGGTTGATGCTCGATCCGACCTCGCCGATGTCGGTTCCGTAGACGTGGATCGAGATCGTCAGCTCGTCGGCCGCGTTCTCGACTCTGTGGATGTTCTCGGCAGGAGGAACGAGCACGGAGACCGTTCCCGGAGGAGCCGTCGAGGACTCCGTGAGCAGGAGCCACTCCTTGTCGCCGTCGGCGAGGAGGTGATAGCGGTTCTCGCGCTCCTGTCCCTGCAGCACGCCGACGACGCACCAGCACTGGTGGTCGTGGATCGGAGTCGCCTGCCCCGGGGCCCAGACCAGCGAGAGAACGGAATATCGCCCCCGCGGATTCACGTGCAGCACGTGCTGCCGGTACGAGTCACGTCCCGGCTGTCGGTGCTGCGGCTCGAGGACGACCGGCTCACGCAACGCGTCTGCGAGTGAGGCTGCTGCCAGCTCGGCGATCGCAACCGGCTCGCGATCGTCCGCGACCAGCTGATCCATCCGCTCGATGAACTCGCCCAGAGGACGCGACGTCATCGGCGAACGGGCCGGCAGTAACGTATTCCTCACGGAAAGTGAGGCTACCGACGCAGTGCGTATTGCGTCAAACAAATTCGCGCTTCAATTTCTATAGATTTTGACTTCAGTTTATGAAGCGCGCGGGGCGATTCCGCCGGTTCAGGATTCGAAGGCGTGAGGGTAGTAGCGCCGCGCGTGTTCCTCGCTGATATACCCCTCGCGGAGATCCGCCTGCACCGCTGCCGGGTCACGCTCGGCCGGCGGCCCGTAGCCTCCTCCGCCCCCGGTCCGGAGCTCGAACGCACCACCCTCGAGCACCGGGACGCGCGTCGCCTTCGTGACGTAGCGGCGCGACCCGTCCGGCGCGCACACGGCCCCACGGTTCGGCCGCGCCGCAAGCCCACCCTCGAGCCCGTAGGGCGGATTCTTCGTCCGGTCGATGATCGACGTCACGTATGCGTCCTCCGTCAACCGGAAGACGAGATCCACGCCAAGGCCTCCCCGGTAGCGCCCGGCCCCGCACGAGTCGGTTGCCAGCTCAAGCCTCTCCACGAGCCATGGGTTCTTCGCCTCCCAGACCTCGACCGGCGAGAAGCGGGTCGTCGACT
>Ga0070741_10014221_pt1 | contig 13818 bp, 10 predicted proteins | sample Coa_R1_4_FD_66440 | JGI IMG/M metagenome (GOLD analysis project Ga0070741, IMG submission 66440) | Surface soil microbial communities from Centralia Pennsylvania, which are recovering from an underground coalmine fire - Coalmine... | ecosystem: Environmental > Terrestrial > Soil > Unclassified ... | reverse complement strand
CACGCGCTTGCCGGTGGGAATGTGCAGGAACTCGTTCGGGCCGTGCGCGTTGGAATGCGGACCCAGCACGCCGGTGATCAGGAACTGCGCCTTCGGGAATTTCGCGCCGAGCATGCCCATGAACGGGATGCTGCCGCCCTCGCCGACATACGCCGGTGGGCGCTTGAAGAACGTGCGCGACGCAGCGTCGACCGCTTGCTCGAGCCATGGCGCAAGCTGTGGCGCGTTCCAGCCGGTGCTCGCCTTTTCCAGCTCGACGCTGACCTTCGCGCCGTACGGCGGATTGGCTTCGAGCAGCTTCTTCAGCGCCTTGCTCGTCTTCTTCACGTCGGCGGTCGGCGGCACGCGCAAGCTGATCTTCACTGCCGTTTGCGGACGCAGCACGTTGCCCGCGTTGGCGAGCGGCGGCAGTCCGTCGGCGCCGGTGATCGCGAGCTGCGGGCGCCACGTGCGGTTGAGCACGAGCTCGGCGAGATCGCTCGTCACCGGCTTCATGCCTTTCACGAACGGGAATTTTGCGTAGACGTCCTTGCCGAGCACTTTCGCGGCGACGCGCGCCTGGGCTTTGCGCTGCGCCGGAATGTCGACGTAGAAATCCTTCGGCCGGATCTTGCCGGTCTTCTCGTCCTCGAGCCGCGACAGGATCTGCCGCACGATGCGGAAGCTCGACGGCACCACGCCCGATGCGTCGCCGGAGTGCACGCCTTCGTCGAGCACCTGCACCTTCAGGTTCGCGCCGAGCAATCCGCGCAGGCTCGTGGTGAGCCAGAGCTGATCGTAATTGCCGCAGCCCGAGTCCAGACAGACGACGAGCGACGGCTTGCCGATGCGCGCGGCGAGGTGATCGACATAGAACGGCAGATCGGGACTGCCCGACTCCTCGCACGCCTCGATCATCACCACGCAGCGCGCGCGTGGGACTTTCTGCTCTTGCAGCGCGACGAGCGCCGCGAGCGATCCGAAGATCGCGTAACCGTCGTCGGCGCCGCCGCGGCCGTAAAGGCGATCGCCCTTGCGCACCGGCGTCCAGGGCCCGAGGCCGTCGCCCCAACCGGTCATCTCCGGCTGCTTGTCCATGTGACCGTAGAGCACGACGCAGTCGTCCCGCTTCACGCCGAACGCGGGCACATCGATATAAATAAGAGGAGTGCGGCCCGGCAGGCGCACGACTTCGAGCGTGGCGCCGGGCAGCGACGGCAGCTTCGAGCGCGCCCACTTCTCCATCAGCTTGACCGCATCGTCGATGTGGCCGTGCTCGGCCCACTGGGCGTCGAACAGCGGCGACTTGCAGGGGATGCGGATGTATTCGGTGATCTGCGGAACGATTTCGTCGTCCCAGAGACCGCCGATGAATTTCTCGGTGACTGAAGAATCCATGTCTCTCTCACTCGTCGCGCGGGCGGCGAGTGTAGCGCGCAGCGCCTGCGGAGGGGTCCACTCTGCGACGGGAGCCGCGCCTTCTCCTGGACCTGCGTCAATCATCGCTTCGCGGCCGCGCAACCCGGACTCCTGTATAGTGGCGTCGCTGCATCAAATAAAAGAAACGTTTCCGGTCAGTTCTGGCGCTGCATCTCTGCGGTGCCCTCCCAACTTCCCAGCTACCTTTCTCGATTGCCGTGCAGTCGGCGTGCGCGTTCGTGCCGCTGAAATTCGTGTCATCCAAGAAAGGAAGTTTGTCATGAGCGAAAAGCAGACCGGTACGGTCAAGTGGTTCAACGATGCGAAGGGCTTCGGTTTCATCACGCCGACCAACGGCGGCGAAGACCTGTTTGCGCACTTCAAGGAAATCCAGAGCGGCGGCAGCTTCAAGTCGCTCACGGAAGGCCAGAAGGTCGAGTTCATCGCCGCGCGCGGCCCGAAGGGCATGCAGGCGACCCGCATCCAAGCGATCTAACCGATCGTCAGTTGCACGAGCCGCGGCACCACCGCGGCTTTTTTGTTTGCGCAGCCAGGGCCGGCCGCCGGGCCGCAGCCTCGATGACCAGGAGAAGCGTGAAACGAATCTTTGCGGGAAATTTGTCGCCCGAGGCAACCGAGCGCGATCTGACGTCCCTCTTCAGCAGCTTCGGGCGCGTACGCTCGATCCGGCTCGTGAAGGACACGTTCAGCGGCAAGTGCAAGGGCTTCGGCTTCGTCGAGATGGAAGGCCATGAAGCGCGGGCGGCCATCGCAGGGCTCAACAGCAAGGACTTCCTCGGACGCCCCATCAAGGTCAACGAAGAGCGGCAGGACAAGCGCGAGGGCCGGCGCTCCTGAGCAGCCGAGGTGATCGGCGCCTCAGCGCTCGAGGTGAAATTGCTTCAGCGCCGCTCTGGCAATCGGCTCGCCCCACTCCTGCACGAAATGCCCGGCTTCCTCGACCTTCATCGGCTCGGGGCATCCGCGAATCAGCTTGCGCAGATGCATCATCACCGGCGGACCGAGCACCGGATCCTTCATGCCGATCGCCATGAAGGTCGGCTTGTCCCATTTCGTCGAGAACCATTCGCGCGCTTCGCGTGAAGTCGCCGCGCCGCCGGCGTCGGGATTGTCGGGCACGAGATTCGGGAAGCGGCGCACGCCGGATTTGTAGCTGGCATCGGGATACGGTGCGCCGTAGGCGGCGGCTTCGGCGTCGGTGAGATGCGCGCACGAGCGCTTCATCAAGCCGGCGATGTTCATGTCGGGTGATCGATTGTTGAACGCGCGCCACTGCAGGAATCCTTCGGTGAGCGGCGTATCGCCGGTGCCGAAGCCCGTGTTCATCACGATCAGGCGCGCGAATCGCTCCGGCATCGCGTGCGGCAGCGTGAGCCCGAGCAACCCGCCCCAGTCCTGAACGACCAGCGTGATGTTCTTCAGATCGAGCTTCTCGATGAAGCGCAGCAGCGAGCCGCGATGGAAGTCGACGGTGTAGATCGATTCCTCGATGGGCTTGTCGGATTTTCCGAAGCCGAAGAGATCCGGCGCGACCACGCGCGCGCCCGCAGACGTGAAGACGGGCAGCATCTTGCGATACAGATACGACCAGGTCGGCTGACCGTGCAGGCAGAGGAAGATCTCCTTCGCGTTGCGCGGGCCTTCGTCGAGGTAATGCATGCGCAGGCCGTCGTAGCCCGGCAGGTCGGTCACGTAGTGCGGCGCGAACGGATACCCCGGCAGGTTCGCGAATCGCTCGTCGGGCGTGCGCAGTGCTTCGATTTTCATAGCGGTCAATCGCGTCCTTGCTTCTGCAGGCTCTGGGGCGTGAAGAATCCGGCGGGAAATGACATGCCGAACTTGGCGATGTAGCCCTGCTCGTTCGGAAGGTTGTTGATCAGGTACCGCCGCGAGAACAGGTCGTAGATCATCAGCGGCGCCGCGACGACCGCCTTGTCGACGACGAGCGGGATCACGAAGCCCTCTTGATAGCGCCAGAGCTGGTCGCGCGCGTCGTAGCAATCGACGGCGACGACGTTCCAGCTGTCCTCGTCGACGTAGAACGTGCGGCGCTTGAAGATGTGATTGATGCCGGGCTTGAGCGATGCTTCCACCACCCAGACGCGGTGCAGCTCGTAACGCGGATGCTCGGGATTGAGATGCAGCGGCCGGATCAGGTCGGCGTACTTGAGCTCGGGCCGCACCAGCTTGTAGTTGTTGTAGCCGACGTAGAGCTCCTTCTTGCCAAGCAGCTTCCACGTGTAGCGCTGCATCGAGCCGTTGAACATGTCGGCCTGGTCGACGGTCTGCAAACCGTCGGAGCCGATGACGGGATTGTCGAACGCGACGATCGGCGCCTGGCGCACGCGATTGGTGCCCGGCGCGTACTGCCACGCGTCGCGTGATCCGTCGAGGTGGTCCCACGCGAGCGTCATGGTGCCGGCAATGCGCGGCGGCGCGAGCTCCTTGCGCAAGACCTGCATGACGAGATTGTCGGAGACCGTGCCCGGCTTCTTCACGTTGCCGTAGACGAACTGCGCGTTGGTCTGGAAGAAGCTCTCCTCGAACTTGCCCGTCGGCTGCACGACGAACAGCGTGCCGTTCTGGATCACCGAGTCGCCGCGATAACGCACCTTGTGATTCCAGATCACCTCCGCGCCGCTCTGCGGGATCGGGAACGGATAGCCGAGCGTCGCGTCCTTCAAGCCGTCGTCGCCGACGATCGTCGCCGACGTCGCGTTCGCTTTGGTCGCGGCGTAGATCGCGTCGGGCAGCACGACCGTGCGCCGCGTCGGATACACCTTGATCGAGTAATCCGCGTAGCGCTCGAGCAGCGCAGCGGCGCCGACCGCGAGCTTGCCCGCGTACTGCTTGTAGTTGTCGTGCGTGATGGTGAAGAGCGGCTTGTCCTCCGGGAACGGATCGGGGTAGTAGTCGCCCGCCTTGTAGCCGTTGAACGACGCCGGCAGCGTCTTCATGCCGCCGGTGTAAGCAGGGATCGTCCCTTCCTTGTTGCCGGCCATCTCGGCGCCGACCGGCGTGAGCGTCGTGCCGAGCTTGGCGGCGTCGGCGGCGGAGACTTTCGCGCCCGCTTCGCGCGCGGCCATCGCGGCGGTGAGGCTCATCGCGAACAGCGTGATCAGTTTCATTTGGGGCTCCGCTAGAAATCGTAAGCAAACTGGACCGCGACGTTGTCGCGATCCTCGAAGACATTGCTGCGTCCGCCGCCGAAATAGAAGTTGTAGCGCACCGATGCGGTCCAGTCGTTGAGATAGACGAGCGACACGCCGACCGTGCCCTGCTTGCGTCCCGCAACGAACTCGCCGGTGGGCAGCGGCGACTTGCCGTACAGGTCGTGGAACCACGCAAGCTGCGGCAGCACGCGCAATCCAGGCAGCACGTCTTCGTAGGTGAGCTGCGTCAGGACGCGATAGCCGTACGAGAGCGACGTCGCGAATCCCGACGCCTGGTATTGCGGATTGAGCCGATTCGACGGATCCGTCTCGGTCTGCTCCGGCGTCGGCGTGCCGGTCGAGTCGACGCCCGCGCTGTGATGGAACTGCACGCCGGGCGCGGCGAATTGCAGCGTGTCGAGATCGGGCATGTCCAGCACCTGGAACGCGCCGAGCTCGAGCAGCGCGGTCAGCTGATCGGCGCGGAACCAGTTGCCGCTGGCGCCGGTGAGATAGAGGAACGACGTGTCGTACGCGATCGTCTTCATGCGCTCGTAGCCGGGAATGTACTCGCCGGCGGCCGGCGTGTGATTCCGATAATGCTCGATGTAATCCGGCACCGCGGTGCGCCGCGCGGGGATGGTGATCCCGGTCGGCACCGGCAATCCGGGAACGTTGGTCGGCACGCCGACGACGATGTTCGTCGCCGGGAACACGGGCTGCAGCGCGGCCATGCCGACGTCGGTGGGATCGACCTGCAGCGGCTGGTTGGGACGGAACACGACTTCGCCGGTCCACGCCACTTCGCCGAGATTGGTCGAGAACGAAAGGCCGAGCGCGTGGATGTCCTCGGGATAGTCGAAGACGAATTTCACGGTATCGATCGGCACGACCTCGCTCGCCGTTCCGCCGTGGTGCACCGGGCTGTTGAAGCCACCGCACGCCAGCGCTGCGTCTGCGGCGTTGCTGGCGTCGTGCGCGCAGCCTTTCTGCGCAGCGGAGAAGCCGAGGAACGGAAAGCGGCTGTGCAGGTTGAGATAGGTGAGATTGAACGTAGTGCCGTTGAGCTCTTGCGCGAAGTACGACAGGTTGAAGCCGTACTGACCCTGATGGCTCGCGCGCCGCTCGGGGCCTTCATAGACCGTGCGGCCCGCGTCGGAAAGCAGATTCGCGTTGCCTTGCGTGCGCTCTTCCACGCCGACGAGGTTGTCGGGATCCTCGCGATACTTGCCGAACAGCAGGCCGACGTACGGGTGGCCGGCGCCGAGCACGTCGTTGGTCGAGTAGAACGATCCGATCGGCGGCGGCACGAGGTGCTTCCAGCCGAACTCGTAGAAGCCGAGCGCGGAGATCGATTCGTTGAGGCTCACGTTCGCGACCGCGAGCGGCACGCGCACGAACACTTCACGCAGATCGGACCCGGGCAGGAAGCGCACGTTCGCGTCGGGCGGGTTCACGGTGTTCAGGCTGTTGAACACGAGCAGCGTGCTGGTGCCGAGGCTCAAGACCTGGTTGCCGATCTTGAGCGAGAGCTGCCGATCCCCGGGCAGCGGCACGTTGCCCGACACGTAGGCGTTGCCGAGCTGGAAATGCGATCCGATCTGCCCTTCGGCCTCGCGGGCGCGGCGCGTCTCGCGCGGCTGGAATCCGTTGTTGTCCTGCGTGTTGCTTGGATGGAATTCGGTGAAGTGATAGTTCACCGCGTCGTAGAAGTAGAGCCCGCTCACATCGAGGCCGTAATCGCCGTAGGTCAGCGACAGGCGCGGCGCGAGCTTGAACGCGGCGTTGATCAGATCGCCGCGGTTGTAGTTGAGATCGCCGTTGTCGGTGTTCACCGAGGCGATGCCTGGCAGCGCGAGGAACGCCGCGTTGCCCGCGACGGTCTGGCAGTTGATCCCGGGCGGCGAGCCGACCGGCGCGGGCAGTCCGGTCGTCGGATCCTTGTCCTCGCAGAACTGCTCGTTGCCGCCTTGATTGAGCTTGCCGATCAGCTCAGGATTCTGCGTCTCGGTGCGCACAGCCGCACCGACCGAGACCTGCCCCCGCAGGGACCCGGTGAGCTCGCCGATCGCAAAGTCCATCGCCTGGGCGGGCGCGATCGCGCACACCCAAGGCAGCAGCAGCAATCCGAATCCCCGACGCAGCATCCCCTCCTCCAGCGACCCAAGCCCTCCCCAGGGCGGCGCCATCCTAAGTGACTTTTTTACACTATGTCAACTTCTCGCGGAGCTCCGACGGCAGCGCGTCCGCCGGGATCGGCCCCTGGAAGCTCGCCAGCGACGGGAAGAACCAGACGCTGACCGGCGGCGCGACGAACACGGTCCAGTCCGCTGCGAGCTTCGCACGGGCGACGCGCCATTCCGGCGGCGGCACGAACGTCTTGCCGGGCACGCTCTCGGTCTGCTGGACGTAAAGCCCGCCATCCGGCAACCGAGCGATGGTGACCTCGTTGCCCTTCGCGAAGGTCATCACGTGGTGCTTCTGCACCTTCACCAGCATCGGGCCCCTGCCCGAGAACGCCAGGGCGCGCGCCACCCGCACGAAGTTGCGACCGTCGACGACACAGCGCTCGAGCGGGCCGTCGGCATCGGCACCGGGCGAGCGCAGGAAGTGCGCCGCATCGAAGGCGGCCGTCGCGCAGCCGCTTTTCACCAGCGGTGGCACTACCCGCAGCGACTTGAACTCCTCGAAGCTGATCGGCTCCTGCGACAGCCACACATCGCCGGTCTGCGGATTCATCACTTCCATGTGCGGCCGGCGCGGCTCGAGGGTGACGTTCTGCGGAGCGATCTCGATCATCGCCGCACGTTACCGAGATTTTGACATCATGTAAACTAGCGGCATGCCGATCGCCAACGCCATCCGCAGTATCTTCATGCGCCGCATCGCGGATCCGCGGCTGCGCGAGCAGCGGCGCGTTGCCGCCGAGGCGAAGCGGCGCAAGGACGCCCGCCCCCACGAAGTCCTCTACTTCCATCAGCCCGACGATCCTTACAGCCATCTCGCCGCGCAAGCGCTGCGGCCATTCCTCGACCGCTACGACGTGCGGCTGCGTGCGCACGTCGTCGACAAGCCGACGCCGATCGCGATCCATGAGCAAGCCTTGTGGGACGCATGGGCGCGTCGCGAATGCGCGGCGATGGCGCCGTTCTATGGCTTGCGCTACGCCGATCGCGGCGCACCCAACGTCGCGTTGACGGATCTTGCGCGACGGATCCTGTTGCGCGCGGAAGAAACCGGCGCGCGCGTCGCGCCCTACACTTTCCCTGAGATCGCCGTCGCAGTGGGCGAGGCGCTCAACGCCGGCGACGCCGCGAGAATGAAGTCGCTGTCCGGCAAGCATGGCGCCGCCGACACGACCGCCGCCCGCAATCGCCTCGATGCGAACTTCGCATTGCGTCACCGCCTGGGCCATTACCTCGGCGCGATGCTCTTCTACGAGGGCGAGTGGTACTGGGGCATCGATCGGCTCCATCATCTGGAAGCGCGGCTCGATACGCTCGGCGCTCGGCGTGCAGGTGCTCCGGCAGGGCCGACACTTGAAAAGCGTCGCCCTGAAGGGCGACCCTCAATGCGTCGGCCTGAAGGCCGACCCACGATCAAGCTCGAATTCTTCCCTTCCCTGCGCAGCCCGTACACGCATCTGTCGTACACGCGCGTCGCCGATCTCGCGCAGCGCTACCCGATCGATCTCGTCGTGCGTCCGGTGCTGCCGATGATGATGCGCGGGGTGAAAGCCGATCGGCGCAAGGGCGTCTACATCCTGCAGGACACGATGCGCGAGGCGGAGCGGCTCGGCATCCCGTTCGGGAACATCTGGGATCCGTTCGGCGATCCGGTGCGCCGCGCGTACTCACTGTTCCCGTGGGCACGCGATCGGGGCAAAGGCTTCGAGTATCTGCATCAGTACAGCCTCGCGGTGTGGAGCGAGCGCGTGAACGCGTGGTCGCTCGACGGCTTGAAGCAGATCGTCGAGCGCGCGGGCTTGTCGTGGGACGAGGCGAAGCCGCTCGTCGACAATCGCGATTGGGAAGACGAATTCGAGCACAACGTGTCCGACATGCTCGCGGCCGGATCGTGGGGCGTGCCGACGCTGCGGCTGCCGCCGTCGGACCGCCATCCCGAATTCACCGTGTGGGGCCAGGATCGCATCTGGCTCGTCGAGGAAGAGATCATGCGGAGGTCTGGTTGACATCATGTCCAAAACCGTGACGAAGAAACGCGGCTATCTCGCCAAGGACGATCGCCACAAGGCGCTGGTCGAGATGGCTGCCGCCGTGGTCGAGAAGCAGGGCTGGCAGGCGCTGTCGATGATCTCGGTCGCCGAGCACGCGAAGGTGAGCCGGCAGCTCGTCTACGAGCACTTCGACTCGGTCGATCAACTGATGACCGAGACCATGACGGAGATCTTCCGCCATGTGTACGAGTCGACGCGCGAATCGATCCAGCGCGGCACCGGCAACATCGTCGACCTGCTCGAGCAGAGCGAGCGCATGACCTTCGACATGCCGCCCGGCCGCGTGCGCGCGCTGTGGCAGATGATCACCGGCACCTACTCCGACAATGCCGAGACCGTGCGCATGAGCCGTCGGCTGCGGCACTTGCTCACCAACATGTGGGCGCCGGTCGCGAACGACGCGTTCGGCCTCGACGCGCGCGAAGGCCGCGTGCTGATCTGGATGCTGCACATGGCGTTCTGGGGCGCGCACCAGCTGGTCGACGAGAACGAAGTCGATCGCGCGACGGCGACGCGCATCTTCGCGTGGCTGGTCACGCAGTTGCAGGCCGGCGCACTGATGAAGCCGGTGAAGAAAGCCCGCTAGGCGCCGGCTGCCGCCATCGCTGCGACGATGCGCTTGGCTGCTTCCGGCGTGGCGAAGTCGCCATGTCCACCGGCAAAGACGTGCAGCCGCCCTGACGGCAACTGCTTCGCCCACACGCTGGCGTAGCGATATCCGCCATCGCGATCGCCGCTGAAGATGTCGACGGGCTGCGCGATCGCGGTGTGATCGAAGTCCCAGCGGTGCGAGGCGAGCGCGAGCTCCTGCGCGAGGTACGGCGAATCGGGCTGGCGCAGCGCCTCGCGGATCGATGCGCGCAATGGACCCTCGGCCTTGCGCATGTTGCGGATCGCCCATCGCAAGCCGATGCGCGGCGCGTAGCGCATCAGCGCGTAGCTTCCCTGGATGACGAGCGGCGTCACGCGACGCGCAGCGGGATCGTGCAGCGGCGTCGACGAGTTGATCGGGATCGCAGCGGTGACGCGATCGCGCAAGCGCAACGCGGCCGCCATCGTGTAAGCGCCGCCGTTGGACATGCCGGCCACGACGAATCGCGCGATGCCGAGCTTGTCCGCGAGCTCGCAGAGATCGTCGGCGTTGCTCGTGTAGCTGCGATGAGCCTTGGGCGACGATTGTCCACACCCAGGACGATCGACCGCGATGATCCGCACGCCGGCGGCTCGCGCCTCGGCGTCGTACACCGCGCCTTCGAGCCGCGACGAGCCCGCGCCGTGCGAGTACAGCACCGGCCTGCCATCGCGCGCGCCATAGTGCGCGAAGCAAAGCGTTCGCCCGTCGGCGAGCTCGATCGTCTGGGCGTCCGTCATCGGCTAGAGCTTCAGTCCGAGCTGATCGGCAAAGAACGTGAGGAAGTCGGCACCCGCGGCGCGCTGCGCGTCGATGCCGACAGAACCGTGGCCGGCACCTTCGCGTACCCGCATGAGGATCGGATTCGGCCCCGCGTTCGCGGGCGCCAGGCGCGCGGCCATCTTGCGCACGTGCCACGGCGGACAGCGCGGATCGTTCCTGCCGCTGTCGAGCAGCATCGCGGGATACGCGATGCCGTCCTTCACGTTCTGGTACGGGCTCCATCTGGCGATGACTTGCGACATCTCCGCGTCCTGCGGATCGCCGTAGTCCAGCGTCGCCTGCATCGTGATCGGATCGCGCACACGCGCGAGGACGTCGGTGATCGGCACGTTGGGATGCGTCGCGCGGAACAGGTCCGGTCGCTGCACGGCGACGGCGGCGGCCATGACCCCGCCGTTGGAGCCGCCGTGCACGCCGAGCTGCGACGACGTCGTGATGCCGCGCGCGACGAGATCCTCGGCGACGGCGTAGACGTCGTTGAAGCTGTTCTGCTTCAACTTCAATTTGCCCTGATGCCACATCTGCGGACCGAGCTCGCCGCCGCCGCGAAGATGGGCGTAGACGAGCACGCCGCCCGCCTGGATCCACGCTGCGAATTGCGTTCCTGGCCATCCCGGCAGCAGCGCGACGTTGAAGCCGCCATAGCCGTAGATGATCGTCGGCCGCGGCTTGGACAGATCGGCGTCGGGCCGCGCGATGACGTTGTACGGAACGCGCGCGCCATCCGCGCTCTTCGCGTCGAAGTCGTGGATCTGCGCGTCGAACTTCACCGCCGGCGTGGTCAACGCCTCGCACGTGAGCGTGCGCACGCTCGCCCGATAGAGCGCCGGCGACTGCGTGGGCGCGGAGAACGCGAACAGCACATCGCCGTCGGCGCCCTTCCACATCATGTCGAGCATGTTCGGCATGCCGTAGTGACCGGCGCTCATCGCGCCTTTCGGCAGCGCGATCTCGCCGCGCAGTCGGCCATCGGCCTCAAACACGCGCAAGCGTGAATAGCAGTTGACGAGATCGACCAGCACGATCGCTCCGTCGACGATCAGCATCGTGCCCATCACGTTGTCGGAGCCGGCCACGAGCTCCCGCCACGTGCTGCGATCCTTCGGCGTCGTCAGCGGGATCGACACGACGCGTCCGCGCGGCGCGCCTTCGTCCGTCACCGCGATGAAGCGATCGCCGAGGATGTCGCCGCGGAACATGCAAGGCTCACCCTTGAGGAAGGGCTGCCAGATTCCGTCACCCTTCTCCTCGCGGATGTAGTCCACGCGCGGGTTGAGATGATCGGCGATGAGGAGCGTGTGCCGCTTGTCCGACGCCGTCTTCGCCCAGGAGAGCGGATGTGTCGGCTCGTACTCCTCTGGCTTTGCGACGGGTTCGGCGCCGAGCAGCTGCCGATAGCTGCGCACGCCGAGCATCGACACGGCGGGATCCATCGCGGTGTAGTAGAAGCCGCTGCTGTCCGCAAGCCACGTGGGGAACATCGGACGGATCTGACGGATCCCGTCGAGCAGCGTCTTGCCGCTATCGACGTCGACGACACGCGTGTTCTCGCCTTCTCGCCCGCCGCGGCTCCAGATGAAGACGAGCTTCCTGCCATCGGGCGAAGGCGCGAAGTTGTCGAACTGCATCGGCTCGCCGGTCGACATCCGATTGAGATCGACGACGCGCCGCCACGGTCCGTCGATCGATTCGCCGACCTCGATCGCCTGCAGGTCCTGATCGGCCGGCGTGTGCTTGCGGAACCAGCGTCCGCCGGCGAATGCCGGGAAGTCGGCGTCGACGCGAGGCATCGCGGCGATCAGCGCTTTCGCGCGCGCGTTGCAAGGCCGGCTCGCGAGCCAGTCCTGCGTTCGCTGATCCTGCTGCGTCTGATACGCGAGCGCTTCGGCGGATTCCTCCTCGAGCCACGCGTACGGATCGGTGTAGGTGACGCGACCGAACGTGACGGACTTTGGAGCGGGCTTCGCTGACGGATCGTTCATGGGTCTCGCTTAGAAATTCCCGCTGAGCCGCAGCACCACCGCGCGCGGCGCAACGTAAGTGACGGTGTCGTGAGAGGGCATGCCGTTCGTGGTCACGTTGACCTTGCCGCGCCGGTCCAGCGCGTTGTCGAGCGAAACGGAGAGCTGCGGCCAGTAGCCGCCGCCGACGGGATTGGCGAACACGTTCAGATCGAGCGTGCCGTAGCCGAAGGTCTCAGCCGTGCATTCGATCTTGTTGCACGCGTGACCCAGGAACATCTGGCGCGCCGAAACGCCGGCGAGCCAGCTCTTGATCGAATGCACGTACGCCAGCGTCGCAGCGGCCTGCCAGCGCGGCGCCAGCGGCCACCGCGAGCCGGAAGGCACGGTGATGCCGGAGGGCGAGTTGTAGGACGACGTCGTGATCGTCCGGTTCCACGCGCCGGACGCATCGAGCGACAAGCCGGGAGCGAACGCCGGCTGGTAGCGAAGGGAGAGCTCGACGCCATCGCCTCTGGCGCTGCCGACATTGTCGATGTAGTTGACCAGCCCATCCGACGTCACCTGGAAGATCTGCGGACTCTTCCAGTCGATGTGATACGCGGACATGTCCAGGCGCAGCGAGCGGTTCAGCCAGTCGCTGCGCACGCCGAGCTCGTAGTTCCAGAGCGAGTCGGATCGGTACACCTCCGGCACGGTGCTCCGCGGCGCCGTGATCTGCGGACCGCCGAAGCGGAAGCCGCGGGAGACGGTCAGATACGTCCGCAGCCTGTCCGTCGGCGAGAAGACCAGCGAAGCCTTGGGGCTGATCCCGTGCTCGCTCACGCCTTGCTCGCGCGAGACGTCGGCAACGCCGCCGTTCTGCAGCACGAAATCGGCGCCGCCCGTGGTGATGAGGCCGCCAGATTGCATTCGATAGCCGCGAGCCCCGAGTGTCGCTTCCCAGTGCTTGCCGAAGCTGCGCGTCACTTCGCCGAAGAGCGCTTCCTCCTCGAGATCGACGTCGCCGATCAGATCGGCGATGTCGACTTCGCCGTTGAGCTCGGAATTCTCCGGGCAGAACGTCGTCACGCCTTCCACGCCGGGAAGCAGCGGCAGCGTCGGGAGGCCATTGGCGGCAGCGATGTTGGTGCAGTCGTAGAGATGGAGCTGGTAGTAAAAAGCGCCGGCCAGCCATTTCCACGGCGAGCCGTCCGACGCCGACGTCGCCCGCAACTCCTGCGTGATGCCGTGGCTCTTGTTGTTGTTCGCGCCCGCCAGCACCGGCGGCGGCATGTCTCCGATCACGCGCGACGCATCGAGGAAAACGTCGAAGTGCTTTCGCACGTACGACGTCTGCGACAGGAGATCGCCCCAATCGAACTCGCGCGTGATGCCCAGTGTGCCCAGCGTGTAGCTCGACTCGGCAGGACTGGGGCGCGGCGAATCGCTCCGCGAAAGATTCCCGTCGTAGTTGTCGGTGTAGTTGAGATTGTCCTCGTGCGTGCGCTGCGTCGTCACCATCAGCGATACGTTCCAGCGATCGGCCGGCAGCCACGTCACGGCGCCGCGAAAGCCGGTTTGGCCGAGCGTGTTGACGTCGGGCCTCGTGGGCGCGGTGGTTTCGTCATCGACATAGCCGGGCGCGTTGCGGTG
>Ga0070741_10014220_pt1 | contig 13820 bp, 14 predicted proteins | sample Coa_R1_4_FD_66440 | JGI IMG/M metagenome (GOLD analysis project Ga0070741, IMG submission 66440) | Surface soil microbial communities from Centralia Pennsylvania, which are recovering from an underground coalmine fire - Coalmine... | ecosystem: Environmental > Terrestrial > Soil > Unclassified ... | reverse complement strand
CGTTTCGTTGCTGGCGCTGGCTCGGCGCAATACGGCTTCGCCTCTTGCGCCCTACGCGTCGCGCTCACCCTACGACTGAGGCTACAGTTTGGGAAAGCACTCCGGCAGGCGCGTGAGGGCTTCCTTCGGCAGGATCGCCACGAGTGCGCGCTCATCGCTTGCCCACTCCTGGATCTGCGCCACGTCACCCTCGCTGAGGGCAATGCAGCCCGACGTCGGCGAGGAACGCCCGCGCCAGACGTGAATGAAGATGCAGGAGCCGCCCTTTTCCTCGCGACTGGTGGGGAAGGCAATGAGCAGGCCCCTGCGGTAGAGCGCGATGGTGCCCATGTCCTCGCCGCTCGTGCCGCCAGGCAACGTGCTCATGGCGACGATCTTGTTGTAGGAGGGCGAGTGCGGGTCATCGACGCAGAAGTTGTTGCCCGCGCGGAGCTGGAGGTAGTGCTGTCCCGGTCCCTGCGGCGCGAAGCCGAAAGCGTGATCGATGCCAAAGACCCCTGCCGGCGTGCGGCCGTCGCCTTCGCGTTTCCTCGGTTGATCGTGAGCTCCGAGGCTGGCCTGGTCCCAGCTCCAGCCCAGCCCGTGCCTGCCGAGCACGACCGGCTTGGGGCGACCCACGCGAGCCCAGCTCGCGTCGGCCGAGCCTCTCTCATACATGCGCGCAACGGCGGTGTGGGCATCCATGTCCTGGGCGACGACCAGCAGCAGTCGCGTCGCTGCTGCCAGCCTTGCGGGGCACGCGGGCTCCGCGCTGGCAGGCCCGGCCGCAGCGCCGAGATGGAGCGCGAGAAGGCAGGCGAGGATGCGCAGCGAAAGCGGCCCCATTGCCGCGGCTAGTCTTTGACGTACCGGCAGCACTTGATCCAGCCGCTGTGCGCCCACCCGATCTGGCCGTCTCGCAATTGCAGCTTGTACCACTGGCCCCTCACCTCCAATCGGCGGAACAGCGTTCCTTCCGGCATCTTCATGATCTGATATCCGGAGGTCGACGACGGCTCCGAGCGCAGGGCGAGCCATGGGTCGGGCGGAAATACGGGACCCACGTAGTAGTATTGCGTTCCTTCCGCCGGCGGCGGAGGAGGCTGCTCCGGTTTGTTGGAGCAATCGCCCAGGCCCGGGTAGCAGGCGGAACGGACTTGGACCGGTATCTGGAGGCACGTGACCAGGGCGACGAGACCGACGACCCGGGCAACGGTTGCTGTCCACATGCGAGGAGGTTCCCGTCCGGCTGATGCTAGTGGATGTATTCCTTGAGGAAGCTCTCGCCTTCCCGCGCTGCCTGGCTCACGTGGAGGTCGCGGCTGCGCAGCCTGAGATTGTAGCCCGCCTTCAGCACGAAATACCGCTCCTCGGGCGTCCCGTGGTGGTCGGGCTCGCTGAACCCGTAGTCGCCGATCTTGAAGAACGCGTCGGCGTACGGCTTCACGTCGATCGAGCCGAACTTCCCGCCCATGTAAAAGCCGGACAGGTAGTCGGCGTGAAGCTCGATGAATTTCACCGTCGAGTCGAGGGCCTTCAGCTTGGACATCTGCCCGGAGAAGTTCTGGTAGATGTGGCCGAACTCGTGGGCGATGACGCCCGCCAGGATCGCGCCGCCCCACGTGCTCGCCTTGAGCTGCTCCTGCAGCATCTCGATGTTGTAGAGGATCGTCCCCTGGGTGGCCGGGATCTCGGGCCAGGCGTCGGGCGTCGCTGCCGCATTCTTCTCGCCGCCGGAGTACAGGATGAACGCCGGCCGATAGCCGAAGAACGCGGACTGCTTCGTCATCTCCGAGACCAGGCTGTCATCGAGATCACGGTCACCGGTGGTCTTGAGCACGTCTCCGATCGCCAGTCCGGAAAAGGAGCGCGTGGCGCACAGCACGTTCTTGACGTAAGTGATCGGTTTGGCGAGGCATAGGGGACAATCAAGAACCGCGCTCGCTGCAGCCAGGCTGGCAACGAGGCTCCTGCGTGTCAGCGCCGTCATAGCACCCCTCCCTCACGGACGGCTTGCGCACAAGGCGATGCAAAACGGGTGAGGCCCCAATGGACGCTCTTCTACAATGCGATGGCTCGAGCGTCCAGCGAGCCCGCCCGGCGGTGCACGCATCGTCGGCCCGGCATGGCGGGTGCGGCAGCCATCACCCCCGTGGTGAGCACCTGTCGAACCACGGCTGGTGTGCGCGGCCCGTCCTTCGACAAGCTCAGGGCGAGGATGGCGCGCGGTTACCCGATCCTGCCCAGCACCGACACGTCCCCGCTCTCGTGATACGCGGGGTCCTTCCAGCCGTTCTCGTCGTAGTCGGCCATGCAGCGCTCGGCCAGCGCCTCCATCTCCTTGAGCGAGCCCGAGGCCTGCGCCTGCTGCAGGCCGAACAGGCGGATCAGCTCGTGGCTGCCGGCGTAGTTGAGCTCATAGAGCTCGTGGCGGGCGCCGAACTCGCTTCCGATCGCATCCCACAGCAGCTTCATGATCTTGATGCGCTGCTTGTAGTCGATGCCGTTGGAGCCGCGCACGTAGCGGGCGAGGTACTTGTCGATGTCGGGGTTCTTGAAGTCGCGCGCGCTGCTCGGCAGGTAGATGAGCCCCGAGGCGATCACCTTCTCGATGATGGAGCGCACCGCCGGATAAGCCTCGGTGGCGAAGATGCGGTAGGCGACGGAGGCGCGGATGTTGGGCAGCACCGCGCCGCCCACCCACGGGTCCGGGTTGCCCGCCATGGCATCGGTCAGCGCCCAGAACAGGTTGCGCCAGCCGATCACCTCGCCGATCTGCGCCTGCACGCCGCGGAAGGCCTCCACGCCCGACGCGCGCGCCGCCTTGAACAGCAGGCCGGCAATGAAGTCGAGCTTCACCGCGAAGCGCGTGCAGCCCTGGAAGGTGAGCCCGTTGGCGAAGCCCGAGCGCGGATAGAACTGCTTCAGGCGCTCGATGTCGCGATGGATGAACACGTTCTCCCAGGGGATGAAGGCATTGTCGAACACGAAGATGGCGTCGTTCTCGTCGAAGCGGCTGGTGAGCGGATAGTCCCACGGCGAGCCGGTCGCCGCTGCCTGCAGCTCGTAGGACGGCCGGCAGATGAGCTTGATGCCGGGCGTGTCCATGGGCGCCATGAACATCACCACCATGCTCGGATCGTTGATGTCCTGGCCCATGTTCTGGCCCAGGAAGTTGTAGTGGGTGAGGGCCGAGTTGGTGGCCACGACCTTGGCGCCCGAGACGTAGATGCCGGCGTCCGTCTCCTTCTGGATGGAGATGTAGACGTCCTTCACCTGCTCGACCGGCTTGGAGCGGTCGATGGGCGGGTTGACGAGGGCGTGGTTGACGAACAGCACCGCCTCCTGCGCCCGCGTGTGCCAGGCCCGGGCATTGCCGGCGAACTTCCCGTAGAACTCCGCGTTGGCGCCCAGCGTATTGAGGAACGCGGCCTTGTAGTCGGGGCTGCGGCCCATCCAGCCGTAGGTGATGCGCGCCCAGGCCGCCATGGCGTCGCGCTGCCCGATCAGCTCCTCGCGCGAGCGGGCGGCCTTGAAGAAGCGGTGGGTATAGCCGCCCGAGCCCGTGTCGGTCGCGGCCGTCAGAACATCTTTTGTCTTGGGCTCGTGGAGAGCGTCGTAGAGCTTGGCAACCGAGACCGCCGCATTCCGCAGCGCCGGGTGCTTCGTGACGTCCTTGACGCGCTCGCCGTAGATGTAGACCTCGCGCCCGTCGCGCAGGGACTCCAGGAACTCGGCCCCCGTGAACGGGCGCTTCTTGCTCTTCACCGAGTGCTCGGGAGCTTGCGGCATTGCTGGACCCTCCGTTTCCATCCCTTGCGATTTGGCACCATCATAGCCAGGGCATCGCCCCCGCGGATAGGACGCTCTGCGTAGGGCGCAAGAGGCGCCAGACGTATTGCGCCGATCTTCGCGTGCGGTCACACGGCGCAATACGGCTTCGCCTCTTGCGCCCTACAGCGCCCTGCGTTGGCCGGCGCCGTCAGTTCGGCTAGAGATGGGCGAACCTCAAGGAGCCCGTCATGTCCGCCGCCGTCGTCTATTTCCTCAATGGCCCGAATGCCAACCTCTACGGTCTCGACAGCAAGGGCACCTACGGCACCGAGAGCTTTCCCGAGATCGAGGCGCGCTGCCGCAAGCATGCCGACAGCTTGGGGCTTGCGCTCGATTTCCGCCAGTCCAACTATGAGGGCGTGCTGGTCGACTGGATCCAGGAGGCGCGCCAGAAGGCGGACGGCCTCATCATCAACGGCGCCGGCCTGACCTACACGTCGATCGCCATCCTCGATGCGCTGGCGGCGCTGGAGAAGCCGATCATCGAGGTGCACATGAGCAACATCTACAAGCGCGAGCCGTTCCGGCACCATTCCTTCATCTCGAAGGTGGCGACGGGCATCGTCGCAGGCCTCGGCCCCCTCGGCTACGAGCTTGCCATCACCGCCATGGCGCGGCTGCTCGCCGGGGCGCGGCGATGACGCGCGAGGCCCTCCTCTTCTACAGCCAGTACGACGATCCGTCGGCGTGGCGAAGCGCGCTTAAGGCCGAGCTGCCCGATGTCGAATTTCGCGTCGCGCCCGACATCGGCGATCCCTCGGACGTGCGCTACGTGCTCGCCTGGAAGCCGCCGGCGGGCTTCTTCGCCCGCTTTCCCAACCTCGCGCTCGTCGTCAATCTGGGCGCCGGCGTCGACTCCCTCGTCGGCCGCGACGACCTGCCCGACGTGCCGATCGCGCGGCTCTCCGATACCGGCATGGTGCAGCTGATGACGAGCTACGTGCTGTTCGCCGTCATCCGCCACGCCCGCGACATCGGCGCGTTCGCCGAGGCTCAGCGGCGCCGGCAATGGCACTACATCCATCCCCGCCCCCTCGGCAGCTTCCGCGTCGGCGTGCTCGGCCTCGGCGTCCTCGGCGGCGCGGCGGCGGAGGCGCTGGTCCGCGTCGGCTTCGACGTGCGCGGCTGGTCGCGCGGCCCCAAGAGCATCCCCGGCGTGCGCTGCATCTCGGGGCCCGAGGCGCTCGACGGCTTCCTCGCCGAGACCGACATCCTCGTGATCCTGCTGCCGCTCACGTCCGAAACGCGTGGGCTGATGGACAGGCGCCGGCTCGCCCTGCTGCCGCGCGGCGCCCGCCTCGTGAACGCGGCGCGCGGCGCGCTGATCGACGAGGCGGCCCTGATCGAGGCGCTACGCTCGGGCGCCATCGCCGAGGCGACGCTCGATGCCTTCGCGGTCGAGCCGCTGCCGCCGGAGCATCCCCTCTGGGGCATGGAAAACGTGCTGATCACGCCGCATCTCGCCAGCATCACGGTCCCGGAGGATGCGGCCCGCGACGTGGCCGAGAGCATCCGCCGCGTGCGCTCAGGCGGTGCGCCGCTCCACCGCATCGACCCGCGGCGGGGTTATTGAGCCCGGCGCAAACAGGCCGCCTGCCGCGAACGCCCCGCACACGAAGGTCTCGAAGGCGGCCACCGCCGGCCGCACCGGATAGTTCTTCAGCCGCAGGCACAGGATGCGCGTGGGCGCCAGCGTCTCGGTAAGCGGCAGCACGGCGACGCGCTTGCCGTCGTAGGCGAGGTTGGTGGGCGAGATGGCGTTCTGGATCGAGTAGCCCTGGCCGTTGGCGACCAGCCCGCGGATCAGCTCCTGCGAGCGCGAGCGCAAGACGATGCGCGGCTCGGTTCCGATGCTGCGGAAGAGGCCGAAGAAATAGTCGCGCGAATGCGGCAGGTCGAGCAGGATGTAGGGCTCCTCGGCCAGCTCCTTGAGGCTCACGGCCTTCCGGCGCGCGAGCGGATGCTCGGCCGAGACGATCACGTGCGGCGGCAGGTCGACGAGCGGACGGGCCTCGAGGTCCTGGTGCAGGCCGAAGTCGTAGGCCAGCGCCAGCTCCGCGCGGCCGGAGAGCAGCATGGCGATGAGCTCCTCCTGGTCGCCCTCGTGAAGCTCCACCGTGATGCCGGGATTGCGCTCGGCGAACCCGGCGAGCAGCGCCGGCATGAAGCGTGCGGCGAGCGTCAGGAAGCAGCCGATGGCGATCTTGCCTCTGAGCCCGTTGCCGTAGTCGAGCGCGTTCTGGGCGAACTCCGCGGCGTGCTTCAGCAGCAGCCGGGCCTCGTTGACGATCCTCTCGCCGGCGAGCGTCAGCGTCACGCCGCGGGCATGGCGGCGGATGAAGAGCGGCACGCCGACGTAGCTCTCGATCTCGGCGATGGCGCTCGAGATCGACGGCTGGGACACGTTGAGCCGGCGCGCGGCCTCCGTGACGTTGCCCGCATCGGCCGCGGCGACCACGTAGCGGAGCTGGCGAAGGGAGAGCTGCATGGAGCCCAGTTCCGGTTTGGACAGATAATACCTGCTGTCATCCTCGGGCTTCGGCCCGAGGATCCAGCCATCCACGAACGCCCGAGCAAGCGGTTGGATGGATGGTCGGGACACGCGGAGCAAGTCCGCAGGCAAGCCCGACCATGACAATCGCTAATGCATCAGGAAAACCGATCAAGAGCAATGGAATTTAGTATTTTGTCGATCTAGTTGCGCTGCGGCACCCTCTGCTCTCGGTACAGGTGCAACGCTAACGCCCCGTCCTGAGCTTGCCTGCCCTCGGGCTTGTCCCGAGGGTCGAAGGACGGGCCGCCCATGCCGGCCGTGGTTCGACGGAGCTCACCACGGGGTTGGAGACGAGCGTCAAGGGGGCTTGGAGGACGGATGATCAGGACGGGAGCGCAGTATCTCGAAGGGCTTCGCGACGGCCGCGAGGTGTGGATCGATGGCGAGCGGGTCACCGATGTGGCCGCCCATCCCGCCATGAAGCCGATCATCGACATCCGCGCCCGCATGTACGACATGCAGCACGAGGCGGCGCACGCGCCGGCGCTGACCTACCTCGAGGACAACAACCGCCATTCCATCTTCAACCGCCTGCCGAAAGAGCAGCGCGACTGGCACGACAAGTGGAAGGCCGTCGACACGGTCATGAACGACATCAAGGGTGTCGTGACCCGCGTCGGCGACGAGACCGTGGGCGAGATGTGGTCGCTCTACGACGGCCGCGACGTGCTGAACGAGATCGATCCCAAGTTCGCCGAGAACATCGCGCGCCACATCCAGCGCGTGATCGAGACAGATGTGTTCCACGTCTCCGCCAATACCGATCCCAAGGGCGACCGCTCCAAGGCGCCGCAGGACCAGGACCCGGATATGATGGTCCACGTGGTCAAGGAGACCGACAAGGGCATCATCGTGCGCGGCGCCAAGTTCGAGACCGCGGCGGCCTATGCCGACCAGGCGTTCCTGAAGCCGACGGTGGGCGCCTGGACCAACGAGAAGCTCTCCAACTACGCGGTGGGCTGCATCGTCAAGATGGGGGCGCCGGGCGTGCGCCACATCGCCCGCTCGGGCTTTGCGGGGCGCGGCTCGGCGGCCGACTACCCGCTCGCCAACCGCTTCGACGAGGTCGACTTCCTGATGGTGCTCGACAACGTCCTCATCCCCTGGGAGGACGTGTTCTTCTACCGTCACACCCGCGCCGCCCAGTACATCCGCGGCACGCTGCACCGCTATTCCGCGTTCCCCTACGTCCTGCGCATCCTCTACATGGCCGACATGATGATCGGCGCCGCGCTCTGGAACGCCAAGCAGACCGGCCTCGACAAGATGCAGGCCGTGCGCGAGAAGCTGGCCGACCTCGTCTGCTACCGCGAGGGCATCAACGCGCACCTGACCGCCGCCATCGCCCTGGCGCAGCGGAGCCCCGGCGGCCTCCTGATGCCGCACCAGTCGATCCTCTACGCCGGCCGCATCCACGCGTGTGCGAACCTGCCGCAGATCATGCACATCGCACGCGAGCTGTGCGGCGGCCAGATCTGCGTGACGCCCAACATCGCCGCTTTCGAGACCGGCGACTCCAAGCAGTGGCTGGAGAAGTTCTACAGCCTCAACGACAACTGGCAGGCGGAGGACCGGCGCAAGCTTCTGGCCTTCGCGCGCGACCTGCTGAACTCCGACTACGCCGGCCACCGGCTCACCTTCATCCAGTTCGCCCAGGCGCCGCATTTCAACCACCTGGCGGCCGTCTATGGCGCCTTCGACTTCTCGGGTCCCCTCGACTTCGTGCGCAAGGCGGCGGGCCTCTCCGACAAGGTCAAAGGATCGCAATGAGCCGAACGGCTAACGCCAGGGAGATCGCTCCGTGAGCCACGTCCGCCTGCGCAAGTTCAACACGCGTGACGCCTATCCCGACCAGAAGCTCGACAACGACGTGTGCATGGTCGTGCGCGCCAACAACACGGTCTACGTGCGCGGCCAGACCGCCATGGACCTCGACGGCAAGATCGTCGGCATCGGCGATGCCGCAGCGCAGACCGAGAATGCGATGAAGTGCGCCAAGATCCTGCTTGAGGAGGCCGGCGCGCGGCTCGAGGACATCGTCAAGATCACGATCTTCATCACCGACCGCGCCTATCGCGAGCCGGTCTATCAGGTGGTGGGACGCTGGCTGAAAGGCGTGTATCCGGTCTCGACGGGGCTGATCGTGCAGGGGCTCGCCCGCCCCGAATACCTCATGGAGATCGACATCATCGCCGAGATACCCGCTGACCGGAAATAAAGAGGAGGAGGGCACAACCCTCCCGCTGGCATGATTTCGTCCGACCTTCCAAGCAGGAAGGCCGGTCGGTTTCGTGTATTCGCATGCCGGTATTGTGAAGCGTGACGATCGGCTGGGCGTGGTGGTCATGAGATGAGCAGTGCAGGCAGGAACGATGGCCTGAGTATTCGAGAAAAGAGCACGGAATATCTGGCATAAAGCTTGCTGCCGCTAACGGGCAATCTGACGGGCAGCTTGTCGTCGGGGCCGGGAGCGGCGCCGGAGCGTCTCATTCGGGAGGATCCAAGCATGAAGCGGTTTCTTGGTTTGCTTGGCGCAGCCGCCATCGCACTCGCGGCGATGCCGGCGCTGGCGCAGGACAAGCTCGTCATCAGCATCTGGGGCGGCAGCTGGCGCGACATGGTCGCCAACACCGCCGCCAAGAAGTTCACCGCCGAGACGGGTGTGCCGGTCGAGTTCATCACCGGCGGCACCATCGACCGGCTCAACAAGGCCAAGCTCGCCAAGGACAACCCCGAGAGCGACATCACCTTCACGACGTCGCACGTGGGCTGGCTCTACGCCAATGACGGTCTCTACGAAACGCTCGACCTCACGAAGATCCCCAACGCGAAGAATCTGGTCGATGCCGCCAAGATCAGCCCGTATCACATCGGCACCTGGGCCTACGTGTACACGATCGGCTACCGCACCGACCTCATCAAGGACATGAAGTTCGAGAGCTGGGCCGACCTATGGAAGCCGGAGATGAAGGGCAAGCTTGCCGCCCCCGACTTCGACCCCAGCCACATCATCACCGTCGCCGCGCTGCTGTCGGGCGGCGACGCGGCGACGTGGGAGAAGGGCCAGGAGAAGCTCAAGGCCCTCAAGCCCAGCTTCAAGGCGTTCTACACCAACGATGCCAACAGCCAGCAGCTGCTGGCCAACGGCGAGACGCCCGTGCAGATCGTGCTGTCGATGAACGCCCACTTCATGGCGGGCGAGGGCGTGCCGCTCACGGTGGTGATCCCGAAGGAGGGCGCCATCCTCGGCATCGACACGGTGGCGATCATGAAGGGCTCCAAGAAGGCCGAGCTGGCCTACAAGTTCATCAACGCGCTGCTCGATCCCGAGATCCAGGCCGAGGTGGCCAAGATCAAGAAGGGCAGCCCGGTGGTCCTGAACGCCAAGGTCGACCCCGAGGTGGCGAAGCTGCCCGGCGTGTTCACCACTGCCGACCAGTGGAAGACTCAGGCCATCATCATCGACCACAAGCTGCGCGCCGAAAAGACCGCGGAATGGCGCAAGTGGTTCGCCGAGAACATCATGAACTGACATTGGCGACAGCTCCCCTCCCCATCAACGCCGAAGGCGTGTCTTCGACACGACGCGGGGAGGGGTCGGGGGTGGGGGGGCGTCATGCTCCGGCATCGTTTGCGTTCTCACCCCACCCCTAACCCCTCCCCGCCAAGGGGAGAGGAAGCCCCGTACCGCGCAGGTCCGGCACCACATCGCAGACCGCTTCGGCCTCGCGGCGCTCGAGGCTCGAGGGTTTGCGGGAGAAGGGGGAGCGGGCGTTCATGAGCCCGACTGACCTGGGTTTGCTGATGGGCTCCGAACGCCCATGCTCGACGCTTCCGGACCCCGTCGCGGCGCTCCGCTGGTCTGGCGGCCAACCGCGCGAGGGTGTCGGACAGCGACCCCCGGTCCCTAGGTCGGGGGAGCTGCCCGCGCGAGTGGCGCCCTCGTGCACCGAGGCGCGCCCATCATTGCACGTCCCGGAAACGTCGGGATTGGGGCATTCTTGGTATGTGACAGCCCGATGCGCGCCGCTCGCGCCCCCGAGCTCAGCATGATCCCCGCCGCCGCGCCCCGCGTGGATGCGCAGCCCTTCCTGCGCGCCTTCGTCTCCCCCGCCGCTCTGTGCGCGCTGGGGCTCATCGCGGCGCTGGCGGCCGTGCTGCAATACAGCTTGCGCGCGCACATTCCGGGCTCGCTCGACGCCGGCGCCTTCACGCTCGCCAACTTCACCGCGCTCCTGAAGCCGCTCTACGCGCGCGTGTTCCTCGACACGGTCTGGATCTGCTTCCTCACCGCGTTCTTCTCGCTGCTCGTCGGCTACCCGCTGGCCTACGCGCTGGTGCGCACGTCCAACGTGCTCGTGAAGTCGGTGATCCTCGTCACGTCGGTGACGCCGCTCTTCCTCGGCGAGGTCGTGCGCACCTATTCCTGGATCATCGTGCTCGGCAACAACGGCTTCGTGAACACCATGCTGCTGAAGGCCGGGCTCATCGAGCGCCCGCTGCAGCTGATGTTCACCACCTTCGGCGTGGTGGTGGCGCTGGTGCACGTGACGCTGCCGGTGATGGTGATCATGCTGGCCGCGGCCCTCGCCCACATCGACCGCGATTACGAGCGGGCGGCCGGCACGCTGGGCGCGGGGCCTGTGCGCGCCTTCCTCACCGTCACCCTGCCGCTCTCCACGCCGGGCATCATCGCCGGCGTGACCACGGCGTTCGCCTGGACCTTCAGCGCGTTTGCCACGCCGCAGCTGATCGGCGGCGGGCAGGTCAACATGGTGTCGAACCTCGTCTACCAGCTGGGCTTTGCAAGCTTCAACTTCCCCTTCGCCGCGAGCCTGTCGGTGGCGGGCCTCGCGCTCACCTTCGCGGTGCTGGGCCTCCTGCGCCTTGCCGCGCGCCCGCTCGAGCGCATGGGTCCCCACTGATGCCGCGCGCCCTCTCCCAGCGCCTGTTCGCCTTCGCCGGCGTCCTCGTCGTGGCGGCCATTCTGGGCTTCCTGGTCCTGCCTGCCGTGGTCGTCGCGCTCGCGGCCTTCAACGGCCGCGCCATCCTGTCGTTCCCGCCCGAGACCTGGTCGCTGCGCTGGTTCGTCAAAGCCCTGGCCTACGAGGATTTCCAGGCCGGCTTCCGCAACGGCCTCATTGTCACCGGCTGGGCCTCCTCCATCGCGCTCCTCGTCGGCGCGGGGTTCGCCTTCGCGCTCGACCGCTACCGGTTTCCCCTCAGGGGCGCCATCGAGGCCGTGCTGCTCTCGCCGCTGGTGGTCCCGCACTTCACCGTCGGGCTCGGCTTCCTGATCATCGCCGCGCAGGTCGGGCTGGCGCGCAGCTTCACGACCGTCGTCGCCTGCCACGTGGTGCTGGTGCTCCCGTTCGTGCTGCGCAGCGTCTACGTGTCGCTCCGGAATCTCGACCGGCGGTTCGAGCTGGCGGCGGCGAGCCTCGGCGCGTCGCCCGGCAAGGTCCTCCTCACCGTGACGCTGCCGCTGCTCGCCCCGGGCCTCGTCAGCGGCTGGCTGTTCGCCGCCATCCTGTCGTTCAACGAGTTCACGGCCTCGCTGTTCGTCACCGCCCAGCGCACGCAGACGCTGCCCGTCGCCATGTACAACTACGTACGCGAGTACGCCGACCCCTCGATGGCAGCCCTGTCGGTCATGTACATTGTCGCCACCGCGACGCTGCTGACGTTCGCCAACGCCTACCTCGGTCTCGGAAAGGTCCTCAACGTTGAGCATGCCCGCTGAGCGCATGGCCCCGGCGGCCGCCAACGTGGTGCCGCTGCTCGGCCGGCAGGACATCGCCGTGCGCCTCGACGGCATCGTCAAGCGCTTCGGCGACGTCACCGCGCTGCAGGAGGTGCAGCTGCCGATCCGCCGCGGCGAGCTGATGACGCTGCTCGGCCCCTCCGGCTGCGGCAAGACCACGCTGCTCAACCTGGTCGCCGGCTTCCTGTCGCCCGACCGCGGCGACATCGCCATTGATGGCGAGGTGGTCACCACCGTACCGCCCCACCGGCGCGAGATCGGCATGGTGTTCCAGAGCTATGCCCTGTTCCCGCACATGGATGTGGCCGCCAACGTCGGCTACGGGCTCAGGATGCGCGGGCTGGCACGCGCTGAGATCGCCGCCCGCGTCGCCGAGGCGCTCGCCCTCGTCAAGCTCACGGGCCTCGGCGACCGCCGGCCCCGCCAGCTCTCCGGCGGCCAGCAGCAGCGGGTGGCGCTGGCGCGCGCGCTCGTCATCAGGCCCAAGGTGCTGCTGCTCGACGAGCCGTTCTCCGCCCTCGACAAGAGCCTGCGCGGCTCCATGCAGGTCGAGGTCAAGGAGATCCAGAAGCAGCTCGGCGTCACCACCATCTTCGTCACCCACGACCAGAGCGAGGCGCTGAGCCTGTCGGACCGCATCGCCGTGATGTCCGACGGCCGCATCCGCCAGTGCGGCACGCCGGACGAGATCTACCGCCGGCCGGCCGACCGATTCGTTGCCTCCTTCGTCGGCGACGCCAACGTGCTGCACGCCCGCCTCGAGCGCTTCGAGGGCGCGAGCGCGATCGTGGCGCTGGGGGCGGCGCGCGTCGCCGTGCCCGCGGACGCCCTCTCGGGCCTCGCGGCCGGCGCGCCGGTCGACCTCTTCGTGCGGCCCGAGCAGCTCCGCATTGCCGAGCCGGGTCAGGCGGTGGCGACCCAGGGCATCGTCGCCACCCACGTCTATCAGGGCGGGCACGTCGATCTTTACGCCGACGTGGCCGAGATGGCGCACGGCCGCCTGCTGATCCGGCTGCCGGGCCACGACGCCATCGCCCGCTGGCCGGTGGGAGCCCGCATTGCCGTCACCCTCGGCGACGCCGAGACTGTCGCGTTTCCACGCGGCGCCGATGCCGCTCCCCTCGCAAGTGGGAACGGACCCGCGCAGACTTAGTCTACCAAGTACAGGCGCTCGCTGGAGATCGACTCGTGCCCAGTGCCCGCGTGCCCCCCTCCATCATGCCGGAGGCATGTCTTCGACATGACGCGGGGAGGGGTCGGGGGTGGGGGCCCAGCGCTTCCGCTTGCTGTCGTCGCGCGCGACGGCCGCGCCGCAGCTTCCCAGCGGGGCCGCGCGCTCGCCATTGCCACCCTGAATCCCCCCGTGTTATGGCTCCGCCCGAGGGCCACGTGGCGGAGTGGTGACGCAGCGGACTGCAAATCCGCGCACCCCGGTTCGATTCCGGGCGTGGCCTCCAATCACTACCTTTGCTCAACGAAATCAACGGGCGGCGCTAATCGCCGCGGCTGCGTCCCCCAGCAGCCCCGCCTCACGGCTTGTGCGGGCAGGTCGGCCGGCACTTGATGCAGCGGCCGCTGTTGCCGGGGTCCGCCTCGCAGCACCTGAGGCCGCCGGAGCACGTGGCGATGGGGCATTGCGTGGCGCAGCGCCTGCAGTTGCCGTGCATGTCGAGCGAGCAGCATTGCTCC
>Ga0070741_10014219_pt1 | contig 13820 bp, 13 predicted proteins | sample Coa_R1_4_FD_66440 | JGI IMG/M metagenome (GOLD analysis project Ga0070741, IMG submission 66440) | Surface soil microbial communities from Centralia Pennsylvania, which are recovering from an underground coalmine fire - Coalmine... | ecosystem: Environmental > Terrestrial > Soil > Unclassified ... | reverse complement strand
CGAGGACGAACAGCCCCGGGATGGTGCTCATGAGCTGGTAGTCCACCCAGAGTCCGCCCATCGTGTAATGGATGGCCGGGTAGATGCGCATCGGCGTCTCGTAGGCGTTCTCGCCGGTGATGCGCTCGTACATTTCGAACAGGTTGCCGTAGAGGGCCTTGATCGTCTCGATTCCGAGCCGCTTGATGTCGTCGCGGAAATCGAGGTAGACCGCCAGGCCACTGTCGCCGACGCCCCGTCCCTCGTCGCAAACCTCCTTGGCGTTGCGCGACGCGACGTCGCGCGGGACGAGGTTGCCGAAGCTCGGGTACTTCCGCTCGAGGTAGTAGTCGCGCTCGTCCTCGGGGATCTCGTTGGGCGGTCGCGGGTCCCCCGGCTTCTTCGGCACCCAGATGCGGCCGTTGTTACGGAGGCTCTCGCTCATCAGCGTGAGCTTCGACTGGTGCTCGCCCGACACGGGGATGCAAGTTGGATGGATCTGGGTGTAGCACGGGTTAGCGAAGAACGCGCCGCGCTTGTGCGCACGCCACGCAGCCGTCACGTTGGAGTTGACCGCGTTGGTGGACAAGTAGTAGGCGGTGCCGTAGCCACCGGTTGCGAGGACGACGGCGTGGCCGAGGTGTCTTTCGATCTCGCCCGTCCGGAGGTCGCGCGTGATGATGCCGCGCGCCTGGCCGTCGATCACGACCAGGTCGAGCATCTCCCGGTGGCTGAAGACCTCGACCGTACCGTCGTGGACCTGGCGCATCAGCGCCTGGTAGGCTCCGAGCAGCAGCTGCTGCCCCGTCTGGCCGCGCGCGTAGAAGGTGCGTTCGACTTGCGCACCGCCGAACGACCGCGTCTCCAGGTAGCCCGAGTACTCGCGGGCGAACGGCACGCCCTGGGCGACGCACTGGTCGATGATGTTGACGGAGAGTTGGGCGAGCCGGTAGACGTTCGCCTCTCGGGAGCGGTAGTCGCCGCCTTTGACCGTGTCGTAGAAGAGGCGGCGGACCGAGTCGCCGTCGTTCCGGTAGTTGGTCGCGGCGTTGATGCCGCCCTGCGCGGCGATCGAGTGGGCGCGGCGCGGACTCTCATGGATGCAGAACGACTTGACGTTGTAGCCCTGCTCGCCGAGCGTCGCGGCCGCCGACGCGCCGGCCAGACCGGTGCCCACGACGAGGATCGTGTAGCGCCGTCGGTTGGCGGGCGCGACGAGCCGGTTGTCGAACTTACGGTTATCCCACTTCTGCGCGATCGGACCAGCCGGCACCCGGGCGTCGAGTTTCGACTCCGTCGCTTCGAGCCATAGCTCGGGCGACGTCCCGCGCTCAGCCGCTTGCACCATCAACGCGCTCCGTACAGGTACACCCAAATTGGGATCACGAGAAACCCGCCGGCGATCAGCACGGCGAGGATCTTGCCGATCCTCAGGACGAGCGGCGTCAACCAGGGCCAGTTGAGCCCGAGCGACTGGAACGCACTCGAGAAGCCATGCCACAGGTGCGATCCAATCACGACCATGCAGACCATGTAGAAAGCGACGTTCAGCGGGCTCGAGAAGTTCTCGACTTCTGTGCGGTAGAGGTCGCGCATCCCCGGCTGGCCCGCCACCTGGTACTCAGTCCCGAACTTGAACTGCTGCAGATGTACCAGGATGAAGGCGAACGTGATGAGCCCACCCCAGATCATGGTCGACGAGGCGATGCTCTTGCGGCTTGGCGGGCCCGCCCACCGGCGCTTGTGGTAGGGGACCGGCCGCGCCCGCCGGTTGTTCGCCCAGTTCGTGACTGTCTTATAGACGTGTAAGAGGAAGATGAGCAGCAACCCGACCTCGATCGGCACGATCAACGGGCTACTGATCAGGAACTGCGAGTAGCCGTTGAACGTGCGTGGGCCGAAGAAGATGAGTGCGTTGCCCAGCACGTGCACCACGAGGTAGATGAACAGCAGCAACCCGGTCGCGCCAACCAGGACCTTGGTTCCGACCGAGGTCGAGAAGAACGATCGGCGAACGGTACGGATCGGCGCGCTGCGTCCATCGGTCGCGGAGAGCGATGGCGCGTAGGGGGAGGTCGAGGACGCCATCGAGGCGACTATAGACCACCCCTATCGACCCCACAAGCGACCGCGGGCGCCTGGCACGCCGTCTGCTGGCTGGCGCGCCAGCGTGGCTGGAGGCGAAGATGTTCAACTTCTTGCTCGGTTTGGTGGTCGGCTGGCTCGCGGGCAGTTGGTACTCGAGCCGAGGCCGACGAGCGACCCCCATCGCGGACTTCCGCCGCAAGGCGTCCGGTGCCATCGCGGAAAGCCAGCGGCTCGTCGACGAGTCGCGCCGCGAGTTCCAGGCGGCACTCGAGGGCGAGCCCCCCGAGCGCAACCGCCGCCAGCGTCGGCGCGAGGGAGCCGGCGGCGACTAAACGATTGACACCCCTCACGAAGCGCCCCTAGATTTCCGCGATTCCACGACGAGGGGTGTTTCGTGCTGGTCCTGGACGACGTCAAGCTCGACTTCGCCAAGTTCGGCGGCCTGGTGCTTGGTGTCGTGCAGCACCACGAGACGCACGAGGTGCTGATGGTCGGCGTGCTGAACGAAGACGCCTGGCGGAAGTGCAAGGAGCTCGGGCTCGTCACGTTCTGGAGCCGGACCCGCGAGCAGCTTTGGACCAAGGGCGAGACATCCGGCAACCACCTCCGGATCAAGAAAGTCCTCGTCGATTGCGACGAGGACACCGTGCTGTTCCTCGTCGACCCTGTCGGGCCGACCTGCCACACCGGCGAGTGGTCGTGCTTTTTCCGCGAGGTGCGCCTTGCTTGACCTCACCGTGCCCAACGGCTCGCTCGAGCCGGGCGTGCTCAAGCTGTTCGAAGACGCCGACCTGCCGATCTTGCGCGCCAGCGAGCGCGACTACCGGGCGCGGATCGACGACCCGCGCTTCGGCAAGGTGAAGTTCCTCCGCCCGCAGGAGATCCCGATCGCCGTCGCCGAGGGCCACTTCGACCTGGGTATCTGCGAAACGCACTCGATCCTCGACGCGCGTGCCGACGTCGTCGAGGCGATGGACCTCGGCCCGGGCGGCCGCTCGGGCGGGACCACGCGCTGGGTGCTCGCCGCGCCGGCCGACGGCCCGATCAAATCGCCCGCCGACCTACCTGACGGCATCCGCGTTGCGACCGAGCTGCCCAACCTCGCGGCCGACTATTTCGCGAAGAGGGGCGTGAAGGCGCAAATCACCTTTTCGCACGGCGCCACCGAGGCGAAGATCCCCGAGCTCGCCGACGCGATCGTCGAGCTCACCGAGAGTGGCTCGTCGCTCCGGCGGGCCGGCCTTGCGATCGTCGACGAGCTGGTGGTCAGCTCACGGAAGCTCATCGCGAATAAGGCGACCTGGTCCGATCTCGCCAAGCGGGAGGCGATCGAGGAGATCAAGACGTTGCTCGGCGGCGTGCTGCAGGCGCGCGGCAAGGTGCTGCTCAAGATGAACGTGCCGGAGGCGCGCCTCGCCGAGCTGATCGGGTTCCTCCCGGCTATGAAGGCGCCGACCGTCTCGCGGCTGTTCGAGAGCGATTATTACGCCGTCGAGACGGTCGCCGTGAAGGCGAACGTCAACCAGCTGATCCCCGAGCTCAAGAAGCACGGCGCGATCGACATCTTGGAGCTGCCGATCTCGAAGATCGTCGCCTAGCAGCGGCCGTCCGCCGGGTGTGTGTCGTCGACACACACCCCGTCCGCGCCCCGCGAGGCGCCGAGGATCTCGATCGCCTTGGCGAGCTGGGCATCGCCGCGGGCGGCGAGCTGGTCGGCGGTCATAGCGCGCTCCTCGCTCGGCGAAACCGGTCGCGCGCCGCCGGATAGCGGCACGACCACGTCTGGCTTGACGCCGACCTTCCGGATGGCCCGCCCATTCGGCGTCAGCCACTGAGCGGTCCCGAGGTAGATCTCGGAGCCGTCGCCGAGGTCGAACGTCGAGAGGACCGTCCCGGTGCCGTAGGTCTGCTCGCCGACGATTGGCGCGCGCTCGTGGTCCTGGATTGCGCCCGCGAAGATCTCGCTCGCGGAAGCGCTGCCACGGTTGACGAGGACGACGATCGGCGTGTCGACCGCCAGGCCGTCAGGCTTGACCGGGTATGGCGTGCGCTCGCCCTTGGCGTTCTCTTCGAGCAGCACGTTGCCGTCCTTGAGGAACTGGCTGCTCGCCGAGACCGCCTCATTCAACAGACCACCTGGGTTGTTGCGCAGGTCGAGCACGAACCCCTGCGCCCCGGCCGCGCGTCCGGCGGCGAGCGCGTCTTTCAGCTCCTGGGTCGTCCCGCCGGCGAAGCGGTTGATGCGTACGTGTGCGAGGCTCGTCCCTGGCACTAGCACCCAGGTGACCGATCTCACCGTGATCGGTCCGCGCTCGATCGATAGATCGACCGAGCTCGACTGCCCGGGGTGGAGCACGCCCAGACGCACGATTGTCCCCCGCGGGCCACGGACCTTGCTGACGATCTCCCCGAGCGACGCCGAGCTGACGTCCTGGCCGTCGACGGAGAGGATCGTGTCGCCCGGCAGAAGGCCAGCCTTCTCGGCCGGCGAGTCCTCGATCGGCGCGACGACGACGGGGCGGCCGTTGCGAACGTTCACCTCGGCGCCGATGCCGTCGAAGCGGCCCGTCAGGGTGCTGCGCTCGGTCGCGACGTCCTCCGGCGTCAGGAAACGCGTGTGGCCGTCGTCCCCGAGCGCGTCGATCATCCCGCGGATCGCGCCGTACAGCATCTTCTGCTGGTCGAGCGCGTCGCGGTAGACGAAGTTCGCCTGGGCGAGGTCCCACGCCTTCCAGAAGGTTGCGAGGTCGGGACGTTCGGCCGCGGTGGCCGCGTTGACGAGCATACCGAGGCAGAACGCCGCCACCAGGCCAAGAAAATAGGGCGCGCGACGAAACGTCACGCGCCCATTCTAGGAAAGGGCTTCCGCCTAGACGTCGTAGTAGAGGTAGAACTCGTACGGGTGTGGGCGGAGCGACACCGGCGCCACCTCGCGTTCCCGCTTGTACTCGATCCAGCTCTCGATGAGGTCCTTGGTGAACACGTCGCCCTTGAGCAGGAACGCGTTGTCCCGTTCGAGCGCGTCGAGCACCTCCCCAAGCGAGCCCGGCGTCGACTTGATGCGCCGCGCCTGCGCGGGGGCGAGCTCGTACAGGTCCTGGTCGATCGGCTTCGGCGGCTCGATCTTTCGCTCGATGCCGTCCAGACCAGCCATCAGCATCGCCGCGAACGCCAGGTAGGGGTTCGCGGTCGCGTCAGGGCACCGGAACTCGATGCGCTTCGCCTTCGGGCTCTTCGAGTACACCGGGATGCGGACGGCGGCCGAGCGGTTGCGCTGCGAGTACATCAGGTTGACCGGCGCCTCGTAGCCCGGCACCAGGCGACGGTACGAGTTCGTGGTCGGCGCGCAGAAGGCGAGCAGCGCCGGGGCGTGTGCGAGAAGGCCGCCGATGTACCAGCGCGCCGTGTCGCTCAGGCCGGCGTACCCCTTCTCATCCCAGAAGAGGTTGGTGTTCCCCTTCCAGAGGCTCTGGTGGCAGTGCATGCCCGAGCCGTTGTCGCCGAACAGCGGCTTCGGCATGAACGTCGCCGTGTAGCCGTTCTGGTACGCGACGTTCTTGACAATGTACTTGTACAGGAGCAGGTTGTCGGCCATCTTGGTCAGCGTGTCGAAGCGGATGTCGATCTCCGCCTGGCCAGCCGTGGCCACCTCGTGGTGGTGCACCTCGATGCGCAGGCCAGCTTCCTGCATCTTGAGCACCATCTCGGAGCGGAGGTCCTGCAGCTTGTCGACCGGTGGGACCGGGAAGTAGCCTTCCTTGGTCCGCGGCCGGTAGCCGAGGTTCGGCTTCCCGTTCTGGGCGCCGGTGTTCCAGATACCCTCTTCGGCGTCGATGTAGTAGTAGCCGAAGTTCGACGACTGGTCGAAGCGGATGTCGTTGAAGATGAAGAACTCTGCCTCGGGCCCGAAGTACGACGTGGTCGCGATGCCGGTCTTCTGGAGGTACGCCTCGGCCTTCTGGGCGACGTAGCGCGGGTCGCGCGTGTACGGCTCGCGCGTGATCGGGTCGACGACGTTGCAGAGCAGGCTGAGCGTCGGCACGCGGGTGGCGGGGTCGATGATGGCCGTCTTCGGGTCCATCATCAGCAGCATGTCGCTCTCGTGGATCTTCTGGAAACCACGGATGCTCGATCCGTCGAACCCGAGGCCCTCGGTGAACTGTTCCTCCTCGAACTCGGTGACCGGGAAGGAGAAGTGCTGCCATGTGCCCGGCAGGTCGACGAACTTGACGTCGACCATCTTCACGCCGGACTCCCTGGCGAAGGCGAGGGCATCCTTCGGCGTCGAAATCGTGCGGGTCTTGGCTTCGGCGAGTGTCATCAGCGCTCCTTTGGGCGCGGCGCCCACTTCATGGGCGCCCTTCCGCGATCCTACCAACGCCCTTTTAGAGGGGGCTATGTGCGGCTCGACCGAACTTACCCGAGCGCGGTTTGGGCGGGGCGCACAGTCGGACCGTCGTGGTCGCCGGCCTGGAGCACGTCGCGGACCCGCAGCGCCAGGTGGAGTGCCAGGCGGGTCTCCGCGTCGTTCAGGTCGACGCCGGCGACCTCCTGGATGCGGCGCAGCCGGTACAGCAGCGTGTTTCGGTGGACGTGCAGCCGTTCTGCGGCGTCGGTCGGCGATCCCAAGCAGGCGAAGTAGGCGTCCAGCGTCTTGAGCAGCTCGCCATCCTTCTCCCGGTCGTACTCGACGAGCGCGCCGAGCGTCTGCTGGTAGAAGCCGTCCAGTTCCGCGGTCGAACGCAGCGCGAGCAGCAGACGGTACAGCCCCAACTCGGCGAACAATGCGACCTGCCCGCCGCCGAGGAACCGGCCACCCAGTGTGAGCGCCCCGTCGGCCTCCTGGTAGCTCTGTCGGATGCCGTCGAGGCCGGGGTACGGCCTCCCTACGCCGGCCGAAACCGGGGCCTCGACCGCCGCCGCGGCCGCCGCGCGCAGCTCGGCGGCGAGTGCCTTGAGCGGAATCCCCTCCAGCTGGCTCGCCGGGAAAAGCACGACCGCGCGCTCTCCCCGGACCCCGACCGGCGCGCGCAGGCCACGCTGCGCCAACTGTCGCTCGAGCGCCGCCTCCAGACGGCGGGCGTTGACCGCCGCTCGCAGCGCCCGTGGTCGCCCGTCACCGGCCTGACCGAACACGAGCGCGACGTGCGCACCTGCCAACGAGAACCCGAGACGCTCGGCGCGCGCCAGCACCGCATCGGCGGACGGGTAGTTGCCGCTGATGAGCGCTTCGACCAGATCGGTTTGGAGGCGGTCCTCGGCCTCGAGCACCGCGCGCTCGCGCGCCAGCTCGATCGCGCAGGCCGCCGCGCCGCGGCTGGCCGCGAGCTCGTCCAGCTCGCCGAGCGCCGAACGGCGCCCCACGACCGACAGGTAGCCGAGCACGGCGTCCTTCACCGCGATCGGCGCCACGATCCGGCCCATCTCGTCGTCCAGCGGAAGTCGCATCGTCGGCGGGTCGGACACGGTGATGGGCGTCCTCTCCAGCCAGGCGGTGATCCGGCCTGCGTCCTCGGAGAGCCGCTCGAGCAGCGTGGGGCGGCAGCCGCCGGCAGTGCGCGTAACGCTGCTTCGTACGTCGAACGATCGGCCTTCGAGCACGACCTCCTTGCCAGTGAGCTCCGCGAGCGTGCCGAGGATGGCGCCGACGCCCCGTCCCTCGATCGCCACCTCGGTCAGCCGCCGGTAGATCTCCTGGCTGCGCTGGTGCATCTGCGTGCGGTGATCGACGATCGAGCGCGCGATCGCCTGCTCGAGATCGGCCAGGTGCGTCCCGTGCGGCAGGGTGATGAGCGGCAGACTGACCGCCTCGGCCAGGTCGCGCGACTCAGCCGGTACGTCGCCTGCGACGGCGACCGCCGACACGCTCAGGCCGGCCAGCGAGCGGATCACCGCGCTAAGCTGCAGCCTCGGCTCATGCATCCGCAGCGCCTCGGTCGAGATCAGCGCGATCTCGCCTCCCTTCAGGTGAGGGAAGGCCGGCGCCCTCGTCCGGAGCGTGGCGGGCCAGGTAACCTCGCGGTCGAGCCCCACCGCGCCGGCGATCACCGAGGCGTCCGACGGCAGAACCTCTCGCAGCAGCTCGTCGACCGTCACGCAGCCCACCTCTTGTGCGCCACGCACGAAGAATACATGCTCGTCCGGAGCTGGCCGGAGTTTTCGCCTTATGCCTTGTGCAGAGGGTCCAGTCCAGCGCCGTCGGTGTAAAGTTGGCGGCGCAGTCGCCGGGTGTGAGGTCGCCACGTGACGTTGGACGTCGAGCGCTTCGTCGCCGCGCTCGCGAGCACCGTGCTCTGGAGCCTGGTATCGATCATCATCGTCATCGTCGTGTTCGAGGTGCTCGAACGCCGCTTCAAGCTGATGGAGGAGATCTTCCAGGAGAACAGCGTCGCCGCGGCGATCCTCGCTGGCAGCTTCGTGATCGGCATCTTCTACGCCGTCACGCAGATCGTGGTGCACTAGCGCTCGCCCTGTTGGCACTGGTGCTGGTCGTCGGCAGCGGGTGTACGCCCGTCCGCGGCCAGGACTTCGGCACGGCGACCGCACGGGCGAAGCTCCGGCCGTCGGAGGTGCTGCTCGACACTGGCCGCCGGTACGGGGTCGTCGCCTCCGGCATCGGCGTCACCATCCGGAGCGAGCCCGACCCGAGCGCGTCCCAGGTCGGCACGCTGAGGTTCACGCAGATCGTCGCGACCAACGGCGAGGCGAGCGGCGCCGACGGCCAGGTGTGGCGGCAGATATCGACGGGCGGGTGGGTGCCGCGCGATGGGCTCCTGGTGTTCAACACGCTGCGCGAGGCGCTGAATCTCGTCGTCGAGCTGCGCGTCTTCTCCGGACCGGAGATCCGGCGCCCCGGCGGACCGGGCGCGGCACGCCCGTTGCTGCCGACCCCCACCCGCCCCACGGGCCCGCGGCCAGCTGGCGTCGCGTCACCGTCCCCGACGCCGACCAAGCCGGCCGCGCCGTCGCCGACCCCGTCGCGCACGCCGACGCCTTTGCCCGTGCCGAGCGCCATCGCGAGCGCCGGTCCGACGGCGCCCGAGCCGCTATACGGGGTCGTGCTCCGCGGCGGCACGCGCCAGTACGCCCGGCCTGGCGCACGGCCGGCCGATCGTCCCACTCTCGAGGCTGGCGCCGCCGTCGCCGTGCTGGAGGAAGCGGTCGGCCCAGACGGGCAGCGCTACCTGCGCACCGACGAGGACGTCTGGGTGCCCACGGACGCAGTCCGCGTCTTCGCCTCGCTGCCGGAGGTGACCGAGTTCGGCTACCGCCAGACGCTCGAAGGGCTAGCCCCCGGCGCGGACGTCGATCCGTCTGTCCAGCCGGCGCTCTGGTTGGTCCACCGCGAGCCCGCGTTTCGCTACCTGGCCGACGCGATCGGCCAGTACAAGGTCGTGGTTCGGGTGGCGCCGCTCGCCGAGGGCCTAATAGGGGCCTATTCGTTCCCTGATCGCTCCATCACGATCTCGAACCAGTACGTCGACGGCGACGAGCGCGTGGTCGCGGTCGCGCTAGCTCACGAGGCTACCCACGCCTGGGAAGCCGGCCAGGGCCTGCGCATCAACACAGTCGCCGACTGCTTCGAGGCCGAGCTGCGTGCGTTCCGGAACCAGGCGGCGCTGTGGGAGAGGTTCTACGGACCGAACGGGAAGGAAAGGCCTGCCAACCAGGCTGAGGCAGACCAGAACGAGGTCCTGCGGCTGATCAAGCAGGATCCGGAGGCGCTGAAAAGCCGCCTGGTCGGCCGCTACGCCGACGAGTGCGGCTACCAGGGGGCATTGCCGGCCGTGGCCACGCCGGGCCCCGGCGGCACGGCCTCGACCAGTTCCCCGGCCAAGCCGGCGTCCTCGGCCTCGGCGACGGCCACACCGCTGGCGAAGCCAGGCGGCACGGTGCCGGCGGGGGCCAAGCCGGGCGGTCCGTAGGCACGCTCCTTGCCCGCCTGGGGCGGCGCCTTCCGGCGTCGAGGGGTTCCCGTGGAGCGTGTAGTGGTTGGCGGCGAGGAGCTGGAAGTCGAGCGGATCCCAGTCGGCCAGGTGGTCGCCGAGCGGCGACCACCCTGGCGAGAGGGGGAGTGCCTCGTCGTGCCCATCTACGAGGAGGAGCTGGTGCTCAGGCGCCAGCTCGTGCTAAAGGAAGAGCTGCGGGTGCGCCGCACCCAAACGGTCGAGGCCACGCGGATCGTCGAGCCGCTGCGGCGCGAGCACGCGGCCGTGGAGGCCGTCGCGGGCACGCACCTGGTGCACCGACGGCAGGTCGTCGACGAAGTCGCCGGGCTAGCTGACCCGGACGTCGACGAGCCACTGATCGAGCTAGCGCGCCGCGCGTTCGGCTAAATCGACTCTTCAACCGGCGGCGTGCTTCGCTGCGAACGACACGGTACTCGGCTAGGGCCGGTACGCCGGCGGACTCGGCATGGGCCCCAGCGCACGCTCGGCCCACGCGGCGGCTCCCAGGAGCGCGGCTTCGCCGAACGCCGGTCCGACGAGTTGGAGGCCAAGCGGCAACCCGTCCGCGCTCAGCCCGCTCGGCAGGGAGATGGCCGGTAGGCCGAGCAGGGAGAATGGCCCCTGGAAGCTCGGGTCGCCGGTCGTGTCGGGTGCGGGCGCGGGCCCGGAAGCGGTCGGGAGCACCAGGCAGTCGCAGCGCGCCAGAAGCGCCGCCGCCTCGCGCCGTAGGCGGCGGCGCAGCCGCTGGGCGTCCAGGTAGTCGACGGCCAACACGAGGGCCCCGTTTTCGACGAAGGCGCGGATCCGAGGCGCGTAGGCGTCCCGGTGCTCGGCGATCAATCGGCGGTGGACGGCCGCGGCCTCCGCTTGCATCACGACCGCGTGGGCGCCGATCAGCGCCGGCGCGCCGCTGGGGAACCGCCCGCGTTCGACGCTCGCGCCCGCGGTCCGGAGCCGCCCGATCGCGTCCTCGAACCGGAGCGCCGCGTCGGGTTGGGCCCGCTCGAGGAAGTCGTCCAGTACCAGCAGCCGCGGTGGAGCGCCGGGCCGCGCCGCGGCGACATAGTCCGGCACCGGCGCGCGGCTCGACGAGGGGTCGCGGGGATCGTGCCCCGCGATCGCGCGCAGCAGGAGCGCGGCGTCGACCACCGAGCGCGTCAAGGTGCCGGGGTGGTCGATGCTCCAGGCGAGCGGCAGCACGCCCGAGCGGCTAACGCGGCCGTAGGTCGGCTTGAGCCCGATCACGCCGTTGTAGGCGGCGGGACGCAGGACCGAACCGCCGGTCTGCGACCCGAGCGCCGCAGGCACCTGCCGCGCCGCGACGCTCGCGCCGGAGCCGCTGCTGGACCCACCTGGCGTGCGGTCGGCGTTCCACGGGTTGCGGGTCGGCGGCGGGTCAATGTACGCGAACTGCGTCGTGACCGTCTTGCCGAGGATCACCGCACCGGCGGCGCGGAGCCGCGCCACGACGGTGCAGTCCTCGGCAGCCACTCTGTCGGCGAAGGGCGCGAAGCCGGCCTTCGTGGGCAGACCGGCCACGTCGAAGATGTCTTTGACGCCGATCGGCACGCCGTGGAGTGGTCCGCGCCGGTCCCGTGGGAGCTCGTCGCGGCGCTTCGCCTCTGCCAGCGCCCGTTCGCGGTCGACGACGACCCAGGCGCGCAGCTCCTGGTCGGTCCGCTCGATCCGCTCGATCAGCGCTCGGACGAGCTCCACCGCCGACGTTTCGCCACGCGTGATGGCCGCGACGGCGTCGGCGACGCCGAGCTCCTGGGGCTCGGTCATTCGGCCGGGGCGTCGAGGAAGTCGGGCTCGTCCTCGCCGCGTAGATCGGCCTTCGCGACGATTTCGAGCCCGGCGCGGAGGCTGGACGCGAGTGGGGTCAGCTCGGCGGCGCGCTGCTCGCCGTAAAGCAAACGGGCGAGCTGCTCGAGTTCCGTCGTCTCGATCACAGCTCGCCCAGTGTAGCGAATGGTGGAGATGGCGGGAGTCGAACCCGCGTCCAACGAAATCGGCCAGTAGCGTCTACAAGCGTAGTCGGCGTTTTGGATCACGCCGTCGACCCGCACCGACGCGGTTCGCCGACGTTAGCGGATGAGTCTTAGGCACCCCCTATCCGCGTCCGGGGTGCAGCGCCCCGACTAAATGGCGCCCCTACCAGTCCCATCGGGGTGAGGACAGGCGGGACGTCGTCACCTACTTAGGCGGCGAGAGCTAGTTCGTCGTTGGCAGTTATGCCGTGTCCGTGGTTTAACGAGGCGAACGGACACCTCGGCTTGCAGCTCCAGACCAGCCTCCGCTGTCGAAACCGGTCATCCCCATATGCGGTTGGTAACAGATGGATGATAGCTAACGGCGGGCTCGCAGCGCACGCTCGATGTCGCGTTTCGACTCGCGGTCGGCGATCGCCTGGCGCTTGTCGTACAGGTGCTTGCCGCGTGCCAGTCCGAGCTCGAGCTTGGCGCGCCCGTTCTTGAGGTAGACGCGCAGCGGGACGATCGTGAAGCCCTTCTGCTGCACCTTGGCAGCGAGATCGCGCACCTCGCGTCGGTGCAGGAGCAGCTTTCGGCGCCGTCGGGGCTCGGGGTTTTCGCGGCCGCCGTGCTCGTACGGCGCGACGTAGACGTTCTCCAGCCACGCCTCGCCATCCTGGATGCGCGCGTAGCCGTCGGAGAGCGTGATCTTGCCGTCGCGGATCGACTTGATCTCCGTTCCGGTCAGCGCGATGCCTGCCTCGACGCGCTCGTCGATGAAGTAGTCGTGCCACGCGCGGCGGTTCGTTGTGATTTGCTTCTCGCCCGAAGCCGCCTCTTGCTTGGCCACGCAGCGATTCTACGGCGCACGCGCCAGCCTGGTACGGAGATAGTCGACAGCGCGTTCGAGCTGCGGGTCGCGCCCTTGCCGTCGGTCGTCGTCGGACATAGCGACCGCGATGTCGGGCTGCAGGCCCCGGCCGCCGATCGACTGGTGGAGCGGCGTTGCCCACTTCGCGGCGGTGACGCGGATGCTCTCGTCGTCGCTCAGGCGGTGCACGTTCTGGATCGAATCCTTGCCGTAGGTGGGCTCCCCCACCAACACTGCGCGGCGGCGGTCCTGCAGTGCGCCCGCAACGATCTCGGACGCGGAAGCCGACCCGTGGTTCACGAGAACGGCGAGCGGCAGATCAACCACCGGGCCGGTGCGCTGCACGTAGCGCGCCGTCGGCGGCGCGTTCGCTCGCTCTTCGTAGACGACCACGCCGTCGTCGATGAAGTTGCTCGCGACGTCCACCGCGCTCTGCAGGACGCCGCCTGGGTTGTTACGAAGGTCGATGACTATGCCGGACGGGTGCTGTGGGAGAAGCTTGTCTAGCTCCCGGCGCAGGTCCTGGCCAGACGTGGTCGAGAACGTGGTCAGGCGCACGTACGCGACGTCGCCGGGCAGCATCCGCGCTTCGATGGGGGCGGTGCGGATCTCGCCACGGGTCACGTCGAACCGCAGCAGGCCGGGCTGGCCTGGGCGCTGCACGGTCAGGGTAACCGACGATCCGCGCGGGCCGCGGAGCTGGTCGACGACCTGCGCTAGCTGAGGGTCGCGCATCTCGCGGTCGTCGATGCGCACGATCTGGTCGCCCGGGCGGACGCCCGCCGCCATCGCGGGGGAGTCCCCGATCACCCTCGTTACCATCAGTCGGCCGTCGCGCACTTCGATCGAGATGCCGACCCCGTCGAAGCTTCCGCGGATCTGCTCGCTCTGCTGCCGCGTCCGCTGCTGGTCCGCCACGACGGTGTAAGGGTCCTCGAGCGTCTCGAGCATGCCCTTGAT
>Ga0070741_10014218_pt1 | contig 13822 bp, 12 predicted proteins | sample Coa_R1_4_FD_66440 | JGI IMG/M metagenome (GOLD analysis project Ga0070741, IMG submission 66440) | Surface soil microbial communities from Centralia Pennsylvania, which are recovering from an underground coalmine fire - Coalmine... | ecosystem: Environmental > Terrestrial > Soil > Unclassified ... | reverse complement strand
GTGCAGGCGCTCTCATCTTCCTGTTTCACCGATTGCACGATGGAGCGCGTGAAGTCCGCGGCGTCCGGCCTTTCCTTCCGACCGATCACTTTCGCCAGTCCCCAATCCATCACCAGCACCTCGCCGAAATCACCGATCATCACATTCTCAGGTTTGAGGTCGCGATGGATCACGCCCTTGGAATTCGCAAACGCCACCGCGTCGCATACGCGCAGCAGAATGACCAGCAACTGCCGCAGCGGAAATTTAGCGATCGTCTCCGCGTCGCCGTCGGTGATCTTTGCGAGCACTTCCTTGAGCGTAAAGCCCTTCACGAATTTCATCGTGTAAAAAGGCTGATCCTGCTCATTGAGGCCAAGTTCGTGAATCGGCACGATGTTCGGGTGCTCAAGCTGGCCGGTGATCTGCGCCTCCTCGATGAAGCGCATCACGTCATCGCGCGCATTGTGGTCGAGCATCACCTTCATCGCCACCGTGCGACGGATCATTTTTTCCCGCGCATCCAAAATTGCGCCCATGCCGCCCTGCGCCACGATCTTTCCAATTTCGTATTTGCGCCCCGGCGCGAGTTCGGTCGGCAACATTCTGTGCAGCTCTGCGGTCACGGGAGGCAGCGAATAATCCGCAGCATTCGCATCAGTCAACGCGCGGAGTTCTAGCGTCACATCGCCGAGCATGATTTTTTGTGTGGGAAAAATTTTCGTCATCACGGAGATGCGCTCGCCGCCGATGCGCGTGCCGTTCGAGCTGCCGAGATCTTCAATGAACCATTCGTCGTAGTTGACGGTCAGGCGCGCGTGGCGGCGCGAGACGAGATTCGCTTCCACGACGATATCTGCAGGAGCCTCGCGCCCGATGATGTATTCGCCAGGCACCAACTCGTGCCGCGCGATCTCCGCATCATCGCGTCGCACGGTTACTTCCGTTCGGTGAACCAGCATGCCGCCATTCCCTGACAGCCGTGATATTGTGAGTCGAGTTTAAAAATTCGTCTTTGGCTATGAGCCAGTTCCGCCGATGATGCGAGCCATGCCACCCGATCAACCCCGCAATGCCGTAAAGTTTTTGGATCACGCAAAGCGATGAACTTCAGCGAGCGCACCGGCCGGAAAAAAAGTCAGAGCGATTCCGCTGGCTCTGTAGTGGAGCTTTTGCAATCGCTCGTGCGCATCCCAAGCGTCAATCCTGACGGCAATCCGGGCACCGAGAAGATCGGCGAAAAAGCGTGCGCGGAATTTGTCGGCGCGTTTTTGGAAAGAAGCGGCGCGCGTGTCGAATTTCAAAACGTGATGCCCGACCGGCCGAACGTCATCGGAAAATTTCCGACGAACGCCGCAGGCAAGCCGCGCCTCATTTTCGCGCCGCATACCGATACGGTCAGCATTGTCGGCATGACGATCGCACCATTCGATGCAGAGCTTCGCGACGGGAAAATTTTTGGCCGCGGCGCGGCGGACACAAAAGGCCCGATGGCTGCGATGCTTTGGGCACTGTGGGAAATGCGTGAGGAAATCCCGAAGCTGTCGCACGAGATTTGGTTCGCCGGACTCGCGGGCGAAGAAGCCGGACAGCATGGTGCGAAAGCGTTCGTCGCCGCACATCGCGCCGATTTCGCGCTCATCGGCGAGCCAACGAGTTGCGATATCGTTTATACGCACAAAGGTGCGGTCTGGCTCACGCTGCACACTCGCGGCGTTGCGGTTCACGCGTCCACGCCCGATTGCGGCGAAAACGCGATTTACAAAATGAACGACGCGATCCGCTGGTTGCGCGAAGATTTGGCGCCGGAATTGGCGCGACTGAACGACCGCGTGCTTGGCGCGCCGACGATCAATGTCGGCACGATTTCCGGCGGCAGCAAAACGAACATCGTCCCGGATTTTTGCGAAGCGACTGTGGACATCCGCACGATTCCGTCGCAGGACACGCAAAAGCTCATTGACCAAATCCGCACGCATATGAGCTACGCCGAGGTGAGCGCAATTTATTCGCATCCGCTCCGCACCGATGCGTCGCATCCGCTCATTCACGCGCTCGAAAAGAGCGGCGGCAAATGCACTGGCGCGCCGTGGTTTTGCGATGCCGCGATTTTTGCCGAGGCCGGAATTCCCGCGGTCGCCGCCGGACCGGGCTCAATCGCCCAGGCGCACACGAACGACGAATGGATCGCGATTGACGAGCTGCGCCGAGGCGTGGATTTTTACCGCTCTTTTTTGTCGAACTTATGAGCGAAACCAAAACCGCAATCACGCCGACCCGCGCGCAGGATTTTCCCGAGTGGTATCAGCAGGTCGTGCGCGCCGCCGATCTCGCGGAGAATTCCGACGTGCGCGGCTGCATGGTTATCAAGCCGTGGGGCTATGGCATTTGGGAAAATATGCAGCGCGGGCTGGACCGTTTTTTTAAAGAAACAGGGCATAGAAACGCTTATTTTCCGTTGTTGATCCCTTTGTCGTATCTCGAAAAAGAGGCGGCGCACGTCGAAGGTTTTGCAAAGGAATGCGCGGTCGTCACGCATCACCGACTCGAAGTGGGCGCGGATGGAAAAATGCGGCCCGCTCCCGCTGCGCAGCTCGCCGAGCCGCTCGTGGTGCGGCCGACGAGCGAGACGATCATCGGCGCGACTTACGCGAAATGGGTGCAGTCGTATCGCGACCTGCCGATTTTGATCAATCAATGGGCTAATGTTTTCCGCTGGGAAATGCGTCCGCGCGTTTTTTTGCGCACGGCGGAATTTCTTTGGCAGGAAGGCCACACGGCGCATGAGACCGAGGCCGAGGCCCTCGAGGAGACGCAGAAAATGCTCGGTGTTTATGAAAAATTCGCGCGCGAATTTTTAGCGTTGCCGGTTTTTACCGGCGAAAAAACCGAGAGCGAACGGTTTCCCGGCGCTATAAAAACATTGTGTATCGAAGCGATGGTGCAGGACCGCAAGGCCATCCAGGCGGGCACGTCGCATTTCCTCGGCCAGAATTTCGCGAAAGCCAGCGGCATTCAGTTTTTGTCGCGCGAAAACAAAATGGAATTCGCGTGGACGACGAGCTGGGGCGTGAGCACACGCCTGATCGGCGCGGCGATTATGATGCACGCAGACGACGACGGAATGATCGTTCCGCCGCGCATCGCGCCGACGCATGTAGTGATTTTGCCCGTGACGCCGAAGCCGGAGACGCGCGAGCCGGTGCTTGCCGCTGCGGAAAAACTCGCGACTGAATTGCGTGCGCAAAAATTCCACGGCGCAGCAGTGGAGGTCGAAATCGACAAACGAGATATCGGCGGCGGGGTGAAAAACTGGGAATGGATTAAAAAAGGCGTGCCGGTGCGAATTGAAATTGGTCCGCGCGATTTGGAAAAAAATTCCGTCGCACTCAGTCGTCGCGATCAAGGCGTGAAAGAAAAGCAATTCGTGCCGGTATCCGACGTCGCGCCGCAAATCGTCGAAACGCTGCAATCAATCCAGGACAATCTTTTCTCGCGCGCGCTGGCGTTGCGCGAAGCGCACACGCGCGACATCGCTACGCGCGAGGAGTTTTACAATTTTTTTACACCGCAAAACAACAGCAAGCCGGAAATCCACGGCGGCTTCGCTCGCTCGCACTGGTGCGGCTCGGCCGATTGCGAAGCGAAAATCAAAGAGGATCTGAAGGTCACGATCCGCTGCATCCCATTCGACGCGCCTGAGGAACACGGAACGTGCGTATGCGGCTGCGGACGCGCGAGCAAGCGGCGCGTGCTTTGGGCGAAGTCGTATTGAAGAAAGAAACGCCAATGACGCGACAGGAAATTCTCGATTTGTATTTCATGGACGCACGCGCGAAGGCGATCGATCTCGCGGCTTTTCTCGACCGAGTCGAGCGCGCGGACGGGCCGGCGGATTTTCGCCTCGATGCGTTGCGCACGGCTTTGGACGAGTTGCAAAAAAACGGCCCGGAACGCGCGCGCCGCGTCCTGCTCGCGTTTAGCGACCCGACGACGGAACCGATTGCCAAAGCGCCGGGAAAAGGCGCGTGCGGTGCGTTCAATCCGCAGCCATCGACTTAGACATGCGTTACATCGAACCGCACGCGCACATGGTGAGCCGGGTGACCGACGATTACGTTGCGATGGTCACAGCGGGGTGCGCCGCCGTGTGCGAACCAGCGTTTTGGGCCGGGTTTGATCGCAGCAGCGCGCAGGGATTTTTCGACTATTTCTCGCAGCTCACCGAGCACGAGCCGAAGCGCGCGGCGAAGTTTGGGCTGCCGCATTTCACCTGGCTTTGTATCAATCCGAAGGAAGCCGAGGACGTCGCGCTCGCGGACGATGTGATCGCGCTGATCCCGCAGTTTTTAACAAAAGCAAACGTCCTCGGAATCGGCGAAATCGGTCTTAACAAAAACACGCGAAACGAACTCGCGGTTTTGGAAAAGCACATCGCGCTAGCCGTCGAGCATGACCAGCTCATTCTCGTTCACACACCGCATCTCGAGGACAAGCTGAAAGGCACGCGGCTAATCGTCGATTTGCTCAAGGGCCATTCCGGCGTGAAGCCGGGGCGCGTGATCATCGATCATGTCGAAGAACACACCGTCGAGATTGTGTTAAACGCCGGATTTTGGGCGGGCGTCACGCTTTATCCGGAATCGAAGTGCACGCCGGCGCGCGCGATCGATATCTTCGAGAATTTCGGACGCGAAAACATCTGGCTCAATTGCGCGTGCGACTGGGGCGTGAGCGATCCGCTCGCCGTGCCGAAAACCGCGTTGGAAATGCGCAAGCGCGGGCATTCCGCGGAGACGATCGACGCGCTAATTTATCAAAATCCGCTGCGGTTTTTGTCGCAGTGCGCGAAGTTTAAACTGTAGCCATGGCTCGCGTTGGCACCGTCCCTGCTCAATGACAGGGATGAAGATACTGTTTTCCCTCATTCTCGCCGCCGGACTCGCCAACTGCGCGTTGGCCGTCGAGACCCCGCTCGAAGTGCTCGAGGAGATCAACCTCGCGCGCACTTGCCCGAAACAATACGCGCAACTGCTGTCCGAGCGCATGGTTAGCGCGCGCAGTCCGGAAACGCGCCGCTGCGTCACCGAGGCGGTTGCATTTTTGAATAAGCAAAAGCCGCTGCCGCCTCTGGAGTTTTCCGATGGGCTGATGCTGGGCGCGCAGTTGCACGTGAGCGATCAAGGCTCGCGCGGCACGATGGGACACGCGGGCAGCGACCACAGCCGTCCGTGGGATCGGATGGCGAAATTCGGTCACTGGACCGGAAGCGCCGGCGAGAATATTTCCTACGGCTATTCCGATGCCAAAAAAATCGTCGCGACATTGATCGTCGACGAAGGCGTGCCGGGCCGTGGACATCGCAAAAACATCTTCAGCGCGAACTTCGGCGTCGCCGGTGTCGCGTGCGGAAAACATGCGCGCTTCGGCTCGATGTGCGTGATCGATTTTGCCGGCGGCTTTGCGCAGCAGGGCGAGACGAAGCTCGCGTCGAACTCTGGCGACGTGCGGAACTGGTCGTCATTCGACACGTTGCGCCCGCGCTGAAAATCGGCTGGATTTCTGCCGCGGATGTGGTAAAACTCACGAGCGTTTTTCCCCTGTCATGAATCCAAGCTTCCTCATGCTCCTCGCCGCCGCCGGTATTCTGCGTTATCTCGCCGTGCAGGCAAAACGGACTTTCCATCAGCGACTCGGACGACTTTTGCCACGCAACGTCACAAGCCAGCATGTGGCGGTTTTGATCGAGCAATTTCCGCAGCAGATCCCGCAATTCCGCTGGCGGGTGCTGCCATTCTCGGCACTGCACATTTTTTTAAATGCGACGTCGTGCGCGGCGTTCGTCGTTGCGCTCTGGTGGTTCCCGCCGTCGGCGATGTCGGACTGGGATCTCTTTTTCATGCGCTACGGCAGCCTGCTCATCGTGCCGGCGGCATTCCTGTTCGATGTCTGGAGCTTTGCACGGCTTTTTCTCCTGACGCTGATCCGCCGCGACGAGTTCGACGGGCAGGCCTAAGCTGACGCTCAACGCGTCTCCTGGATACGATTCCTCCTATGAAGGAGGTGAAATCTACATGCTATCCTGGGCCTTTACCTTTTTAGTGATTGCCATCATCGCGGCGCTACTAGGCTTTACCGGCATCGCGGGAGCCGCGGCGTCGATTGCGAAAGTGCTGTTCGGTTTGTTTCTGCTGGTCTGCCTGGTGCTATTCGCGCTCGCGATCTTTACCGGCAAAAAAATGATGTAGTTCTACGCCGCCGCAGCCAGATTGAAACGGCGGCAAGCCCGGTAACCAGCAGCGCGTTCGTGGCTGGCTCGGGCACGGCGAGAGTCGAGGTGATCTGGCTGCGGTATTGCGCCAAATCGGCGGCATAGGTGTTGTCTCCAAAAACCGCGGTGTTGCCCGGTTGCCCGCTCGGGCCATTCACGGTCAACATGATTCCGGCCAGTTCCCAAGTGTTTCCGCTTTTAAAAAAAACTCCACCACCCGAATCGCCAGCGGCGGCTTGTGCTTCCCCGCTAGTGTTGTCGAAGTCGGTATAGAATGTGGAAGTCGTGCCGTAGCCATCATCGATCGTCGCACTACCGGCCAAATTGTTCGTGCCGTAACGCAGCGATTGCGTGCCGAGCTCCTTGTAGCCCGAGTAAAAGCCCGGGCTCGTCGTTTCGGCCCAGTTCGACGTCCAATACGTCGTCGATGTGGCGCGGTCGAAGCCGTTGCCCATCATCGTCAGCGACGCATTCGGATTTGGCTCCGAACTGACAATGGTCAGATTGTTGATATTCGACGGCACAATTGTCAGCCGGAACATCGCGAGGTCGGCGGAACTGCCGTTGCTGTTCGTCAGCCGCGTCGCAGTGCTCGTGTCGACGGAATACGCGGTGCCGCTGAGATAGACGCTGCCGAAAGAAAAACCGCCTGAGCCATTCCGCACTTCGTGATATGCGCTAAGCATCCAGCCGTTGCCGAGATAAACGCCGCTTGTGAAAAATCCATCGGTGCTGTCGAAAACTCTCCCGACGTTCGCAAAACCAAAATCGTTGGTCGTCGGCGCAGTCGTATTTTGCGTGCCGTCGCTACCCGCAACCACGACGGCGTGCGCGTGCGCGCAAAGTAGAGCGAGGCAGATGACGAGAATGGGGGCTCGGGACATGGGCGCAGGAATTTGCACCACTCAGCGCAAAATTCAAGCCGTGCTACAAACGCCCGCGCTTCTTGTAAAAACGGTAGCGGGCGAGAATGGAATCGACGTAATTTTTCGTGCTCGGAAACGCAATGCTGTCGCGCAAATCATCCGCCGTCGCCTTCTCGCCCATATTCGAGTCGCCGACCCATTTGTCCACGCGCCGCTTGCCTGCGTTGTATTCGGCGAGGGCGAACGTCTTCGGGTCGTCCTTTTGCGCGTAGCGCTGGAGCGCCTGTTTTAGATACCACGTGCCGGCATCGAGATTCGTGCGCGGCGAAAAAAGATCGGTCGGCAGGAACGACTCGATCTTGTTCGTCTTAGCCCAGTCGTTCGCCGCTGGCACGGTGACCTGCATCAATCCGCGCTCGCCATTTTTTCCAACCTTATCCGCGCGAAACGCGCTCTCGCGCCAGACGACAGCTTTGACGAACATCGGATCGACACCGTATTTGCGGCCGGCCTCGGTGATCAGCCGGTCGTAGCGATGATAGCGCGAAAAGGCGGCCCATTCCTCGACGATGTAAAGCGGATCGCTCGAGCGCGAGAGCACCCAGCCGGCGGCCACTGCCGCGGCGAGCACCGCGATTAAAAAGAAATTGCGCACAAAGCGAAACATCGAGCGGCAATCAAAGCGCACACGCGAAAAACTGCTATCAAAAACAACACCGGCGCATGATGGTTTTGCGCATGCCGAAATTTGCGCGTGTCATCGTCGATCAAAGCGGCGGCAATGCGTTCGACTACGAAATCTCCGCGGCGCACGCGGAGAAAATCGCGATCGGTTCACGTGTGCGTGTGCCGGTGCGGACGCGGCTCGTGCTCGCGACGGTGGTCGAGTTGCTCGACGAAACCGACGCAACCGGCGTGCGCGAGATCGCCGAAGTCATCGGCACCAAGCCGCTCGTCAATCCGCTGCTGATCCGGCTTGGACATTGGATCGCGGATTATTACTGCTGCTCGCTCGAGGCCGCGTTGCGCAGCATTTTGCCGCAGGTGGTGCGCAAGGGCGAAGTCGAGCATCAGCGTCGCAAATTTGCGCGGCTCGCACGTGAGATCAGCGACGACGAAATCGCGCAGCTCGAGCGCCGCGCGCCGAAGCAGGCCGATGTGCTGATCGATTTGAAAAAAGCCGGCGGACCGGTCGCAGTCGCGAAACTTCCCGCCGCGCGCCAGGCGATCGAGCAGCTCGCGAAGCGCGGCTTCGTCATTGTCGAGGACGGGCAAATCGAGCGTGACCCGCACGGCGCGGACGAGTTTCTCCACGCGCCGCAGCTTGTGTTAAACGAAGAGCAGCACGCCGTTTTTGAGCGAGCGCAATCCGCAGTGCGCAATCCGCAAGCGCCGCTCCTTCTCCACGGCGTCACCGGCAGCGGCAAGACGGAGATTTACCTGCAAGCGATCCAGCTCGTGCTGGATCTCGGCAAAAGCGCAATCGTGCTCGTGCCGGAAATTTCGCTCACGCCGCAAACCGTCGAGCGGTTCAAGTCGCGCTTCGCGGCTTCGCAAAAGCAGGTCGCGGTGCTGCACAGCCATCTTTCGCACGGCGAGCGGCACGACGAATGGCACAAGATCAACGACGGCCGGGCGCGCATCGTCATCGGCGCACGCAGCGCGATTTTTGCGCCGGTCGAAAATCTCGGGCTCATCGTGGTCGATGAAGAGCACGAAAATTCCTACAAGCAGGAGGAAGCGCCGCGCTATCACGCGCGCGACGTAGCGGTCGTGCGCGCGAGCATGGAAAAATGCGCGATCCTGCTCGGCAGCGCGACGCCGTCGATCGAGAGCTACCACAACGCGCAGTCGGGCAAATACGAGCTGCTGCAACTGCGCCAGCGCGTCGATTCGCAAAAGATGCCGCTCATCCGCATCGTCGACATGCGGCTGGAGACGACGAAACAAAAGGCGCCGACGGTGCTTTCCGACCGGCTCTGCGCGGCCATCCGCGATCGTTTAACAAAACGCGAGCAGTCGATTCTGTTTTTAAATCGGCGCGGCTTTTCCACGTCGCTCATTTGCGCGCAATGCGGCTACGTTTGCGACTGCCCGAACTGCTCGATTGCGCTCACATTTCATCGCGCGGCGAATCGCCTCATCTGCCACATCTGCGGCCACACTGCGGTCGCGCCGACGAAATGTCCCGACTGCGCCGATCCGCGCATCAAGTATTCCGGCGCCGGCACTGAGCGCGTCGAGGAAGCGGTTGCGCGCTTCTTTCCCGAGGCCGCGGTGCAGCGTATGGATGCCGATACGATGTCGCGCAAGGACGCTTATCGCGAAACGCTCCACGCTTTTCGTGCGGGCAAGATCGACATCCTCGTCGGCACGCAGATGATCGCGAAAGGCCTGCATTTTCCAAACGTCACGCTAGTCGGCATCATCAACGCCGACCTCGGCCTGCACCTGCCCGACTTCCGTGCCGGCGAGCGGACGTTTCAATTGCTCACGCAAGTCGCCGGACGCGCCGGGCGCGGCGAGGTCGAGGGGGAGGTATTCGTGCAAAGCTTCACGCCGTTTCATCCGGCGATCCAGTTCGCGCGGCATCACGATTTCGAGGGTTTCTGGCAACAGGAGATCGAGTTTAGGCAGCAGGGCAGCTTCCCGCCATTTACGCACATGGTGCTCATCACAATCCGTTCGCCGCACGAGACAAAAGCCGCTTTTTCAGCCGAAACACTCACGCGCCGGCTGCGCGACGCGATCCCGCCGGAAACGAATCTCAGCGAGCCGGTGCCCGCGCCGCTCGCGAAATCGCACGGCAATTTCCGTTTTCAAATCATGCTCCGCACTCGCGCGATCTTGAAGCTCACGCGCACGCTGCGCGATGTTTTGGAAAAGCTGACGTTTCCCGAAGATGTGATTGCGACGGTGGATATCGACCCGTATCAGCTCTTATAGAGAAACAATTACGGATTCGTGATCTTCTGCAGCGCGGCGTTAGCGCTTACGAAACCGAAGCCATCGGCGGGCGTGTAGCCGGGGCCGAGGCCGTTGATGAATGTGCCGGTCAGTTTCACCGGCGCGGCTCCGGGCGTGTTGACGACAGTCGCGGTGACGATCGCTTTCGCGAGAAAGTCGGCGTCGTTTCCGCCGGAATGCGTCTTTGCGACATCGCGGTCGATGCCGAATTCCATGACGCCGCCCGACGGAAAATTCGCGAAGGTGAGCACGAGCTTGCTGTTCGCCGTTCGCCGGACGCCGGCTTTCAGCGCGGTCGTGACCTGCGAATCCGCGCCGCCGCTGGTGCTGCCGACGGTGAACGGAAACCCTAGCGATGCATTTGGATCGAATGTCAGCCCGGCCGGACTCAGGTCGATGGAAATGCTCTGCAACTCCGCGCCGGTTGTGCCGCTAAATTGCAGCGCGAAAAAGCGCGAAAGGTCGGATGAGAAATTACTGCCGTCGCCGTAGCCGGTGAGTTTGACCGTGCCGGCGACGCCTGTGAGTGTCGCGGTCGCCGTGAGCGGATCGATGTCATGCGTGAGCGCCGTGTTTTGTAAAATGCTACGCATATCGGCAGCAGTGAGCGACGTGCCGGTCGTCTGGATATTCGCCTGCAAAAGCAACGCGGCGACGCCCGCGAGATGCGGTGCGGCGGCGCTGGTGCCGAAGAATGGCTTGAACTCCGCCATCGAAGTCGAGACGCCGTCGGGCCCGCTGATCGTCGGCTGCTGGCGCACCTCGGGATTCAGGAGTCGATTGCCGTTGTCGTCAAAGCGGATGCTCACCGGGCCGAACGACGAGAAATCCTCCGGCTCGTTCAATTTTTTAAACCAATACGCACCGACGCCGTCGCAGTTGCGAGCGCCGCTGTGGCCGAAAATTGTCGAGAGTCCCATCTGCAAAAACGTGCCGTCCACGCCGCCGTCGGTGTTGATGAGATAGCGGAAATGTTTCGCCGTGCCGGTGCCGGCGGAGGTTTTCGTAATGACGATTTGATAGGTGCGCGGCGAGCCGTCGGAGTTCGGCGTGAGATCGACGAGCTCGAGCGCCTGGCCGGTGCTGAAGTTGTCGTCGATGCCGGATGAGGAGCTGAGATAGTTCCCGTTTTCGTCGAAAACGAGGACATTGTAGTCCGAAGTCATCGCGTTCGCGTCAAAGAGGTCGTCCCACTGGAAATCGAATTCGGCATCGGTGTCATTGACGATGATTTTTTGGACGATGTTCGTGCCGCTGGATGCCGCGAAATTGTGCCAGCCGCCCGCCGTCAGCGCGCTCGAGACTTGATTGAACTTGAGATTGTTTGCGCCTGCCAGCCCGTTGCGGACGTCGCTGTCGGATACCGGCGAGAAATCGGCTTCGTAGCCGAGATCACCGTCATTTCCCGCCGCGCTGTAGTAGATGACTTTTTTGCCGGCGATCGTGCCGCTGGTGACGACTTCGTCCACCGCTTTCGCAGCGACACCGTCGGAAAAAAACGGCTCATCCGGATATCCGATGTCGTCCACGAGCACATCGCAATGCGCGCTCGCATTAGTGCGCATCGCGCGGATGTTGTTTGCGAAAGTGACCTGCGAATCGCCGGTTGTCGAAAACGCGAGCGCCGCGTCCGGCGCGACATCGTGAACGATCTGCAGCATCGCGCGGCCTTCATCGATGTTGCCATCGCCCTGGCTGCCTTCGTTTAAAACGAACACCGGCGTCGTGCGGTGCGCGGGATTGCCAGAGCCCGGCAAATCGTCATGCGAGACGTCAACCGACGCATGCGGCGAAGTCAGATCGTAGCTGTCGGAAAGCACGCCGACAGTGATTCCCTTCCCGGTGAAATGGCGTTTCTGCACGAGGTTCGCTTTCATCACGCCAACGCCTTGCGAATTTACCGAGCCCGCGCGCCGCCACGGACGGTGGACAAGCGTGATCGACTGCACTCCCGCGATTTTCGCCGCAGCTGCGGACTGTTCGACGGGCAGGTAAATGCTGAAAACGCCGTGGCGCGCAGACGAGCTGCGCCCGCCCGGCTCAAAAGCAATCACCGTCGCACCGAGTGCCTCGAGCGCCGCACGCACAGTCGCCGCCGGCCCTTTGCCGTCGAGATGCACATCGACAATCACGCGTCCCGCCGCGTCGATCCGCGCACGCGGCTCGGCCGTTTTCACATGCTCATGCAAAACCTCGCGCTTGCGCGTTTGCGGCAGCGCCGCGGCGTTCTGCGCGTGCCAGTTTGCGAGCTCGCGCAAACCGCCGCCGAGATTGCGCGGCATGTCATCGTCAGCGGCGAAAGCGGGGAAACCGAACGAGACAAAAACAGCGATGGAAAAAAGAAGCGTCCTAAACATGAAAAGGGAAACGGGGGCAACCGGGCGGATATATTAGCACAGATTATTCCAAAAGACAGCGCGCGCCCCTCGGGATGCAGATTTCAAAACTGTCATCGCAATTCGCGCGAAATAGCTTGCCGCACGAAGCCCGTGCTGGAACCTTCCACGCGCGAATCCGATGTCCAAAAATCGTGTGCAACTCGATTCTTTGCGTGGCTGCGCCATCGCGGTCGTGATGCTGCATCACTTCATCTCGCGGCCGCTCTTTTTCTCCGGGTTCGGTGTCATCTTTTTCTTCGTGCTGAGCGGATTTTTCGCGACGCGCATTTTGCTGCGGCTGAAAGAAAACATCGCCAGCGGCGACATCGCGCCCGCACAGGCGCTGGCGCAATATTCCGTCGACCGCTACCTGCGCATTTTCCCGCTCTACTACCTCGTGCTGCTCATCACGCTCATCGCGCATGTGCCATTTGCAAAAAGCACGTTCGCCTGGAACGGGCTGTTTCTCTCGAACTTCCACGCGCTGGTGACGGGCGAATGGCCGGGGCGCTTCTCGCAGTTCTGGTCGCTGTCGGTGCTCGAGCAGTTTTATTTGTTCTGGCCGCTCGCCGTGCTCTGGACGCCGCGAAAATATCTGCTGCACGTCATTGCTGCGCTGATCGCGCTCGGGCCGGTTTACCGGCTGCTTTGTCTCGCGCTGGATCTCAGCCCGCTCGCGTGGATCGTGATGCCGTTTGCGAGCTTCGACCAACTTGGCGCGGGCGCGCTGCTCGCGCTCATCGAAACGTCCGACTCCCCGGTGCTCTCGCGCGTGCTCGACGCGGGCGGATGGCTCGGCGGGCCGATTTTCGTCGCGCTGATGGAATGCAAATTTTTCGGAATCGAAGCGCCGGGTTCCGCGATCTACGTCTCAACCGTCGCGTCGTGGTTTTTCATCTGGGTCGCGCACCGCGCATCGCGCGGCATTGGCGGATTCGCCGGCGGGATTTTGAGCAACCGCCATTTCGCCGCCGTCGGGCAGATGAGCTACTCGATTTTCCTGCTGCACACCTTCACGCAACTGCTGCTCCCCCACCCGCCCGCGATCCGGAAACTCATGGCGACCGACTGGCGGGCCGCTTTGCTGATCCCCGCCACGCTGCTCTTCGCGCACCTCTCGTGGCAATTCATCGAAACACCGCTGCGCCGATTCCGTAAAGCGCTCTCCTCGATGCTGGCGACCGCGCCGGTCGAATCGCGCGACTTGGCTTCGTAAATGGGGTTGTCCGAAGCGACTTCCCGGTTGTGTGGAGCGACTTCCCGGTTGTGTGGAGCGACTTCCCGGTTGTGTGGAGCGACTTCCCGGTTGTGTGGAGCGACTTCCCGGTTGTGTGGAGCGACTTCCCGGTTGTGTGGAGCGA
>Ga0070741_10014217_pt1 | contig 13823 bp, 11 predicted proteins | sample Coa_R1_4_FD_66440 | JGI IMG/M metagenome (GOLD analysis project Ga0070741, IMG submission 66440) | Surface soil microbial communities from Centralia Pennsylvania, which are recovering from an underground coalmine fire - Coalmine... | ecosystem: Environmental > Terrestrial > Soil > Unclassified ... | reverse complement strand
GCGGCGGCCCTTTTCCAGGTTCTTCGCGGCTTTGTCCTTGGCAGCCTGGCTCAACTGGATTTTGTTGACCACCGCGACGGCGCCGCCGGTCTTAGCGAGACGCGTAGCTGTGCCTTTGTGCTGGACGACATCGGATTTGCCCTCGATCATGGCAACGCCGCCTTGCACGTGCACCGTGAACTTGTCGGTGGAGATTTTCGATTTGGCGAACTTGGCACGGATCGTCTGCTCGATCTGCGCGTCGGACAATCGCGGTTTTGCGGCCGCGGCTGTGCGGGCGTGAGTATTGGCGAGGGCGGCCTTCGACGCCGCAGGATGCGTTTGGCCTGCCGCCGTCCAGGCGAACATGGAAAACAAGAGGACTAACATTTTCATGGCTGCTCCAACCTGAATAGTGGGCGCAGGCCGGAAATATTCTCATGTTCACCGAGCAGCGTGTGGTAAAAATCGGGGACAGATGTAACTGTCCATGACCACCATTCTGGGATCAGCGAGATATCGGCGCTTACTGTGGACAGTTCCGTCCTGTCCCCGATTCTTGCCACAGGCCCGTTGCGCAACTTTGCAACGCGACAACTGTGGTATCGTGGGGTTTCCGATTTTCTGATGTCCGAACAGCTCCTTCTGCAAGGCAAAATCCTGGGCATCGAAGAGTTTCTTTTATCCGGAGCCCCCGATCCGCATGGCGGACCCGGTTCGCGCTCCGGAGGCGAAGACTTACTCGCCGGGCGCGCACAGTGGATCACGCTGTTTTCCGAAGTGTTGCCGCGCGCGCTCCTGAATGAACTCGGCCTTGCCCGCATTCTTCTCGGCTCGTCCGGAGGCGGGCAGTTTCTCGTCGTGCTGCCCGACACCGCGCGCGCCGCCGCGGAAGAGTTTCTACAGGCCGCTCGCCGTCACGCGTTGGAACTCACGCGGGGCCACGTGCATCTGCTCTGGAGCTTCACCGAGAACCTGGGCGACTGGGCGGTGGTGCGCAAACGTCTCAACGAGGAACTGCAGCGACGCCGGTCGACGCCGCTGGCTGCCGGCGCGGACGTTTTCCAGCCCGCGGTGACGCAGACGGCCGGCGCCGATCCGTATTTCTCGAGCCAACTCGGGCAAAAGTTGCGCGAGGCCACGAGCGTCGGCTGGTCGCCGGATGCACCCGCGCTGGTGACTCCGGGGGCAGGGAAGTACACCTGGATTCTCACACCGAACCTTTCGCTCGACGGGATTACCCTGGCGCGCCACGCTGCGCCCAGCGAGGACGGCAAGTCCGCCGCGACGGTCGCGACGCTGGGGCGGCGCGCGCAAGGCCGATCCATGTGGGGCGTGCTGCGCGGCGATGTCGACAACTTCGGCGTCCGGTTGCGGCGGCTCACCACCATCGAGGAACACGTCCAGCTTTCGGTCCTTTACAAGCAGTTTTTTGCCGGCGAACTCGAGGTGCTCTGCTCACTGCCGGAGTTCTGGCGCAAGGTGACGATCATCCACTCCGGCGGCGACGATTTTTCTGTTTACGGCTCGTGGGACGCTCTGATCCTTCTTGCGCGCGAGATGCAGCGCCTGTTCCACCGTTTCACCGAGGAGAACCTGAAGGAGTTTCCCGGAGCCGAGGGCAAGACCATTTCCATGGCGATGGCGCTGGCGCCCGATCTGCACTACCCGCTGCCGGTGGTTTTCGAAGAAGCGGGGCGCAACCTGGAACTGGCGAAATCGGCGGACAAGGATTGCGTTTATTTGCTCGGCCGCACGCTCGAATGGAAGCAGCTCAACGACGCCGCCGATTTGAAGGACAACGTCACGCGGCTGATGACCGAGTATCGCTCGTCGCGCTCGTTCCTGCTGGAGCTGCGCACGTTCTATTACAAGGAAGCGCATGGGCAGACCTGGCATGACAAGGATTCATCGACCCAGCGCACCTGGCGTTTTCAGCGCCGCTTCAATCGCATTCTGAGCGGCGCGCGGGATCGCGAATTTCAGAAACTGCGGGCACACCTGATCAACGAGATGGTGGCCCGCAAATCCGCCGACGTGAAACTCCGTCCGGCAGGGCTGGTGGCGCTCGAATGGGCGCGGTTGTCCACCGAGGTTTAGGCATGGCACAAGAACAGGAAGCGAAAACGGAATCGAGAGGGCCGGAATCCCGGCCTGGCGGCAATCGTCCACCGCGGCGCGAAGGTGAAGGCGGCGGACGCGGAGACCGTGGAGATCGCGGCGACAGAGGCGACCGGCGTGGGGACCGCGGGCACGGCGGCGGGCGTCCCGACGGGCCGCCGGAGATCGAATTGGAGAAGCTGATCGCCGACAGTCTGTACCTGGACAACCAGGCGCACGGAATTGTCAGCCGCATGCGCGATATGGATTCGGGCACCAAGAGCCAGTTGCGGCGTCTTTACAGCGCCGTGCGCCGCGCCGTGCGAGCGCCGGAAAACGAGCGCCAGCACGAATTCGTCATGCTGCGCGCGCGCCTGGCGTATACGATCGCGCGGCACGGGCTGCGCAGCCTGGACCAGCTCGAGAAACTGCTGCTCCAGGTCACGCGGAAGAACGATCAGCGCGGCTACGAACGTTTCAAGGACCTGTTCGAGGCCATCGTCGCATACAACGAATAGAGGAAGCATGAGCGCGCACACCGCACAAACCGAGTTGAAACTTGTCGGCAAACTGATCCTGGAAGGTGAACTGCATTGCGAGACCGGCCTGCACGTGGGCGCGGGCAAGGGCTCGCTCGAAATCGGAGGATCGGACAATCCCGTGGTGAAGGATTCCCACGGGCGTCCGTATGTCCCCGGCAGTTCACTGCGAGGCAAGCTGCGATCGCTGCTGGAGCAGTCGAGCGGCCTGGCCGTTCCGTCCGAACTGGTGTTCCTCTCCCGGCGTAAGGGGCAGGAGGTCCGCATTCATCAGAGCGACCGCCCCGACGACGAGATTTGCCTGCTGTTCGGCCGCAATCCGGGCCGGATGGAGCGAGTGGCCGGAGAGCCTCTGGACAGCACGCAGGCCACGCCCGCGCGGCTCGCCGTTTACGACGCGCCGCTGGTGATGGAAAGCATCACCGCGCAGATGCGCGAGAATCTGGATGACGAACTGACCGAGGTGAAGAGCGAAAATTCGATCGACCGCATTACGTCGCTCGCCAATCCACGGACGCTCGAGCGCGTTCCGGCCGGCGCGACGTTTCAGGTCCGGATCGTGATGGACGTCCTGTGCGACGAGGACGCGCCGCTGTTTCTGCGGGTGATCGAGGCTCTGCGGCTGCTCGAGGACGATTCACTGGGCGGCGGCGGGTCGCGCGGCAGCGGCCGGGTGCGTTTCTCCAATATGAAGCTGACGTGGCGGAGCAGGGAGTATTACTCGACCGGCGCGGCCCAGAAAGACTTGAGCGCCGGCACCGATCTGGCCGCGCTGCAGGCGGCCATCAACGAAGCGGCTTTCGGATTCCTGCACGAAGCCTGATGGCGATCAACGCACAGTGCGCGAACCAGAGGAACGTCGAGTTTCAGTGATGGAATGATGAATCCCGGACTAGTGGTCAAACTGCGGCCGGCTGGGCCATGGCGCTCGGGGCCCGATTCCGGCGCGCGCAACCGCGTGGATCCGGTCTATCACAGCGACTCGCTGTATTCGGCCGTGACTTCGGCGTTGCGCACGCTCGGCGACATGGACGCCTGGCTGGATGCGACTGCGCGCAATGCGCAGGGATCGGCGGTGCGGTTCAGTTCCTGCTTCCCGTTTGAAGGAGATATCGGGTACATCATTCCGCCGCGCAGCATCTGGCCGCCGATGTCGGGCGCGCCGGTGACGTCGCCCAAGGTTCGTTGGAAGAGCGCGCGCTACATCCCGCTCGGGCTGGTGGATGCGCTGCTGGCCGGGCAGGTGCTGGATGAGGATCATTGGTCGATCGACGGTCCGAGCGAGTGCCTCGTGCCTGTCGGCCGTCCGGGACCGTTTCGCACGGCGATCCGATCGGCTGCGGCCGTGGACCGTTTGACCGGTGCGGTGGAACGTCATGCCACGGCGTGCATCGAGTTTGTGCCCGGCGCGGGATTGTGGACGGTGGTGTCGTTCTCCGATGCCGCGCAGTACGAGCGCTGGAACGGGCCCGTCCGGGCTGCGTTCCGTCTGTTGGCCGATTCCGGATTGGGCGGCGAGCGTGCCCGCGGATGGGGACGATCGGACCAGCCCGAGTTCATCGAAGGCGAATTGCCGGCTATGATTTTGCCGCCGCGCGCCAAGCCCGAGCCGGAGCGCGAGACAGCAGAAGAATCGGTGGGGCAGGCGTTCTCGCCTGCCGAAGGCGCCGGGCAGGTGGAAACGCCTGCGCCACCAACTACCCCAGCGCAGGTGCAACACTGGCTTCTGTCGCTGTTCGCGCCGGCATCCGACGACGTGATCGACTGGACGAAGGGCAGCTACAGCATGCTGGCGCGCGGCGGACGGATCGACAGTCCGGTGCGCCAGGGCGAGTTGAAGAAGCAGCTCAATATGATCGCCGAGGGGTCGGTGCTGATCGCCGATGCCGCGCCGCAGGGCTCGTCGCCCGATGTCGCACCTGATGGTTTCCCACATCCGGTGTATCGAGCGGGCTTTGCGCTCTCGATTCCGCTGCCTCCGCAGGTGACCTTATGAAGTACCGGCTGACGTGCCTGACGCCGCTGCTGGTGGGGGACGGCAACAAGCTGTCCGCCATCGATTACATGGTGTGGAAGGACCAGGTGAACGTGCTCGACCAGCGGCGCATTTTCAAGCTGCTGGCGAAGGGGCCGCGGCTGGACGGCTACCTGACGCAACTCAAGCGCGCCGACAAGCTGGATTTCGCGTCGTGGGGCGGGTTCGCGCAGAATTTTGCCGGCCGGCGCATTCCGTTCGAGTCCGCGATCTATTCGACGTATTGGAACCGGACCTCGGGCGAGCCGCTGAACATCCCGACATTCGCGGCGAGCGCGTCCGGGCCGTATCTGCCGGGCGCGGCAATCAAGGGTGCGCTGCGGACCGGGCTTTTTTTCGCGGCCGCCAGGGAAGGAATGCTGCGCGACGTGAATGCGAGGATGCAGGGCGAAAGGCTGCCACGTCGTCCGGCCGAGCAGGCCGAGGATCAGGCGTTGGGCAACGCGGGATATTCGCGGATGCGGCTGGTGAGCGCGGGGGATTCGTCGCCGATTGATCCGGCGGTGTTCAAGATTCACCTGTTGCGCACGGCCACCCTGCAGGCGCGACCCGGCGGGTTCGCGCTCGGGTGGAAGCAGGCGCCCCGCGGGACGGTGGACGGCGCGCGTCCCGAGGACAGCACGCCGACGTTCGCGGAGATGGCGCCGCCGGGGACGTCGTTCCAAGGCAACTGGCAGGAGAAGGAATTCTTCAATCAGCCGGAGATCCGCCGGGCAGTCCGCTGGCAGGACTGGTTCGACCGGGGAAAGATCTTCGAGGCAGCGAACAGTTATGCGGCCAAGGTACTGGCGCTGCACAAGCAATATGCGCAGTGGACGCGGCTGGAAACGTTGGCGGCGGCGGTCGATGCGCTCGAGACGAAACTGGCCGAGGCCGGCGGTAGCGGGGCGTGCCTGCTTCCCCTGGGTTGGGGCGGCGGGTTGCTCGGCAAGAGCGCGTGGCTGGAGACCGCGAATCCGGAGTATCGCGATATTTTGCGGCACCTTTCGCTATACAACAATGCGCTGAATTCGAACCTGCCGTTCCCGAAGACGCGGCGGATCGTGTTTCTGAATAACAAGCCGGCGACATTACCGGGTTGGGCGCTGCTCGAGATTCAATAAAAACAAGTAATTCGAGGCCGCGCGGGCGTGTCCGTTTTGCAGGCTGTGCCGACACTCGTTCGCCCCACACCGGTAGCCTACCGATCACCTGTGTCTTCCGCTTCTCTGTGCCGTACTCTATGTCTCTGTGCCTCCGTCTCGAAAACGGTAGCGGCTCGCAGCCGTGCTCTGACACAGAGTCACAGAGACACAGAGAACTGCCACTGAGAAGGTGAACCCGGCGTCGGCCCGAGCATTGGCCGCTTCCGTCCTCTTCGTGAGCGATCCCGGGCAGGAGGCGCTCCGGGCCGATATGCTTCTGCCCGGCTTGCCGGGATTCTTTCCCTGCCTGTGCCCTGATCCGCCTGCCCTCCTTGCTCACTGGTCGGCAGGACGGAAAGCCACGCTCAGCAGTTCCGGATCTGATCGCAGGATCCCCAGCGGAACTGTGCTGCCGTTCGATTCCCGGACTGGCGGCCCGGGAGGCTTCGCGGCCAAAGAAAATGGTCTGCCGGCGCTCTTTCCTTTGAGCGTTTTGAACAGAATGCACCCCAGCTTTGCCTATTGTGGGACGTGATACGCTGGTGCTACAAGGAGAGGTATGAGCATATCACGACGCGAATTCCTGGAAACCACGGCGCTGGGCGCGACCGCGGGTCCCCTTATGGCCGCCAAGAGCGACAAGCCGGCGATGCCGACCCGCATGCTCGGCAAGACCGGGGCGCGCGTCTCGATCCTGGCCTTCGGCTGCGGCAGCCGGTTTCTCAAGTACGATGACGACGCGGCCGTCGAAGCGTTAACACGCGCGCTCGATGGCGGCATCACCTACGTGGATTCTGCCGACGATTACGGCAAGGAGCATCGCAGCGAGAAACTCGTCGGCAAGGCGCTCAAGGGTCGCCGGCACGGTATCTTCGTGGCGACCAAGCTCAGCAATCGCGACGGCGAGCAGTCGCGGCGTATCGTCGAAGAGAGCATGAAGGCGCTGCAGGTCGATCAGATCGATCTTGTGCACATCCATTCCCTTGCTTCCATGGACGATCTGGCTAAAATCGAAGCCAAGGGCGGCGTGCTCGAACAGTTGCAGAAGATGAAATCCGAGAAGCTGATGCGCTTCATCGGCATCACCTGCCACGCCGATCCGGAAGCGCTGAAGGCCGCGCTTGAACGGCATGATTTCGACGTTACCCAGATGGCCCTCAATGCCGGCCAGGTGAATATGAAGGGCGGCAAGGGCGGGATGGTGCCGAACGACGCCATGCGCACCAGCTTTCAGCAACTGGCGCTGCCGGTGGCAAATCACAAGAAGATGGGCGTGATCGCCATGAAGGTGATGGCGCAGGATGCGCTGATCGGCCAGACCACAGCCGACAAGCTGATGCAGTATTCGCTTTCGCTGCCAGTGACCGCGGTGGTGATCGGCATGCCGAAGGTGGAGCACATCGACGAGAACGTCAAGGTGGCAAAAGCGTTCCGGCCGATGTCGCCGGCGGAAATGAAGCAAATGGCCGAACCGCTCTCGCAGCGGAACAAGCAGGCGCTGGACCGGTTCTTCGCCGATCACGTGGACGCCTGAAGTATTATCTTGTTGGGCAAAGCGGGACAGCAAGATCTCGCGGGACGGTCAATCCGGGTGCCAGCATTCCAACGCTGCAATGCGGGGACTGGAAGGTGTGAAAAAATTGGATCGGCTGCTGGTCGAGTCGCGCGGAACGGCTAATCCTGATGGCCGTTTCGGAGTCAGCACTGCGCTGCAATGCGGGGACTGACGAGACATTTTCGCGCCGCATTTGCGCGGAAATGTTCCGTCTGTCCCCGTATTGCCCCGAAAGACCAATCCGGACGGCAGCACTTCGTAGCGGACCACTTACACGTTCCAGGCGACGAATTTCGCAAATCCGGCAAAATTCATCGCCAGTCCCGGTTATGCAGCCGGTGCTCAGTTGATCAATCTTCCCTGGCGCAGATAGGCCGGCGTATCCATGTCGTCCGGATCGTAAACGGGCTCGGCGGCCAGCACCGGTTCCGGCGCGATTTCGATCTCCGGCTCGGGCATGGGTACAGGCACGGGCGCCGGCGCCGGCGCTTCGATCATTGCCGGCTGGGCTGCCAGGACCGGTTCCGGCATCCGCGGCCTGGGCCGGCTCTCCACCGGCTGCCGCACCGGAACGGGCATGCCTTCCGGCTGGAATCCGGTCGCGATCACCGTCACCTTCACAGCGTCCGCCATCGATTCGTTCAGAATAACGCCGAAATTGATCTGCACATCTTCGCTTGCGGCCGCTTCGCGGATCAGCGAGCAGGCTTCGTGGACTTCGTGCAGCCCCAATTGGGTGGACCCTGTCATGTTGATCAGGATGCGGCGCGAACCGCGGATCTTGGTCTCGTCGAGCAGCGGGCAGTTGATCGCCTGCTTGGCTGCCGTCGTGGCCGCATTTTCGCCGCGGCAGATCGCCGTGCCCATCATGGCGTACCCGGAGCCGAGCATGATCGCCTTGATGTCGGAGAAGTCGAGGTTCATCAGACCGGGTGTGGTAATGATGTCGCTGATCCCCTGGACAGCCTGGCGCAGAATGTCGTCGGACAGTTTGAAGGCTTCCGCGATGCTCGTGCCTTTGGGAACGATCGAAAGCAGCCGGTCGTTGGGAATGGTGATGAGGGTGTCGACTGTGCCGCCGAGTTCGGCCAGGCTCTGTTCCGCCTGGCGCATGCGCCGCGCGCCTTCGAAAGAGAACGGCTTGGTCACCACCGCGATGGTCAGGGCATCCAGCTGCTTCGCCACCGATGCCACCACCGGAGCCGCGCCCGCGCCCGTGCCGCCGCCCAGACCGGCGGTCACGAACACCATGTCCGCGCCGGCCAGAGCTTCAAGGAGCGGTTCGGTCTCCTCCAGCGCCGCCTTTCGCCCGATCGAAGGATCGGAGCCCGCGCCCAGTCCCTTGGTGATGCGCGCGCCGATCTGCAGCTTGTTCGGCACGTGCGACACCGCCAGCGCCTGTGCGTCCGTGTTGATGGCGTAAAATTCCACTCCCGCCATGCCTTCCTGGATCAGCCGGTCCACGGCATTCGTGCCGCCCCCACCCACGCCGATCACCTTGATCCGGGCTCCTCTCTGCACTTCTTCCTGGATTTCGTATTTCAACGAATCCGCGTCCGCGTCTATCAGCCCCATCGAAGCTCCTTTCGCTCGCCACCGCACCGCTCGCTATTGTCGCGGCTTTGTCACTTCAGCATTCGGCCCAAGAGTCCCACCGACTGCCGTTCCATCTCGCCCTGTAGTTTGAGGCGGCCCGAATACATCGCCAACCCCGCCACCGTCGTCCACTCCGGATCGTAAATCTCCGCCGGCCAGTTCATAATTCCGAGCGGCAACCCCTTGCGCGCCTGGCACTGCATCACGTCCTCGGCGACTACGCAGAGGTCGGCCAACTTCGAGCCGCCGCCGGTCAGCACGATGCCACCCACCAGCGCCGTCTCCATGCCCACCCGCGCGATCTCGCGATAGACGAATTTGAACAGGTCCACCGCGCGCGATTCCAGGATCTTGTTCAGCGCCGCACGCGAGATTTCGCGCCCATCGCGATCGTCGCGCGGCGGCACCTCCACCGTGCTCGATTCCGACGTGCTGCTGGATATCGCGCTGCCGTATTCCTCTTTCACCATCTCGGCGTCCTCGAAACCGATTTTCAGCCCGTGCACGACGTCCCGCGTGAAATGGTCGCCGCCCACCCGCAACGTGGTGGCGAGCTGCAGGGCGTCGCCGTAATAGACGACCAAGTCAGTGGATTGCGCGCCGATATCGACCAGCGCGATGCCTTCGCGGCGGTCGGGCGGCAGCACGGCGGCGTGGCAGGCCGCCATCCCTTCGAAAATCGTTTCCTCGACGGCCATGTGCGCCTGGTGCACCGAGGTCACCAGCGTGGCGTGCTCCTGGATGGAACCAGTGACCAAGTGGACGTTCAGCTCGATCTCGGTACCGATCATGCGGCGCGGATCGCGATGCCCGGGATGGTCGTCCACCATGAAATCCTGCTGGCAGATCTGGAGCACCATCCGGTCCTCCGGCAGTTGGACGCGCAGGGCGTTGTTGACCACCTTGTTGACGTCGCGCTGCGTGATTTCACGGGGACGACCCAGGTGCAGGTGGCCGCGCGCGTTGTGGCCCCGGACCGTGGGCCCGCCGACGCCGGCGACGACTTCCTCCAGTTGCAGTCCGGAGACGTGCTCCACTTCGCGCAGCACCCAGTGCATGCACTCGGTCACCGCGCCCGGATCGGCGATCGTCCCGTTCGTCCAGCCGATCGAATCGGTCTGCGCGTATCCTTTCAGTTCGATGCGCCCGTTCTCGACGACGCAGGCGACGCAGCGCGTTCGCCTACTCCCCGCGTCGAGCCCGCACGCCTTGATGATCTTTGATGCCATTGCCTATTCTTTCGTGATAATCGTGTTTTCCAGCCGCAGGTTGAACGACGTCACCGCTGGGGATTTCCTCTTCACTTCCGGGTAATGAGTCAGAAAATGCTGGACGCGTTTGGCGAAGCCGCTGTCGCCGAGTTCCAGTTCGAGCGCGCGGCCGTCGGTCTGGAGCATCACGCGCATATCCTCGGTATTAGCCGCGTTGATTTCGGAAATCTCCTTCGCCAGCGGTCCCAGGTCTTCGAGCAAATGCTGCATGGCGGCGACGCGCAGTCGACGATCCGGCTCCGTCTGCTGCTCGGACACGCCCTGCAGGATCGGGAAATTGAACTTGGACATTGGTGGCGGCTCCAGGAATACGCCCTCCGCGTCGATCAGGGCCAGGCGCGACAGGTGCGCCTTCTCCGGCACGGGCACGTTGACGAACGCCACCGGCCGCCGCTCGGTGATACGCACGAGCACACGGTTCGGCCAGACGCGCGAGACGGACGCGTCTTCCACCCAGTCGATGGCGAGCAGCCGGCGGCGGCGCTCGGCCAGGGGCATCAGATAAATGCTGCGTCCGTTATCGGGCGCGAAAACTCGTATGATGGCGCCGCGGGAGGCGTAGCGCAGACCTTCGATGCCGATGGCGTCGCGCCGCTCGAGCGAGAATTTGAATTGCGGATCGGTGGAGACGAAGTGCTCCACTTTTCGCGAAGCGACGGCGGTGGACACGAACAACGCCAACCAGCCGAAAGCGGCGACCCAGATACGCAAAGCGTCGAAGCGGCTTTGTTCGCGTTCTTTAGCCATTACTCGCAGCCCTCTTTGGGCTGGCGGAAACGCCCGCCCCACCGAAACCGGTCACATCCGTAGGCATACCGGGATTCGGTGGGAGAGGCGCTTTCGCCGGCCTGAATTCGCCTGCAGCCATCACTTCCTCCCCCGCAGGGCGGCCAGGATCGCGTCGCCCGCCTGCCAGACATTGCCCGCGCCCAGCGTCAGCACCAGGTCACCGGGACGCACCGCCTCCAGGATCGCCGCCACACCGCGCTCCATCGTGCCGGCATACTCCGCCGAGCGGTGTCCGAACTGGCGGATCCGCTCTACCATGGCCTCCGCGGTCACGCCTTCGATCGGCTTCTCCGATGCGGCGTAGATGTCGAGCACCCAAACGCTGTCGGCCCGATGAAAGGCCTTTCCGAATTCGTCCATCAGATGGAACGTGCGGCTGTAGCGGTGGGGCTGAAACAGCACCAGCACGCGCTTGTATCCGCACAGCCGCGCCGCGGCCAGCGTGGCGCGGATCTCGGTCGGATGATGGCCGTAATCGTCCATAACGGTGACGCCCCGCTCTTCACCGCGCTTCTGCAGCCGCCGGTCGACGCCGGTGAAGGCGGCCAGGCCCTCGCGGATGACGTCCGGCTTGACGTCGAGTTCCAGCGCCACCGCCACCGCCGCCATCGAGTTCAGTACGTTGTGCTGGCCGGGAATGGTCAGATGGAAGCGGCCCAGATCCTGACCGCGGAACTGCAACCGGTAATCGCTCGATCCCGCGCCGCAGCAGACGTCTTTCGCCTCGATGTCGGCCTGTGCGCTGCCATACGTAATCGTGCGGCGCTTGACCTCCGGCAGTATTCCCTGGACGTGTTCGTCATCCAGGCAGAGGATCGCGGCGCCGTAGAACGGTACCTTATTGACGAATTCGATGAAGGATTGCCGGATATCATCGAGAGAGGAGTAGTGGTCCAGATGCTCGCGGTCGATATTGGTCACCACCGCCAGGATCGGGGCCAGCTTCAGAAATGAGCGGTCGCTCTCGTCGGCCTCCACCACCAGGAAGTCGCTGCGGCCGATGCGGGCGTTGGCGCCCCCCATAGTACCCACCTTGCCGCCGACCACGACGGTCGGATCCAGGTTGGCGAGGTTCAGGATCGTGGCGGTCATCGAGGTGGTGGTGGTCTTGCCGTGGCTGCCCGCCACCGCGATTCCGTATTTCAGGCGCATCAACTCGGCCAGCAGTTCGCCGCGCGGGATCACCGGGATGGCCAGGCGGCGCGCCTCCTGCACCTCGGGATTCTCCTCGTCGACGGCGGAACTCACCACCAGCGCGCGGGCGCCGGCGACGTTGGACGCCGCGTGGCCTTCGTAGATCTTCGCGCCCATCTGTTCCAGGTGAGCGGTAATCGGCGAAAGCTTCAGGTCGGATCCGCTGATCGTGTAACCCAGGTTCAGCAGAACTTCGGCAATCCCGCTCATGCCGATGCCGCCTATCCCCGTGAAATGCAGGTGCTGCTGCCGGAAAAACATTTCTAGACGCTATTGTTTCGAACTGCTTTCGCGCTGTCAATCAAAATTTCAGCCGCGCGCCGCGCCGCGCCCGGCCGGGCCAGTTGTTTCGCCGCTGCGCCCATGCAGGCCAGCGCTCGAGCGTCGGCGGCCAACTCCGAAAGCACTGCGAACAGCTTCTCGCCGGTCATCTCTTTGTCCGGTACGAGGCGCGCAGCCCCGGCACGCTCAAAGGCCTCCGCGTTCCGCCGCTGGTGGTCGTCGGCGGCGAAAGGAAACGGGACCAGCACCGACGGACGGCCCGCCGCGGCCACTTCCGACACGGTTCCCGCGCCCGAGCGGCACACGATCAGGTCGGCCTGCGCGAATGCCGATGGCATATCCGCAATGAAGGGCGTTACTTCGCCCGGGAGGCCCGTTGCGGCGAACGCATCGCGCAGTTCTTCGTGAGAGGCGCGCCCGGTCTGGAGCACCAATCGTATCGGAAGTTGGGATTTCTGAACGAGCGGCCAACTGGCGCGTGCCGCCTGGTTCAGGGTGCGCGATCCCTGGCTGCCGCCGGTGATCAGGACATTGAGCGTCGCCTGGCGCGGCTTCGGCTGGATCTGGAAAAACTCCTCGCGCACAGGCACTCCGGTCAGCTCGGTGCGTCCCTTGGGAAAGTACGCCTGGGTTTCCTGGAAGTTCACCAGGGCGCGGGCCACGAAACGGGCGATGCGCCGGTTGGTAAATCCGGGCACGGCGTTCGGCTCCATCACGACCACCGGGATGTGTTCCAAGAGCGCCGCCATCACGGGCGGACCGGCGACATATCCGCCGATGCTGAACACGGCAGCCGTGCGCCGGGCGCGGAGCAGCCGCATCGAATGCACGGTGCTGGCGGGCAGTTGCCAGCAGGTGGCCATCGTCTGGCGCACTCCGACGCGCTTCAGGCCGCCGATCTCGATGCGCTCCAGCGGAAAGCCTTCGGCCGGAACCAGCTTGGCTTCCAGGCCGCGATCGGTACCGATGAAGTAGGGCTCATGCCCGCGGGCGCGAAGTTCCCGCGCCACTGCCAGGAGTGGAATCACGTGTCCGCCGGTGCCTCCGCCCGCCATAAGAAAGATCACGGCTGTCTCAAAATAATACGGGGACAGACGGAGCATTCCCCAATTTCCCCGACTGAATAATTGGGGAATGCTCCGTCTGGAACATGTGAAAAAATCGGAGAGGCGACCGCGTCGGCCCGAATTCTTGACGGTCCACTGTGGTGGCTACGGAGCGATGCCGTCCGGATTGGTCTTTCGGGGGAATACGGGGACAGACGGAACATTTCCGCGCAAATGCGGCGCGAAAATGTCTCGTCAGTCCCCGCATTGCAGCGTGGGCTGACTCCGAAACGCCGCCACCAGGATTTGCCGT
>Ga0070741_10014216_pt1 | contig 13824 bp, 12 predicted proteins | sample Coa_R1_4_FD_66440 | JGI IMG/M metagenome (GOLD analysis project Ga0070741, IMG submission 66440) | Surface soil microbial communities from Centralia Pennsylvania, which are recovering from an underground coalmine fire - Coalmine... | ecosystem: Environmental > Terrestrial > Soil > Unclassified ... | reverse complement strand
GATCTTACATCCACCGTCGGGGGGAGGCGCCGAAGTAACCGTGATCACGTTCACCGGGCCGCCGACCTTGCCATCTTGGCTGGCTGTCTCGGTGATTGTGTAGATCGCGAGAGGAGTGAGCTCTTCAATGGTGCGACCTGGCTCATAGAGTCTGTTCAGGAGGTATAACGCGTATTGCGCGACTCCTTGCACCGCAAAGCCGTAATCGTGGAGCATCGGGTTGAAATCGAATGCGCTGATGAGGCTGACAATCCGCGGCGTGTCGTCGTCGTAACCGCCAAGGATGAATGCCAAATCGGGCCGGCTTGCCACCTGGCCAGACTGGACGAGCGGAATCGGCTGAATCGCCGGCACTGAAGGAAACCAATCCGCATACGACGCCCGCGAAGTGTCGCGGAGCAACTGGAGAATATTGGTTGCACCATCTAGGCTGCGTAGACCAACCTCGCGCCGTGCCTGGTCAATGACCATCGCGCCGACCTCACCGGAGCCGGCCGTCAGTACCGCAACGTGCGGCGCCAGCACGTGGGCTTTCTGCTGAGCATCATTCTGCGCGGTGACGCCTCGCGGGTCACCAAAAGTACCGCGGCTGTCAGCTGCGAGGACGAGCCCATCGGTGCCCTTCAAGGTCACAAGTAGGGTCATTCGGGTAGCTCAATTTACAGCACCGACTTAACAGCCGTCAGCGTCGGCTACTGCTGCCTGGTCGACATTCAAGGTCATGATGGACACCTACGCACGTCATGCCCGAACTCTTCGACGAGGCGGCCGAACGCATGAACGCGATTTTCGCCCGCTGAGGGCGCTAGAGGTTGTAGTCAGTGAAGTCGCGCATCGCCGCGTAGTCGAGATCCCCGACCCATCGATAAACCAGAGCGGCGCCGGCGACGCCAATCTTGTTCTGCCGATCCTTCCACGCAAGGACCTCCACATCGGGCGTGCCTCGAGTCGCCTTGAGCTCGAGCAGGGCCTCCACAACCGGACCCAGGTCCGTGTCGCAGGATCCGATGATTCCGACGTCATAAAAGCCTTGGACAGCGCCCATCACTACATCGATCGCTAGCTTTACGTCGATACCTTTCTCCTCGGCAGGCTCCCGCGGCCAGTTTCCATACCGCAGCGGCCGCGTCACGACATTGACGCCAGCCTTCTGCCACGCCGCGATTTGCTTCTGTCTCGCGGCGGCGGTCTTCGGCTCTCTGCGAGGGTCGGCTATGCCGCAGTACACCCCGACATAAGTCAGGTCGACTGCGCCTGAGCCCTTGCTTGCGAGCAGGTTCGCAAAAGTCTTCGGCCAGAACTGTCCGCCGGTCATCGGATCGCCGGCCGCGTGAAATGCCTCACGAGCCGCGTGGTAGCAGTTCTGGTAGTCGATGAAAACGGCCACCCGGCGCTTCGGCAAGGTGAGGCCTCCGGGCTAAAGAAGAGGAAACCCCGCCAGTTCGCTCGCGCGAAGGGCGGGGAGCAGTGCCGTCGATATTACAAGGAGAACGGTCTAGACCGCAATTACATTCGGACGAACGTCGCTGTTGCTGCCGCGTTGCTGCCAGCTTCCAGCGGGACCTCGTTTCGTTACAGCGCTGGGCTCAGGTCTGAGTTCAAACAGAGTGGGCCCGGGTGGCTTCGATCCACCGACCAGCCGATTATGAGTCGGCCGCTCTAACCAACTGAGCTACGGGCCCGCGCACTCACGGGGCGGTCGACCGGCCGCCTCGGGCCATGCTAACGGAGCCCTCCGGCACGGGTAATCCGTCCACGTTTGAGCTCTCCACCACAGCGGGTAACGGAATCGTGAGCTCGGACGGGAGGTATGGATGTGATGGCTGTGGCTTTGGGTTTATTGATCTTGCGGCTCGGTGTCGGGCTGATCTTGGCCGCCCACGGGGCGCAGAAGCTTCTTGGGTGGTGGGGCGGTCCAGGCATGACGAACTGGACGGGTGCCATGACGCGAATGCGCATGCGTCCACCGGCGCTGTGGGCGTGGGTGTCGGCACTCGGCGAATTCGGGGGCGGGCTCGCCCTCGCGGCCGGCCTGCTCTCCCCTCTCGGCAGCCTTGGCGTGATCGGCGCGATGGTCGTCGCCATCGCCCTCGTGCACTGGCCCAAGGGTTTCTGGGTTTCCAAGGGCGGCTTCGAGTTCAACCTGTCGCTGATCGTCGGCGCGGCGGCGCTCGCGATCACGGGGCCCGGCGCTTACTCGCTCGATTCGCTGCTGGGGCTGCACCTCCCTGAGCCCTGGACGCTGATCGTCGGAGTGGCCGGCCTCGCGGTCACCGTGGCGGTCGCCCTCGGCACGCGCACACCGAAGCCTGTCGAGCAGAGAAGCCCGCAGGTCACATAGCCGCCGTCAGGCGACCGCGCGCCGGCTCTCTCCGTTGGTGTCGCCGTGGTGAAACGGGATCAGCGAGCGCAGCACCGCCGACGACGCGCCGAGGACGGGCATGTGGGCACGGACCAGTGCCACCATCACCTCGGGCAGCGCGGCGGCGCCCGGGAGCGCGAGGTAGCGGTCTTCCCATGACGGCCCGAACTTCGTCTTGAAGCGGTGCAGCGTGGTGCTGCGCTGGAACCGGTCGAGGCCCCAGTACATCGCCCTGAGCGCCCGGTCCATCCCGCCCTGCGCGTCGCTTGAAGAGATGACGCGTGGCGCGACGCCGAGGCTCAGCTCGCCGATGCCACGCTTCGCGGCCTCTTCGATGGACCTGACGATCAACGCCTCGATCGCGCCGTAGACGCCGTCCGGACGGCGCCGCATCAGGTCCAGCGTCCACGCCTTGCGCGCCGGCACCGGCAGCCAGCTGACGAACGCGTCGAGGTGGTCCGCCGAGAACGCCAGGCCCACGACTATGTCGCGGTCGTTGAGCGTGGTCAGCGTGCCCAGGCTGTAACCGAGCTCGGGCGAATGACGGGTGTGGAGCCACGTGCCTGAGACGTGCTGCAGCTCAGATCCGTGGCGGGCGAGGGCGTCGGGACCCGACATGAACTCGAACCGCACCCCTTCCCTGCCGCAGCGCTTGAGCGCATAGCGCAGGTCGGACCGTGCCTTGCCCGCGAGCCCGAAATCCGCTGTGTGGATGAGCGCCTCTGAGCCGATGGGGACGAGGGTCAGCCCGAGGCTGTCGTACGGCCCGTCTCCCCCGACCTGGTAAAAGGCCGGGATCCAGTCCTGGCTTTCGCAGTAGGCGACGAACTCGCCGGCGCCACGAGCCGCGACGTTCGGCGGCCCAATGGGATCGCCGAGGGCCAGCGCGGTGCGGCCGCGCAGCGAGTACGCGACGCATGCCTCGTCGCCGAACCAGTGATAGGACGTCGCACCGTGCACCGCGAGATGCGAGATGTAGTTGCTGCCCCACCTTTCGAGCAGGCGATGCACGCGATCGCGCTCCGCCGCGGCGGCGCGAGGCGCGAGCACCGGTCGCAGCACGCGGAGCAGAGCGAGGATGGCCAGCGCATATGCGACCACGGGCAGCGACGAAAGAAACCAGTCCGCGCGCTGCGTCAGCGCGTGGTAGCGCGTCGGGTTGCCGGCGAGGGCGGCGGCGAGGGACTCGATCGACCTGACCAGCCCGACCTCCGGGCGCAGCTGGTTGCCGAGCAGCAGCGAGCCGCCGTATGCGTAGAGGATCGCCAAGGCGAACGCGGCCACGAGCATCGCGATGCCCCACCGCACGCTCGAGGGTTCCGAGTCCGCCTCGAAGTGGTGCCGGAACCACCACAGGCCGAAAAGGATCCAGGCGAACAGGGACGCCGCTTCGAAGTCGAGGTCCTTGACGAGCTCGAACGCGATCGTCGCGACGAGCACCACGATCGTGAGCCGGAAGGCGATGCGCTTTCCACGAGCGATGCCCCCGGCAAGGATCATCAGCGCAAGCCCCGCGAGGACAGCGCCGGTGCGGCCGCCGAGCGTCACGACCGCCGGCAGCAACGCTTCGAGGACCTGGGCACGCGTCTGGTGCTGCACGAGCAGCGCGCCGACGATGTCGATCATTGCCGAGATGACCAGCAGGCCGGCGAAGAACAGGCGGACCCTGCGCCGTTCGGCGCGTGACTCGAACCCCATCAGCAATACAACGGTAGACCGCGCGCCGAGGGATCGATCAGGCGGGGGCGATCAGCTCCACCTCGTTGCCGTCCGGGTCGTCGCAGTAGAACGTGCGCACGCCCTTCAGCACCGGGTGCACGCCGGAGCGCACCTCCACCCCATCGGCTTTCAGCCTCGCCTCCAGCTCTTCGTAGTCGGGTGACTCGAGGCGGAACGCCATGTGGTGCAGCACGCGCAGGGGCTTCTGGCGCGGAAAATCGTGGGAGCTGTCCGGGTGCGGCACCAGGACGATCATCTCGGGGATCCCGTGCTCGCCCTCGGCTGCCCTCAGGAACTTGTTCGGCAGCGACGGCGGCGAGATGACCTCCATGCCGAGCCGGTCGCGATAGAACTGCAGCGACGCCTCCATGTCGCGCACCCAGAGCACGATCTCGGCCAGGCCTGAGACGCGCGTCATGCCGCGACGGCCGGGACGATAACCGCTAGATTCGCGTCGCGTACGCGGGGCGGCACCGAGCACCCCGGAGCGATGAGCAGTCCTTGCGGCCCCGCCTCCTCGACAACCCGCCTCGCCTCCGCCTCGATCTTCGCGGCCGGGCCATAGACCAGCGTCGAGCGTTGCGCAAGGCCGCCCATGACGGCACGATCCAAGATCCTCCGGCCCTCCGCCAGCGACGGGTTGCCCTGGTTGTGCACGGACCAGCTCACGACCTGCGCGGGCATCTCCCGAGCGAGATCGAAGTGCAGGTTCGAGCCGCACAGGTGCACCACGTTGAACCACGCCGCCTTCGGCAGGCTCTTCAGGATGTGCACGTCATAAGCCAGCGCGAATTTTCGGTACGCCGCCTCGGGCATCACGCCCTTGCCCGCGTAACCGGAGATGGCGTAAAAGACTCCCGCCGCGCCCGCCTCGACCGATCGGCGATTGAACTCCATGAGCGCCTCGGCGATGCGGTCGAGCGCCGGCATGACGATCTCGGGGTGCTGGCGCAGCTCGCGCACGATGCGCGCCTGTGACTTCCCGACCAGGTACCCGCCGACCGTGATCGGGCTGAACACCGTCTGAATCACCGGCACGTCGCGACCCAGCTCGCGCGCCACCTTGCCGATGGACTCGACCTGGTCGTCGAGCGCGCGGCGATTCACCAGATCCACGGAGCGCCACGCCTCGAGGTCCGGCACGGCCGCCTTGACGAGCACCGGCGCGCGCAAGCGATGCCCCGCCGGCCGGTACTCGGAACCGAACGCCTCGGCAAAGGTGCTGGCCCGCGGTTGGAACTTGACGAAGTCCCACCCGAACCGGCGCGCGCGCTCGACCGTTATCGCGGCGAGGTCGTCGGGCGACCACTCCTCGCGGTAGGTGTGGCCCCACGCCCCGACAGGCGGGCGGTCGGCGACGCCCATCGCAATCGCCGCTTCGACTCTTTCCCGGCCGGTCACGCCTTCGAGTTTAAGCTGGACCTTGTGACCGACATAGCGGCTGAGGCGGCGAGGCTGCGCGCTGCGGCCGAGGCCAGGCCGCTGCGCCTGCCGGTCAACCGCAAGGTCGACGAGACACACCACGTGGTAACTGACGATGGACTTTCGGTCTGGTACACGATCCAGGTCTCGCCGCACAGCCGGATCCAGGAAGCCGTGTTCGAGCGCGCGGACCGGATGCCCGCCGACGAAGAGGTGCGCCCGTGGCTCGAGATGCTCATCGTGGGCGCGGCCGCCGCCGAGGCGCCGGGCCTGCCGGGCGCCATGACGCGCCGCTTCGAGGCCTTCGAGCGAAGCCCGGGCGGCGAAGCGCCGAGCGCCTGATGGCGATCCCCGCGGCGGTGACCTCCGAGCTCCGGCGCGCCGTCGGGCGCGACGCGGTCATCGACTCGGCGAACGACCTGCGCATCTTCGAACGCGACGGTTCGATCGAAGGTGCACGACCGGATGCGGTCGTGCTTGCCGCCAGCACAGCCGAGGTGGCCGCCGCCGTCAAGGTCGCCTCGAAGCACGGCGTCCCGATCGTCCCGCGCGGGGCGGGTACCGGACTGTCGGGCGGCGCCGTCACGATCCGAGGAGGAATCGCGCTCCAGATGACCCGGATGCGCCGCATCCTGGAGATCGACACCGTCGCGCAAACCGCCCTCGTCGAGCCCGGCGTCGTCAACGCCGAGCTCTCGCTGGCGGCCGCACAGCACGGCCTGTTCTACGCCCCCGACCCCTCGAGCCAGAAGGCCTGCACCATCGGTGGCAACGCGGCAGAGAACTCGGGCGGCCCTCACTGCCTGTACTACGGCGTCACGACGAACCACGTGCTCGGTATGGAGGTAGTGTTCGCCGACGGCAGCGTTCAGTGGGTCGCCGGCGACTCGCCCGAGCGGACCGGCCTGGACCTCTGCGGGCTCCTCGTCGGTTCCGAGGGAACACTGTGCGCGATCACGAAGATCAAGGTCCGCCTTCTTCCCATCCCGCCGAGCGTCACGACGCTGCTCGCCGCATTCCCGACGATCGAGACCGCCAGCCACGCCGTCTCGGCGGTCATCGCGCGGGGAATCGTGCCCGCGGCGCTCGAGATGATGGACCACGTCACCGTCGGTGCTGTCGAGGCGCACTACCGCGCGGGTTACCCCACCGATGCGGGCGCGGTTCTCCTGGTCGAGGTCGACGGCACGCCCGATGCCGCGCGCGAGCTGACCGGCGCGATCCGCGAGGTCCTCGAGGCGAACGAGGGCTATGCGCTGCGCGAGGCCGCGTCGCCCGCAGAGCGCGAGCTCCTGTGGGCCGGCCGCAAGGGCGCCATTGGCGCGCTCGGGCGCATCCGCCCGAACTACTACCTGCACGACGGGGTGGTGCCTCGCTCGCGGCTGCCGCAGGTGCTGTCCGCGGTGGGCGAGATCGGCGAGCACTACAGGCTGCCCGTCGCCAACGTCTTCCATGCCGGAGACGGCAACCTCCACCCCAACATCCTTTTCGACATGCGCGACAAGGGCGTGCTGGAGCAGGTCGAGTCCGCGGGCGAGGAGATGCTGCGTGCCGTGGTCGAGCTGGGCGGCGCGCTGTCGGGAGAGCACGGCATCGGCCTCGAGAAGGCGGCGTTCATGCCCTGGGTCTACAGCGCCGACGACCTCGAGGCGATGCTGACGGTCAAGCGTGTCCTCGACCCGAACGGCATCCTGAACCCGGGCAAGATCTTTCCCGACCCCTCGCGCCGGCATGTCCACCTCGCGGGCCGTACGGGCCTCGCCATCGAGGCGAAGTGGTGGTGATCATTCCCGCGAGCTCGGAGGCATCGCCGTGAGCTCGCGGGGACAAGTTGCCAAGGCGCCGGCGATCGAGAAGCCCGCCACCGCGGAAGAGCTCGCGACACGATTGCGTGAGGCCGCCGACGGCAGGCTCGCCGTGGCGCCCGTCGGCGGAGGCAGGGCGCGCGGCATGGGCAACCCGCTCGAGCGGTGTGACGTCGAGCTGCACACCGCGCGGCTCGATCGCGTCCTCGAGCATTCGCAGGCCGACATGATCGTCAGCGTCGAAGCCGGCATCAGGCTGGAGGATTTGCAGGCCGAGCTGGCGAAGGCGGGCCAGTTCCTGCCGCTCGACGCGTTCCACTCGCCTGGCCACACGATCGGTGGCCTCCTCGCCACGGGCTGGACCGGCCCGCTGCGCATGCGCTACGGGTCGCCTCGCGATTTCCTGATCGGGATCCGCGTCGCGCTGCCGGACGGCAAGCTGGTCACGGCGGGCGGCCGCGTCGTGAAGAACGTCAGCGGCTACGACATGATGAAACTGCACTACGGCGCGCTTGGCACCCTGGGCGTCATCGTCGCCGCATCGTTCAAGGTCTTCCCGAAGCCTCTGCACGACGTGACCGTGACCAGCGACGGCGGCTGGGAGGCCGCCGAGCGCGCGCTCGCCGGCCCGCTGGCCCCGGTTGCCCTCGAGGTCCTGTCCGACGGGACGGTGATGGCTCGCTTTTTCGGCGGCCCGGCGGCGGTGAACGCCGCGGTCGCCGGCCTCGGATGGAAGCCCGCAAGCGAGGATCCTTGGCCGACGCATGCAGCGCGCGCGCCGGAGCGACTGGCACGTATCGCCGTTCCGCGGACGAAGCTCAAACAGTGCGTCGAGCTGCTGCCCCAGGGCTCGGCCTGGTGGGCGTCCGCCGGAACCGGCATCGCGTACTGGGAGCCCGAGGACGCGCGCGCGGTCACCGACGTGCGCTCGCGCGTCGAGGCGGCCGGCGGATCTCTCGTCATCCTCGCCGCGCCCGATGACTTCACGCGCTCGGCAGGCGCGTGGGGCTCGCCACCTGCGACGCTCGAGATCATGCGCCGCATCAAGACCGCCTTCGATCCCGGCAACGTCCTCAACCCCGGGAGGTTCGTCTACTGATGGCGCCTTTCGAGAAGCTGTCCGACGACGACCTCGCCACGTGCGTCCACTGCGGACTCTGCCTCGACGCGTGCCCGACCTTCCGCGCGACCGGGCTCGAGACCGAGTCGCCGCGAGGCCGCATCTACCTCATGACGCAGTGGAAGCGCGGCACCATGCCGTTCGAGGAGGAGCAGGTGCGGCACATCGACCTGTGCCTTGGCTGCCGGACGTGCGAGGCCGTGTGCCCGTCGGGGGTGCCTTACGGCCGGATCATCGAGGCGGGGCGGGACGAGGTCGAGCGGCTGCGCAGGCCCTCCGCCAAGCGCGCCGCCAGCCGCGCCGCCCTGCGCCGGCTGGTCGCGCACCCGGGCCGCCTGCGTGCCGCCGGCGCCGTGACGAGGGCCGCGCAGTCCGTCGGCCTCACCTCGATCGTCCGCTCGGGCCGGCAGCTGCCGCGGATGAAAGCGCCGTTCCGCTCGCCGGATGGCGGTGTGGCGCCGGCGATCGGCGAGCGCAAGCACCGCGTGGCGTTCCTCGTCGGCTGCGTCATGCCGATTCTCTACCCGCAGTCACACGACGCTGCGGTCAAGCTGCTGCAGCTGGCGGGCTGCGAGGTGTGGTTCCCGCCCGGCGAGCGCTGCTGCGGAGCCCTGCTCGCGCACAACGGCGATCTCGAAGGCGCGGAGAGGCTGCGCGAGCACAACACGGCCGTCTACGCGCAGGGCGAGTTCGACGCCCTCGTCGTCGATTCGGCCGGCTGCGGCGCGCATCTCAAGGACTTCTACCCGACCCTCAAGGGCAAGGTCAAAGACCTGACCGAATGGCTTGTCGAGGTCGGCCTTCCCGAGCCGCGCCACGAGGTCAAGATGCGCGTCGCCTACCAGGACGCATGCCACCTGGCTCACGCCCAGCGCATCAAGAAGCAGCCACGCGAGCTGATCCGCTCCCTGCCTGGAGTCGAGCTGTCGGAGATGCGACACCCGGACATCTGCTGCGGTGCCGCCGGCCTGTACAGCACGCTCGAGCCGCAGATGTCGCGCCGAATCCTTGACGAGAAGCTCGACGACCTCCTGTCGACTCGGGCCGACGCGGTGGCTGTCGCGAACCCCGGCTGCCAGATGCAGCTCGAGTCCGGCCTTCGCAGCCGCGGGTCGGCGATGAAGGTGATGCACCTCGCCGAGCTCATCGCGTCGGCGTACTGAACGCGCTAGGGCTTCATCTTCGGCAGGATCGCCGTCCGCGTCGCGTCCAGCTCGACGCGCGCGACCGCAAGGGTCACGTTGTCCGGCGCGCCGAGCTCACGGCAGCGCTCGATGACCCGCTCGGCGCCCCGGTCGAGGTTGCCGTCGCGCAGCAATAGCCGGCCCATCTCCTCGACCGAAACGCCCGCGGTCTCGACGCCGTCGCTGCACAGGACGACTGCGTCGCCCTCCTCGAGCGCCACCTTGTCGGCGAACGGCTGGATCTGCTCCCAGACCCCGATGGCGCGGGTGAGCCGGTGCTTGAGGGGATGGGTCGCCGCCTCCTCGGGCTTGATCAGCCCGAGGCGCACCTGCTCCGCCGGCCACGAGTGGTCCTGCGAGATGAGCTTGGCGAAGCCGTTGCGAAAGAGATAGGCAGGGCTGTCCCCCACGTTCAATAGGCCCAGCTCGCCGGCGCGGATCGCCGCGATGATCATCGTGCTGCCCATTCCCGCCCACTCCGGGTTGTTGCGCGCCGCTTCGAACACGGCGGTGTTCGCCTCCTTGCACGCCTTTTTCAAGCGTTCGAGGTCGGGTCCCTGCCGCCCGTCCTCGGCGAGCACCGAAGTGACCGTCTTCACCGCGATCGAGCTCGCGTGCTGCCCGGCGGCATGGCCGCCCATCCCGTCGCACAGGACGATCAACGTGTCTAATCCGGCCTTGTTGCGCCAGACGAGGACGGAGTCCTCGTTCTCGTCGCGCTCGAGCCCGGGATCGGTTGCCCACGCGATCCGCAGCCGCATCGTCAGATAACGGCCGTGGCCCCGGAGCGGGTCACTACGCTCCGAGGATCGTGAAGTGGACCGAGTTCTGGCCGATGGTCAGGCGGTCGCCGCTGTTCAGCTGCTTCTCCTGGATCGCCTCGCCGTTCACGTACGTCCCGTTCGTGCTGCCCAGGTCGACCACCCAGAACTGACCGCCCCGAGTCTCCACACGGGCGTGGTGTCCGCTGGTCGCGGGATCGCGGAGGATCACGTCGTTGTCGGGAGACCGGCCGAGCCGGAGCGCGTGGTCCGACGCGCGATGCGTGTGCCCGGCGTCCGGGCCCGACTCGATGTTCAGCTCGGCCTGCGCGCCGCCGGAGGCGGCGGGGACCGGGGCATCCGCGCCCATCGGCATCGTCTCGGCGACCGCCGCTGCGGCAGGGGCGGCCGGTGGCGGCTGCCACGCCGGCATCAGCGTCGTCGCCTCCCGGGCGCCCGGCGATTCCTGGACCATCGTCTCGGCGACGTTGGGCTGCGCCGCGGCGGCGGCCGGCGCCTCCGGGATCGTCTCCTCGGCGGGGATTCCGGCGGGGACCACGGCCGCGCCTGCGGCGAGGTCCGCTTCGGTCGTGCCTTCGGCGGCCGGCGGCGCCTCCGGCGCGGACCAGGCGGCGGCCGGGGCGTTCCAGGGCGGCGACGCCGGTGGCTCAACCAGAGGCGAGGCGGCCGGGGGCGGGGCGGCGGGTGCCGCCCACGAAGGCGCGGGCGTGGCGGGCGGCGAGCTGATGGCCTCCGGCGCCGGCGCCGGCGCGGGCGCCGACCAGGAGGGCGCGGCGGCCTCGTTCCATGACGGCGCAGCAGGAGCCTCCGCCGCGGGCGCCGGGGGCGCGGGCGGCGCGGCGTCCCACGAAGGAGCGACCGTGGCCGGGGCAGCCGGGACGGCGGCGGGCGCGCCCCACGCGGGTGCCTGCTCCGCGGGAGGCTGAGCGGGCGCTGGGGCCGGTGCCGGCGCCGGCGCGGCGTCCCACGATGGAGCGGCGGGTGGACTCCACGCGGAGGGCGCGGTCTCGGCAGGCGGCGCGGCCTGGGGTTCCGCGGGCGCTCCCCAACCGGGCGCAGGTGCGGCGGGTGGCGGGGCCGATGGAGGCGCGCCCCATGACGGGGCCGGGGCGGGCGGGGCTCCCCACGAAGGGGCTGGGGCCTCGGCGGGTGTGGCGGGCTGCGGCGCCGCGGCCGGCGCACCCCACGAGGGGGCCGGAGCTCCCGCCGGTGGCGCCGCGGGTGCGGGAGAGCCCCACGTCGGCGCGCCCGTCGCGGCTGCGGGAGCGGGCGGCGAGCCCCAGGTCGGCGCTGGCGCCGGCGGTGCGGGAGCCGGGGCCGCCGCGGGCGGCGAGCCCCACGCCGGTGCCGGCGAGACCGCGGGCGACGCGGGCGCGCCCCAGCTGCTCTGCGAGGGCCTGGATGCGGCGGGCGGCGGTGCGACGATGGTCGGCGCGACAGTTGCCGCCCGGTTGGCGGTGGCCGGCGGCGCCCACGTCGCGACGGCCCCCGCGGGCTGGTTGGCAGGGGCGGCCGGGCGCACCGGAGGCGCTGCCTTCTTCTTCCGTCGACGCCGCGTCCTCAGGTACAGCACGGCGGCGATCAGGGCGGCCACCGCCAGGATGATGTCTGCGTATTCAACGGGCATCGGGTGCCAAGCCTCCCTCTCGCCTGGAGCGGCAAAAGTTCAAGACGAAATCCAATCGTGTAGTGCTGAAGTATGCCATCCGTGTCGCGCCCTTGAGCCTCGACTAATCGCCCGGACCATCGTGATGGCGCGCGCCGGCTCCCGTCTCGATCACGATACGACCGGAAGCGACACCAGGCACGGTGATGTCGGCTTCTAGCGCGTGCGCACCGGGGCCGATCGGTTCGCCGGTGACGGCGTGCACGACCATCCGGCGGCCAAGCGACATGTCGAGGCGCTTGGGCAGGGGGGCCAGACCCGCGTGGGTCTCGATGTGCAGCTGGTGGCGGCTGATCAGGATGCCGTCCAGGCGCAGGCCGCTCACGCCCGTGAGGACGGCCGGCCGGGTGTGGTTCTCCAGCGCAAAGCTCAAACCCGCCTGCTCCGACCGCAAGCTCGCGAGGTCGGCAAGCCGCTCGGCGAGGTAGCGCGGGATCTCAGGCCTCGGGCGTGGCGGCGGAAGCGAGGCCGTCACGATGAAGCTCAGCTCGGTGCGATCCAGCTCGCGGCCCCCCGCCACGAGCGTCGCCTCGATTCGATACTCGCCTTCGGCGGGGAGAGGCAGGCTGAGTGTCGTCGCGTTGACCGCGGGCTCGTACGCGGTCGGGACCTCGACCTCGACGGAGCCCGTGTAGGACTTCTTCTGGACGGCCTCGCGGATGCGGGCCAGGCCGCGACCTGCCGCCGCGCGCTCCCTCTCCACCGTCCAGCGAATCGTGCCGCGGCCCATCACCGACGGGTCGTCGTTCACGACGACCAGGCGCGCCGCGAAGGGAACGTGCGGGTTCTGGAGGAACCCGAAAGGCCGATCCGGCTCGAAGGCCAGCGGCTCGATGATCAGGCGGGTGGCGCGGAACGCGCCCGCCAGCGCCTGCAGGGCCGCCTTGGGCCGCCGTGCCGAGTCGAGCAGTCCGAACCCGATCCCGGGGAACGGGTCGACCAGGTGATACGCGAACGCTCCCCAGCACGACTCGAACTTCCGCGTCCTCATGTGCTGCGCTGCATAGCGAACCAGGTCCGCCTGGTAGCGCTGCGACTCCTCGATGTAGCGCTCGCGCTTTTCATGGGTCGAGGGCAGACCCACGCCCCGCTCGGCCCAGTTGACCGGCTGAAACCCGGCGTGCCTCCAGGCAGGCTCGTCGTCGGCGACAGGCCAGGACGCGCCTATCGAGTCCCACACAGGCGATTCGGCGGAAGGAAGCGACTGCGCGCCGAAAGCGCTGACCATCATCGGTTCGACCTGGCCGAGGTCGCGCCACGACCCCGACGACCAGCCGAGCATGAGGTGGAGGTCGGTCTCGCCCGACGCGGCAAGTGATGGCCGCGTTCCGTCAAGCCGGTCGAAGGACGCCTTGAGTTCCTGGTCGATGGAGTGGTTCTGGCGCACCGCGTGCACGTCGCCGAGGTCGAAGTTCGTGGCCAGCCACGGCGGGTCGTAATGGGCGACCCACGCGACGACACCCGGGTGGTTGTAGAGCATCGTCACCATCTCGGCGAGCTGCTCGCGCGCCATGGACTCGAAAAATCGCGCCTCCTCGGCGCGCGCGTGGTAGACGTACGTGCCGGTCAGCGGCAGGTCCTGGATGACGAGCATGCCCGCGGCGTCGGCCTGCCGGTAGAACTCGACGGGCAGGACGTTGGCCACAACGCGCAGCGCGTCGATGCCGGCCTCGCGCGCGATGGCGATGTCGCCGGCGATGCGCTCCGCGCTCAGTTCGTCCATGCGGTACGACGGCGCGTAGCAGGCCCCTCGCATGAACATCG
>Ga0070741_10014215_pt1 | contig 13825 bp, 17 predicted proteins | sample Coa_R1_4_FD_66440 | JGI IMG/M metagenome (GOLD analysis project Ga0070741, IMG submission 66440) | Surface soil microbial communities from Centralia Pennsylvania, which are recovering from an underground coalmine fire - Coalmine... | ecosystem: Environmental > Terrestrial > Soil > Unclassified ... | reverse complement strand
GACCCCTATCGCCCCGTACTCGGCACCAAGCACCCGCGCTCGATGGGCCAACCGGCCCGCGAATGCTGGCCAGAAATCTGGCACGTCATTGGACCGCTGATTAATACGCCATTCCAGGGAGGCCCACCGACATGGATGGAGGACATCCAGCTCGAGTCGTCGCCGAGCCTAGATGCGGTCGGCGATTGATCCGATATTCGTCTCGTGGACAAGTCTAATGACGGGACACCGTCTGCTGAGCTTATAGCCATCCGCTACATCGCGTGGCTTGACTGGCGGCACAGCGCCAAGAGTGGCCCGAAACCGGCCCGTGGCGCGTTAGACACTTGGGAAGAATGGATCAACACTGATCCCGAACGCGCCTGGGCGGTGGTGCTGGCGATCGTGCAACGCCGTCCGACGGACGATGCAATCCTTGAGCAAGTGTGGTCTCGCGTAAAGCGGCTTCTCGGGCGGCACGGGTCCGCTTTCCATCAGCGCACACTCGCGCTCGTTGGCCAAACGCCGCGACTCGCGCGAATTGCCCGCCCAGGTGAGCTCGATCTGGCTCACTATCGCCCCGCGGCGCTTGACATTCCGAGACTTGTTGAAACGTGGCTCGAACACTTCCAGTATGTCGAGCATGTCTCCGAGTTCAATCGACTCGTTGACGAGGAGCCGCACGAAGCGTGGCCCGTGGTTCTCGAGATCGTGCATCGCGGACCGCTTCACGGGCTGACGGCCTTTGATACGATGTCGCCACTGCTCCGCCTACTCCGCATTCACGGGCCGATCGTTATTGACCGTCTCGAGGCAGCCGGGCGCGATTCCATACTGCTCCGGCGCTGCCTTTGGCGCATGCGCGCACAGCAATCGTGGCCTCCGACGGAATACGATATCGCACCTGACGTTTGGCTGCGCGTCGAGCGCGCTGCTGGGGATACGACCGATTACAACACCGACGACCCACCTGCAAATCGGGGGAGTCTCTCGCCCGCGCACGAGCAACTGGTCGATGGTTGGTTTAACCACAATGCTACTTTCTGGGCTTGGGAGCGCGTCCAAGATCTCTTGCGCAATGATCCCGAGGTGGCGTGGGTGGTGATAGTTCGGCTAGTAGCTCAGGCCGATGATGACGCACTTGGCAGCGTCGGTGCGGGACCTTTGGAGGATCTACTCAGCGATCACGGAGAACATTTCATCGATCGAGTCGAAGCTGCAGCGCGAAGCGACCCGCGCTTCCGCATGATTCTCGCGGCCGTTTGGCAGGCAGGCATGTCCCCGACGATCTGGGAGCGCGTGATCGCCGCCCGTGGATCCGGGTGGGAGTAGCCCACGTTCATCACTGACCGACGCCGGCTCTCGCCACAATGCTGCTCAGGCGTACCCTTGCACTGACCTCACGCTTATCAGGCGTGTCTGACTGACCCGTCAACTCCGACATTGCATCGCATTTTCCCTCTGACAGCCCGGCGATCCGAGACATTCCGAGCGATGCGATGTCGGGGTTTGCAGGTCCAATTTGACACCAGATTTGACACCAACGACCTGAGCCGTTAAATGACAATCAAGGAACGGATATTGGAGGCCCTTACCGACCTCCCTGAGGATGCAACGATAGAGGAGGCGATTTATCGACTGCGTCTGCTTGCCAAGATCGATCGCGGCCTCGCCCAGGAAGGCGCGGGAGCTACTCTGAGCCACGACCAAGTCCGTCGCCCGGGATTGAGATCACGTCGCCCGGGGCCGTCACCGTGGAGGCGCTGAATGCTGTTCTCGCACAGGTCGGGCAGCCCGGCGTCAGCGCAGCGGAGATGGCGCCACTGCGCGCCGCGTAGTAATCACCGAAGTCAATTAAGACGGGTGCCTTGCCCGCGACTCCTTGACACCCGTGCGGTCAGGGGAAACGACATTCTATGCGCAAGACGGCGGTTCGTCAGGAGATAACCGGGCGTCCATGCCGGACACCGAAACGCGGAATGCTGGGGTAGGGCCGGGAGAAACGCGGGACGATCGCGGAATTAGCCGCAGGCCTCGGGACGCCTGCGCCCTCGGTGCGAACCATAAACGATGCGGTCTCGCTCGCACTCTCGACTTACAGTAGGGGTAGCGAGGGGACAACCCGTCGCTACGTCGCCCTGAGCGCTTCGGTCGGACTCACGCGTGTTGTGCGGAACGCCGGCACGCTCGCTGCGACTAGGGCGACCAGCGCGAAAACGACGGCGGCGCCGATGAGGATCCTCGGATCGTGCGGGCTGACCGACACGAACAATCCGGACAGCGCGCGCGTGACAAGCCAGGCCGCCGCGGATCCGATGACAACGCCGAATCCGGTCAGGGCGAGTGCGCGTAGCAGGACCTCGCTCATCACTCGGGTCCGGCTCGCGCCCAGGGCGAGCCGAATGCCGATCTCTTGCTGTCGCTGGCCGACGATCGAGGCGAGCACGCTATAGATGCCGACGGCGGCCAAAACGAGCGCAACGACCGCGAACAACGACGCGAGAAAAGTCGAGAAGCGCGTCGTGCTCACGGAACTCGCCAGCCGTGCATTCAGCGTCACGACATGTGACACCGGGATCGTGGGATCGAGCTCGGCGACCGCGCGCCGCACCGCGGCCGTCGCGCGTTCGGGGTCGCCTGATGTGCGCACCGCGAGGCCGATGGCGGGAGTTGGAAACTGTGCCAACGACAGATACATCCCCGGCGCGCTCTGGTCTGTCAGCCCGCCTTGCTTGACCGATGGCACGACGCCGACGACGGTCACCGTATCGGGTGTACCGATCAGCGTGATGCGCGCACCGATCGGATCGCGGACGCCGAACTGGTGCTTGACCAGCCACTCATCGACCACGGCGACCTTTGTCGCCCTCGTGTCGTCGGTCGGAAGGATCGCTCGGCCTTTCCTCAATGTTATGCCCAACGTGCGGAAATACTGTGGGCTCACCGCGACGACAAACGCCAACGGCATGTGTAATGGATCGGGTGCCGGCTCACCAACCACATTGAATCCGAGAGCATTGTTGTTGCCGCCGGACGGCAAGATATCGCTCACGCTCGCTGACCGAATGCTGCCTTGCCGGCCGAGTGCATCCTCCAAGCGCGCGGCGAACGCCGCCTGCTGCTCGAGCGTCGCGTAGCGCCCGAGCGGCATTGCAATCTCGGCCGTCAGCACGGAGTCCGGCCGAAACCCCGTAGACATGCGTTGGAAATGATCGAAGCTCTCGACGAGAAGCCCCGTGCCCGTCAACAACACCAGCGCGACCGCCATCTGCAATACGACGAGCCCATCCTGGAGCCGATGATGCCGCGCTGATCCCGTACCCCGTCCGCCCTGCTTGAGCACATCGGTCAACTGCCCGCGTGCGACCTGCAACGCCGGGGCCATGCCGAACAGCAGGACCGTGGCAATCGAGATAATCGCGCAAAAAACAACGACCCGACCATCGACCTCGACCTCGCTCAGCCGCGGCAAGTTCGATGGCGCGAGCGCGCAGCCCGCTCACACCGAACTTGGCGAGGCCGACGCCGAGGGTGCCCGCGACGAGGCCCACCGTCGCGGCCTCGACTAGCAACTCGCGAATCACCACGCCACGCGTCGCGCCCAGGGCAGTGCGGAGCGCGATCTCACGCTGGCGGCCCAGGCAGCGCACGAGAAAGAGGTTCGCGAGATTCGCGGCGCCGATGAGGAGCACGCCCGCGGCCGCGCCGAGCAGCATGAGCAACGCGGTCTGCACATCGCCGACGAAGAACTGTACGATCGGATCGACGCGAGTGCCCCAACCTTTGTTCGACACGGGGTACGTTTGTGCGAGACGGTCGGCGATCGTCGCCAGTTCGTGTTGGGCGGCCTCGGGACTCGCGCCGGCCTTCAAGCGGCCGATGATGGACAGGGACTTCCCGCCGTGGTCCGCTCGATCGTCGCTCGAGAACGCGAGACGCGTCCACAGTTCGTTTCGCTCCGGCAGGCCGGCCGGATCGGGCAGGCCGCGCGGCATGACTCCCACGATCGTGTACCGATGATCATCGAGCGTCAGCGTTTGGCCGAGGACCGAGCGGCTGCCGCCGTATAGCCGCTGCCACAGCCCGTACCCGATGAGCGCTTCGGGTGAAACGCTGGAGTCAGATGAGAGCGCGCGGCCCAAGGCCGGCGTGACCCCGATGGCGAAAAAGTAGTCGGGCGTGACGGCGAACCCGCCCACGCGGTGGGGTTCGCCCTGGCCGGTCATCGTGTATGGCCGATACGCTACCGCGGCGAGCGACGTGAAGGCGTGGCTCTGGTCCCGAAAGTCGATATAGTCCGCGGGTGCCACTCCGGCGAGCGGCACGTTCAACGAGGCGTTGGTCTCGAAGACCGTCATCACGCGGTCCACGTCGCGATATGGGAATGCCTTGAACAGCACGCCGTCGACGACGCTGAACACGGATGCCGTCGCGCCGATCGTGAGGGCCAAGGTGACGGTCGCGCCGATTGTGAATAGCGGGCTGTGCCAGAGTCGCCGGAGCGCGTAGCGAAGATCTCTCATGCGACTTTCGCGTGAGCACACTGCGCGCCGAGTGTCACGGCGTTGATTCGCCGTGAGTTACGCGAAACGCACTGTCCGCCTCTGGGACGGCCGCTCCTGGATACGGGCAATCACGCGTGCTTGATCGAAGCCCAGGTCCACTGCAGCTGTGGGCACCAACTCAGAGCTTCGGCCGGGGCCAGCGGTCGGCCGAGTCGGTACGCGACCTGACGTGTGCGACGGCGTGGCACAGCAGGCGTTCGATCGCGCGAAACGCGGCGTCATAATCCACCTCAGTCTTGATCGGTTTAATTGTCATCGCCCAACTCCCTCAAATCGTCCCGGACGAGCCGTACGTCGCATCGGCTTCAGCGTGGATGCGGAGACGTCATCACCCGATGCATGGATTGGTCAGCCTGCGACTCGATCTCGACCGCTTGGGCAAGTGCTGGATCGCCTGGTCGTGCACCGGGCGATCAGGATCGTTGAGGCCCGATTCCGCGAAGTGTGGTAACTCGGGGTGCCGTTGGAGCGCGCAACAGGTGCCGCTGGAAGTCGCGACGCGCGAAGTGATCCGGCAGCGGCGAGGCCCTTCTAACTCAATGATGCAGTTAGAATTACAAACTGGGGCGGCTGGATTTGAACCAGCGATCTCCCGGTTAACAGCCTCACGGTACGACACCGCTAAACCGACAATTTGCTGCCTTTTCGGGCGACTCCGAGCGTCGGTGCCGGAGTTTCGCGAATGCGCTACCGCGAAATATATCCGGTTTTACCCGTTGCTCAGTTGCCACCACCCCTCGCAATGAATTCGCCCATTGTGTATCGCGCGAGAAAATCGCGCAGCGTCGCGAGCTGCTGACCGCGGCGCCGCCCGTTGTCAACAATTGAATCGTCCGCATACGGCGACGACTTCAGGTTCTCCTCGATTAGCGAATCGAGCACGGCCAAATCCTGCCCCCCGAGACTCAGCGAGGCGAAGCCTTGCTCCCACTCCCATTCCTCGGTGCATTCTAGCCGCCAGGCGAGCCCGGCGATGTCGCGGAGAGCTAACAAGGTCTCGCCCGGCTCGCGCTCACGATCGGCCCGATGCCGAAGCAGGCCTGCTGTATGGCGGAGAGCCGCCGCACCATCGCGGAGGATGGCTTTGTAGCTCGGAGGTAGCATAGCTTGCTTCATTAGACGAGCCCTTGACGGCTTTCATAGAGAGTAAACGGGCATCGGCGCCGGTTTCGCAAACCATTCATGACGAGAAATCCCAGCCCAAACGGGACATGGAGCGGGGCACTTCGCAACAAATGCCGACATTTCGAGACATTACGCCGCACCCGCAGCGGTGACGGGACCCAAAAAGATGCGCAGCTTCTCGACTACGATTCCCAAGTCACGCGGCACGTCTATCAAGTCGTTCTTGTCGAGGTAGCCCAGCCACAGTGTACTCTTATCAGCCGCGAATGCCGGGGTCAGCGCGACCGGCAGCTCGCTCGTCGGCAATGCTGTTCCGCGTTTCTCGAACGTGCGAGTAACTGCCTGTTGAAGAGTCGCGAGATCGAAGGTGCGAGTCTCAGAAAGGATGACGAGATCGTAGAAGTCTTTCATGCGCGTGTTCAGAAGACCGCGCTTGACCATGGCCTCGAACTTCTCCGCTACCACCGTCTCGACTGGATACATGCGCATTTGAACTGCGGGGAAGTCGAGCAGCGGCGGCAGGACGGCGACAATCGGCGCGGGTGTAACCGCATCCCCAAACCCGATGTCGACTTGAACGGGAATGACAGCGCGCCCCAGCTGTGCGACCATCGTGACCCGCACTCCCTCGTAATCCTCATCCTCCCGGATTACCGCGGCATCCACACTCGCCGGATCAAACGATAGGCCGTCAGGAGCCACATCTACAACACAGGCAGCCCGGAATATTTCTCCCATCGTTTCCGGTGTGCCACGACCGGGCCCGAGAAGATCTACGTCTCGGGTGGGTCGGCGCGGTGCGCCTTCCCACACGACCCACAGGGCGGCGCCTTTTAGGGTGAACCGATCACCGCCGGCCGTGTGCTGCAACCGATAAAGAATCCGTTCACCAGCATAGCGCTCCAGGATCGGCTGATAGTCCATCCCGTCGGCCCTCGCCAGATTCCGCAGGCGTTGCCTGACAGAAACGACGAGGTTCGTCGGCTTCGAGACGGTCATGGTCCGACCACCGCCTCGATGTAGGGCCGCATGATGTTCGCCACCCTATCAATGCGTGCGTACCGCCACAGCGCATCGGTCGTGGTTCCGCGTCGACTGAGGTAGTCCCGCAGCGCTTCGATCGCGACGTCGAGACCGACCTTGTTCCGGAACTTGAAGCAGTCGACGACCGTCTTGGCTGCGTCGTAGACCCGAACCCGAACCCCATTGATGCGATGAGTTTCCATGCCGGCACGAAAGGCGGCGCCTGACATGCGAATGACGCGAAGGGGTAGATCCTGAGCTCGGGGTGCGCGAGCGTCGCGTTCGACGGCCAGCCACACCTTCGCCGGATTCTGAGTCGTCAGCTTGTGGAAGCTGAGCGCCGTGAGGAGGCAGATCACTCCGTGCGGTACGCGCGTCGCGACCTCGAGAAGCGTTTGCCGCTCACCGAGGTCGGCATCTGACAGCGTGTAAACTCCACGAGCTCGGCGCTCGATACGGCCCTCACGCTCAAGACACGTCAGGAGCTTGGTGTCGAGGCCCCACCGACCAAGGTCGCGAGACCGTATAACCCCGCGTCGGCGAAGGAGCGCGAGGACGCGCTCTCGCCCCGGCTGAGCAGCACGGCTGCCGGAAAACGTCCGCATATTTCAATATATGCGGTCATTTAACGGCACACAACGTTGTAACACTAACCGTGCGCATCACATCCGAGACATGCGCCTGCTTTTTGGAGCGGGATCCTGATACGATCCTGGCAGTGATGAACGAGCCGTCAAAGCTTGGATAACAGTGGGAAGCAGCGACGGCTCGGGCGGCCGTAAAACGGCCCCCGCCTCAAAGTGATCTGAGGAGCCGAGCGCGTAACTCGATCATTCAGATGGGTTGGAGAACTGGGGCGGGGATAGGTGGGAATCGGGAAATACGACCCCGCAGTGTCACAGGGAGGGTGGGCCGTGAGGGGATCGAAGGGCGGCGGCCCCGGCCCGGTCAGGGAGTGAGGGGGCAAGTACCGGCCCCGGCGCCTCATAGCCTCACTGCTCTGCGCGAGCGCGCGGTGCCCGACGCCGGCGCCGACGCACTCTCATCTGGCGTCACGTCGCAGCCTAAGCCATTGTCTGGTTCCTCTCTACCTTGACAGTGAGGATAGGCATGGGCTTTGGCGACGTTGCCACGCAGCAGCAGTTTCCTTTCGCCTATGATAAGGTGTTCGACGCACTCGTGGCCGTCTTGCCGACTATCGGTTTTTCAGTGAAGACCCAGGATCGCGTCATTGGTCGCATTACGGCGAGCGCTGGAATGTCGGCTTTCTCGTACGGTGAAAGTATCGCAATCCAAGTACAGAAAACGGGTGAGACGACCGCTAGCATCGTCGTTCAGTCGAATTTGAAAGTTGGAGCCAACTGGGCGGGAGCGGGCAAGAACGCACAGAACGCTGAACGAATCATCGCGGCGTTATCAGGCTATCTGCAGAACGTTGACAAACCGACCCTCGCGGCAACTGCGGCAGTCTCGGCGGCTAACCAAGCAAGTGCTGGTACATCGTCGGGCATGATTGCGGTGGCGGTGATAGTTGTTGTCATTGTAGTGCTGGTGGCGCTATCGAATGCGTAGGGTTAACCCTCGCGCTTCGTGATCTCAAATTCGGAGGTGTCGCAATGAAGACACTGCTCGCGGTGGTCATGGGCTTCCTGAGCGGCGTCTTGTTGTACTTCATGGTTGGACTTCTCATCCTCAACCCAGTGCTTCCGCAATGGTGGCGTCGAGTGCATCTGGCCTGTAGCCACCTTGGCAATGAACGGCCGACTAAGCGGCGTCGTTCTGAATCGTCAATTGAACACCGCTTTGTCCCAAGCGTTCACGTGGCTTGACATCCTCGGAGTCGATCCCCCGTTGGTGCTCATGGCAAGCGCCCTAGGTGTACGTGATGTCCACTTGGTAAGGGCTAGCGAGCCATCCATAATGGACACCGGCTTTGTCGGCAGATTCGATCGCGACAACATCGTCATGCCGGCTGTTCTGATCGATGCAGCTTTAAGCGATCGTTCCACTGCTACGAGAGAGCTTTTGGAACTGGTTTGGCAAAGCGCAGGCTGGCCCGAGAGCCCGCACAAGGAGCATTGACGCAGCGTCATCTCGTTTCCGATGGCGCAACCGACTCCTCGTGTTGGGAGCCGTCACCCTGGTGGTCGCCCGCATTCTACCGGGCATACGCGACGTACTGAGGGCGCCGGGGCCGGCGCCAGCCGACGCATCCGAGAGACCTCACCCAACACGCGTGCTTGAACTGGCACCCGACGCCCGACTCACCCCGTATCGTTGGGAATTCACCGACAACGGGCGCGCCTTCTCCGTCATGGTGCCGGCGCGCGTGCTCTTGACTGACGCCGCGCTGAATCGGCGCTTTGCCATCGCGGGATTGGGCATCACGCTCGCATTCAGGGAGCACGTCCGCGACGCGCTTGGACGTAGCGAGTTGCTCTCGGTTTTGGAAAAGTTCTGCGCGCCGTTTCCAGGCTACTACCTCTACTATCCGCAGCGCCGCCAGGCATCGCGGGCGTTGAGCGCGTTCATCGATCACCTCCAAGGCTGGCGGCGCGCCTCCCGCGCCGTCCGCCCACGGCGCCGATAGCGACGGATTCACTCTGCACGAACGAACATCGCGCAAGTCTCTGGTCGCACACGAGTAGTCGTCTAGATCCTCGTTCGACTATTCACGTTTCGACCTACTAAGCCGCTGAGTAGCTTGTGATGCGTCGATGTCTTGCGTCATATCGCCGATGACGCTGGTCCTCGACCACGCACCATAAGGTTGCGAGGCTTTCAACTTATTTCACACTGTGCCGGAAACCGAATCTCCTCTCGTCGTGTCCGCCATAGCCATCGAGCAGCGGATTTTTCTGCTCCGCGGCCGCAAGGTGATGATTGATCGCGACCTCGCGACACTCTATGAGGTCGAGACACGAGCACTCAATCAGGCCGTCCGGCGCCACATCGATCGCTTTCCGCCGGATTTCATGTTCCAACTGACGTCCGACGAGGTCGACGATTGGAAATCACAGATTGTGATATCCAATCGCGAACGCATGGGGATACGAAAGCCACCCCTTGCGTTCACGGAGTACGGCGTTGCCATGCTTTCGAGCGTACTGACCAGTGAACGCGCCGTGCAAGTGAACATCGCGATCATGCGAGCGTTCGGTCGACTTCGGTCGATGCTCCTGACGCAGGTGGAACTCGCGCGCCGTCTCGACGACCTCGAAGCGCGATACGATCAACAGTTCGAAGTCGTGTTCGATGCGATCCGCGAGCTCGTCGCATCACCTCCAGACGAGCCCTCGCACCGCATTGGTTTTGATACAGATGCGGAGGCGTCAAAGCACAACTCATCGACTCGTAAGCCGTGACTTGACCGCGACCCCTTGGCACAGTTGATCTCCCGGTCGTACACCGGGCGATTGGACACGTTGAGCCGAGGTGGCGTGAGATTACCCGACTTTGCCGGCTCGGGGTGCCGTTGAAGTCGGAGCGGGTGCCGTTGAAGTCGGAGCGGGTGCCGTTGGAAGAAGAAGTGTCAGCAGCCGGCGTCGCCCAGCCTAACCCACTAGCGCTGTTAGAATTACAAACTGGGGCGGCTGGATTTGAACCAGCGATCTCCCGGTTAACAGTCTCACGGTAGGACACCCACAAACCGACAATTTGCCGCCTTTCAGGACGACTCCGAGCGTCGGTGCCGGACTTTCGTCAGATCATTGCTGGAGAAGGTCGGGAATAAGCCGCGGCGTCCGCGCCCCCACTGTACGCTTTCCACCCAATGCTCGCACGAAAACGAGATCACGTTCAGTTGATCTTGCCTCACTGGACTTTGCATTGTAAAGTACATTATGCGCAGCGCGTCAGAAGAGAAGCCCAATCTAATTTCCAATACTTACGCTTTGCTCAACTCCAAGAACGGGCCACTGCTCAGCAGGCGAAGTTTAGAAACCTGGGCTACGACCTGGCTTCTGGAAGGACCTCATACTCATGTCAATCAGATCGGTAGATCTAACTGCAGGCCGGTCCTGGAAGCCGTTGGATATCACGTTCATGCTCGCCAACGCAATTGGGATCGCGATTTACCTCAAGCTGGCGTCTAACGGTTGGAGGAACCCGGAAGAGTACGGCATGATTCCGGTCACCGCCGAGCCCTTCCTTTGGGCGTTCGCGTTACCGGTCGGGGCCGTCTGCCTAGTGGCCAATCTCGTCTGGGGCGGACTGATCTTCCGCTCCGGGGCGACTCGTCGATGGCTCTCGTGGCTCTTTGTCGCTGGACTCTGGGTCATCGCCCTATGCGTTGATTTTGCTCACCACTGAGTTCTGTCTCTGAGTCGCCAGCGGGCCGTCGTTCAGGGCTGCGGCGGCCGCTGTCAAAGGCGTTGCCTTCGGCACAGAACGGGCGCTGCAGAACAGCCTAAGGTTGCTGTACAGGGACCCATCGTGGAATCAGGTGTCAACGCCGGTTAACAGCCTCGCGGTACAGCACACATAAACCGACAATTTTGCTGCTGTTTCAGACGGATCCGAGCGTCGGTGCCGGAGTCGTGCCCAATGCATGCCGTGACATGCCGCTAGTCACGCATCGTAAGCCGTCACGTTCGAGTTCACAGCGGATACGATTCCCACTTCCTACTACCGGCCCATTCTCTCGGGCTATACCACCTACGGTCGTTGAACTCGGGAATCGTTCGCAACGCATCATCGATGTTCCCACCCACCCAATCCAGCATGGGCGCGCCCTCACGGGTAACTGAGACGCACCATCGGTCAGTCCCGTCGTCGGCGGAACTCACCGCGACGTTGTTTCCCGGTACTGATGACGTCCAGGTGTAGCTGAACGAGATCACATCCCCTTCAGCCCGAGCTTCCGGTGTTGAGACCGTTAGGTGAGGCGCGACCGCAGCTAGCGCAGTCGCAACCCTCTCGCCAACGCCAATCAATCGAGATTTCGTGTCCGCTGGATATGCGGTGTCCGAGAAAGTCACGATCGAAAGCGGCTCGGAACTCTCTGTGCGCATTGAACCGTCGCATTGGTTAGCTAGGTGAAGACGAGCCAATCGGCGAAGTATGGCCGGATCTGACCCACCGTACCGCAAGGCCCCCACGCAGCAGACCGCCACCGCAGATATCGCGCGATACGTGTCCTCGGCATCCGCAGGCTGCCGGTAGAAGAAGCAACTTTGATGGACGTCGTCGAATCGAATCAGGCTCGGTGCCTCAGCTTCCGGCGCGCCGCATGATATGCATTGATCGGCTTCGACGTAGAAGTGACCTTCTACGTTCGCTGGTGTTCGCCGCATCTGCTTCACGTTAGAAACCTACTTGTCCTATCGACCGGTCGCCTCGCGCTTATCAGGCACGTCTGACTTCCCAGGCAATTCCGACATCTCGTCGCATCTCACTCTGACAGCCCGGCAACCCGCCGCACCCCGGGCGATGCGATGTCGGAGCCTGCCGGTCCAATTTGACACCAGATTTGACACCAACGATCTGAACTATACATATAGCGGCCCTGTGTACAGTCAGGCATTGCGGCTATCACTCGCGACGAGTCGCTTACGTCACGGAATAGGAGCCTATGAGCGAGACCGGCAACCGGGGCAGCGATCCACCGACGGGTAGTATCGATGACCGGGCGGAACTGCTCGCCAAAGTCGAGGCAGGGCTCGCCCAAGATGCTCAAGGGCAACTACTCTCCAGCGACGAGGTACGGAATCGCCTCGCTGGCGTCCTGCATTTGCCGCAAGCCGCCGGCAGTTCTCTCAAGCCGAGCCGCGAGGCATACCGGGTCCTGCTAGTTGGCGCTGCTTACATGGTCGCGGTCTTCTTCGATCAGTACACAGTTCGATTTCTGGCTGGTCCACCTACCACGAGCTTGGCAACGCTCAAGGTCCATGGCGCCAAGATCACGTTCGCGCTGACGGCAACGCGCCTCTTCGGTCTCGCTCTCGTTTTGCTCTTGATCCGGGTCAAGTCCAACGTGGTACTCCGCGCGTCGCTTCGACCCGAAACCCCGCGAGACTTCGCGATCCAGATTCCAAAACGGCGAACAGCATCTTGGCGAGCCGATGCCCATGGGTCGTCGCCGTTCGCATGGCTCGCGGCTGTCTTCGTAATCACCGCTATCTGCTCCATTCTGCTAGATGATTTCGACGTGTATCCATTTCCGTGGCGGTGGCAATACGATCAGAGCGTTGAGTTTGTGCGAGCTTACGCTGAGACGGGTCATGCACTCGCTCTCGTGTACTTCCTGGTCGTGTCCGCAGTTGCATCTCCGATAATCGAAGAGGTCATTTTTCGATTCGGGTTGCTCCGAGCAATACGGGCCTGGAGCGGATCGAGCATCGTGGCAGTACTGGCCAGTGCATTGGTTTTTGGCGCTGCGCATCTCGGCTACCCATTTTGGCGGCCGACCGTGGGAGATATACGCAATGCGTGCGGAGCTGCGGGCCTGGGCCTCGTTCTGGGCACAGTGGTGGTGCGCTCGAACGGTCGACTCACGAGAGCCATCGCTATTCACTCGGCAAACAATCTCGTTGTGGGCGTGATGTTGGCCTTCACCGCTTTCGGCTCCTGAGATAGCCCCACAGGTTCTGATACTGTGAAACAAGGTTCGGATCAGCATGGCACAGAGAGACCTCGACCGCGACCCCCTGAACCCCATGCGGTCGGGGGAAACGACATTCTATGCGTAAGATGGCGGTTTGTCAGGAGATAACCGGGCGTCGGTGTCGGACTCTGAAACGCGGAATGCCGGGGTAAGCAGGGAGAAACGCGGAATGGCAATGACAACGATCAAGCCGTTTCTTCACTCTAGGTCTCTCTTTGAAACGATGTCAGAAATCTGCCTATTCGTGTCAGCAATCGGCCGTGGCATTTGGGGCTGACCCTAGCAACCTTGAGAGGAGTCGATCAGGCCCCTCTCTCATTCCAATGCGCGATGGCAGAAAACCATCAGATCACCTGCATCAATAAGTCGGATCGGCAGAATCCTCACGAACGGATTCGCAGTGTGGGAGGAAGAAACCGCGATGGTACGCCGTGGAAGCTGACCGAGGCCGACGCGATTGCCGGCATCGAGCGCGGCGAATGGAATTTCTACGTATCCGCCGCAGGGCGAACCGTGTGGGTCATCGTAG
>Ga0070741_10014213_pt1 | contig 13826 bp, 15 predicted proteins | sample Coa_R1_4_FD_66440 | JGI IMG/M metagenome (GOLD analysis project Ga0070741, IMG submission 66440) | Surface soil microbial communities from Centralia Pennsylvania, which are recovering from an underground coalmine fire - Coalmine... | ecosystem: Environmental > Terrestrial > Soil > Unclassified ... | reverse complement strand
TGCTTTACAGGTGATACGGAACACTCGAACGCGGAAGGGAATCGGACCGTGCATCAGCGGTATCTACCCGCGATGGCGCAGTGGATGAAGCGAACTGCGCCACCGGGGGCAGACGTCAAGAGCTGGGTTTACTGACCAGGAATCATCAAGTGCGCTTCGGACGTGCCCGCGGCCATGATCCAGATGCCGCCCGACTTGTTGTCGCTCGGCAGGCCCATTGACGCGGTGGTCGCGTTCGGAACGGCGATCGTCGTGTGCACGTGCGTCGCGTGTTCCTTGTCGGCCCCGTTCAACGTCAGCCACGCGGATCCGAATTCCGGCTTCGCGCGGGTGCCGTCCTTGTCCGCCTTCTCGATCGCCGCTTTCCGCGCGGCCGGATCGGTGATGGCAGCGAACTTCAGGTTCTGCGCGACGCGATCGATGTTCTTGATGCTGGTGCACTGCACGGCGAACGGCTGCTTGCCGGGCATCCCCGACCAGTCGTAGCACACCATCGGGTTCGTACCTTTCTTGATGGTGTCGTAGGTGCCGTCGGCCTTCCAGTGGATGACCGTGGCGCCTTCCTTCATGTTGCGCGGCAGCGGCATGGTCGCCTTTTCGATTTCGGCGTCGTTCGACTGCGCGACGACACCGGCGCTCGCGAGGGCGAGCACGCCGAGCGTAATTGCAAAGAACCGTTTCATTGAACCTCCAGGGGCAGCCCCAAAAGGGCTGCGCGACAACGGACAAATTAGACGCCGAGACGAAGCGTGAGGATTCGCAAATTGTAGATCAACGCGAGGCGGCGAGTTTGACGTAACCGTCACTGATTGTATCGTCCGGGCTCGTCCCGAAGAGCGCCAGCAACTCGTTGATGACGGCGGCCTTGTCCTGCGCGTCGCGACGTGACCAGGTGCGCGACTTGATTTCGATGAAGAATCCGTCCCTCGGCGGCGTGATCAGCCGATCGAGGTGCAGGTAGAACTCCACGCCGCGGTACACGAGCAGCCAGCGACGCCGGTCTTTTTCGACCACGTGTTCGGCCGTGGGACGGAAGTACTCGCGGTAGAACCGCGCCGAGTGCGCCGCAGGCGCCAGGTACCGCGACCGCGACAGCAGCACCGCGCCGAATTCCTCTTCGCGCGTGCGTCCGGTCAGGGTCAGGCGTGATCGCGCGCCGGTGACCTTTCCGTTTTTGTCGAGGAACTCGTCCTCCCGGTACCGCAGCCACCCCTGATCGGGATCGTCGAACGACCAATACGTGTCGTACTGGTGATAGCGACTCGACTTGACGATGGTCACCGCCTCGCTCGCGACGACGGCGAGGACCGGCGCTTCCGACGTGACGCGCGCCTTCACTTGCACTTCGAACGATTCCTGCTCGACGGCGCCGCCAACGGCGACGAGTTTCTGCAGCACGCTCACTTCGCGCGTCGTCAGGAATATGTCGATGCGTTTTGCCGCATCGCGGGCCGCGGCACGCAAATCATCCTCGTCGAGCGTCAGCAGGCGGCGATCGCGCATCACCCACGTGCCGTCGCACATCACGTCGACGACGTCGGTCGATTTCGACGCGTAGACGAGCTGGGCGTAGATGCCGTTCGGATCGCGTTCGAACGAGGGGACGTTGTGCAGGCGGTCGAGATCGACCACGATCAAGTCGGCGCGCTTGCCAGGCTCGATCGATCCGGTCAGGTGATCCATGTGCATGGCTCGGGCGCCGAGCCGCGTCGCCATCGCGACCGCGTCGCGCGCCGGCAGCGCCGTCGGGTCGCCGCTCGTGCCCTTGGCGAGCAGCGCCGCCAGACGCATCTCTTCGAACATGTCGAGGTCGTTGTTCGAGGCGGGACCATCGGTGCCGATCCCGACGTCGACGCCAAGCTCCAGCATGCGCGCGACAGGCGCGACGCCGGCCCCGAGCTTCAAGTTGCTCGTCGGGTTGTGCGCGACGCCGGCGTTGAAGTTTTTCAGCGCGCGAATCTCGCCTTCGTCCACGTGCACGCAGTGCGCGGCCAGCACCTTTGCGTCAAACAGGCCCTGCTTTTTGACCCACGGAATGACCGGCATCCCGTACGCGCGGCGCGAGTCGTCTTGTTCGAGTGCGGTTTCGGCCAGGTGAATATGCAGCGGCACGTCGAATTCGACCGCGAGCTCGGCGCACGACCGCAGGATCTCCGGCGTGCAGGTGTACGGCGCATGCGGGGCCGGCGCCGGCACGATCAGCGGATGATCCTTCCACCGCGTGATGAAGTCGCGCGCGAGCGCGAGCGAGTCCTCGTAGCTGTTTGCGTCAGGCGTCGGAAAGCGCAGCACCGTTTGCGCGCACAGCGCGCGCAGACCGGCGTCCGCCGTCGCTTCGGCGATCGCATCCTCGAAGTAGTACATGTCGGCGAAGCAGGTGATCCCGGATCGGATCATCTCGGCGCATCCGAGCTTGGCGCCGAGCCGGACGAAGTCGGGACTCACGAACTCGCGCTCGACGGGCATCATGTAGCCCATCAACCACACGTCGAGCCGGAGATCATCGGCGAGCCCGCGCAACAGCGTCATCGGGACGTGCGTGTGCGCGTTGACGAGACCCGGCATCACGACACGGCCGCCGCAGTCGAATGTTTCGGCTGCGTTAAATCGATCGGCGTCGGGACCGACCGCCGCGATGGAATTCCCCGAAATGGCAATAGAACTGTTTCGAAAGTGTGAAAAACGCGCGTCCATGGTCAGGACGGTGGCGTTGATCAGGCGTAAGTCGCAGGAGGGCGGCATGTAGAATACCCCCCGATTGTACGACCGACTCACACGGCTGAACGAAGTGCTGCCCATGGTGCGGGCGTGGGTCGACACGGTTCGGATCCAGCACGCCGCGTCGCTGCAGCCGGTGGCGTCGGCGGGTTATCCGCGACTCGCGCAGTACTTCTCCGATCACCTTCTGCAGACCGCACGCGTGTCGACGGTGACGCGGATCCCGTTTCCGCCGATCGTCGATCTCGGATTGATCGAGTTCGCCGACATCGCGCAGATGGGCCTCTCCGCGATCACGTTCGACGACATGATCTTCGTGCACCAGTCGTTCAACACGGAAACGGTGCACTTCCACGAGCTCGTGCACGTCGTGCAATGGCGGACGCTCGGCGTCGACACGTTCATGCTGACCTACGCCGTCGGCGTCCTGCAGCATGGGTACGCGCACGCGCCGCTCGAGGCGATCGCGTACGACCTGCAAAGCCAGTTCAATCGCGGCGGCTCGCTCGGCGACGTGGAGGCGACAATCGTCGCGCACGCGAAAGAGACGTGCGCCGCGGTGGAAGAAATCTTCACGCGCTACGGCGCGAAGATGGGCAGTAGTACGTAATGTCCGGCTTTAGCCGGACCGCCCCCCGAGGATACAATCCGGCCATGCGTCGATTGGCTTTTGTTCTCGTAGCGCTGCTCGGCATTCCCTCCTACGCGTTCGCGACGTGGTCGGTCGTCGCCGTCGATCGGTCGACCGGCCGCGTCGTCATCGCCTCGGCGACGTGCGTCAACGGCGACGATGATTTTCTGAAGGGCGTGCAGGCGGTCGTCGTCCCCGGCAAAGGGGTGGCGGCGTGCCAGGCGGCGGTCGACAACACGCACACGAACCAGATGCTCGTGTTTCGCGAGCTCCAGAAAGGCACGGATCCGAAAGAGATCATCAACATGCTCTCGCAGGATCCGGCATTCCAGAGCCGTCAGTTCGGTATCGTCGATCTCCAGGGTCGCGGGGCAGGGCACTCCGGTCTGACCAATGGCTACGTCTCGCAGGATATGCAGGGACAGGTGCCGGGCACCGAGATCTTCTATTCCATCCAGGGCAACATCCTGCGACCGGGCAACGTCGTGCCGAACGCCGTGCAGGCGTTTCTCCACGCCAGCGGCGCGATCACCGATCGCGTGATGGCGGCGATGGAAGCCGCCGACGGATCGGGCGGCGACAGCCGTTGCACGTGTCCGCCGTGGCCGACCGACGGCACGAAGCCGCCGATCCCGTGTGACGAGAAGACGGCGCACGTCGCGTACATCCTGATGGCGGAGAAGGGCGACACGAACGGCGACTCGCACAACAACGGTCAGTACACGATGTACATCAACGTGTCGCAGCCGGCGCCCGATCATCAGAAGGCGATCAAGCCGGGCGAAAATCTCAATCCTGTCAAGACGCTGCGCATGCGCTACGACGCGTGGCGCAAACTCCAGCCGGCGTCATTCAAATGAAGCACCTTACACTCTTCGCGATCGTGCTCCTGTCGGCGAGCGTGTCCGCGCAGCAGCGCGGTCAACAGCCACCAGCTCCAGGCGGAGGGGGCCGCGGCGGCGGAGGCCGGGGCCGCGGTCCGATTCAGACGATGACGCTGCGCGGTCCGTGGCAGGACGGCGGGATGATCCCGGCGCGGTATACGCAGGCCGGTGGGGAAGAATCGCCGGCGCTCGAGTGGGCGAACGCGCCCGATGGCGTCACGAGTTTCGTGCTGCTCGTCCACGATCCCGATGCGGCGGTCGGTAACGGCACCGATGACACGCTGCATTGGCTCGTCTGGAACATTCCGGGGACGCAGACGTCACTGCCCGCGAATGCGACTCGGTCGCTGTCAGCGGACGTCCGCCAAATCAGCGCGACCAGTCCGTTCTACCGCGGTCCGGGCGCATCGGGTCCGCAGCCGGCGCATCACTACGTGTTCGAATTGTTCGCGTTGGATACGACGATCGACGTCCCGGCCGTCGGCGCCTCGCCGCCCCAGACGCGGGCGGCGGTTGTGGCCGCGATGGCGGGACACGTGCGCGCAAAGGCCAGCTACGTCGGGTTGTTCAAGCGGGGTTAGGGTGCCTGGGGTGCCTAGGGTGCCTGGGGTGCCTTGGGTGCCTAGGGTGCGTTGCGGTGCCTAGGGTGCCTGGTGTGCCTGGGGTGCCTAGGAGTGTCTAGGGTGCGTGGCGGTGCCTAGAGTGCCTGCGGTGCGTTGGGTGCGTGGTTGCGAAGCGCCGTCATGATCCCGGCAAGGACCAGCCGCGCGGCGTAGATTGGCGTGACGAGCGCGACTGCGAGTGCGAGCGATCCGATGACGGCCATCCCGGGTCTCCTTGCACGGCGCGTATCGCAATTACCATTCCGCCTCGCGACTGACGTTCAAATCCGTTCCACACGCGCAATTTCACACCTTCGCACGATGGCGCGTGTTACCGGATTGGCGTCCCCATTACCGTTTTGCACCCCAGGCACCTTCAGGCACCCCAGGCACCCAAGCACCTTAGGCACCCAGGCACCTTAGGCACCCAGGCACCTTAGGCACCCAGGCACCTTAGGCACCTTAGGCACCTTTACCTCCCAGGGAATCGCCGTCCTCCGTTCTCACGTCCAAGATGGTTGAGAGGTGTCATGCCGTTTGGGACGTTGCTTCGCCACTGGCGCACCTCGCGCGGCCTGAGCCAGCTCGCGCTGGCGACCGACGCGGGCATTTCGACGCGCCATTTGAGCTTCCTCGAGACTGGACGCGCGCATCCGAGCCGCGAGATGGTGATTCTGCTGGCGGGTATGCTGCGCGTGCCCGAGACCGATCGGAACGCGTTTCTCGTCTCGGCCGGCTACGCGCCGCTGCTGATCGAAGATTCGGCGCAGCCGCCGATGCAACTCGCGCACGTCCAGCGCGCGCTCGAGTTCATCCTGCGCCAGCAAGAACCCTATCCCGCGATCGCGGTCGACCCGCACTCGACCATCGTGATGATGAATCAAGGCGCCAGGCGAACGTTCGGGCAGTTCTATCAACCCGAACAGGCCTGCAAACCGGTGAACGCGACGCGGACGATTTTCGATCCGCATGGGCTGCGGCCTTACGTCCAGAACTGGGATCATCACGCGCGCCGCATCCTGCAGTCGCTGCAGCACGACGTCGCGTTTACCGGTGACGCGTCGCTGATGCAGCTGCGCGACGAGCTGCTGGAGTATCCCGGCGTCCCGAAGCACTGGTTGCAGGCGGATCCGACACCGGAACCGCTGCTCGCCAACCTGACGCTGGCGAAGGGCGACCTCTCGCTGTCGTTTTTTTCGACCGTGACGACGCTCGCCACGCCGCGTGACACGGCGCTGCATCAGATCCGGATCAAGTGTTTCTTTCCGGCCGACGCGGCCACCGAACAATTCGTCCGCGAAGTTTTACCCGCCGCGTAATCGCCAACCGGTCCCTCCGCCAGCGAGGATCGATCCATGTCGATCGTCCTGGCGGTTGTCATATCGATTCATCTGTTCAACGTGTCGTCGGCGCCGCCTGCACTCCTCGTCGATGCGCAGCGCGATGTCGTTCGCATCTACGCGAAGATTGGCGTCGACGTCGAGTGGAGCGACAGTCCATCCGCCCTGCCGCTGATCGTGCGGGACGAGGAGCCAGGCCAGTTCAGGCGATCCGCGAACACGGTGATGGGCGCGGCCGTGCGGACGGCAAACGGCAATCCGGTCGCATACGTGTTTTATCGCCGCGCGCGCGACGCGGCCGATCGGTATGCGACGCCAGCATCGGCGGTCGTCGCCGGCGCGATGGCACACGAAATCGGGCATCTGCTGCTCCCGTCGCGCGAGCACGCACGCGACGGCTTGATGCGCGCCTGTTGGGCCGAACAGGAATTTCTCGAAGCAGCGGCCGGCCAGCTGCGCTTTTCGCCGACGGAAGCGTCGCAGATTCGCGACCGCGCGAGTATCACTCGTCGTACTCGTCCGAGCCTTGAACCCAGATGAACGACTGCAGATCGATCATGTCGCGCGGGCGGAGGTCGCGCGTGTCGCGCCGGACCGTCGCCGCGAAATCGAGCAGGCTGCGGTACGTGTCCCACGCCGGCTTCGACAGATAGCGAAAATCGAACTCGTACTCGCGGGCGGCGGCGCGCGTGACGTTTGGCTTCAGGAACATGTGCTCGGTGGGCGCACCGATGAAGCCGAAGACCGTGACGAGCGGCCACGTGAGCACGCGCGTCTGTCGGCGCGGCAGCGCCGCGACGACCTCGACCCAACGCGTGAACCTCGCCTCGAGCGACGCGGTGCCGTACACGTAATCGAACAGGCCGCGGGCGAAGGCCTCGGCGGCCGCGCTGGTGCGGAGCGCGTCGCGCAATGCCATCTTCTCGAAGGAAAACAGAAGATTGGTGCGCGACTCGATTCGCACCGCATGCGCAGCGATCTCGCTGAAGCCGCCGCGCTTCAGCATCTCGCGTATGACCGTCGGTCGAGCGATGCGCACCACTGCCGGTGCGCCGTCCACTTATAGCCGCGCTCCCACTCGACATACGTGTCGTCGCCGAAACCGCCAGGGAAGAAACGAAGGAACTTGCGCCTGCACTGCTCGGGGCCGGAGATGCGCCGTCGCACCATCGCACAGCGGCGGTGCATAATGCTTGCCGCTCATGAGCGACATGACGTTCGATCGCGCCCGCGACGCGCTCGCGGCCGCGCTGGATCCGGCGGCAAGGTCTGCCATCGTCGCCGACGTCTTGCGTGCGCGAACGCTCGGCGACGCGTTGATTCGCCTTCGCGATCGCATGCGCGCCGACGGCTGGATCCGCGAGTTCGATCGCGTCACGCGCGACGAGGGCTTTCACGTCCTGCACGATTGGGACGGCACGTCCGAAGCGGTCAATCCCGACATCATCCCCGTTGATGTGCTGAATTACGTGGTCGCCCAGCGAGGCAGTGACGCGCCCGACGCGTCGACGCTCGCGATCACGATCGACTACTACTACTTCCACCTGCTGCAACTGCTGTCGCTGCGCGTGTGGGATCACGGCGATCCAAACGCGAACCTCGATTGCGTCCAGGCTCTGCTCGATCGATTGCAAAGCGACAGCAGCGGCCAGCGGTTTGTCGCCGACGCGGAAACGCTGCTGCTGATTGCGACCTCTCACTACGAAGCGAAGGAGGTCGGCTACCACCACCTGCTCGCGCGGGTGAGGACGCTCGATCGCCCGCACCGCGCGCGGATCGCGCTCGGTCACGCGTCGAGCATGGGGAGCCACCTGCGATTCGGCTTCGAGGCAACCTATGCGCGCGACACGGTGGTCATGCGTCGTGACAATGTCGCCGACTATCCGTGGCTCTGCTTCGCGTTGCTGACATTGATGCGCGAATACGATCAACCCGACGGCGGCGCACTCGACCGGTCTGCGGTCGTCGAGGGGCTGTTGAACGGATTGTCGGCGGACGCGCGCGCGTTCGTCGGCGAGCCGCCGGATTCCTTATCGCGCTGCGACGCCGAGCGCATCGAGTTCCGCGATCTCTTCGTGCGGCGCCGTGCCGAACTGCTGCCGCTCTTCGAGGACTATCGCCCGCGCGACGACGCGTATTCACCGCTCGCATTTTTCTTCAACTTCTCCCACAACATCCTGAAGGGCATCGTCGTCGACGCGCTGTTGCAGGGACGGCCGTGGGGCCTCTGTTTCAACGATCTGCTGACCGTGCGAGCCGCGACGCCGAAGGACAGTGCGCTGCGGCTGCAGGCGGCGACGACGCTCATGGCCTACGCGCAGGCGAACCCGGATCGGATCCGCGGTGAACTGACGCCGGTCATCGTGTACGATCCGCGCGCGGGTCACGCGGCGTTCAACGTCACCTTGCGAAAACTTCGGGAGTAGGCTGATGCGGCTGGCGTCTGTTTCGATCGTGCTCGCATCGATGATGGCGTGCACCAGTGCGCCACCGCCGGCGGTCGACGCCGACCTGGCGCGCGAGATCGCCGGCATCAAGGCGATCGACAACCACGCGCACCCCGTTCGTCCGACGCCGCCGGGTGAAACGCCAGACAACGAGTTCGACGCGCTGCCTGTCGATAACCTCGAGCCGCAATCCGATCCGCTTCGCCAGCGGGCGGATTCGCCCGAGCCGACGCGGGCGCGCCAGCAGTTGTATGGCGGCACCGACAAGGCGGCCGCCATCAGAGCGCATGCATCCGATTACGCCGCCTGGATTCTCGATCAGGCCGGCATCGACATCATGCTCGCGAACCGCGTGGCGATGGGTCCCGGCTTGCCGGCGTCGCGGTTCCGGTGGGTTCCGTTCGCGGATGCATTGATGTATCCGCTCGACAATCAATCGTTGATCCACCACTCGGATCACAAAGCGTTCTTTCCGCTCGAAGAGAAACTGCTGACACGGTATTACGCCGAGAGCGGCGTGCCGGCCCGTCCCGCCACGCTGGCCGAGTATCTGGATCGCGTCGTCCGCGCGACGCTCGAGCGTCACAAGGCGGGCGGCGCCGTCGCCGAGAAATTCGAGATGGCGTACCTGCGCTCGCTCGACGTGGGTAATCCGCCGCGCGCCGACGCCGAGCGCGCATATGCCGGCGGCGGCGATTACAAAGCGCTGCAGGACTACATCTTTCGCTTCATCGCGACCGAGTGCGGGCGGCTGGGCATGGCGGTCCACATTCACGTGGCACACGGCGGCGGCGGTTATTTCAGCGTCGCCGGCGCGAACCCCTTACTGCTCGAGCCGCTGCTCAACGATCCGTCGCTGCGAAAGACGACGTTCGTCTTGATTCACGGCGGCTGGCCGTTTACCGATGAGGTCACGCCGCTCCTGACGAAACCGAACGCGTACGTCGACTTCTCCGAGATGACGGCATTCAATTCCAGCCACAGCGTCGCGCAGGTCCTGCGCAAGTGGCTCGAGTACGTGCCCGAAAAAGTGATGTTCGCGACCGACTCGTATCCCACGTCGCCGCAGTTGGGGTGGGAAGAAGCGGCGGTAATCGCCGCCGGCACCGGTCGTGACGCGCTCGGCCGCGCGCTGACCGCGATGCTCCGCGATGGCGACATCACGCGGCCCCGTGCCTCCACGCTCGCGCGCATGGTGCTCCGCGACAACGCGCGCGCGTTGTACAAATTGCCCTGACGTCGATGGAGCGAGACGCCGCAATCGCGCTGGTTCGGGATCTGTTGACGTCTGCGACTCGTCATGACACGGCGCGTCTGCTCGAACTGTACGCCGACGATGCGGTGGTGATCAGCCCGCTGTTTGGCGAAGTGCGCGGCAGCACGGCGATCGCCGAGACGTGGCGGTCGCTCTTCACCGGTCTGGCGGATTTCAAGGCCGACGTCGGTCACGTGCTCGTCGACGGCGATCGCATCGCGGTGTTGGCCGAGGTGGCGGCGACCGATGCCATCGGCTGGTTCGGTCTGTCGCCGACGTTCGGGCCGATCCGCTACAAGCTGGTGCTGCTCTTCACGGTGAAAGACGGGCGCGTCATCCGCGACGAACGGCTCTACGACAGCGTCGGCATCATCGAGCGTCTGGAGAAAGTGCGGCTCGACAAAGAACTGCGGACCGCGGCGGCCGTGCAGCGGATGCTGCTGTCGCGCACCCATCATCGGACGCCGTTCAGCGAATCGGTCGGCGATTCGGTCGCCTGCCGCGCGATCGGCGGAGACTTCTTCGAGATCCTCGAGAGCGCCAACGGCGACATCGGTCTCGCGCTGGGTGACGTCGCCGGCAAAGGACCGGCGGCGGCGCTGCTCGCGTCGATGCTGCAGGGAATGCTGGCGACCGAAGTGCGCAGCGCGGACGGGCCCGCGGCGATCTTGACCCGCATGAACCGCGGGCTGGCCGCGCGGAATATCGAGTCACGATTCGCGACGATCGTGTACGCCGTTCTCTCGCCAGGCGGGCGGCTCGTGTATTCGAACGCCGGCCACAACGCACCGGCGCTGATCACGCGAACCGGCGTTCACCGGTTGACGACGGGCGGCCCCATTCTGGGCGCGTTCCCGGAGATCGCGTTCGAAGAGGCGACGGTGCAGTTGCACGCGTCCGACACGCTCGTGATGTTCACTGACGGCGTGACCGAAGCGCGCAATGTGTCGAGCGACGAGTTCGGCGAAGCGCGCTTGTTGGCGTCGATCAGCACCGACTGCGGCGCGGCGCCGCGCGATCTGCTGCGCCGGATTTTCGACGACGTGCGCGCCTTCTGCCGCGACACGGAACAGGCCGACGACATCACGGTCACCGTCACGCGATTCGCAGGCGCATCATGACGCTCCGAGATATCACGGAGTACTACGACTGGTTCGCCGAAGAGCACCGCCTCACGGCACGCGAAGGGCAACTCGAGTTCGTGCGCACGTGCGACATCCTGTCCCGGTTCCTTCCCGCCGCGCCCGCGCGGATCGTGGATGTCGGTGGTGGTGCCGGGGTGTACTCGCTGTGGCTCGCGGAGCGCGGTTACGAGGTGCACCTGATCGACGCGACGCCGCGGCTGGTCGAGGAAGCACGAAAGCGAAGCGCTGCGAGCGCACGGCCGATTGCGTCGCTGACCATCGGTGACGCTCGATCGCTGGCGCTTCCTGACGACTCCGCCGACGCTGTGCTCCTGATGGGACCGCTGTATCACCTTATCGATGCCGGCGATCGGCGTCAGGCGTTGTCCGAAGCCTTTCGCGTGATGAAATCGCCGGGTCGTGTCGCGGTCGCCGCGATTTCGCGCTATGCGGCGGCCCTGGACGGCATTCGATCCGGGCGCGCCACCGATCCCGAGTTCATGCGGCTGCGCGACCGCGGTTTGCGCGACGGCATCCACCTGAACGAGTCGAAGCATCCCGATTACTTCACGACGGCGTTCTTCCATCGGCCGGATGATTTGCGCGACGAAGTCAGTGCCGCCGGCTTTGCGGACGTACGCGTCCTCGGCGTCGAAGGTCCCGGCTGGGTCATGCCAGATTTCTCGGACCGGTGGAACGATCACGCGCTCCGGAGCGACATCGTCCACGTTGCGCGCGCGGTCGAGTCCGAGCCGTCCATCGTCGGCGCGAGCGCGCATCTCCTCGCCATCGGCCGCAAGGCGTAGGACGCGAGCACGAATCCCAGGAAAACGAGCGGCGCAGCGATGTCGCTGAACGGATCGCCCACGGCCGCGTGCGAATAGGCAGCAGCCGTCAAGTCGAAGCAGAACCCCGCGTAGGCCCACTCCTTCAACCGTGGCAGGCGCGGCGCCGTGATGACGACGGCGCCGAGCAGTTTCCAGGCTCCGAGGAGCTGCCCGAAGTACAGCGGGTAGCCGAGATGCTGCATCGGCTCGATGGTCTGCGGGTTGCGCGTCAGGCCGAGGTATCCGCCGATCACGAAACTCGTCGGGCCGAGAATGGTGGCGATCCAATAGGCGGTGGTCTTCAGGCGGCTTTGTGACATTTTTGTGCTCCTTGCTGGATAGTCGAACGGACCGCTTTCAGATCGACCGATAATTCGGCCGGTGGATTTGCACCTCTGGGAATGGAGCAATGCCGCGCAGATCTCGTCTGCGCTCATCATTGCCGTCTTTTTTGCCGTGCTTCGCCGGTCAATCCAGCGCGTTGAACTGCAGTGGTGGGCGCGCGCGTGGTGGGCGAACGTCCTCGCGCTTGCGGTCTCGGTGACCTTTTGGGCGTTGGCGGTTTCCGGGTTCAACGCCCCGGCCTGGGCGCGTCTGCTGACCCGGATTTCGTACCTCACCCCGAAGACGGCCTTCGTCGTCCTGCTGACGTACGGCGGCTGGATTGCGCGGCCGGACCGGCCGGCGTTTGTGACGCCGCGTGCGATGGCGATCGCGATCGCGCTGTTCGGCCTCGTCGGCGGGTACGTCCTTGTCGGTGTCGATCTCACGGGCGTCGGCGAAACCGCGGTGATCGCCATCGTCTTTGGCGCCGCAGCGGTCGCGTTCGCCCGAGATGGTGGTTTGTCGTGGCTGTCGCTCGGGATGGCGACGCGCGCCATCCTCGCGGCAGGCGAAGGGGTGACCTACCTGATCGACTATGCGCCGGCGCACCGATGGCCCGAGTTCTTCCGCCTGCACTCGGCGACGATTCTCGCGGGCCATTCGTCGTTCGATACCGGCGCCGAATGGCTGATTGCGCTCGGGTGCGTGCTCGCGATCTCCGATCGAACGCAGCGCGAGCTGCAACGGTCGAATCAAACGCTGCTGGATGCGCAGGAAGAACTGCGACGTCTCGTCGATCGCGATCCGCTGACGGCGCTGGCGAATCGCCGGTCGCTGCCGCAGGTCTTCCGATCGGTGCACGAAGAGGGCGGTTCGCTCGTCTTTTTCGACCTGGATGATTTCAAGCAGATCAACGACGAACACGGACATCATGCCGGCGATCGGACGCTGCGCCGTTTCGCCGACGCGCTCATCGAATCGTTTCGGCCGAGCGACGCGGTCGTGCGGTATGCCGGTGATGAATTTCTGGTGGTGTCGAAGGGATTGTCGCGCACGGCGGCGACCGACCGCGTCGAGGCGATGCGGAAACAGCTCGCCGCATCACCTGACGCGATTCGGATTCGGTTTTCGTATGGCGTGACCGAGTTGACCCCGGGCATGCATCCGGACGAAGCGCTCGCGGCCGCCGACGCCGCGATGTACGAACGCAAGCTACTTAATAAAGGTGCCCGCGCGTAGCTCGCCGAACGCCTGTTGGAGTTCGTCCTGCGTGTTCATGACGATCGGTCCGTACCATGCGACCGGTTCGTCGAGCGGACGGCCCGACACGAGCAGGAATCGGATCCCCTCGTCGCCCGCCTGTACGACCACTTCGTCACCCTGATCGAAGAGGACGAGCGACCGGTTGCCGGTGTCGGCCTCGCGCGCGTTCGTCAGTTCGTTCATCACGCCGAGCGGTTGCGAGGCATCCCGGAACGATCCCGATCCTGCGAAGACGTACGCGAACGCGTGGTTCGTCCGATCGACCGGAATCACCTTGCGCGTGCCTGGCGCGACCGAGATATCGAGATAGCGCGGATCGGCGGCGACACCTTCGACCGGTCCTTTCTTTCCCCAGAAATCGCCGGTGATCACCCGCACGTGCGTGCCATCGTCATCGGTGATCTCGGGGAT
>Ga0070741_10014212_pt1 | contig 13827 bp, 8 predicted proteins | sample Coa_R1_4_FD_66440 | JGI IMG/M metagenome (GOLD analysis project Ga0070741, IMG submission 66440) | Surface soil microbial communities from Centralia Pennsylvania, which are recovering from an underground coalmine fire - Coalmine... | ecosystem: Environmental > Terrestrial > Soil > Unclassified ... | reverse complement strand
CTTGGCAAAGGTGAGCACCGGGAACGCATCCGGATAATTGGTGCTGATGTGAATCTTGCCGTCGGCTCCCGGCTTGTGGTTGTCGATGAAATCCTGCGGCAGGCCGTCCAACTCGCCGGGCTCCGCCTCTACGCTCTTCTGATCGTCCGCGATGTTGCGGTCGAACATGGATTGCTGTTCGGTCGCCCGATCGTTCAGCTGTTTGATCCGGTTGCGGGTAGCGTCGTCCTTGTCTACTCCGGCAAGGCGGAACTCCAGTAATTGCCTTTGTACGTAGTAGCGAGTGGCGCCATCGGCGCGGGAAAGATCCAGGGCGGCGAGTGCGTTGTAAACGTCGTGATTCAGCGCCAGTGCGGTCTGGACCGCCGAAGCACGGGTAACCATGGCGGTGGCGTGATCACGGAACGTCGCGTCGGGATGCACCTGCTGCATCAGTCCGGCGAGATACGCCGCGGAATTAATCTGGCGGATTGCTTCGTCAAACGGGCCGAGAGTGTTCTCGATAGTGCGCGCCCCCTTGACCGCCACCAGCGTATCGACGGAGTGCTGGGCCGCGGTCAGGCGGTCGTTCTCCATCTTCTCGAAGGCGGCAACGTCTGGTTTCGTAGCCCACACCGTTGGCTGCGAGATGGAAACGGTTTGCGCCGCGCTGTTGACAGCCGCCAGAGCGATGGAGATCAGGCAAGCGGAAAAGCGAATGAACATGAGAACCTCTCGGAGAATTTCGGGGGCGTGTGACTCCGCCAATCGGTACGGAGAGCACTGCATTGTGGTGGACCGGATGAGCGGAAGTCAAGGCTGGACGCGCGTTTTAACAGAAGCACGCCGGTATTGTTTTGTTCTGTTCAGCGCCAGCGCTTGAGATGCGGCCACACGTTGCTCCAGCTATCGAACTTCTTTCCCATGCACAGGAAAACCGGGATCTGCTGCTCCAGCGCGTAGGCATTGGGCGAAGAGATGCCGGCCAGTTCGACGTGTTCCCAGTAGCGTTCTAGAACCTGCTGCTGGTCGTCGAGCACAATCATGCAATCGCCGGAATATCCGCGGGGCCCCCACAGCCAGTACGTCCGGTCCCCGCTCATCGCCGGGGGTAATCCATGCCGGCGCCCGAAGAAGTCGATGGCCCCGGCTTGTCCATAATCCTGCGCGAAGATGCCGCAGTCGGCGCGGGCAGTCTCCGGAACCTGGTTCCACGCGGCCTCGGTCTCGTCGGCGATCTCCTTCCATCCGAACTGGTCCGCATACCACTGTGGCAGCGCGGCGCGGGCGTGCGAGTGTTCGGTCACCGGCAGTTTGAAAGGCAGGGTCTTGACGTAGGCAAGGAAGGCTTCGGGGGAAAGAACCGGAACCGTAATGGGCAGCAGGTGCGCGCCGCTCGCCAGCAGGATGACTGCGATCACCGGCTTAAGCCATTGCAGGCGGGGCTGAGAACTTTCCCGGCGATCGAGAGCCCCTTCCAGCAGCACCGATCCCGCGGCCAGCAGCATGGGATAGATAGGCGCGAGGTAGTAGGCTTTGCCGTGCAACACGAAGAAAGCCCCGTAGCACACCAGGTAGCACCAGCCCAGCATGCGATAGGGCCGCAGCCGGGAGGAGAACAGCAGCCCGAAGAATCCGGCCAGCCAGATGGGCGCCGCGATGAGATTGACCAGGAAGGTTTGCTGCACGAAGAAGTCCACCGGGCCCAGCACAACATCGCGGCCTTCCGCCCGGATGGAGCGCATCAATTGCATGAATGGCCAATCGTATTGAGCGTTCCACAGGAGATTGGGCAGGAATATCAGGAACGCGGCGACTCCGCCGATCCAGATCCATTTGTTAAGAAAGGTGTGGCGGTGCTCCGTCAGCAGCAAGCCTGCAACCATTCCGAGGCCAAAAATGGCGATCGAATATTTCTCTTCCAGTCCAAGTCCGGCGATCACGCCGAACCACAGCCAGTAGTGCGGGTTCCTGCGCTTGACCGCGAGGATGGCGAAATAGACGCAGCCCATCCAGAGAAGTGGCTCCAGGCAATTCGTCGTCAGCAGGCTGCCATTGGAAAGGTACTGCGGTGCGATCACGACGCAGATGGCCGTCAGCAGTAACGCATAGCGCTTCCCGCCGAGTTCGCGGGCCAGGACGGCGCTCTGGACTACAAGCAAGGATGACGCCAGGGCGGGAATGAAACGGATGCTGCGCAGCGAGTCGCCCAGCACGGCGCGGCAAATGTGGATGAGAAAGGGAATCAGGGGCGGCTGGTCCACATAGCCCCATTGCAAGTGATCGCCGCAGGACATGTAATCGAACTCGTCGCGGAAGTAGCCATAACGATTATTGAAATAGAGATGAAAGACGAATTTGGCGAGCGCAATCGCCCAGATCACCGCCATGCCATTGCGGAACAGGGAACGCTGGTTGACCGCAGGTTCGGAAAGACTGGCAACGGACTCGGCCATGGTCCATAAGCATAACTCGCTGAAGGTTGTGAGCGTTGAAGTTAACAATCCGTACTGAATCCGGAATGGCACCGCAGATTGTTAAAACCATGGGCACTTCGGTAACCTCCCTGCGTCATTACCTGTTCTTCCCCCTGTTTTGCTTGTGCTACCGTTTTCTCATAAAGCATATTCACCGAAGCTTTTGAAGAGGACTTCTCAGGTCACGTGTCTTCCGACGATCGCAAACCAGGGATCCACGTAGCGTGGACGACGGTCACCTACCGTAGTCTCGCGCTGCTGATCCTGGCAGTACTGCTGGTCTTCGGAGTAGCCGTGCGGCTTACCTTCCCGCAGTTCACGCAGAACAGCGTGCAGAAGGCAGGTGATATTTTCGGCAGGCTGCTGGAACGCATCGCGGGGATGAGCACGGCCACCGGCTCGGGCGTTCTGACAGCGCAGCAGGCGCATTTCACTGCCTTGGATGGAACGGTTCGAGTCAAGAAGTCCACCGGGAATAGCTGGGTGCCCGCTGATTACAACATTCCCCTGGAAAAAGGGGACGTAGTGCAGACCGGGTCGGAAGGCATGGCCAAAGTTGTGTTCAACGACGGCACCAGTTACACGGTGAAGCAGGATTCGCTGATTGTCGTCGAAGAAAACTCGGCCAATGACCAGCAGCAGACCAGCGTTGCGGTGGCGGTCAGCACGGGAACCGTGGATCTGTCGACGGCGACGTACAGCCAGGGCTCCAAATCACGGGTGATTGTGGCCGGGGCGACGGCATCGCTGTCCCCGGAATCGGCGGCGCAGGTACACAACGATCCCAAGGCCGACCACCACGAAATCTTGATTAAGAAAGGAACCGGCGAGGTTACGCGGAACGGCGAGACCGTAAAACTGGCGAACTGGGAGAAAGTCAGTTTCCAGGGCCCGCAGTCGCGCCTGGAGAAGGCGAAGGAGATTGGGCCGCCTACGCCGATCGCACCCGCCAACATGGCACCTCTATTTTCTTCGGGGGAGACGACGAAAGATGTGGAGTTCTCATGGACCCCGATGGCCAACGCCATTGGGTACCGCCTTCGTATCTCCCGGAATCCGTACTTTTCCTCTACACTCGTGGACAAAAAGGTGAATACCGCAGCCGTGACGGTCACGAACTTGGGCGAAGGCGCCTATTACTGGACGGTGCAGTCCTACGATTCGATAGGAAAGGAGTCAGTGGAGAGCGAAAAGAACCGCTTCACCATTATTTCCAAGGGCAAAGAGACCGAAGCCATCGACCTGGAGCTGGACCCGTTCATTCAGCATGGTCATGTGATCGAGGTGACGGGCAAAACGCAAATCGGCGCGCGGGTCATGGTCAATGGAAGCGAAGTTCCGATGGTCAATGCGGACGGGCAGTTTCATTACTTTACCCCGCCCTTGCCCACGGGAGAGGCTGTGATTACCGTAACCGCCCAGACGGCGCAGGGCGGAGTCAATACGCAGCAGAAGAAGATTGTGATTCAGTAGTTTGGGCGGTCGTCCCCGCGATTTCGGGCCGCCCTCGACCAGAACTTTCGGTGTAAGCAGGGTTGGCTCGCGGCGCGTAGAATTAGTGGTAGCCATCCCTGAAATGAGAAGGAACATGCTCCGGGACTAGTCCCGGGAAGGCTACGACTGTAGAAATACGGAAATGTCTTGCCATGTCAAATAACGGATTCCACTCAGGCCCATCTCGCACCCATAACCTGCGGTCGCTGTTCAGTATTTTCTCCAGCGACCTGGCGATCGATCTCGGCACCGCCAATACCCTGGTATATGCGCGGGGCAAGGGCATCGTCGTGAACGAGCCCTCCATCGTTGCCATTAACAAGAACACGGGCGAAGTCGAGGCCGTGGGCAAAGAAGCGAAAGAGATGCTGGGCCGCACGCCGGGCAATATCGTCGCCATCAAGCCCATGAAGGATGGAGTCATCGCGGACTTCAAAGTCACCGAGAAGATGTTGAATTACTTCATCCAGAAGGCGCATAACCGGAAAATGCTGGTGCATCCCCGCATCGTGATCGGGGTGCCTTCGGAAATCACGCAGGTGGAAAAGCGCGCCGTGATGGACTCGGCATACCGCGCCAAGGCGAGCGAAGTTCATCTGGTCGAGCAGGCGATGGTGGCGGCGATCGGAGCGGGCCTGCCGATCACCGAACCCAGCGGCAACATGGTGGTGGACATCGGGGGCGGCACCACAGATATCGCCGTGATTTCGTTGAGCGGCATCGTCTACTCCCGTTCCGTGCGCATGGCCGGAAACCAGATGGACGAAGCGGTCATGAATTACCTGAAGCGGAAGTACAACCTGCTCATCGGCGAACGTACCGCCGAGCAGATCAAGATGGAGATCGGGTCGGCGCATCAGTTGGACAAGCCGATGACCATGGAGATCAAAGGCCGCAACCTGATCGAGGGAGTGCCTAAAACCATCACGGTGGATGACGGCGAAATCCGCGAGGCTTTGAGCGAATGCGTTTCGACCATTATGAACGCCATTCGCGTCGCGCTGGAGCGCACGCCTCCCGAGCTTTCAGCTGACATCAGCGACCGCGGCATTGTGCTGACCGGCGGCGGCGCCCTGCTGAAGAACCTGGACAAGCGCATCCGGGAAGAAACCGGATTGCCCGTTTCCATCGCTGACGATCCCCTGTGCAGCGTCGTGCTGGGCACCGGCAAAATGCTCTCCGACTTCAAGCTGCTGAGGAAAATCTCAATCGAATAGGGCAGTTTCGAGTTTCAGGTTTCCAGTTTCGAGTGGGTCGATTGGCTGCAAACTTGTTGTTCTTGAAACTCGAAACCGGAAACCCGAAACTGACGTTATGGAATCCGTCCTCGGCCGCTATCGCAACCTGATCATCCTGGTGGGAGTGTTGTTTCTCCAGGTGCTGGGGCTGGCCATGCAGGTCAAGCGCGGCCCGGAAAGCCAGGATACCCGCCTGATCCGTATCTGGGCTGTAGGCGCCCTCTCCCCCTTCGAGCGGTCCCTGGTCTGGCTGCGCAACAGCACCGGAAGCATCTGGCACAACTACTTCTATCTTCGTGGAGTGCGCGCGGAAAACCGCGACCTGAAGCAGCAAATCGAGCAGATGCGGCTGGAGCAGGTGCGGCTCAGCGAAGATGCGGCGCAGGCGCACCGGCTGCAGACGCTGCTGGCCTTCAAGGAACAGTACGTTTCGAAGACCGTGGCCGCGCAGGTGATCGGATCGAGCGGAAGCGATCTGTCGCGCGTCGTCTATATCGATAAGGGCGAGAATGCCGGGATTCGCCGTGACATGGCCGTGATTAATGCGCAGGGCATCGTAGGCAAGGTGTTGATGGTGTTTCCCTCCGTCTCGCAAGTGCTGCTGATCAGCGATCAGAGCAGCGGCGTGGGCGCGATTCTGGAAAAATCCCGGCTGCAGGGAGTCTTGCGCGGAGCCGCCAACGGCGAAATCATGCTGGAGCGCGTCATGAGCGACGAACAGGTCGCCGTCGGCGACACCGTGCTTACCAGCGGCGGAGATCAGATCTTCCCCAAGGGGATGCCGGTGGGGACGGTTAGCAAGGTGGGAAACGGCAAGGACCTTTTCCTGAATATCAAGATTAAGCCGGCCGCGAATCTTAGCAAGCTGGAAGAAGTTCTGGTGCTGGTGGAGAAGCAGGAGCGTCAGGCCGTCGCGGACGAGAAGCGCGCTCGTGCCGCTGACATTCTTGCTCTTCGGCTACCCTCTGTCCCCGATAAGCCCGCGCCGGCAGCGGGTTCAGCGGCAAAGTCTCAGGCTGGAACTCAGGCCGGCAGCGCGAGTCCTGAGCTCATGCCCAAGAGCGCGGCAGCCGCGTCTGCGGCCAGCTCGCCTGCAGGAAAGAATTCGCCCGCCGCAGGCGTTAACGCACCGCCACCGCAGCAACCGGCGCATAAGACTCCGGCCCCGGCGCCCAAGCCGAAGATCTCGGTGGCAAACAGCGACATGACAAAACCGCAGGTTCCGCAGCCCGCAATCGTCGAGGACAAACCCGCCACCCCACCTGCCCCGCAACCCAATTCCCAGCCGTCGCCCGACGACAGCATCCCTCACTAACGTGCCCATTACTTACACATCGGGAGAACAGGTTGAAGTTTACCGGTTCAGTATTCCCGTAACCATTGGCATACCGCTGCTGTCGCTGTTTGTGCAGGCGTTTATACCGCTGCGCTTCCCCTGGTTCGCGGTCTATTTCGACCTGCCGATGCTGGTGACCATCTTTTTCGCGATGGCCCGGCGAAGCCCGATCGCCGGGTTGCTGACCGGAGCGTTTATCGGATTAGCCCAGGACATGCTGGGGCACAATCCCATCGGCATCTACGGCATCGCCAAGACGGTAGTCGGGTATGGAGCTTCCTCGCTAGGCGTGAAGCTGGACGTGGAAAACGCCGGGGCGCGATTTCTGATCACCATCGGCTTCTACCTGGTCCATTCGGCCGTGTATTTCACCGTTGCCCGGGCCCTGGTGAACATGACCCAGAGCTGGAGTTGGTCGCACGGCGTGTGGGGAGGCCTGGCCAATGCGGTGCTGGGAACCTTCCTCTATTTCGCGCTCGACCGGTTCAAGCAGAGGACCTGAAAAGTAGTACCCAGTAATCCGTTGCCTGCTTCTGGCAGCGGATTCGGGCAGATGACCTTCGTCATACGGCCTGCCCGGATAACGCGCGGTTCAGGGATTACAATGAACCTGAACCCCAAAATTCACCCACGCTTGCCGCAGTGACGAGGACTCCTCCAAAACTGGGTACTGGGTAATTGGTATTGGCTACTGACCTATGTTCGGCCGCGACGAAAAAGTATCGGAAGAGCGCCTTACGGCGGCGCAATACATCATCCTGGGCATCTTCCTGATCCTGGCTTATGGATTGTGGCGGCTGCAGGTGATGCAGGCCGATTATTACTCCCTCGCGGCGGAGAAGAACCGCATCCGCAACGTCCCCGTGCTGGCCCCGCGCGGCAGGATTCTTGACCGCTACGGGCGGACGATCGTCGACAACTACCCCTCTTTTTCCGCGCTGCTGCTGCGGGACTCCACGCGTGATTTGAACGCCGATGCGGATTTTATCGCCCGCGGGCTGCATCTTGATCCCGGCGAGGTGCGGGCGCGCATTCGCCGCTTCGCCTCGATGCCGCAGTACCAGCCGATTTTCCTGAAGGAAGACATCACGCCCGACGAGTTGCAGTTCATCGAAGCCCATCGCAACGAGTTGCCCGAACTGGACACGATCATGGCGCACCGGCGCCTGTATCCCCGGAATGGCTTCATGGCGCACCTGATCGGCTACGTCGGCGAAGTCACCGACGATATGCTCAACCAGCCGCAGTTTGAGCTGTATAACCCGGGTGACGTGGTCGGCATTTCCGGCGTCGAGCGCCAGTACAACGATCTGCTGATGGGCAAGAACGGATCGCGGCAAGCCCTGGTAGACAGCCGCGGCCGCGAAGTCGGGCGCCTGGGCGAGACCGAAGCCGTGCCGGGAAAGCCCCTGAAGCTCACCGTCGATATTGATTTGCAGATCGCCGCCGAGCAGGCCCTGGAAGGAAAGAATGGAGCGATTGTCGCCATGGATCCGCACACCGGAGAAGTCCTGGCGATGGCCAGCGGGCCCACCTTCGATCCCAATGACTTTGCGGTACGGGTCTCGCGCGACGAATGGAACAGGCTGGTCACCGACCCGGATAAGCCGCTGCTGAACAAAGCGATCCAGGCACAACTGGCGCCAGGATCGACGTTCAAGATCATCATGTCGGTGGCGGGATGGCAGGAAGGAGTTGCGCAGAATCTGCACGTGAATTGCGCGGGCTCGGCTGAGTTCTACGGACGCCGCTTCGGATGCTGGGTAAAAGGCGGGCACGGGCCGGTTGATCTCGAAAAGGCGATCTACCAGTCCTGCGACGTGTTCTTCTACACCCTGGCCAATAAGCTCGGCATCGAACGAATCGCGAAATATGCCACCGATTTTGGACTGGGACAGAGGACGGGAATCGATCTGCCGAACGAAGTCGCCGGAGTAATGCCCTCCGAAGAATGGAAGATCCGTAACTTCAAGCAAAAGTGGTTTGCCGGCGAGACCATTTCAGTGGGCATCGGGCAGGGCGCGATCGCCATCACCCCCGTGCAATTGCTACGCGCGATCAGCGCGATCTCGATGGGCGGGAAGATGGTCGTACCTCACGTCATCAATCCCTCCGAAATGCCTCCCGGCTATGTGGAAGCCGGCCACTACACCGAGGTGAAGAATGTCTCCGTCGATCCCGCCGGATGGAACTTCATCACCGACGCCATGTCGCGCGTGCTGCTGCCGGAAGGGACTGCGCCTTCCGCCCATATTCCCGGCATTGATATCGCAGGTAAGACAGGGTCGGCGCAGATCGTTTCGCTGGCGACGCGGGCGAAGTTCAAAAACAGTGAGGCTCTGGCGCAGAACGGCTGGTTTGTCGGTTTCACCCCGCGCCGCAATCCGGAGATTGTGGTTTGCGTGCTGTTCCAGGGCGGGGAGCACGGCAGGCTGGCGGCACGGTTGGCTACCCAGGTGATCAAAGCCTATGTGGAGAAGCGAGACCGCAACCCGCAGAAAATGACGGAGAAGCCAAAGAGCAATGGCGCTGTCGATGTGGGCGGGCTGTGGTCAGACCCGGATTCGGAAGGCGAGTCGTCTGCGCTGCAGGCAGCGCGGCTAGTGGTAGATCTGCCGAAGAAGCGGACTGTACTGGCAACGGCAGCCCCAGGAATGCGCTAGTCGTAGAGACGTTGCTTGCAACGTCCAGGCCGCAGCAGCGGCACAGCTGAAGCAATACTGTGACGAAAAACCCTTCGGATTGGTGAGAACAGACGTTGCCGGCAACGTCTCTACGGTATCGAATGAGTCGTTACGTTTCATTTCGCGATTTTGACTGGCTCCTGCTGGTCTTCGTGCTGCTGATTTGCGGCATGGGCGTCATGGAGATTCACAGCGCCACCATGCACACCAAGTTTGCCGGAGCCCATATCAAGCAGATCTACTGGGTTGTGGCCGGAGTCGGAGTGATGTTCCTCATGAGCCTGGTGAACTACCAGGCGCTGCTGGAACAGATTCACTGGTTCTACATTGCCGGGGTCGGCTCGCTCATGGCGGTGATGGTATTCGGGCAGAAATACCTGGGAGCCCGGCGCTGGATCAAGATGCCGGGTGGCAATCACTTCCAGCCGTCCGAATGGGTCAAGCTGATCCTGATTCTGGCGGTGGCCCGGTATTTTGCCGAGCTGCGGCACCGCGACGTCTCCTGGTCCGATTTCATGAAGGCCGGCGCCCTGGTGGGCGTCCCCATGCTGATGGTTCTGGCACAGCCTGATCTGGGAACCGCCCTCACGTATGTGCCCATTGCCGTGATGGGCGTTTTTCTGGGTGGTATGCACTGGAAACAAGGGCTGGCCGTCGGTCTGCTCGCGATTGTGGGCATCACCGCGGTGTTCTACGTTCCCAGGGTGCACGTTCTGAAGACCTACCAGAAGCAAAGATTGACCAGCTTCCTCGATCCCGAACTCGATCCGCAGGGCTCGGGGTACCAAGTTGAGCAATCCAAGATCGCGGTGGGTTCCGGCGGCCTTTGGGGCGGAAAAGGCTCGCAAACACACGGTGCTTTTCTCCCCGTGCCGCAAACCGACTTCATTTTCGCGGCCTTTTCCGAGGAACATGGTTTCGTGGGCGCTCTCGGGGTTCTGCTGCTATACTTCATAGTGCTGATGCGTTTGACCCAGAACGCGCAAACAGCGCCCGACCGCGCTGGGACGTTCGTGGTGATGGGTGTGGTGGCTGTGCTTAGCTTCCATATCCTGGTCAATGTCGGCATGGTGGTCGGTTTTATGCCGGTCACTGGAATACCCCTGCCACTAATGAGTTACGGTGGGTCTTCCGTGTTGTTCATGTTCCTGGCGCTGGGGATGGTTATGAATGTTCGTATGCGCCGCTTTGTGAACTAGCCGGTGAGCCGGCTGGGAAGCTGATCAAGGGTTCAGGAACGAGCGGATCTGAACGAAGGAAGACGGGCAGGGAAGCAGTTGCTGCGCTTGGAGGCGCAGCCCCAAAATATCGATCGCCCTCGCGTAAAGGGGGCATTCACCGGCCAGGTGAGCAGTCAAAGGCCGGGCAGGATTGAAGCTGGCAATCAGCCGGGCAGGGAACGGCCCCCCGACCCAGATGGGTCTGAGAGTGCGGTCACAACCCCGGCGGAATATAAGCGACTCAGTGCAAAAGATTCCCAAGCTTGTGCAACGGATTCGACAGAGAGAGCAGCTGTCTCTGTCTCGCCCGTCCCCTTCCCGGGGCAGCATCGCCCGCTTCATCCTCCCGTATCTTTCCTGACTCTACCGGTGAATCCCGTACGACTCCCAGAGAGTGGCGGGACCGGAGTGTTCAATGAACAAGGAATTGTTTGTCTCTTCCACGCCTCACGAAACCAAGGTGGGGCTGGTCGAAGACGACCTGCTCGCGGAAATTTATCTTGAGCGCGAGAACGAGTACACCTTAGCCGGCTCCATCTACAAGGGCCGCGTCACCCGCGTGCTGCCAGGCATGCAATCGGCTTTCGTCGATATCGGGCTGGAACGCGACGCCTTTCTCTATGTCTCCGATTTCATGGAATTGGAGGAGCATGACGACGATTTGACCGACGTTGTGCCGGCAAATCGCGGCGTGCAGGATTTGCGTCCGCAAACCCATCGACCCGAGACTGACGAGGCAGGCGAGCCCGTTGAAAACGCCAGTCAAGGCCAGCCCCAGTTCCAGGCTTCCTCGACCGAGACGGAGCAGCCCGCGGATTCTCGTCCCGCTGCTTCGCAGGAGGCCGCGGCGGATCCCACCAATGGAAACGACAATCAAGCGCGCGACCGCAGCTGGCGTGGACGGCGGCGTCGCCGTGGCGGGCGTCGCGACGGCCGGGAGCGCTATGAGCGCGGTAGTGAGCGCCCGCAGGAAACTCGCCCGGCGCGGCCGGCGGAAAGTTCATCTCCCCGCAGTCAGGCGGGGCCCCCAGCGGGATACCAGCCGATCCTGTTGCCCGGAGAATCCATTTCGAAGTACCAGCGCTTTCAGCAGCATGCCCCGGAGGAATTGCATCAAGAATCATCCGCGGTTGACCTCTCCGAGGCCAGTCCGAGCCAGCTTTCGCCGCTGGCGGCCGCATTCCCCGATGATGAGCCGATCTTCGCCGCCTCCGATACTTTGGCGGAACCTCTGCACGAGCAGCATGAAGACGGCCATGCCGCCGAAGAGCCAGAGCCCTCCGCGTCCACTGCAACTTCCTGGAATCGGGAGTTCCGCAACCCCGAACCGGTGACCGAAACCGAGTGGACGGAACAGCCGCACAGCGACCCGGAAAACGCCCCGACGGCTCATGCCGGGCGGCAAGTCGACGAATTGAGCGTCTCGGTGCCGCAGCGCCTCAATCAGGAGGAGGCCCCGGCATTTGCCGCCCCGGGCACTCTGGAGGAGGAAACCATCGATGAGGAAGAAGCGGACACTATCCACTACGAGTCGTCTTCCGATGAGGGTTACGAGGAGTTCGAAGAGGAGACTCAGGCGGTGGGCGGCTCGGATTTAATAGGCGACGCCCGCGACGCGGTCGCTGAGATTCACCTGCAGGCTGCCGTCGAGTCGGGCGAGATCCCGGTTGCCGAAGGCGCGCAGGCCGAAGAAGACAGCGAAGAGGCGGAACTGGAAGAGGCGCAGGCTCAGGCCGAAGCGATGCTCGATGCCGAGGCTCGCGGGAACGGGACGGTCGACGCTCGCGCGGAAGTTCGCGCTCCCGCAACCGCTGGATACACCCAGCGCTCGCAGCGCCGCCCTGGTTACGATCGCCCGGGCTATGACCGCCGCGATCGCGGACGCCGTGGAGGCGGCGGCGGAGGACGCCGTTTTCGCCGGCGCGAGTCGGCGCCCGTGCCCCTGATCAGCGACTTGCTGAAAGAAGGCCAGGAAATTCTGGTCCAGATCGCGAAGGAACCTATCGGGAAAAAGGGCGCGCGCATCACCAGCCATATCGCTTTGCCCGGACGTTTCCTGGTCTATATGCCCACGGTCAACCATACCGGGGTATCCCGCAAGATTAACTCCGAGGAAGAGCGGCAGCGCCTCAAGCGCATCATCCTGAGCGAGCGCGAGAATGGCCACGGAGGCTTTATCGTGCGCACGGCGGCGCAAAGCGCGAGCGAGGAAGAACTTCGCGCGGATATCCGCTTCCTGAAAGGTTTATGGCAGGACATCAAGACCCGCGCGGAAAGCTCCAAGCCGCCCGCCCTGATTTACCACGACCTCAACGTCGTGGAGCGCGTGTTGCGCGACCAGGTCACTTCCGATTTCAACGTGATCTGGGTCGACACCGAACCCGAGTACGAGCGCATTCTGCGCTTCTTCAACCGCTTCCAGCCGAACATGGTGAAGCGCGTCAAGCTTTATACCAAGGAGACGCCGCTGTTCGAGCAGTTCGGCCTGGCCGAGGAGATGAATAAGGCTCTGAAGTCCAAGGTATGGCTGAAGAGCGGCGGCTACATCGTCATCAACCAGACCGAGGCGCTGGTCGCAATCGACATCAACACCGGGAAATACGTGGGGAAAACCCAGCGCCTGGAAGACACGATCGTGAAGACGAATGTCGATGCCATCAAGGAAATCGTGCGGCAGATTCGGCTGCGCGATCTGGGCGGCATCATCATCATCGATTTCATCGATATGGACGAGCGTCGTAACCGGCAGCGGGTCATGCAGGCTCTGGAGGAGGAACTGCGCCACGACCGGGCGCCGTCCAAGACCCTTCAGTTCAACGATTTCGGCCTGGTAGCCATTACGCGAAAGCGGGTGAAGCAGTCGCTCGAGCGCACCATCGGAGCGCCATGTCCGTATTGCCAGTCCACCGGCTACGTGAAATCGGTGATGACCATTTGCAACGAAATCTATGTCGAGATGCGCAAGATTGCCAAGCATCTGGAGCACCAGGACGTGATGCTGCGAGTGCATCCCGAAGTCGCCAAGGAACTGAAGTCCAACAACGCGCGCCTGCTGAACGAAATGGAAGAAATGACCAAGCGGACCATCATCGTGAAGAGCGACCCGGCGCTTCACCAGGAGCAGTTCGACATCAACTGATCCGTCAACAATCCGCCGTTACCTATAAAACCAGGACGGGCGAGAAATCGCCTGTCCTTTCCATCCACCCTGTGTCTTGAATTGTCATCCCAAGCGAGCGCGTCTTTCGCGCGAGTCGAGAAACCCTGCACCCTGGGTCTAAAATTGTCATCCCGAGCGAGCGCGCCTTTCGCGCGAGTCGAGAAACCCTGCACCCTGTGTCTAAAATTGTCATCCCGAGCGAGCGCGCCTTTCGCGCGAGTCGAGGGACCCTGAGTTTC
>Ga0070741_10014210_pt1 | contig 13828 bp, 11 predicted proteins | sample Coa_R1_4_FD_66440 | JGI IMG/M metagenome (GOLD analysis project Ga0070741, IMG submission 66440) | Surface soil microbial communities from Centralia Pennsylvania, which are recovering from an underground coalmine fire - Coalmine... | ecosystem: Environmental > Terrestrial > Soil > Unclassified ... | reverse complement strand
GCGCTATCAGCGCGCCGACGAGCCGGTAGACGAACGCTGGATCGGGGAGGAACCCATTGCCCACTACGCCTGGACAAAGGGCGAGACCGTGCCGATGGCCGTGATGCGCAAAAAATGGGGCGTAGAATGAGGAGATCACCGTGAAATACGGAAATCTGGCGGGCCTGTCGCGGCCCATCGCGCGCCTGGTGATGGGAACGATGGTCTGCACCACCGAGAACATGGAACTGACCCGCGCGCTGCTGGACGCCTATCTGGAAGCGGGCGGCAATATTCTCGATTCGGCGCGAGTCTATGGCAAGAGCGAGGACGCCATCGGCCAGTGGATGCAGGAGCGCGGCAATCGGGACAAGGTCATCATTCTGACGAAAGGCGCGCACCACGACGCCTCCGGGCCGCGCGTCAACCCGACCGCGATAGACGCGGACATCACGGAGAGCCTGCGCCGCTTACAGACCGACCACATAGACCTCTACCTGCTGCACCGCGACGATCCGAACGTGCCGGTCGGCCCGATTGTCGAGTGCCTGAACGAACAGAAGGCCAGAGGGCGCATCCATCTCTTCGGCGGCTCCAACTGGACAACGGGGCGCATCGAAGCCGCGAACGCCTACGCCGAGGCGCATGGCTTGCAAGGCTTTGCGGCCAGCAGTCCCTTCTTCAGCCTGGCGCAGGCCAACGAGCCGATGTGGGCCGGATGCGTCACGCTGGACAGGGCCGGATGGGAGTGGCACAGGGCGCATCAGTTCCCACTGTTCCCCTGGTCGTCGCAGGCCAGCGGCTTCTTCACCGGGCGCTACTCGCCGGAAGATCGCTCCAACAGCGACATCGTGCGGGTCTACTACAACGAGGGCAACTGGGAGCGGCTGCGCCGCGCCCGCGAACTGGCGGCAAAGAAGGGCTGCACGGCCAACAATATCGCGCTGGCCTATGTGCTGCATCAGCCCTTCCCGGTCTTTCCGCTCTTCGGGCCGCGCACGCTTGAAGAACTCCACAGCAGCCTGCCCGCGCTGGAGGTCGCGCTTACCGAAGCGGAGATGCGCTGGCTCAACCTGGAAGACAACGCCGCCGAAGGAGACCGTCCTGCGTGAACATCATCCTGATCAGCCTGGACACCACGCGCGCCGACCGGCTCTCCTGCTACGGGCATTTCCGCCGCACCAGCCCGCACCTGGACCGCATCGCCGCCGAAGGCGCGCTCTTTGCCGAGCATCTCAGCCCGCATATCCCCACCTATCCCGGACACACGACCATGATGACCGGGCGCGACATCTACGCCCATCAGGTCATCTGCCAATCGGGAACGCCGGAACTCTCGCCAGAGATACCCACGCTGGCCGAGATGCTCTCCGCGCGCGGCTACTATACTGCTGCCGCTGACAACCTGGGTCGGTGGTTCGCGCGCGGCTTCCAGCACATCGAGCCGTACCACTGGGACACCAGCGTGCCGACCGCCTGGCGCAAAGGCGAGGCCGTGACTCAGGCCGCGCTCAAGGTCATCAACCGGGCGGCGGCGCAGGATCAGTCGTTCTTTCTCTTTTTGCACTTCTGGGACCCGCACACGCCCTACCTGCCGCCCCCTCCTTTCGACCGGATGTTCTATGAGGGCGACGAGAAAGCCCCGGCCAACGCCAGCATGGATGCCGTCTGGAAGTGCGAGGCGTTCAACCGCTATTTCGCCGAGTGGATGCCCGGCGTCACCGACATCGAGTTCCCCAAGGCCCAGTACGACGCCGAGATCGCCTACATGGACACCTGCCTGGCCCACATCTTCACGCGGCTGGACGAACTCGGCCTCTCGGCGGATACGCTGCTCGCCCTCACCGCCGATCATGGCGAGGAACTCGACGAACACGCCCACTGGTTCGACCATCACGGCCTCTACGACACCAACCTCCACATTCCGCTTATCCTGCGGCATCCGAGCGAGATCCCGGCGGGCGTCCGCGTTTCGGGCCTGACGCGCCAGCAAGACCTGACGCCGACACTGCTGGATTATGCGGGCCTGCTCGACCCCACCCTCAAATTCGACGGCGTCAGCCTGCGCCCGCTGCTCGACTCGCCGGGGAGCCTGTCGCGGGGCTGTTGTAACGACACCGTGGCGACCGAGAACACCTGGATGAAGAAGCGCGCCGTCCGCACGCACCGGTGGAAGCTGATCGTCCCCCTGGAAGTCCCCGACGTGCATGGCAACTCCGATATCGAACTCTACTATCTGACCACCGACCCCGGCGAACTCAACAACATTGCGCCCGAATGCCCGGAGGTCGTCGCCCGCCTTCGGCGCATCATGGACGAGTGGGTGGCCGAGCGCACCGCCGACACCGGCCTGCCCGACCCTCTGCCGCTCCAGCCCATCCCCCTCCGGCGCATTGGCAAGATGGAGGTCGCCGTGCCGCGCGACAAGACGCGGACGCAGGCAGAGGAACCGGTCTTCGCTGCCGCCGATCTGGAAAAGCCGCTCTCCGACGAAAAGCTGGAACAGGGCCTCTTCGTCGGCTACGAGCGCGAGGAGGAGTCCGGGCCGGACGTATAGAAACCAAACGAACCGTCCTGACCTCGAAGGAGAAGGCTGCCCGAAGCATTGTGCGGCGTTCTCGCGGGCAGGAAACAAGAGAGGGCAAGAGAGGAGACGACTGCCATGTCCTTGACAGAAGCGCCGGAGAGTCCGAAGGGCCGACCGGCCCTGCATCCGCCGGAACTCTACGCCTGCGATAAGATCGCGGAGGGCGTGGAAGGCTTGGCGGCAGTGACCGAGGAGGATGTCGCGCGCTATCAGGAGCAGGGCTACCTGGTCGTCCATTCGGCGTTTACAGAGGCGGAAGTCAGCGCAGCGATGCAGGGCTTGCTCCATCTCATCTCCGGCGGGAATCCCGAATTCGACCGGTTCGATATCGAAGAGATGGCGAAAGACCGCTGGCCCACGCTGGTCGGAGAGGAGCGCCAGTACGCCACTCGCAAGATCATGGATTTTACGCCCTTCGACTCTCGCCTGCTGGCAATGGCCGAGCATCCGCAGTTGCGCGCGGTGCTGGAACGGCTGATCGGGGCGACGCCGGAACGGTTTCAGGACATGGCGCTCATCAAGCCGCCGCAGATCGGGCGCGAGAAGCCCTGGCATCAGGACTTGGCCTATTTCGATCTGCCGCTCGGCACGCGCGTCGTCGGCGTCTGGATCGCGCTGGATGAGGCGACCATCGAGAACGGCTGTATGCACGTGTTGGAAGGCGGGCATCGGGAAGGCCCCCGGTTCCATTTTCAGATTCGCGACTGGCAGATCTGCGACACGGAGATGCTCGGCAGGAAGTGCGTCGCCGTTCCGCTCAAACCGGGCGGATGCCTCTTCTTCGACGGCTTGCTGCCGCACGGCACGCCGCACAATCTCTCGCCGCATCGCCGCCGCGCCTTGCAGTTCCACTATCGGCCTGCCGGAGTGGAGGCGAACGCCTCGGAGGAACGTAAGACCGCCTTCGGTGGCGAAGGCAACGGCGTTTCGTGTTAAATTTCGCTTGCCGGAAGGGCCAGAGTTATGGTAGAATAGAGGACGCTTTTCGCGAGGATGAGAACGGCAACGTCCATGAGAGTCGCAAACGCTAAAATCCAGAAGTGTCAGGAGGCTTCGCCAGTGTCGGTTGATACTGCGGCGGGCGGCGTTGTGTTGCGTCTTTCGGAACGTTGTCCCTGCCGTTGATCGGCTCGCCGGCCTCATCCTGAGCGTACCGAATTCGCAATCTACGCCGCCTTCAACCGAACCGTTGGAGGCGGCGTTTATTTTGCCCCTCCCCCGTCCCCTCTCTCACAGGGAAAGGAGAGCAAGAGTGAGGATTTCTACCTTCACCCCCATCCCCTCTCCCACGCTGCGGGAGAGGGGAGAGTTAGAGCGCACCCGTGACTGTTTTACTCCCCTCCGCTTTAGGGCGGGGGCTGGGGGATGGGGCAATCCAGGGAGGAGTTGTGTCCGTGAAAGAAGCAGTCCATGACGATCTCTACAACCTGCGCCACAGCACGGCGCACCTGATGGCCCAGGCCGTCGGGGAACTGTTTCCGGGGGTCAAGTATGCTATCGGCCCGCCCATCGAGGACGGGTTTTACTACGACTTCGACCTGCCCGAACCCATCAAAGAGGAAGACCTGCCGCGCATCGAGGAGAAGATGCGCGAGATCGCGAAGCGCGACCTGAAGATCGTGCGGGAGGAGATGCCCCGCGAGCAGGCCCGCGCCTTCGAGGTGGAGCAGGATCAGCCGTACAAGGTCGAACTGATTGACGACCTGCCGGAGGACGAAGTCATCTCCTTCTATCGGCAGGGCGACTGGATAGACCTGTGCCGGGGGCCGCACGTGCCGAGTACGGGCCATCTCAAGCACTTCAAGCTGCTGCATACGGCGGGAGCCTACTGGCGCGGCAACGAGAAGAACAAGATGCTGACGCGCCTCTACGGAACGGCCTGGTTCACGGCACAGGAACTGGAAGACTACCTGAACCGGCTGGAAGAGGCGAAGAAGCGCGACCACCGCAAGATCGGCAGGGAGTTGGGGCTGTTCCTGTTCGCGCCGGAGGATGTCGGGTCGGGCATTCCGCTCTTCCTGCCGAAAGGCGAGATACTGCGCCACACGATGGAGAGCTATGTGCGCGAGGTGCAGACGCGCTACGGCTATCAGCATGTCTGGACGGGCCATCTGGTGCGCGAAGACCTCTACAAGAAGAGCGGCCACTACGACAACTACGCCGACGTGATGTTCCCGCCGATGGTGGACGAGGAAGCGCACGTCCGCTTTCGCCTGAAGCCGATGAACTGCCCGTCGCACATGACGCTCTACAACCTGAGCGGCCTCAAATCCTATCGCGACCTGCCGTTGCGCTACGCCGAGTTCGCCACGCTCTACCGCTACGAGAAGTCTGGCGAACTCAACGGCCTGACGCGCGTGCGCGCCCTGACGCAGGACGACTGCCATATCTTCTGCACGGAGGGGCAGATCGAGAGCGAATTCGGGCTGGCCTTGCAGTTGATTCGGGAGGTGCTGAACCGCTACGGCTTCCACGACTACCGGGTACGTCTCTCGCTGCGCGGCGAGGAACCGGGCGGCAAGTATGTCGCTGACGACGACAAGTGGGCGCGCGCGACGGCTGCGCTGCGGAGCGCAATGGACGCGAATGGAGTCGAATACGAGGAGGCGCCGGGCGAGGCGGCGTTCTACGGCCCGAAGGCCGACTTCCTGACGAAAGACGCGCTGGGCCGGGAGTGGCAGATCAGCACGATCCAGGTGGACTTCATCCAGCCGTCGCGGTTGGGCTGCAAATATATAGACGAGGAGGGCAAGGAGCAGACGCCGGTGGTGCTGCACCGCGCCGTGACGGGGACGACGGAGCGGTTCCTGGGCGTGCTGATCGAGCAGTACGCCGGAAACTTCCCGTTCTGGCTGGCTCCGCAGCAGGTGGCCCTCATTCCCATCGCCGACCGCCATCACGCCTATGCCGCAGAGGTCCGGGCGAAGCTGGTCGAGGCCGGTTTCCGCGCCGAAGTGGACGGCCGCAACGAGAAGATGGGCAAGCGCATCCGCGAGGCGGAGGTGCAGAAAGTGCCGGTCATGCTGGTGATGGGCGACCGGGACGTGGAGAACGGCACGGTGAGCGTCCGCAAGCACGGCGAGGGCGATCTCGGCGCGAAAACGCTGGAGGAGACGCTCGCCTATCTGCGCGAACTACAGACCGCTTGATTTTACGGAATAGGAGGAATTGCATCATGAGTGAACCTCTGTTTCACTCGCGCCTGGCCGACTATCTGGACAGCCTGGTTCCGCCCCGCGACGAGGTCATGCAGGAGATGGAAGCCTACGCAAAAGAGGTCGGTTTCCCCATCATTGGGGCGGCGGCGGGCTATTTCAACTACCTGATCGCGCGGCTGATGGGCGCGACTCGCGTCTTTGAACTCGGTTCCGGCTACGGCTATTCGACCGCCTGGTTCGCGCGAGCCGTTCGGGAGAACGGCGGGGGCGTCGTGCATCATGTCGTCTGGAACGAGGAGCTTTCGCAGAAGGCGCGGGGCTACCTGGGGCGACTGGGCTATGGCGGCATCGTGCAGTTTCACATCGGCGAGGCGGTCGAGACGCTGCGAAACACGGCAGGACCGTTCGACCTGATGTTCAACGACATTGACAAGCAAGGCTATCCGGCGTCCATCCCGGTCATCAAGGAGAAGCTGCGGCCCGGCGGCGTGCTGCTGATTGACAACATGCTCTGGCACGGCGCGATCTTCGACGAGGCCGACCAGTCGCCGGACACGCTTGGCATCCACGAGGTCACCCGGCTGCTCACGCAAGACCCGGACTTCATCGCCTCGCTCGTTCCCATCCGCGACGGCGTCATTATGGCCTATCGCGCTTCATAAGGGCAAAAATTGAATGCGGTCGGCATACTCTTCCGCTTCGGAGTATTGGGCTATCAGTTCCAGATCGTCAACGCACTGTCCGACCGTACTGTTGTTCTGATGTACGTAGATGATGCCCGCAAAGGATATGCCCTCAGCGAGACGCCTATGCGCCTCCTTGAGAAGATCGTCATCGTGGGTGAACAGCACACGGCCCAGTTCCGTCGCCCGATCCAGCACGAGGGGATCGGGCGTGCTATCATATCCGTCTTCCTGAGCCGTGATGACATCTATGCCGCGCAGCAGAAGACCTCTGGTGACCGCGCCGCGCACGTTCTCATCCATGTACAACCGTACCATCAGGCCGGATTTCCGGCTTTCTGTCGCCGCGCTTCCAGTTCCTTCCGCGTCAACTGGTTGGCAGCTTGCGAACGCAATCGCTCGACTTCTTGATAGCGCCGCGCTATCTCCTCATCCATCTCCGTTTTGTGGTCATAGTAGTAGGACAGGGCCGCGTAGATTTGCGCCAGGGATAGGTGTGGGTGTTCCGCATGGATTTGCGCGGGAGAGAGTCGATAGGCGTTCTGATCCAATACGACCTCGATTACTTTCGTCGTCGTATTCCTGATCCAGGCAACGCCTTGCGCATCCAGAGAGATATGTTCGACCGGAGCGGCTGCCATAGGGTTCATCCTTATCAAGCTGTGATTGGTTATAAGGATACCAGACGACATTACTTTAGTCAAATACCTGCTTTTCAAACGTGTGTCTGCATACGGATGGACTGATCCGAAGGAAGAAAAACCCCTTGCGGAAAATGGGCAAGGGGCAAAGGATTGCGAGATAAGGCCCGCACCTTGAACTTCAATGCGATCCCTTACTTTGACAGGGGACTCCCTGCAAATGTTTCAGCTTTTTGCGAAAATTTTAAGCGGGCAGACTGTACGCGCCTGTCAGTTTACTCGCGTGGTATCTCGCTCAACATATACTCGCTGGAGTAGTTCGGCGGCTCTTTGGTGATCCAGACATCGTGGACATGGCTCTCGCGCAGGCTGGCCCCCGTGATGCGTAGGAACCGGGCGCGACGGTGCAGTTCCGCCAGGTTGTGCGCGCCCAGATAGCCCATGCCGGAGCGGATGCCGCCGACAAGCTGATGGATGGTGTCGTGGAGCGCGCCCTTGTAGGGAACGCGGCCCTCGACGCCCTCCGGCACGAAGCGCGCCGTGCTGTCCTGTCCATAGCGGTCGCTGGAACCCTCCTGCATCGCGGCCTCGCTGCCCATGCCGCGATAGTCTTTATAGGCGCGGCCCTGGTAGAGGATGACCTCGCCCGGCGCTTCCTGCGTTCCCGCCAGCAGGTTCCCCACCATGACCGCCGCCGCGCCCGCCGCCAGCGCCTTCATCGCGTCGCCGCTGAAGCGGATACCGCCGTCCGCGATGACCGGGATGCCCTGCCGCGCCGCCTCTTCCGCGCACTCCATGACCGCCGTCAACTGCGGCACGCCGACGCCGCTGACGATGCGGGTCGTGCAGATGCTTCCCGCGCCCAGGCCGACCCGGATGCAGTCGGCCCCGGCCTCGATCAGGGCGCGCGTGCCTTCCCGTGTCGCCACATTGCCCGCGATAACGGGCAGGTCGGGGAACTCGCTCTTGACCGCGCGCAGCGCGTTCAGCACGCCGTGGGAATGGCCGTGCGCCGCGTCAATGACGATCAGGTCCACGCCCGCCTCGGCCAGCGCCGCCGTGCGCCCGACCGGATCGCGCAGGGGGCCGATGGCCGCGCCGCAGCGCAGCCGCCCGCGCGCGTCTTTGGTCGCGTTCGGGAACTGGCGGACTTTCTGGATGTCTTTAATGGTGATGAGGCCGAGGAGTTTGCGGTTTTCGTCTACGATGGGGAGTTTCTCGATGCGATGCTTCTGGAGGATGTCCTGCGCCTGCTCCAGCGTCGTGCCGAGCGGGGCCGTCACCAGGCCGCCCTCGCGGGAGCGGTCGCAGGTCATCACATCGCGGATCAGGCGGTTGTAGTTGGTCTCGAACCGAATATCGCGGTTGGTCAGGATGCCGACAAGCCTGCCGGTTTCCGGCTCGGTGATGGGAACGCCGGAGATATGGTAGCGTTCCATCAGCAGGATCGCGTCGTGGATGGTCTTGTCCGGCGGCAGGCTGATGGGGTTGACGATGATTCCGTGTTCGGAACGCTTGACCTTGTCCACCTCCTGGGCCTGTCGTTCCACGCTCATGTTGCGATGGATGATGCCGAGACCGCCTTCGCGCGCCATCGCGATTGCCATGCGCGCCTCGGTGACGCGATCCATCGGCGAACTCAGAATGGGCGTGCGCAGGGTGATGCCTGCGCCGATGGTGGTGCGCGGGTCTACTTCGGCGGGCGTGATGTCGGTGTCGCACGGCACCAGCAGCACGTCGTCGAAGCTCAGCCCCTCTTTCAGCGAAATTTCCGTCTCCTGCATCTGTTTCCCCCGTGTGCAAAGCCCTGAAACCAGAGATTGGGTTAGTATACCGTCCTGCCGCAAATCCTGTCAAATCCGCCCCTCCACGCTTTACGAACGAACTGGCACAAAATACTCACAAGCCTGAACTCTTACCCCTCCACGTCCCTTACCGAGCGCGTTCGAGCTGAGTAGGTAGGTCGGTCGAAAACGAGATGAGTCGCCATCTCGCTGCCTACTATTCTCGCACGCGCCCCCTCGACAAAGGATTGGGAGCGTTCGTATTCGCCCTAAGTCACTACAAATGGTGGCGACATCATAATTTAACGCTTTTCTAACGCAAATCTAACGGTTTGCTAACACTAGGTTCTGTATAATCCGTCATGACCAGCAATCTTGACGGCTGATAGTTCACCGTATTCAGTGGGACTATGGCCCTCGCCATCCTCGGTCAACGCTTTACTGATCTGCGTCTGAATGTGTAAACCGCCCTCACCCCTTTGGACGCAGCAAGCAGCGCCCCTACCCACGCTGTGGGAGAGGGGGAGAGGGCAGCAAAGCGAGCGCGGCTCAGTAATTGATCCCATCCCTAACTGTATGGATTCATCTCCAACGCACGCGCTCCATAAGTGTCAACACGATGGGGAGTGATCACCTAGATCCAAAAGCCGGGAAAATAGATTCCGGCAGAAAGGGACTCGAACAAAGATGCAGAGAAAGATAGGGACAGCTTCCAGATTACTTGCCTGCGTTTCCGTGATTGTGGCTGCTACAGGCTGTGGCGGGGGCGGCAACAATCCAGGACAGAATCCACAGCAGGCACAACAGACGGTCGAAACAGGCAGACAGCAGATCAACGCCATCCTGGCAGGCACGCCTACGGAGGCCAACCTTCAGCAGGTTGTCAATACCTTTAACACCGCCCGCGCGCAGGCCCCCAATAATGCCCAGGCCCAGTTCGGTTTTGCGATCAGCAGTGTGGCACTCCAGGCACAGGCTCTTATCAACCGCATTCAAGGCCGCGCTGCTGGCGCGGAGACCGATGCGCTGGATGTCGCGGCCAGCCGGGGAACCCTCTGGAACGTCTCGTCTCCGGATGCCGGTCTGTCTGCTAATACGCTGCGCCTTGCGTTGACAGCCCCTCTGTCGGCAGCAATGCGTTCACGCGCCGTGGCTCCCAATCAAATTCGTACTGCGCTCGACAATCTTAAAACAACGCTCGATACCGCGATCCCTCTGGTCGAATCCGTCGCCAACCAGAGCGGTTTCACATTTCAACTCACGGATCGAAACGGCACATTCACCATTGATCAGGGAGATGCGCAGTCCTTCCTCTCCGGCCTGTACATTGTGCGCGCCATTACCAATATGGCGCTGGCCTACGACTTCAACTGGGGGACTTTCGACTTCGGCCAGAGCATCAACGCGAAATTCGGCGCGACATTGATCGATGGCGCGCTCATCGGCCCTAACGACTATCTGCCTCCGCTTCCTTTCGGCACGCTCCTGTCCGATGGAGCCGCCCGCTTCGCCGCCGCAAAACAGGATCTGTCTACGGCGGCAGATAAAGCCCTGGTCGCTGTGGATATGCTTACAGCCCGCACAGATACAACGCGCCATCTCGTGGATGCCACGACGATAAACGCAACGACCGCCAAAGACACTGTTAATACATATAAGGCCGATCTGAGTCAGTCCTTTCAAGTGAACTCCGACGGCATTCAACAGACCTTTAACCCGAATGCCTGGTTTACGCAGCCACCTACGAGCCTGCGCGCGCTGATGCCGACCTACCACGTTATCGGAGAGAGTGATCCCTTTCTATTGCAGACGTCGCCGAACGACTACCCGGACAAGACGTTCGGCGGGTTGCGGGTCAACCCTTCAGATGACATGTATCACACGGAGGTCTTCTCGGATAGCGCTGTGAGCGCCCTTCTCATCAAGCTATGAAGCGCCTCCAGAGCAGGAAGCCTCTGCAATCGGGCCTCTCGCTGCCCAAGCTCTGCCCGGCCAGGGCCTTTTTAACCCTGTGCCTGCTGACCGCCGTCCTGGCTTCTCAACGGACGGCGGCTCAGTTCTTCTCGCCGCGCTCTCTGCTGGATAGCCCATTCACGCCCTCCAACAGCGCATCGGGCCTCTCCTCCTCTCTTCTGGCCACCTTCAGCGAGCCTTTCCGCGAGAACCAGGACTATCTTGCGCTCGGCACGCAGATCGCAGCAACGTTGCGCACGGTACAGCAAGGAAATCCGGTCGGCAATCTCTCTAGCTTCGGAGGCTTTCTCCACGCCTCCTGGGGCGCAAGCCATAAGGTCGGGGGGCAGTTCTACTGGGAGCGTAATACGCAAAGCGACCTCTTCGTTAACGAGGCGTTCCAACGGACCGCATTCACAACGGCTGCCGAAACCTGGTCAGGCCGATGGGCGGTTCGCACCGGACGCGCCACCTTCTATGTCGGCTATGGCCGGGAGAGCGCCCGAACAGAAGGGCGTTCTGACCTGACGGCCTATTTTCTCCCGATCTTCCCCATCACACCCGATGTCGTCTGGCAATGGTCGCGGAACCGTATCGTTCTGGGGGCGCTTTTCTCTCCCGCCTCCAATATCTATCTCGACATCGCCTCTGGCCGATCCGTCGCGCCCAGTCAACTCGCATTTCGCGGGAGGGATACTCGTCTGCTTGCGCCCCTAGATGGGGCTGGAGGGGACTGGAGCGTGACGCTGCGCGCCTCTCTCGACCACGCGACCCAGATGTTGGGTTTCTTCCAACAAGATGAGATTGCCGGACGGGGTCAGGTTCGACGGGAGGATACACTCTCTTTAGGCGAGGCGACAACCGACTACGAGCAACTGTCCTGGGGCCTGGCACTGCGACGCGCGTTTGGCTCCGGCGCATTCAGCCTGCTCTATTCCTATGCGCAGATGCGCCTGGACACGCGCGCCGGGAACCTGAATCCTCTGCCGCTCGGCTATAATCCGAACCGCGTTGACCGTGTCGGCTACTTTCTGTTGGCGCATCTGTCTCGCCGCGAATATGGCGCGCGCTGGGAGCAGAGGTTCGCGCGCAATCACGGCCTTATATTCGACTACCGATGGCTCGAGGTTCCTGTTCAGGCGCGGTATGGCTACACGGCAGCCTCCTTCCTTATCGGCTCCACAGACGAAGGGCAGTGGAATGCGCCGGATGCGCGCGGGCATTTAGTCCGTCTCCGTTATACTTTTCCAGCCCGCCCCCTTATCCTCACTCTGGACGCTTCCCAAATCATCCCGATGCCTCTGGGCCGCGCGCAACGTCCCACACAACCCGGCCCGCCACGCCCCCGTCGGGAATCCTCTGGCGGCTGGAATCTCCTCCTCACCGTTCAGTATCCCTTCTGATCCAAATAGGGTCGAGAGTTACGCCCCATTAAGCAACAACGTGAGTGTCTCTGCGTTCCAGATAAGGACGCAGAACCGAGGCTGTGCTTTAACGAGGGCTTACGCCTGTAGGCAAGATCAGCCAAGTTCGGGTGCAAAGGAGGAGTCTGCCCGGCAAAGCGATAATACAGGCGCAGTGCCGCCTCTGCGCGCTTCGCGCGACCGCAGGGGTTCCAGGCCAGGGCAGAGGACGCTCTTCCCGACCTCTATTCGACCAGGAAAGGAGTTTTTGCGATTGCTTTCAGGAAAGAACCGAAGCGCCGCGCTGCTAACAGGACTGATCCTCTCCGGCTCGCTGCTGCTGACATCGGCGGTGGCCGGGCCGCCCAAAGGCAAGAAGCCGCCCAAGAAAGGCGGAAACGCCGCGCTGGTCGCCGCCGGTAAGAAGGTCTACGATGCCAACGGCTGCGCCAACTGCCATACCATCGCCGGAAAAGGCGGCAAGATCGGCCCCGAACTGACCCGCGTGGGAGCCGATGCGAAACACACCGCCAAATGGCTGGAAGAGAAGGTCAAAGACCCGAAGGCGAGCAATCCGAGTTCCACGATGCCGGCCTTCGCCGAGAAGATCAAGGGCAAAGACCTGACCGCCCTCGGCGCGTACCTTGCCAGCCTCAAAAAATGACCGTTCCCCGACCCCTCCGGCCCGATGCGCTTGCGAATGCCATCGGGCCGGAACCAATGGCTCCCCTGCAACGTTTAGTGTAGCTGCTATGGCACGCGAACATCACCCGAATATCACCCTGGATGCCTCTCTCCTGCGCGAGGGCGCGGCGGCGCTGGAGCGCGAATGGCTCGTCACCAACGGCCTGGGCGGTTACGCTTCGGCCAGCGTCGCCGGAGCCAACACGCGCCGCTATCACGGCCTGCTGGTCGCCGCGCTGCATCCCCCGGTCGGTCGCGCCGTGCTGCTCTCCAAGCTGGAGGAGACGCTGCTGCTCCATGCGCCGGGCCACAGCGACGGAACCGCCTATCCGCTCTCGACCAACCTCTATCCAGGCGTGATGCATCCACAGGGACACCAGACGCTGGAGTCCTGGTCGGCCTATCCGGTTCCCACCTGGGTCTGGTCGCCCGCGCCTGGCGTCCGGTTCGAGAAGCGCGTCTGGATGGCGCAGGGCCGGAATACGACCTACATCGCCTATCGCCTGCTCGAATGCCCGCAGGGCAGCGCGGCCCGCCTCAGCCTGGTTCCGCTGCTGGCCTGGAAGGACTATCACAGCGAGATGCACGCCCATCCCGGCACGCTGGACGCGATCTGGTCGGTCTCGCCGGAGGCCGGGACGCTGCGCCTGACGCTCCCCGGCGTCTGGAACGTGACCTCGAAACCGTTTACGCTGCGGCTGCTGCTCGTCCAGGAGGACGGCGTTCCCTATCCCAACGCGACGTTCGTGGCGCAGCCGGACTGGTACTACCGGTTCCAGCACCCGCGCGAGCAGGAGCGCGGCCTGGACTGCGAGGAAGACCTGTACACGCCCGGCACATTCTCCGCCCTGCTCACCGTAGGGCAGACGCTCGCCATCGTCGCGACGACGGAGGAGACGCCCCCCGAAGCGCCGCAGGCCGCCCTTACCGCCCGGCAGGAGCGGCAGGCCGACCTC
>Ga0070741_10014209_pt1 | contig 13828 bp, 12 predicted proteins | sample Coa_R1_4_FD_66440 | JGI IMG/M metagenome (GOLD analysis project Ga0070741, IMG submission 66440) | Surface soil microbial communities from Centralia Pennsylvania, which are recovering from an underground coalmine fire - Coalmine... | ecosystem: Environmental > Terrestrial > Soil > Unclassified ... | reverse complement strand
CTTGAAGAGCGCGCGGGCCGCGGCGAAATCGTCGCCCGAAAGCAGGCCGGATGACATCCGATCGTAGCGCGAGCTTACGGATCATCTCGGCGGGTCCCGGTGCGACCTTGCAGGACGCGGGCCGTCACGGATATCTGCGCTATGGCATCACAGCGGCCGGGCCGATGGATGCGCTCGCGCATGCCACCGCAAACCTCGCGCTGGGGAATGCGCCAGGTGCAACCGCGATCGAGGTGTCGATCGGCGGCATCGAGCTTGCCGCGGAATCCTTGCCCGTCATGATCGCCGTTGCGGGCGGAGAATTTGCGATCAGTCTGGACGATCGCCCGTTACCTGCCGGCGGCGTCGTTGCCACGCTTGAGCCGGGCGCCGTGCTGAAGGTCCGGGCCGGGCAGAGCGGCGCCTGGTGCTATCTCGCGGTGGCCGGCGAATTCATGTTGCCGCAGGTGCTGGGCTCGCATGCCACACATGCCAGGACCGGCGTCGGCGGCATCGACGGTCGTGCGATCAGGGCAGGAGATCGATTGCCCATCGAAGTCACGCGTCGATCCGCGCTGCCGCTCGGGCGCATCGTTGCGCCATGGCTTGATCGGCCGCCGGGCATCGTGCGCGTCGTGCTCGGTCCGCAGGACGATTTCTTCGACCAGCAGCAGATCGAGGCCTTCCGCGACGGTCCGTGGACAGTTTCTCCTCGCGCCGATCGGATGGCCTTCTATCTCGATGGACCGACGCTCACACATGCGCGCGGCTACAATATCGTTTCCGACGGCATCGCGATGGGCGCGATCCAGGTGCCGGGAAACGGTCGCCCGATCGTGCTGATGGCGGATCGCCAATCGACCGGCGGCTATCCAAAGATTGCGACCGTGATCGGTCCGGATCTCGGCCGGCTCGCGCAGACGCGCGGTGGAACGCCGTTTCGGTTTGAGATCGTCTCGGTTGAGGAGGCCGTCGCCGCGCGGCGCGCGGAAGCCGCCAGCCTGGCCGAGGGCGTCGTCGTCGAGCCGATGCTGCGCAGCGAATTCTCGCCGGAGTTCCTGCTGGGGCTCAACCTGATCGACGGCGTCGTTGCCGGCGATTGACGGCTCGGGCCATCAGGCGTTCTTCTTGTTTCGCGTGCTTGCGATCAAAACCAGCATGAAGGATACCGCCGTCATCAAAGTGGAGATCGCCGCAATCGTCGGATCGATTTCGTCGCGTAGCGCGGTAAACATCCTTTTGGTCAGCGGCTGATATTGCCCGCCGGAAATGAAGATCGCGACGATCGTCTCATCCATCGCCGAGATGAACGCAAAGATGGCGCCGGCGATCACGCTTGAGCTGATCTGCGGCAATGTCACCGTAAAAAAGCTGCGCAGGCGGTTCATGCCGAGGCTGCGTGCCACCATCTCCTGCGTCATGTCGAAACTCCGCAAGCCGGCGACGACGGAAATGACGACGTAGGGCAGGCCGAGCATGACGTTGGCAAACACAAGGCCAGTCATGGTGGCGATCAGGCCGATCTTTGCATAGACGAAGAAGATGCCGACCGCGGTGATGATGATCGGCACCACCAGCGGCAACAGCAACGCGCCGTGAACAATGCGCATGATGCGCAGTTTCGACTGGCTGATGGCGTAGGCGGCGGCGACGCCGAGCGGGGTCGCAATCGCCACGGTGCAGAGCGCGACTGTCAGCGTCACCAAGGTCGCCTGCATCCAGGCGGGGTTCTCGATGTATTCCCGGTACCAGCGCAGCGACAGAGATGGCGGCGGGAAGGTCAGGAATCGCGCGCTGGAGAACGACATCGGCGCTATGATCAGGATCGGCAGGATCAGATAAAGCAGCACTGCGGCGCAAAACAGCGCGAAGACGATCCGGTGCGGCGAGGACGTCTTCATTGCACCCCCAGCACGCGATCGAGCCGAATGAACCGGCTGACCACAAAGAAGATGATCCCGACGCTGAGCAGCAGCACGACGCCGACGGCGCTTGCCGCACCCCACTGGTTGTAGAGCTCGACGTTGCGGCTCACCAGCATCGAAACCATGATGGCGCGGCCGCCGCCGAGCAGTTCTGGCGTGATGTAGAAGCCGAGGCACAGCACGAACACGAGTGTCGATCCGGCGAGCACGCCGGGCAGCGACAGCGGCAGGAAGATTCGCCGGAAGGCGTGCGAAGGACTTGCACCCAGACTAGCTCCGGCCTGCATCAGATCGGCCGGAATTTTCTGCATCGCGGCGTAAAGCGGCAGCACCATGAAGGGCAGAAGAATATGAACGGTCGCAACCACAGTGCCGAACATATTGTGCACGAGCGCCAAGGGCTCGCTGATGATGCCGAGGCTTTGCAGGAGCTGGTTGATCACGCCTGTTCGTTGCAGGAGCACCAGCCACGCATAAGCGCGCACCAGCACGCTGGTCCAGAACGGCAGCACCACCAGTGCCAAAATGACGATGCTCCAGCCTTTTGAAGCGGCGTGCGCGGCATAGGCGAGGGGGTAACCGAGCAGGAGCGCGAGCCCCGTGACCAGAAGGCTGATCTCGAAGGTGAAGAGGAACGTCTTCCAATAGATATCTTCGCTGAAGATGCGGCGGTAATTTTCGAACGTGAAGCCGTCGTGATAGATCGATTGCCAGCCGAGCCAACCGACGGGAACCACGATCAAGAGCAGCACCACCAAAAGCGCCGGCAGGCTAAGGGCCAGCATCAGGCCCTGTTCGCGGCGATAGTGCCTCAGCGATGGATCGGCGGTGGGCATCGATGGCGTGCTCTCACTTCTGCATGAAAGCCGCCCAGCGCTTTTCCGCGGCTTCGCCCTCCGGCGACGACCACCAGGCGTAGGACATCAGCGCCTGCTTCTTCACGTTGTCCGGCGAACTCGGCAGTTGGGCGGCGCGTTCGGGTTTGATCACGCCGGTGTCGAAGGCTTTTGGGTTCGCAGGCCCATAATCGATGTGAAGCGGCAGGTTGGCCTGAAGCACGGGATCGACGGCCTCGTCGAGAAAACGAACTGCTGTCGCCATGTTGGGCGCGCCCTTGAGAATGCAAAGCGAGGTACTTTGCAGAATGCCCTGGTTGTAGGTGAAGCCGACCTTGGCGCCCTCATTGGCGACGGCGCTGACGCGGCCGTTCCACGCCATCTCCATGTCGACCTCGCCGTCGTTCAATAGCTGCGCCGATTGCGCGCCGGAGGTCCACCAGACCGTGATGTGCGGCTTGATCTCATCCAGCTTCTTGAAGGCGCGGTCGACGTCGAGCGGGTAAAGCTTGTCCGGTGCAACGCCGTCCGCCATCAGGGCCGCTTCCAGCGTTGCGATCGGGTGATTGCGCAGCGCCCGGCGGCCCGGGAACTTTTTCACGTCCCAGAAATCGGCCCAGCTGTCTGGCGCCGCGCCGGCCGCAAACGTCTTCGTGCTATAGGCGAGCACGCTCGAATAGAATTCGTAAGCCACCGAGTAATCGTTGCGATAGGCAGCAGGCATCGCTGCCGCATTGGGGAGTTTTGAGAAATCGAGTTTCTCGATCAGCCCCTGCTCGCCGCCGCGCAGGCAATAGCCGGTCGGCGTATCGACGACATCCCAGGTCGGCTTGCCGCTAGCGGCCTGGGTCTTGATTACCGGCCAGGCGTCGGGCGCCGAGTCCTGGTTGACGGTGATGCCGAGCTTTTTCGCGGCCGGGTCGAGGATCGCCACCGTCTGCGCTTTTTGATACGCGCCACCTTGCGAGACGAAGGTGACTTGATCGGCCGCTCCAGCGGCGCTGATCGGGGCGAAGGTTGCAAGAAGAGTTGCAACGCCGGCGCCGAACAGCATGCGCCCGAGATGCGGAGAGTTTTGTACGATGGCCATGTTCGGTTCCTCTCTAATGATGATCAGCCGTTATTTCCCGATCGCGTCCAGAAATTGGTACCAGCCCGCAACCATCCGCACGGCCGGCTCGCGCAGCGGGTAAAGCGGAATGGTCTTGAGGCGGCTGGCGTCGAGCAGGCCGACATCCGGCCTTTCGCCGCGAACGAAGGCGGCGAGATAGCGCCCCATCAGGCTCGACATCGCCACGCCCGCGCCGTTGTAGCCCATCGAGAACAGCGTCTGTTGGTCGAGGCGGCCGATATGCGGGACGGAATCGAGCGTCATGGCAACGAGGCCCGACCATTTGAAGGCGAGTGGCAAGTCGGCCAATTCGGGGAAAATGCCGACCATGGCTTTTCGCAAGGCGACGAAAGCAGCTTCGGAATCCTGCTTCCCGAATGCGCCGCGGCCGCCGAAGATGACGCGGTTATCGACCATGCGGAACCAGCGCATCATGCGCTTGGTCTCGGTGTAGGTCCGCCCCGTCGGCATCAGGCGGCCGGCGAGATTGCGCGGCAACGGCTCGGTCGCGATGATGGCGCTGCGAAACGGAATCAACGTCCGCTGCATATGGCGCGTGGCCGGCGTCAGATCGGAGTAGCTGTTGGTGGCGATAATCGCCTGTCGCGCCCTCACGGCGCCAGATGGTGTCTCCGCAATCACGCTTCCGTTTTCTCGCCGCAGCCTGAGCACCGGCGTGTTCTGGAAGATCACGATGCCGCGGCGCGTGAGACCGTTAACGAGGCCGCGCAAATAATTCAAAGGATGAATGCCGCCGGAACCCGGATTGAGCACGCCGCCGACAAAAACACCGGAGCCGGTCTCATCGCGTACCTGATGGGCGTCGAGGATTCGAACGTCCGCGTCTCCCATCTCACGCTTCATCCATTCGGCTTCATCGATCGCCGCCTGAAGCGTGGAATGACTATGCGCGGCCTTGACTTGGCCAGAGCGCGTCAGCCGTGCTGCCGTGATGCCGAACTCCGACACCAACTCCTCGACGATGTCGACGGACTCGTGTGCGATCTCGTACATGCGCTTTGCCATGGTGCGGCCATGCGCAGTATCGATGTCGCGGAACGAGCGGCGAAATTTGGCGGTGATGACCCCGCCGTTGCGGCCGCTCGCGCCCCAGCCGGGCTGATTGGCCTCCAGCACGATCGGCCGAAGGCCGCTTTTGGCGATGTGATGGGCCGCGGACAAGCCCGTATAGCCCGCGCCGATAATCACGACTTCGGCCTGAGCGTCACCTGACAGCGATGGCAACACGCGCTCCGGCTCTGCCGTATGCGCCCATAGCGAGGCGGCCGGGGACAGCGTGTTCGTCCAGGTCTGGTCCGGGCGCGAGAGCATGTTACGCGAGAGCTCCAACGGCTGCGTCGGCAAAAGCCTTCATGGTCGGAAAATGAAAGTCGGGTTCGGTGAGGGTTGCGACTTCGGGCGTTCCGCCGAAGCCTTTCATTCCCTGGCGGCGCTCGATCCAGCACACTTTGTAACCGAGTTTCCGAGCGATCCCGATATCGTGGTGTTGGCTTTGCGCCACATGCAGGATATCGGACTGCTTGTAGCCGAACGCCGATTGCCGGCCCTTGTTGTAGGCGAAAAACTCCGGGTTCGGCTTGGCGACGCCGGTCTCGTCGGCGCAGACGGTGTCGTGGAAGGGATTGCCGAGCGCGTGAGCGTAAGCCGACAGCGCAACGCGATCGGCATTGGTCATCGCGACCAGGCGGAATTTGGTCCGCAATCGCTTCAACGCCTCGACGGAATCGGAGAAAGGCTGCCAGCGCAGCACCGCCAGCTGGAAGGCATCGCAGGCCGCGTCGTCGGCGGGAAGTTTGAGTTCGCCGGCGAGGAAGCGGTAGACATCAAACATCACCTCGCTCGATCGTTCCGGGTGCGCGTCGCGGCCGCGCTTGTAGGACGCAAAGATCTGGTCGTCGCTGAGTTCGGCCGCGGCTCTGCCTGCGATCTTGCGGACGGCGGATAGGACGCCGGTTTCGAAGTCGATCAAGGTGCCGACGACGTCGAAGGTGAGGACCTTGAAATCTGAGAACGACATGGGGGCTTCTTCTCTTTGGTTGATGCGGGGTTGAGGGATGTTCATTCGTCGGCCTTCGCAACCACGATCGTGTCTTCGGGATGAAGCGCGACCGTGATGCTGCCGCCGGGCGCAGGAATGTTCCGGTAGGCGCCGTGATGACTGGGCTGGCGGAGGCTGAGCCGCAGGCCGTCAGGGAGCGCGAGAAAGATCCGCAGGCTTTCGCCCTGATAGACGATGTCGGTGATGGTGCCCGTGAGGCGGTTCGAGGCGGGATCGGCGTTGCCGTCGTCGATCAGGAGTTTTTCGCTGTGCACCGCGAGCACAAGCCCATCGTCGTTCGGGACGGTCCGCGCGCTGCGCAGCACCGTCGAACCGAGCGCAACGCTGGAACCATCGACGCGGCGTACCGGGAGCAGGCTCGCCTCGCCGATGAAACTGGCGACAAAGGAGTTCGCGGGATGGTCGTGGAGGCGCTTCGGCTCGTCGATCTGCACGAGCCTGCCGTCCTTTAAGATGGCGACGCGGTCGCTCATTGTCAGCGCCTCGCGCTGGTCGTGGGTGACATAGACAATGGTTGCGCCGATACGCCTGTGCAGTTCGCGCAATTCGATCTGCATGGATTCCCGGAGCTGCTTGTCGAGCGCCGAGAGCGGTTCGTCCATCAGGATCAGGCGCGGCTCGAAGATCATCGCCCGCGCCAGCGCCACGCGCTGTCGCTGGCCACCGGAAAGTTGGGCGATGCCGCGGCCCTCATAACCGGTGAGGCCGACCATTGCGAGCGCAGCACGCACCTTGCCGGGCCACTCGGACTTGGGGAGGCGCCGCGCCCTCAAGGGGAAGGCGACGTTTTCGCCGACGCTCATATGCGGGAACAGCGCGTAGTTCTGGAACACGACGCCGATGTCGCGCCGGTGCGGCGGCATGTAGGTGACGTCGAGATCGCCGAAATGAATGGAGCCGGAGGAGGGCTGGACGAAGCCGCCAAGCATGCCAAGAAGGGTGGTCTTGCCGGACCCTGACGGGCCGAGCAGCGAGACGAACTCGCCGGCGGCGACGCTAAGAGAGACGTCGTCGAGCGCGCGCACGGGTCCGTAATTCTTGCTGGCGCGCCGGATTTCGACCCTTTCGGCCCGCTTGTTCGATGATGGACCCGTCATCCGTCTCCCGCCTCAAGGTGAAGGCGACATCAAAACCGGCATGATTTCGTCTTATAGTCGACCAGCCGCGGCAATGAGCGCGAAGCTTGCGCCGCCGCGCGATGGCTGGCATTTGCCTCTTCTTCTGTCGGGCTCTTAGCCAAATGCAATCAGACTTGGCACTTTCCGGCAATTGCCAAATTCTCACCGCGGGCATAATCTGATGTTATGCCAGACCTTCGCCGGATGCTGCCTTCGAGCAATGCGCTGTTCGTGTTCGACGCGGCCGCGCGCAACGGCAGCTTTACGGCGGCGGCCGCCGAACTGAATGTCACCCAGCCTGCGGTCAGCCGGATGCTCGGACAGTTCGAGGAGCATCTCGGCGTGCGCCTGTTCGATCGCGCGCAAGGCCGCGCCGTGCTGACGGAAGAAGGCGAACTGCTCTACCGGCGCGTGGTCGATGGATTCCGCAGCATCGAGAGCGGGCTGATCGAGATCGAGCGGCGGCGCAAGGGCACTGAAACCGTCACGCTTTCGGTGTCCTCGGCGTTCACCACGCATTGGCTGATGCCGCGCATCGACAAGCTGCAGCGGCAATTTCCAACCGTCGATCTTCGCTTCCAGTTGATATCGGGAGCGCTGCGAGGTGCGGTCGAGAATGTCGATCTCGGCATGCGCTTCCGCGATCGCGACGAGCCGGGCGCCGGCGGGACGCTCGTCATGAACGAGGTGATGCTGCCGATCTGCAGTCCTGGCTACCGCAATGCCGACGATGGCGAGCCGCCGGAAGGCAACACCATCATCAAGCTTGCCGACACGCCCGGCGATTGGGCGCAAGACTATCCGCGCTTTCTCACCAAGCGATCCGGCCCGACCAAGATGCTCAGCTTCACCGACTATGCCGTGGTCGTGCAGGCGGCGTTGCTCGGACAGGGCATTGCGCTCGGCTGGCTCACGGTGGCCTCGCACTGGTTATTGACCGGCGCGCTGGTGCCGGCGGCGGATAGCCTCTCCACCACGCGCCGCGTCTGCGAATTTCTAGCCCCGCGTAACCGCTCGATGCGTCCTGTCGCCGCCGAGATCAAGGACTGGATCGTCGAGCAGATGCGACACGAAGTGTCGCAGATCGACCGCCTCTATCCGCATCTGAACCTGATGACGGTCTGCTATTGAACACCGGAATGGCGGCATCGTAGCCTCGATCACCAGCATTTGCGCCCACTTTCGTCGCTTGGCGGTGCCGGGCCGTCTGCCCAAAGCAACTCATCCTCCGGTCATGCGTTTCTCATCGGTGCCTTCCCGATGGAACCATTGCCATGGACGCGCATCCGGCCGGCGACGGCCCGACCGTGCGCCGATCCTCGAGATTGCTGTTCCGCCTCACCGCCGCTGTGCTTGTGGGTGCAATCGTCATTGGATTGGCTGCGACGGGTTGGCTGCTCGCCGGCATTCGCTGGCCTTCCGCCGCCGAAGTCACCTCGCGCCGCGTTGTCCTGCTGACCTCCGCCGACGGCCATGATCTCTTTCACAACGGGAACCTGCAGCTTGCGCCGGTCGATGCGAAGGACATGCCGGCCAATGTCGTCAATGCCGTGCTCAGCGTGGAGGATCGGCGCTTCTTCCAGCACGCGGGCATTAGGCCGCTCTCAACGCTGCGGGCGTTCAGCGCGAATCTCAAGGCTGGCAGGATCGTCGCGGGCGGCAGCACCATCACCCAGCAACTGGTGAAGAACCTGTTTCTCGGTCCGCAGCGGACCTACAAGCGCAAATTCGAAGAGGCGGCGATCGCGATCTGGCTCGAGCATCGCTTGTCGAAGGACGAGATCCTCACGAGTTACCTCAATAATGTCTACCTTGGCTCGGGCGCGATCGGCTTTCCGGCCGCCGCGAAGATCTACTTCAGCAAGGATGTAGCTCATCTGAGCGTTGCCGAAGCCGCGATGCTTGCGGGAATGATCAGCGCCCCAAGCCATGACGATCCCTTTCACGATCTCAAAGCAGCGCGGAGCCGCGCCGCACGCGTTCTCGATTCGATGGTCGCTAACGGCAAGTTGACGGAGGATGCGGCGCTGCTGGCAAAGCTGCACCCGGCAACACCCAACTCAACCGAAATTTCACCGGAGTCGAGCGGCTGGTTTGTCGATTGGGTCTACAACAATACGTATCCGATCATTCCAAAGCTTGGGGGAACGGTTCGCCTTCGCACGACGATCGATCTGCGTTTGCAACAGGCGGCAGCAAACATCGTCAAGTCAACCCTCGGCAAATATGGCGCCGAGAAGCATGCGGGCCAGGCGGCGCTCGTGGCGATGCGGCCCGATGGCGCAGTCGTCGCCATGGTCGGAGGGCTGAGCTACGCTGCAAGCCAGTACAACCGCGCAGTCGAAGCCCGCCGGCAACCCGGCTCCGCGTTCAAGCTGTTCGACTATTACGCGGCGCTGCGCCAGGGCTATAAATCCGACAACGAAATTCTCGATGCGCCGGTCGACATCAATGGCTGGCGTCCCGGGAACTATGGGCGGCATAATCACGGTGAGGTCACGCTCGCGGAAGCCTTCGCCAATTCGCTCAACGACGCCACCGTACGGCTGTCGCAGCAGGTCGGTATCGGCGCGGTGATTTCGGCTGCGCGGGACCTCGGTCTGCATGCGCCGCTTGCAAACAATCCGAGCCTGGCGCTGGGCACTGCCGAGGTGACGCTGCTCGATCTGACGTCGGCCTACGCCGCGGTGCGCGCCGGCAAGGCGCCTGTCACCCCGCGCGGCATTTCCGCGATCAAGACCCCGAACGACCGCGACTTCGTGTCGTTCGATGCTGCCAGCCAGTCGCGGCATGACCTTGGGCCGTATCAAAATGAACTCATCGACCTGCTGCGGGGAGTTGTGGAGCACGGCACGGGTCGTGCCGCCGCGCTATCGGGATTTGCCGCAGGCAAGACCGGAACGACACAAGACTACAAGGATGCGTGGTTCGTCGGATTTGACGATTCCCTTGTTGTCGGTGTCTGGGTTGGAAACGATGATCACACTCCGATGAAGAAGATCACCGGTGGGACGCTACCAGCCATGATCTGGAAGGATTTCATGGAGAAGGCGCACACGCCGAGCGCCCCCAGCACGACCGAGGTCAATGCGACCCTGCCGCCGCGCGTTCCGGGGAATACCGTTGGACAGGCGCACGCGCCGGTCGCATCCGCCGGGGACCAAGAGCAGCCGCCCTCCGACACCGGGGACGCCCGGTGCAATATCCCGGTCTGCGAGGGATTCTACCACTCGTTCCGCGCGTCGGATTGCACTTATCAACCCTATGACGGTGGGCCGCGACAATATTGCGCGCGATGAACGCGAAATGAGACGCGGCGGCCGTTACGCGACGCGGCGTCTTAAGCGTCGTAGTTTACGGACTGTGACCGCCCGTTGCCATCGGCCAATATCGTCGGAACCGATGGCCGGCTTTGGCGCACAAATCGGAACCGCAAGCTGCGGCTAAACCAGCTCGGTCAGCTCGTCGACGACCGCCAGCGCTCCCGAGAAATCGTCATCGCGAAAATATTCGCTGCGGCTGATCAACACCGGGATTCCGGCTGATGAGGCGGCCTTCAGGCCGTTGGCGGAATCCTCGATCGCAAGGCAGTCGTTCGCAGGGTGTCCAAGCCTTGCGAGGACCTCGAGATAGACGTCCGGCGCCGGTTTCTTGGCCGCGACGTCGTCGCCGGCAACAACGGCGGCGAACAGGTTGCGCCAGTTGCGATCCAAGGCCACCGACAACAGCTCGTCGATATTGCTTGATGTCGTTGTGGTCGCGATCGCAAGCGTCTGCCCGCGCGCAAGGGCATTGCGGATCAAGGCTGCCACGCCGGGCCGCAGCCGGCAGGTGTGCTGGGCGATCAGCCGGCCGTAGTGCGTTGTCTTCAGCCGGTGCAATGCGGCTACGTCGGGATCGGACAGGAAGACCCTGGGATAGCGTGTCCGGCCAAAGGCCTGAATGCGCTCCTTGCCGCCGGTTGTCCGCAAGAGTTTCTTGTAAGTCCGGTGGTCCCAATACCAGTCAAGACCGGCTTCCGTGAACGCCGCGTTGAAGGCGCGGCGATGAATGCCCTCGGTCTCGGCAAGCGTGCCGTCGACATCGAGCACGAGCGCTGATGCCCGCGCGACTCGATCTTTCAAACTGCATGGGCGGAGCAGTGCCGACAGTGTCTCGACATTCATGGCGCGGCACCCTCCTTGTCGGACCCGCCGGAGAAAACCCGGCTCGCCAACACATCATTCGCCTCGATCGCCATCAGATCGTCGGAGCTAAGAACGCGGTCGAGATTGGACACCAGCCGGTTGGCCTGCCGCAGCCTGATCCGGTCCAGCGCGTTGCGGATCGAGCGCGCGTTAGAGAACAGCGGCTGCGACTTGCGTAAGCCGATGTAACGGGTGAAAGCCTCGCGCGCCTCCACCGAGAACCGGTATTTCTGTTCGACCAGCATCAATTCGGCGATCGCGAGCAATTCGGCTTCGGAATAGTCGGGGAAATCGATGTGATGGGCGATGCGGGAACGGAATCCCGGATTGCTCTGGAAGAACCGCTCCATGCGGTCGCGATATCCGGCGAGCACCACAACGAGATCTTCGCGCTGCGCTTCCATCACCTGGAGCAGGATTTCGATCGCCTCCTGGCCGTAGTCGCGCTCGTTCTCCGGCCGGTAGAGATAATAGGCCTCGTCGATGAACAGCACACCGCCCATCGCCTTCTTCAGTATCTCCTTGGTCTTCGGCGCGGTGTGACCGATGTACTGGCCCACCAGATCGTCGCGCGTGACGCTGATGACATGGCCGCGACGGACAAAGCCGAGGCGGTGCAGAATGCCGGCCATCCGCATTGCCACCGTGGTCTTGCCGGTGCCGGGATTTCCGGTGAACGACATGTGCAGCGTCGGGTAGGTGGTGGCGAGCGACATCTTCTGGCGGATGCGCTCGACCAGCAGCAGCGAAGCAATCTCGCGGATGCGGTTTTTCACCGGCAGAAGCCCGATCAATTCCTGATCGAGCTGCGCCAGGATCGGCGCGATCTCGACGGCCTCGAACTCCTGCCGCAGATCGACGGAGGAGGGGGCGGCGGATCCGCCACCTGCTTCGCGCGCGACGGCCTGAAGATTGGGATGAGCCATGATTGTCGCCCTTTACGACTAGAGCTCCGATTCCGAAGTTCGCAAGCAATCGCAGCAGCCTCTGATGCGAACTTCGGAATCAAAGGAGCTCTAGCAACATATTGATTCTAGTGCGGCTTTGAATTTGAAGTGCCTACAACGAACTTGCAGCGTAACTGGAAGGAACTTCAAATTCGCCGCACTAGTAGCGCTCGCCCTCGGGACGATCGGCGGCATAAGCGCGCGTCGCGTAGCGGATGTTGCGCCCGGCCGCCTCTTGCCGGTCGAGCCGGAATCCGGGCTCCTCTTTCGGCCGGTTGACGATGAACGAGAGCCTCACCGACTCCCAGCCGTGACTTGAATCGAAGCCGGAGATGCGGATGTAGCGATCGCCATAGACGCGCCGGCAGTCGCTGAGCTCTTTCATGATGCCGGCCGCGTCGCGCAGGTCGAACATCGGCAGTCCCCACATCTCCCAATAGGTGTTGCGGGGATGCGGGTCATCGGTGAACTCGATGTTCACCGCCCAGCCTTTGTCGAGGCAGTATTGAACCTGGCTCTTGATCTGCTCGTCGGTCAGATCGGGGAGGAACGAGAAGCATCCTTGGGTCACACGCATTTGAGAGTTTCCTTTTCACATCGCGATGGAGGGCGTGGGAACGAAGTCGGGCGAATCCGTCGATTCATAATTGAACGTGACGTCCTTCCAGACTTCGAGCGCTTCGCGCAGGGGCGTGCAGGACAGTGCCGCCTTGGCCAGGATCTCCGGACCCCCGTGCACGTAGTCGCGGCCCTCGTTGCGGGCGAGGATCATCGCCTCCAGAGCGACGCGGTTGGCGGTCGCGCCCGCCTGGATGCCGCGCGGATGGCCGATGGTTCCGCCCCCGAATTGCAGCACCACATCCTCACCGAGGAGTTCGAGCAGCTGGTGCATCTGGCCGGCGTGAATGCCGCCGGAGGCGACCGGCATCAGTTTGTTGAGGCTGGCCCAATGCTGGTCGAAGAAGATGCCGTGCTCGAGTTTGGTCGGATTGAAGTCCTCGCGGCACACGTCGTAATAGCCGCGCGTGGTGTTCGGATCGCCTTCGAGCTTGCCGACCACCGTGCCGGCATGGATGTGATCGACGCCAGCGAGCCGCATCCACTTGGCAATGACACGGAACGACACGCCGTGGCTGCGCTGGCGCGTATAGGTGGAGTGGCCGGCGCGATGCAGATGCAGGATCATGTCGTGCCTGCGCGCCCATTTCGCCATCGACTGGATCGCGGTGTAGCCGATCACGAGATCGATCATGATGATGTTGGAGCCGATTTCGCGGGCGAATGCCGCGCGTTCGTACATGTCCTCCATCGTCGCCGCGGTGACGTTGAGATAGGTGCCCTTGATTTCGCCGGTTGCTGCTTGCGCGCGATTGACGGCCTCCATGCAGTAGAGGAAGCGTTCGCGCCAATGCATGAAGGGTTGCGAGTTGATGTTCTCGTCGTCCTTGGTGAAATCGAGACCGCCCTTCAGTGCCTCGTAGACGACGCGGCCGTAATTGCGGCCGGACAGACCGAGCTTTGGCTTCACGGTCGCGCCGAGCAGCGGACGGCCGAACTTGTCGAGCCGCTCGCGCTCGACAACGATCCCGGTTGCCGGTCCCTGGAATGTCTTCACATAGGCGACGGGAAAGCGCATGTCCTCCAG
>Ga0070741_10014208_pt1 | contig 13829 bp, 11 predicted proteins | sample Coa_R1_4_FD_66440 | JGI IMG/M metagenome (GOLD analysis project Ga0070741, IMG submission 66440) | Surface soil microbial communities from Centralia Pennsylvania, which are recovering from an underground coalmine fire - Coalmine... | ecosystem: Environmental > Terrestrial > Soil > Unclassified ... | reverse complement strand
GGGGCGGCGTCGCCGCGCTCGGGAGGCTAGCGATCGACGTCGAGAGCAGGCAGGGAGCGGGACGCCCGAAGCTGCGGATCCTGTTCTTCGTCGGCGGCCGCAAGTTCGACATCCGACCGTGGATGGCGCTGACCGCGGAGCTTGTCCGGCGCGGGCACGAGCTGCACTTCGCCTTCCGGGAGCGCCCCACCGAGGGGCTCTGGGAGCGCGTGCAGCGGAGCGGCCTCTCGCACGGCGTCACCCGCGGCGCGGCCCCGGGTCGCGGGCAGCTCGACGGCTGGCGCTCCGTCGCCGCGCTCGTACGCGCGCTCGCCGACCTCGCGCGCTACGCGCACCCTCGCTACGACGACGCCCGCGTGCTCCGCGAGCGGATGGAAGCGGCCACGCGGACCCGCCTGGACAAGCCCTTCCAGTACGAGCCCGTGGGCCGGATGCTGGCCCGCAGACGGGCCCGGCGGCTCGCGGCGGGAACGGACGCCGCGCTCGCCGAGCGGACGATCCGGCAGCTGGCCCGGATCGAGGACGCGGTGCCGGCGAGCCGGCGTATCCGGCGGTACCTCGAGGAGCAGCGCCCCGACGTGGTGCTGGCGACCGCGGTCATGTCCAAGGCCGGGCAGATCGACGTGCTGAAGGCCGCCCGCGCGCTCCGGATCCCGACCGGGATCTGCGTCGCGAGCTGGGACAACCTGACCAACAAGGGGCTGCTCAAGTTCGCGCCCGAGCGCGTCTTCGTCTGGAACGACGCGCAGCGCGGCGAGGCGGTCGACCTGCACGGCATTCCGGCGGATCGTGTGGTGGCGACCGGCGCCCAGCTCTTCGACGAGTGGTTCGACCGCGAGCCGAGCACCACGCGGGAAGACTTCGTCCGGAAGCTCGGGCTCGACGACGCCCCGTACGCCGTCTACCTCGGCTCGAGCTCGTTCATCACCGGGCGGGGCGACGAGGTCGAGCTCGTGCTCGAGTGGGTGCGCGCGCTGCGTGAGAGCGGGGTCGAGAGCCTCCGGCGCCTCGGGGTCGTGGTCAGGCCGCATCCGGGAGCTCCGCGGCGCTGGGACGGAGTCGGGCTCGAGGCGTTCGGCAACGCGGTCGTCTGGCCGCAGCACGGTGTGATGCCGATCGCGCACGACGCGCGGGACGACTTCTTCGACACGATCGCCCACGGCGCCGCGGTGGTCGGCCTGAACACGACGGCGATGATCGAGGCTGCCGTGATCGGCAAGAGCGTCCTGACGATCACGGCGCCGGGATTCGCGCAGGCCGACACGCTCCACTTCCGCTACCTGCTCGAGGAGAACGGCGGGTTCCTGCACGTCGCGTCCTCGCTGGAGGAGCATCTCGGCCAGCTGGCGCGCGTGCTCGAGGAAGACGCCGCCGACGAGGAGCGCCGCCGCAGGTTCGTGGAGTGGTTCGTCCGCCCCCACGGCATCGACCGCCCGGCCACCCCGATCTTCGCCGACGCCGTCGAGGAGCTCGCCGGGCTCGACGTCGTTCCTCCTGCGCGGGCAGGCCTCGCGCTGCGGGCTGTCCTCGCGGTCGAGGCCTCGCTCTCCTCCGTCGTGCTGGCGTTCGGCCTCCTCAGGCGGCGGCTTCGGCGCAGGAGCGCACGGTCGGCGCGAGGACGACGCTCGCCGGCCGAGCAGGAGGCGCAGGTTGCGCGGCCCTAGACGCTGGCGGAGCCGGCCCGGCAAGGCGGGCTCGGACGCGAAGGCGGCCGAGGCCGCGCGAGCCGCGTTCGCGCTCGAGGCGGGCCGGTTCACGCCGTACGTCGCGCTCGAGCGCGAGGGTGCAATCTTCTTCCTGAGCACCGAGTCCAAGTTCGGGCGCCGGCTGTTCTCGACGCGGGAGCTCAAGGACGGCCGTCAGCTCGCACGCGCGCTGCGTGCCCTCGAGCTCGCCGGCCTGGAGCGAGCCGGGGGCACGTTCGTCGACGTCGGCGCCAACGTCGGCACGAGCACCGTCCAGGCCCTGACCGAGCACGGCTTCACGGCGGGTGTCGCCTGCGAGGCGGAGGCGGGGAACTTCCGCATCCTGAAGGCGAACCTCGCCGTCAACGGCGTCGACGGCGTCGTGCGGGCCTTCAACCTCGCCGTCTCGAACCGCTCGGGCGAGGGGGTGCTGCGGTTCCGGGGGCGCGGGAGCCAGACGCACTACCTCGTCCGCGACGGCGAGGCGGCCGAGGACACGGTTGCGGTCCGGGTGACCACGCTCGACGACCTCGCCGCCGAGATCGGGCTCGATCCCGCGGAGGCCGGGCTGCTCTGGATCGACGTCGAGGGGTTCGAGCTCGAGGTGCTCGAGGGCGCCCGGAGCTTCCTGCGGCGAGCGGTGCCGCTCGTCGTCGAGTTCGTCCCGAACCGGTACCCCGGGGAGCGGCTGCAAGCGCTCGTCGACGTGCTCTCGCCGGCCTACACCCACTTCGTCGACCTCAAGCCGAGCCGGCCCGCGCGGCACGGGCTCGAGCCGTTGTCGACGATCGAGACGCTCCTGGCCCGCCGCCGGGACAAGACGGACATCCTGGTCTTCCGCCTGCCCGAGCCGTCCTGAGCGAGGCGGTTCCGCCGGGAGCGGCCGCTATACTCGCGCCCGTGGCGGACGGGTCGTTGAAGACGATCGCGGCGCGTCGGGCCAAGACCTCGGAGCGGCGCGAGGCCTCGCGCGACCGGGACGCGGCCCGCTACAGGCTGGCCGGCGAGCTCGCCGCCGAGGCGGAGCTCGAGATCCGGCCGGATGCCGGTTTCCTGCTCGAGCCGCCCGGGACGGTCCCCGGCGCGGACGACGTCGTCACCGCCGCGAACGCCCTGATCGACGGGATCGGCCACGAGGAGCTCGTGAGCCGGGCGACCAAGGACGCGTTCATGGCCCAGGGCTTTCTCCCCGCCGACGACCTCGGCCTCGACTCGCCCTACATGCGCTTCGTGCTCAGCGAGCAGGTCGTGGCGCCGGTCGCGAAGTACCTCGGCATCGTCCCCGTGCTCCACCTGGTCGACCTCTGGTACTCGTTCCACGGGTCGGAGCCGCCGACCAGCTCGCAGCGCTGGCACCTCGACAGCGGCGACACGACCCAGGTCAAGGTGTGGATCCACTGCAGCGACGTGGTCCCCGAGTCCGGTCCGCTGACCGTGATCGACGCGGCGACGTCCGAGGAGATCGCCGAGCGCATCGACTACAACTTCGGGAAGGGCCACCGCGTTCCCGACGAGCGGGTCGACGAGATCGCCGGGCCCGCGATCACGCCCCTCGAGGGGCCGGCCGGGACGACGCACTTCGTCGACACCAGCCGGTGCTTCCACTTCGGCAGCCGGGTCGCCGAAGGCGGGGCTCCGCGGCGGGTGTTCGTCGCGCAGTACCTGACCCCGTACGCGTTCAGGTTCAAGGCGAACCACCTCGAGCGAGCTCCGTACCGGGAGCTCGCGCACGGCGGCTCGAGCGAGCTCGAGCGGCTCCTGCTCGGCGCCGCCTAGATGCTTGACCGGGAATTCATCGCCGCGCGGGTGGTGGCTGCGACGCGTCGCCGGATGACCACGCTCGTGCGTCGCCCGTAGCGCTGCTACGAGCGACGCATGATCGCAGCCCCCGGCTCGGTCTCAGCCATCCCCGCATCGACGACTAAGTTCCGGTCAAGCATCTAGCGAGGAAGGCGGCAGACCAGGAGGTCGGTCGCGGCCCAGCGCTCCTCGACCTCGCCGACCAGGTCGCCGAGCGCCTCGATCGGCGTGAAGCTCGGGCGGTCGAACTTCGCCCGCAGCTCGAGGAAGTGGGTGAAGTACCGGGGGAGCAGCTCGACGATCGTGTCGACCGTGCCCGACTGCCGGAGGCGCTTGGGATGGAGCTCCAGGACGACCGGCGGCGGGGGCTCGACGCTCAGCACCCTGGTCGCGCCGAGCAGGACGTGGCTCTCGTGGCCTTCGACGTCCATCCAGAGCAGGCCGACCTCGTTCGGGTCGAGGAGCCCCTCGTCGACGAGGTCGTCGAGCCGCGCCAGCCGCACCTCCTGCGAGCGGCGGTGCCGGTCGGGGCCGCTGCTCTCGAACAGGTAGCCCTTCCGGCTGCCGCGGGTGAGGTCCATGTGCCCGACGCCGGACGTGCTGGAGAGGGCGGCGTTGACCGCCGTGACGACGTCCTCGGCGTCGTTGAGCGCCAGGTTCGCCCGGAGCAGCCGGTACGCGTCCGCACCCGGCTCGCACGCGACGACGCGCGAGAAGCCGGCGGCCAGCGCCGCGAACGAGGCGGTGCCGTTGTTGGCGCCGACGTCGACGAAGGTCTTGCCGAGCACGTCGATGCCCGCGCCCTGCAGCCCCTCGAGCACGCGCGTCAGGAGCCTGTGCTCCTTCGGGTTCTCGAGGAACGTCGCCTCGTGCGTGTCGTCGGCGGTCGCGACCAGGAGCAGGTTTCCTCTCAGCTCGGCGGCCACGTAGGGCGTGTACTCGCGCGCCAGGCGGAAGAAGTCCTTCTGCGCGTCGCTCGCCGTGCGCCAGCGACGGCGTCGCTGCACGGAGCGCGGGACGAGTGAGCCGAGCCTCGGCACGGTGCGGGCCATGCTAGACAGCTGCCGGCTCGGCATGGGCCCGCGTGCGGAGCGCCGCCTGCTCGAGCGTGTTCGCGACGACGAGCGCGTTCGCCTCCGAGCGGTCGACCAGCAGCGGCTGACCCGGGTGGCACGAGCGCATGCAGAGGTGGAGGAAGCGGCGGATGCGCTCGGGGTCGGGGCGGAAGCGGAGCAGCTCGGGCACCCGCTCGCGGATCTCGGCGAGCGAGTCCACGTCGAGCGTGACGCCGAAGCCGCTGTAGTAGGGCCGGCCGAGGGTGAGCACGGGCTTGTCGTAGAGCAGCGCCTCGAGGCCGACGGTCGATCCGATCACGGCGACCGCTTCCGAGCGCGCGATCAGCTCGTGGGTGCTCGTGTACGGGGCGACCAGCCTGACGTTCGGCCGGCTGCGCAGGCGCCGGAGCAGGCGGATGCTGTTCCGCCCCAGCGACATCGGGTGCTCCTTGAGGACGAGGTCGTACCGCTGCGGAAGCGCGTCCGCGACCTGTTCGACGAGCGACGCCTGGTCGACGCAGTGGGGGACGATGCGCTTGATCTTGTAGTCGTCCGTGACGTGCAGCGGGAAGTAGACGAACGGCCGGTCGGGGTCGAGGGAGTCGTAGAACGGGCGCGCCGCGCGCGCCCGGAGCCACTCGGACGCGTTCTGGCGCAGGAGCCGCCAGGGACGCAGGTAGTCGTTGTCCCGATCCTCGGTCAGCTTCCGGTGCAGATGGCCGGCGAAGACCTTGACGCGCCGGGTCTCGATCGGCACGCGGCGGAACTCCCTGATCGGCTTGCCGCGCGCCGTGAACGCGCGCCGGAACGCCTCGACCTCGTCCTGCTCCTCCGGCGTGAGCTCGCGGAGCTCCTCGACCGGTGCGATCGGGGCGTGAAGGGTGTCGAGGTACACCCGCAGGGGGTTGGGGAAGATCGTGTGCAGGATGAAGAGCACGGGGATCCCGCGGGCGAGCGCGATCAGGTGGGCGGTGATCCGGATCGTCTCGTTGCCGACCTCGGGCAGGACGACGTCGGGCCGGACGTCGTCGAAGAGGCTCTCGAGCGCGCGGAAATGCGCGACCGTGCGCCGCAGGCACTGCTCCTCCGTGAGCCCGGCGCAGGCCCAGTCGTTGCGGTAGACGTCGCGCAGGTGCGGGATCGGATAGGTCTCCTCGATCCGCCGGACCTCGTCCTCGAGCGAGCCCGGCTCGCCGACGGAGCGCGCCACGTCGAGCAGGCAGCGGGCGTCGCCGCCGCGCTCGCGGAGCAGCCTCGCCGCCTGCCGGGAGACGCTCACCTGCACCACCTCGTGCCCCCGGCGCTCGAGCTCGTGCGCGACGACCCCGTAGAAGTCGCTCTCGTACGTCATCAGCGTGGTGAGCAGGAACCGCACGGGTTCGAGAGTAGTCACTCACGCCGACGGGCAGCCGCCGCCTCGTCGTAGATCGCGTCGTACCGGCGGGCGGCGTCCTCCCAGCTGAAGCGTGCAGCCTGCTCGCGTCCTCCGGCCGGGGGGTGGGCGAGGACGTCGGCGATCCCTCTCGCGACGTCCTCCACCGACGTCGGGTCGAAGTAGACGGCTGCCTCGCCGCAGACCTCGGGCAGGGAAGCGACCCGCGAGACCGCCACCGGGCAGCCGCACGCCATCGCCTCGAGCGGAGGCAGCCCGAACCCCTCGTACAGGGTCGGGTAGACGAGCGCGGAGGCGGTCCGGTAGAGCTCGACCAGCTCGTCCTCGCCGACCAGGCCGCGGCTCTCGACTCCGGGCGGAAGCGGCGAGCGCTCGTGACCCGCTCCGGTCAGGACGAGCCGAAGGCCGGGGTGCTCCCGGCGGACGAGCGCGAACGCATCCAGGAGCCGGGCGTGGTTCTTGTGCGGCCAGCGGTTCGCGGGATAGAGGACGAACGGCTCCCGCGCAACCGCGGCAGGCGCGAAGCGTTCCGCGTTCACGCCGTGGTGGACGACGCGGACGCGCTCCGGCTCGAGCCCGTAGCGCTCGAGGATGCTCGTCCGCACGAACTCGCTGATTGCGACGACGATCGTGCTCGCCCGGACGGCCTGCCCGTAGACGCGCCGCCTGTACGCGCGCTGGCTTCGCGAGAAGAACTGCGGCAGCGACTCGTGCTGGAGGTCGTGGACGGTGGTCACCGACGGAGGCTCCTCGACCCGGGGGAGCATCACGCCGAGCGGAAAGTGGATCGCGTCCGGGCCCGTAGAGCGGAGCGTCCGGAGCAGATGGCTCGACGCGAGGAACCCGACCGAGAGGCCGGCGATCCGCGCCGGGCGGGAGCGGCCGGCCGGCACGCCGCGCACGAGGGTGGTCGGCAGGCTGGAGCCCACGGCCGGCGCGCCGGCCGGGGCGAAGACGCGGTACTCGTGCCTGCCGACCTGCTCCAGCGACCGCAGGAGCTCCCGGACGTAGGTGAGCGTGCCGCCGGCCGCGTCGACGTTGATCGTGAGCAGCGAGACCCCGATCATTCCGTCAGGGCGACGGCCAGCAGCTCCCGCAGCCTGGCCGGCGAGTGCTCCCGGGCGACGTGCTCTCGGCCCTTCGTCCGCATGCGCGCCATCCGCTCGGGGTCGCCGAGCAGGCGCTGGACGGCCTCGGCGAGGGCCTCCGGCGAGGCCTCCGGCAGGACGACGCCTCCGCCGGACTCGGCGACGAGCGCCTCGGGGCCGCCGCACGGCGTCGTGACGACCGGCAGACCCGCGGCCAGCGCCTCGGCGACCACGAGGCCGAACCCCTCCTGGTGCGACGGAAGGACGAACAAGGACGCGCGTCGCAGCTCGACGGCGACGTCCGGCACCGGCCCCGTCGCCTCGACGCGGTCCGGGAGCGTGACGTTCGGCGGAGTGCCGACGAGCAGGGCCTGCACGCCGGGCAGCAGCGGCAGGGCGTCGAGCAGCAGCGACACGTTCTTCCTGGGATCGTCGGCGCGGCCGACGAAGGCGAGGACCGGGCGCTCGAGCGTCCGCCGCCACTCCTCCTCGGACGCCGGCGCGAATGCGTCCAGGTCGACGGGGAGCGGGAGGATGCCCACCTCGTCCTCGGCGAGCCCGCCGGCGCGGGCGACGCTCCCACGGCTCCACGCGGACGTCGCGTAGACCCGGGACGCGCCCCGGAGCACCCGTCGCTCGAGGCGTCGCAGCACGGGCGCGTTGACCCGGATGGCGGCGCGGCGCGACCGGCGCAGGCCGGGGCGCCTGCCGGCCCACTCGTCCGCGATGCCGGTGCCGATCCAGCACGAATAGGGTCGCCCGCTGAGGCGGGCGCCGAAACCGTATGCGGCCGAGGTGGTCACCACCCAGACGCCGCGGGCCCGGCGCAGGCGGGGCGCGACCCGGGCCGCGGCGACGAGCTGGTTGCCGGCGTCGAACGGCCGGAAGCGCGACGGCATGCGCATGAAGAAGAGCTGCGGCGTCCGTCCGAGGTCGGCGGCGGCCGCGAGGAAGGCGTCGGTCTGGGCCTTACCGCCCCCGCCGAACGCAGGATCCGTCCCGAGGACGGCAAGGTCGACGGGCATACCGTTGACGTTAGCCTCACGTGGGCCGGCGCTCAACGCCGAGGCGTCCGCGACCGTCGCTGCGGGCCCCCGGGAGGGCTGGCGCGAGGGCTAGACTCCCGCGCTCGATGATCCACGTCGCGACAGTCCACTGGCGGAGCGACCGCTGGATCGACCGGCAGCTGCAGAGCCTCGAGCGCTTCCTGCCCGGCCCCTTCCGGGCCTACGCGTTTCTGAACGACGTCCCGGGCGACCACCGGGACCGGTTCTTCTTCGTCTCCGACCAGCCGATCAAGGATCACGCGACCAAGCTGAGCCTGCTCGGCGAGCTCATGTGCTTCCTCGCCGACGACCCGTCCGACCTGCTCGTCTTCGTCGACGGGGACGCGTTTCCGGTCGCTCCGCTCGACCGCCTGATCGACGAGCGGCTCGAGCGTCATCGCCTGATCGCCGTCCAGCGGTACGAGAACAACGGCGACCTGCAGCCGCACCCGTGCTTCTGCATCACCACGGCCGGGTTCTGGCAGGAGATCGGCGGCACCTGGTACTCGGGCCACCGCTGGCTCGACCTGCAGGGCAAGTCTGTCACGGACGTGGGCGGAAACCTGCTCGGCGCGCTCGAGGAGGCGGGCGTGGACTGGTTCCCGCTGCGGCGGGTGAACGCCGTCGACGTCCATCCGCTCTTCTTCGGGGTCTACGGCACGGAGGAGTACGGCCCGCTCGTCTACCACCACGGCGGCGCCTTCCGGAAGTCCGCCGGCGGCCGGGTCAGCCGGGTCGCCCGCGGGGAGGCCGAGGCGAAGGCCAAGCTTCGATCGCGTGTGCTCGACCGCCTGCCGCGCAAGGGCAGGCTCGGCCGCATCCGGCGCCGCTACAGCCCGTATCGCAGAGTCCGCCGCGGGCTGAAGCTGGAGACGCGGGACCTGAGCGCCCAGATCGCCGACGAGATCGACCGCGACGAGGACTTCTGGCGGCGGTTCGTCTAGCCGGTCGCGGCGGCGCAGCATCGGAATCGACGCGTAGCGGGCCAGTTATCGTGGTCGCCGTGCAACCGGAGACCTCGGGCGGAGAGCGACGCCTGCGCATCCTCTTCGTCTTCGATCGTGCCGGGGTCGTCCGCCAGTACGCCTCGGCGGTCGCGGAGCTCCTGCGCCGAGGGCACGACGTGACGCTGGGGTTGCAGACCCCGGGGGGCGACCTCCCGGGCGCCGTCTCGGGGCCGGCGGGGGCCCGGGTCGAGCACGTGCCGGGGCGCAGCGCCTCGGGCGGCTGGCCGCCGGTCGTCTGGCTGGTGCGGGCGCTCGGCGACCTGGCCCGCTACTCCGATCCCCGCTACGAGCACGCGCCCGTCCTCCGCCGCCGGATGTCGCAGAAGGTCGTGGGCCGCCTGGCCAGACCGGGGGCCGGCGGGCCGATCGGGCGCAGGCTCGCCCTGCGGGTCGCGCGCCGCCTCGCCGCCGGGAGCGATGCGGCCCTGTCGGCTCGGGTGATCGGCGTCGTCCGCCGGCTGGAGGCTGCGATCCCGACCAGCCCCCAGGTCGACGTGTACCTGGAGTCGGGCCGCTTCGATGCCGTCCTGGTCACCTCCGCCGTCAAGCTCGCGTCGAGCCAGGTCGAGTTCCTGAAGAGCGCCCGGCGCCTGGGGATCCCGGCCGCGTCGTGCGTCGCGAGCTGGGACAACCTGACCAACAAGGGGCTCCTGAAGGTCGTCCCGGAGCGTGTGATCGTCTGGAACGATCGCCAGAGGGACGAGGCGGTCGAGCTCCACGGCGTCCCGCGCGAGCGCGTGGTGGCGACCGGCGCGCAGCTGTTCGACGCCTGGTTCGAGCGGCTGCCGAGCACGCCGCGAGAGCGCTTCGTGGCGACGATCGGCCTCGACCCGGCAGAGCCGTACGTCCTCTTCGTCGGCTCGAGCCCGTTCGTGACCAACCACTCCGACGACGAGGTCCGATTCGTCGTCCGCTGGATCGAGGCATTGCGGGCGAGCGACGACGACCGGCTGCGCCGGATCGGGATCGCGGTCAGGCCGCACCCCGTCGGCAAGGGCTGGCGAGACGCCGACCTGAGCCGGTTCGCGAACGTCGCCGTCTGGCCGCGTCATTCCGAACGTCCGATCGACCCGCACGACCAGGCCGACTTCTTCCACTCGCTCGCCCACAGCGCGGCCGTGGTCGGGATCAACACGACCGCGATGATCGAGGCCGCCGTCGTCGGCAAGAGCGTGCTGACCGTGCTCGCCCCGGAGTTCGCCCAGGAGAGCACCCTGCATTTCCACCATTTGCTGGAGGAGAACGGCGGCTTCCTGCACGTGGCGTCGTCGCTGGCCGGGCACGTCGGCCAGCTCGCGCGCGTGCTCGACGAGGGAGCCGCGGATGCCGAGCGCCGCCGGCGGTTCGTCGCCTCCTTCGTCCGCCCGCACGGATTGGAGCGCCCCGCGACGCCCATCTTCGCCGACGAGGTCGAGAGGCTGGCGACCTTGCCGATCGCCGACCCGGTCGCACGGGCGGGCGTCCTCCTGCGGGCGGCGCTCCGGACCGAGGTCGCGCTCACGTCGGCCCGGCTCGCCCTGGCCAGGAAGCGCCGGAACGCGCACGCGCTTCGCGCCAGGGCGGCCGGCGCGCTTCGGCGCAGACGTGTGGGCCGGGCCCAGGCGTCCTCGACCGGTTCCCGGTAGACGCCGCCGTGCAACGGCACGCCTCCCGGCGACCGCCAGGCCGGTGTCCGGTCCAGCGGTGAGGCTAGCCTTCGCGCGGATGCCGAAGCGGCCGCGCCTGCTCGTTCTCAACCAGTACTACTGGCCTGGTGTCGAGGCGACCGCCAACCTCCTCACCGAGCTGTGCGAGGCGCTCGCGGAGACGCACGACGTCACCGTGATCACCGGGCGCTCGCGGGGCCAGCCGCGCCGCCAGACCCGCAACGGCGTCGACATCGTCCGCGTCCGCTCGACGATGCTCGACCGCTCGCGCATCCTCGGGCGGGCGCTCAACTACGTCAGCTACGTCGTCGGCCTCGTGTGGCGGGCGGTGCTCTCGAGGCGGCCCGACCTGGTCGTGTGCATGACCGACCCGCCGTTCATCGGCTCGATCGGCCGGATCGTCGCGGCGCGCTTCCGCGCCCCGCTTCTCGTCGTCATGCAGGACGTCTTTCCGGAGATCGCGGTGAAGCTGGGCCGCCTGAAGAGCCCCGTCTCGGCGCGGCTGCTCCGGTTGCTGATCGACCCCTCGCTGCGGTCGGCCGACCGGGTCGTCGTGATCGGCGAGACGATGAAGCGCCGGGTCGAGGCGAAGGGGGTCGAGACGGAGCGGATCAGGGTGATCCCGAACTGGAGCGACGTGCGCAGCATCACGCCGATGAGCCGCGACAACGGGTGGGCCCGGCGGCACAAGCTGAACCGGCGGTTCGTCGTCATGCATTCCGGCAACATCGGGCACGCCCAGAACCTGGACGCGCTCATCCGTGCCGCCACGTTCCTCCGCGACCTCGACGACCTCGCGGTCGTGATCATCGGGTCGGGCGCGCGCCGGGCCGAGCTCGTCCGGCTGGCGCGCGTCTTCGAGGCGGACAAGGTCGAGATCCTCCCCTACCAGGAGCGAGGCATCCTCTCGCAGTCGCTCTCCACCGCCGACGTGCACGTCGTCGGGCTTGCCCGGGGCCTCGCCGGCTACGTGGTGCCGAGCCGCCTGTACGGGATCCTCGCAGCAGGCAGGCCGGTGATCGCGGCGACCGACGCGGAGAGCGAGACCGCCCAGCTCGTCGCCGGGGTCGGCTGCGGCGTGGTCGTGCCGCCCGGCGATCCGTTCGCGCTGGCGGTCGCGATCCGGGCCGCCCACGACGGCGAGTACGACCTGGCGGAGATGGGGCGTCGCGCGCGGGCCTTCGCCGAGGCGGAGGCCGATCGGAGCACCGCGGTGCGCCGCTACCTCGACGTTCTCTCCGAGCTCGAGGTGGCCGGTGCTCGTTAGGGCGCTCTTCTGGGCCTCGGCGGGCGCGCTCGCCTGGACCCACGTCGGCTATCCGCTCGCGGCCGCGACCGTGGCCCGCGTGCGCGAGCGCCGGGTCCGCCGCGCGGACGTCCTGCCGACCGTCAGCGTCATCGTCGCCGCCCACGACGAGGAGCCCGTGATCGAGCGCCGGCTGGAAAACCTGCTCGGCCAGGACTATCCGGCCGACCGGCTCGAGGTCGTGGTCGCCTCGGACGCGTCCGGGGACCGGACGGACGAGCTGGTCGAGGCGGTCGCCGCCCGCGAGCCGCGCGTGCGCCTGCTCCGCTGCCCGCGGGGAGGGAAGGTCGCCGCCCAGGACCGGGCCGTGCGCGAGACGACCGGCGAGATCGTCGCCTTCTCGGACGCGAACGCCACGTGGGCCCCGGACGCGCTCCGCACGCTCGTCCGCAGCTTCGCCGACCCGGCCGTCGGCTACGTCTGCGGCCGCCTGGTGCTGACGGACGCGGAGGGCTCGAACCGCGAGGGCGTCTACTGGCGGTTCGAGACGTGGCTGCGCGGACGCGAGTCGGCGCTCGGGTCGGTGACGGGCGGAAACGGCGCGATCTACGCGCTCCGGCGCGCGGACTACATCGAGGTCGACCCGCGCTTCGGCCACGACCTGTCGCTCCCGTACGCGATGGTGCAACGCGGCCGGCGCGCGGTCTACGAGCCGGAGGCGCTCGCCTACGAGCGCCCGACGCCGGCGATCGAGACGGAGTACCGCCGGAAGGTGCGGATGTTCGAGCACTGCTGGCTGATCGTGCTCCGCGGGAAGATGCTCCGCCGCCTGCCGCCGCTGTACCTCGCCCAGGTGCTGTCGCACCGGCATCTGCGCTACGCGTCCGGGCTGCTCCACGTGGCGCTCCTGGGGACGAACGTCGCGCTGGTCGTGCGGCGCTCGGGCGTCGTCTACGACGCCGCGCTCGGCCTCCAGGGGGCGTTCCTGCTGCTCGCCGCGGCGCGGGCGGGGCTGCCCCGCTACTACGCGCTGATCACGTGGGCGACCGTCGTCGCGCTGTTGAACTACCTCAGGCGCGGGGTTCCGGCGACGTGGGACGCCGCCGAGGGCACGCGCTGAACCGCGCCGTCGACGTCGCCGCCGCCGGGGCCGCGCTCGCGGTCTCCGCCCCGCTCCTCGCGCTCGCCGCGCTCGCGATCAAGCTCGAGGACCGCGGGCCCGTGTTGTACCGGCAGCGCCGCGTCGGCAAGGACGGCGTCGAGTTCGAGCTGCTGAAGCTGCGGACGATGGTGGTCGGGGCCGAGCACCAGGGTGCGGGCTTCGCGGTCGACCGGGGCGATCCGCGGATCACGCGGACCGGCCGCCTGCTGCGCCGCCTGTCGATCGACGAGCTTCCCCAGCTCTGGAACGTCCTTCGCGGCGACATGAGCCTGATCGGCCCGCGGCCGACCCTGCGCTACCAGGTCGAGCGCTACGACGACCGCCAGCGGCGGCGGCTCGAGGTCAAGCCCGGCCTGACCGGCTGGGCGCAGGTGAATGGCCGCGCGGGCCTGCCCTGGGAGGAGCGGATCGAGCTCGACGTCTGGTACGTCGACCACCGCTCTCCGTGGCTCGACCTGAAGATCCTGGCCCGGACGCCGCTCGCGCTGTTCGGCGGCACCTACCGCGGGCAGACCGGCGGCTGGCGCTCCTAGGGCGGGCCCGCGGGCGCGCGGCCGCACCCGCTCCTACGCCTTGACGATCGCGATGTTGAAGTCGCCGGTGCCGAAGGAGCCGAAGAGCGTGAGCCACAGGATCACGTACATCTCCATGCCTCGCGCCGACCGGATGCCGCCGAGGTCGATGACGGATTCCCCGGGCCA
>Ga0070741_10014207_pt1 | contig 13829 bp, 13 predicted proteins | sample Coa_R1_4_FD_66440 | JGI IMG/M metagenome (GOLD analysis project Ga0070741, IMG submission 66440) | Surface soil microbial communities from Centralia Pennsylvania, which are recovering from an underground coalmine fire - Coalmine... | ecosystem: Environmental > Terrestrial > Soil > Unclassified ... | reverse complement strand
GTTCCTCTGAACACCGCCAAACAGATCAACTGAGAAAACGAGAACCGCGGATCGCCTGGTTTCCTCATCGGCTGGGGGCCGACAGGTGTTTGCCGCAGATTCTTGCAAACCGATTCTTTCCAAGGCTCAGCCACGTCCCAGCAGTCAGGAACTGCTGCACCGGCTGCGCCTGATTTCACGAAGATTTTTTCGAGCGGCGCCGGGCGGACATCAAAAGCACAACCAGAGCGGTTGTGAAAGCAGTCATTGAGATCACCACCGAGCGATAGAGAATTCGCGGAACGAAGCGCATCTCGACCCGGTGGTCCCCCGCGGGAACCCGGATGCCGCGGAATGCGACATCGGCGGCATAGAGAGGAACGCGTTCGCCATCGATGGCCGCTTCCCAGCCCGGATAATAGGCCTCCGCGGCCACTAGAAACGAAGGGGAGTCCGCATGGGTCGCCAGGACGGCGCTGGTGGAACGATACGAGATCACCTCGACCTCGCCATGGGCCGGCGCAGCGGGCAGCGGCTCGAATCTGTCCGGCGCCTCGACGATCGCCGTCTGCGCCGGATCAAATCCGGGCGCATGAAGCAATGCCGCAGCCTGGGAAAGGCGATCGACGCGCGCTACGCGGTTCACGAGAAAAAAACGCGGCAGCGCCTCTTTGTTCTCGTAAATTTTGTAGGCCGCGATTTCCGCCGCCAGCTCCAGCCCGCGATCCGGCAAAGGCGCCCGAGAGAGAAGATACCGGACATTGCACAGGCCGACGACCGGCGAGGATGCATTGACGACCTGATAGCAAGTGCCCCATCTGGCTCCGGGAGAAAACGAAAGGCGAACCTGGATCATCCGCTCTGGCGCAAGGGGATCGCAACCGTTCGCGGTCGGAATTCCCAGCATGGGAGCGGCTGTGGACCACAGGAATGACACGCTGGGGGTCGTGTCGAATCGCGAAGGCGGCATCGAGCGGCCCGTCAATGCGCGCAGCCGCTCGACCAGTTCCCGACTGCCGTCGGCTGAATCGCGCATGATGCCCGGCTCCGCTGCCAGGGACGCCGTATTCATCGGACGGCCTGAACTGACGAGTATCAGCTCGCAGACAATGACCACACCCGCTATCACGGAAACCCTTGTGTCTCCCAAAAATCGATTCGCGCCGCAGCCCGCCAGTAGAGACAGAGCGAGCGCGAAGGCGCACAGCGTGAACTCGGGATGAATTCCAATGCGGACGTTCACCGGCAGCGCCAGAAAGATCGCGCGCCCGATCGGAGTGGAGTCGCCGAGCATCCACACGGCGGCGCTGGCCGCCAGCCACGCGAGAGCGCGGGCCCACCGGTCCGGCTTCCAACACGCAGCAGCCACCGCCAGCGCCAGGCTCAACAGGCCGGAGTACAGATACAAAAATGTGGGGTCGGACGGGCCGCTAAATTTCGATAGATCGAAAACGTTCCAGTAATTGGGGAGCGCGAGCGACCACAGTGCGCCCGGCTTGATGCCGCCGCCGCTGCGCAGCCACTCATACCGGTACTTAGCGACGCTCTGGAGCGTGAGTTGGAGGGTGGGAACGATTTGTACGGCCGCCAAGAGCAGCGCCCACGCCCACGCGAGCAGTACATAAGCCGGGAGGGCCGGCCGGGCCAGGCGCAATACCGCGAGCAAAAACCCAAGAGCCAACGCAGACCCGAACACGACGACGGCAACCTGCGGCAGTCCTGCGAAGACGCTCATGGCCAGCGCGCCAGCGAGCGTTGCCAGCCAGCCCCAGCGGAGAGATGCCTTCAACTCAATCACGCACAGCCAGGCTAGCGGCAGCCACGATGCGCCATGGACGGCGCCCATGTGCTGCGCCTGCGAGGCAAAAAAGCAGCCCAGTTCGTAAGTCGTCCCCGCAATCCAGGCCGCCGGCCGTCCGGCGCCGATCCGCCGCAGTATGGCGAAGGTGCAGCAACCGCCGAAAGAAATCTGAAGCGCTGCGGCTGCCGCCAGAAGACGGGGAAGGGACGATGCGCCGAGCAATAGGCTCCCCAGCGCCGCCGCAAGAGCGGGCGGATAGAACAAGGCCGCCTGGATGTTGGCAAATATCGGGTATCCGCAATATGTATATGGATCCCAAAGGGGCAGCTCGCCGCGCCGGAACGAATCCGCGACGAAGGCAGCCAGAGGCAGATGAACACCCCGGAAGTCCCACGGAAATAGAAATCCCCGATAGAACAACACGCGACGGTGAAAGACGGCCGCCTCCATGAAGAGCGCGATGCAATAGGGCACGCTACCTGACAGGCAGCGCCTGACGGCGGATCGGGTGCTGGCCATTAGGATGATTGGGAATGGAATTCGCCGGTTGCAAACAGACGACGGGCGAATTTTTCGTCTCGGATGGCGGCGCCGCCGTCGGCCAGCCTTCGCGACAGGCCGAAGAGTTTCATGCAGGCGAACGGGGTCGCGAAACTCCCAACGTACACGGTCATCGAGCGCCGCTGCCACATGCCTTGACCACCGCAGCCTTGCCGGCGAGCTGCGGGGGATCCAAACCCAATATAATACCCCGCGGGCAAACCGAACATTCGTTCGGAGATGCTGCTCCGGTGGTGTGAAGTGGCTACTTTGCGCGGCGGCTGCCCGGCTGCTCCAGCAGTTTGGCCTCCCGAACGGAGCGGCGCTGACGGCGGGAATCGATAGCCCGGTTACCGTGGCGGGCGCGCGAACAAGCTCTTTTAGCAGGGTTCCGGTGATGCTCGTCAGCTACACGAGGGCCTTGAAGATCTGGCTCTACAGAATTCGGGACGGGACAACACCGCGGGGAATGATTCTTTGGAGCCGCACGGCGCCGGTTTGACGAGTGCGCCGCCAGGCTCTGCTAATCGCCAGGAGGTTGTGGCCTTCGTTTCCGATCCGAAGAAAAGCCTGTCTTCGAGATTGTTCGGGCAAAAAGGGGCGCGAGTATCTCATTGGCGCGGAAGCGCCGATCTTCGCGCGGGTCGCAGATCCACGGAGCCTCAACCCTTGGCTTGCATGCCGGAAGATCCACTGCCGTTCCGAGCCAGACGTGCGGCTCAGCGCCGGCAATTCCTTGCAGTTTGGCTTCGAATTGGCTTGTTTAAAAGAATTAGCTGCCCAGATGCTTGTTCAGGATGCTTTGGACTTTGTCTTTGCCGACCGCACCGACAAGCTGCTCCGCAACAGCGCCACCCTTGAACAGCAGCAAAGTGGGAATGCCGCGGATTTGGAAGCGCCCAGCCGTGGCAGGATTGTCATCGACATTCAGCTTGCCCACCTTGGCCTTGCCTGCATATTCGCTGGCGATCGCGTCAATAGTAGGGGACATCATCCGGCAGGGGCCGCACCACTCAGCCCAAAAATCCACCAATACCGGCACGTCGGATTTCAGGACATCCGAATCAAAAGAAGCGTCGGTAAAGTTCAGAACGTTTGCTCCAGCCATTCGTCGGTTCCCTCACAGGTCTAAAGTACGATCACCATTATAGATGAACAGATGGGGCGAGAAGACTCAGGTTTGGCGGCCCGTGGCGGCCAGGGTTTCGTAAAGCTTCACGTACTGGGCGGCCGAGGAGCCCCAGGAAAAGTCGCGCGACATGCCATTGATCATCACCTTCTGCCAAAGCGGACCATTGTGGTAAGCCTCGAGAGCAGCGCGCAAGGCCCGCAACATCGCAGTGGCCGAGTATTCGGCGAACTTGAAGCCTGTGCCCCTCCCCGTAGCGGGATCGAAGGGCTCAACAGTGTCGTCCAGACCCCCGGTGGCGCGCACCACGGGCACGGCGCCATACTTCAAGCTATAGATTTGATTTAGCCCGCAAGGCTCGTACCGGCTTGGCATTAAGAAAATATCAGCTCCAGCTTCGATCTTGTGCGCCAGCGCGTTGTCATAAGCAATGCGGACAGCCAGCTTCGCCGGATACCGCGAGGCAAGTCCCTTGAACAGGTCTTCGTAGACCGCATCTCCCGAGCCTAGGACGACCATAGCCAAGTCTTCCGACATTAACTCTCCAGCGGCCTCGGCGATCAGGTCTGCCCCCTTTTGCGCGCTCAGCCGGGAGACGATGCCGATCAAAGGCCGATCGAGGTTCTCCTGTGGGAGACCGAATTCGTGGAGCAGGTCCGCCTTGCACACCCGTTTTCCCCTCAGGTCCTGCGGGCTGTAGTTGGCGGCCAGGAATTTATCGGTCGCCGGGTCCCACTGGGTGTAATCGACTCCGTTGATGATGCCACTCAGTACGCGGCTGCGGCGGCGCAGCAGTCCGTCCAGGCCGAAGCCATACTCTTCGGTCTGGATCTCGCGGGCATAACCCCGGCTGACGGTGTTGATGGCGTCGGAAAAGACCAGGCCGCCCTTCAGAAGGTTTACTTTGCCGTAGAACTCCAGGCCGTCGATGTGAAACAGCGAGTCAGGCAATCCAATCTGGCCCAGCACTTCGTGCCGGAACAAGCCCTGATACCCGAGGTTGTGGATAGTGAACAGAACCGGCGTTTGCCCCACCGCCGGTGACTTGACGTAGATCGAGCGGAGGAAGACGGGAACCAGAGCGGCCTGCCAGTCATGGCAGTGGAAAACATCGGGATGAAAATCGAGCTGCGCGATCTCAATGGCGGCCCGGCTCAGCAGCGCAAAGCGCTCGGCATTATCGGGGTAGTCGCCTTGGGGCGTCCCGTAGAGGGCCGCGCGATCAAAAAACGCTGGGTAAGCGATGAAATAAAATTTCACCCCGCCCTCGGCAACGGTCTGCACCGACGGGAAGCAGGTATTCTGGCCGAGCGGAATGGTCAAGGCCGGGAACAGGGTCGCCGGGCGCTCCAGGCGCGTCATACGATACAGCGGCAGCACGACGGCCACCTCGTGTCCGAGACTGCGCACGGCCTGCGGCAACGCGCCGACCACGTCCGCAAGGCCTCCTGTTTTGGAGAAGGGCACCGCTTCGGAAGCTACCATGAGGATTTTCATGTGAGTTGGATAGGCGGGCAGAAGGCCTAATCTTCAAACTACTGAATTGCGCTTAGAGAATGCAAGGATCATAATTACCGTGAGCTATTCGTTGGCATGCTCGATGCCGGCGACGCGGTTATCCAGCGCGGGCAGCGGCTTCATTAACCGGAGCATCTGATTGCCCGCAGGCGAAATAAAATCGAGGCTGAGCCACGTATTTTTTGCGCCGCCGAGCGCCTTCGTGAAGGCGGACGTCAAGCTGGTGAACGTCCATTCCTCTCCAGCCCTCCCGCCGGGAGCCTGCGCTAAATCCAGCTTGTCCTGGACGGCCGCGTTTTCGAAGGTCGCCAGCCTGGCGCCGGTGAGTTTCCAATCTCCCTGCAATGGCTGCGCAACAGTCAGCCTCAAGCCGGACGACCCGAGGTGAACGCCCGTACTGAGAGAGGTATTGATCACTCGAACCAGCTTCCAGGCGGGGCGATACACGCCGTCTTTTTTGAAAAAAGCATCCACGCGCCGGTCCCATTCCACATTTTTGCGGCCCTTAGGATCAAATTGAAAGGTATATCGGATCTCTGGGCCTCGGGTCTCCACCACATTTTTTTCATCCTCGCCAAAAACCAAAAGACCTTATCCGATTCGACGCCTTTCAAGGAAAACCGGAGCTCCTCCCCGGCAATGAAGCTGCTGACGCTCGGCCGATTAGTGGAAGAAACTTCGATTTGCACGCCGGCCACCCAGTCGAGAATTTTTTCCTTGTGGAGGTCCACCCAATACGCGCCCGCCGCCACGAGCACCAGCCCGCCTGCGGTGATCGACCCCATGAGATGATCTTGAATCGTCTTCCAGAACGGCATCCCAACGCGCTCCTCGGGAAATCGGGCGTATTATACAACGGTTTCCGGATGGCGCCAGGACCGGCGGAGATTTCTTGCTTCCCGCCGCCCCGGCCCGAGCCCGTGCTAGATTGGAATTATGTCCTTCGCAAGCGTGCCGGAAGCCCTGGAAGAAATGCGCGCCGGGCGCATGATTGTAGTCGTGGACGATGAAGACCGGGAAAACGAAGGCGACCTTACCATAGCAGCCGAAAAGGTCACTCCCGAGGTCATCAATTTCATGGCCCGATATGGTCGGGGCCTGATCTGCCTCGCTCTGACCGAGGAGCGGCTGGATTATCTTCGCCTGCCGCTGATCGCGGAGCAAAATACGTCTCTTTACGGCACGGCGTTTTGCCAGTCATTCGACGCGCGGCAAGGCGTTACGACGGGCATCTCGGCCGCCGACCGCGCGCGGAGCATTCATGTGGCCATCGATCCGGCCACTACGGCGGCCGACCTCGCCCGGCCTGGGCACATTTTCCCGCTCCGCGCCCGGAAGGGCGGCGTACTGGTTCGCGCGGGACAAACCGAGGCTTCCGTCGATCTGGCGCGCATGGCGGGGCTGATCCCGGCCGGCGTGATCTGCGAGATCATGAACGACGACGGATCCATGGCCCGCGTGCCGCAACTAATGGAATTTTGCGCACGGCATGGAATGAAGATGCTCACCGTGGCCGAGCTGATCCGGTACCGGCTCCAGTATGAACGCTTCCTGCACCGCATCGCGGAAGGCTCTGTCGAGACTCCCTATGGCGAATTTCACACGATTGCTTATCAGAGCGATCTCGATACAGAGGTGCACGTGGCGCTGGTACGCGGTCATGTCGAGGACGACGAGTCGGTGCTGGTGCGCGTCCATTCGCATTGCCTGCTGGGAGACGTATTCCTTTCCGCGGCCTGCGGCTGCCACGAGCTGATCGAGCAATCCCTGGCGCGCATTGCGGCGGAAGGCCGCGGAGTGCTGCTTTACCTGCACGCCACCGGAGCGGGCTTTAACCTGGAAACCCTCCCGTCGGGCGAGAAGCGCCTCGTTTCACACAGCAGGGAATACTATCACTACTTAGGAGAAGCGGGGCAGCGGCGGCAGCAGTACGAATCGGGGGTGGGAGCGCAGATCCTTTCCGATTTGAAGCTGCGGACAATACGCCTGCTCACCAATCACCCGCGTAAGATTGTCGCTCTGGAGGGCTTCGGAATCCGCATCGTCGATCAGGTTCCGGTAACACCTCCCGCCGAGCAGGAGCGCGAGCTGGCAGCCCGGCGACCGGACCACTCCTAAGGAGCCTTATCCACCGCGACGTGGCGAAAACGGCGCGAGGCTCGGCCGGAAATTGCGATGGATTTTCCGGCGGCCTCGGCGGGTTTCCCTTGGCGGAACCATGCGCCAATAGACTGAGGTCGGGCGCCGAAACCTTAAGCAGCCTGGATACCGCTCCGGGAGCGGATGCAGGGGATAACAGCCGCCGCCAGGGCCGCGCCATGATCCACGCGCGGCAGCGCAGTGCTGCCATCCTCGTCCCCGGCGGCCATGCCGGCTCGGCAGACCCGGCGGGCCAAGCGGGTCAGTTCTCGCTTTTCGCTCTGTCCGAGACGCAGCATGCTGCCGTCCCAGCCGCTGTTGCGCAGGTGTGCTACGAGCGCAGCCCCCACCCGCTCATCCGGCGACCGGGAAATGATCTCCAGAGCTGCGATGATCGTCTCCAGGCAGCGCCTCTCGGTGTACAATTCTCGCAGCACCCTCGGTAGGTCCATACCAAGCCCCCCATTCTCTGCTTCTGACAACCTGGCTGGGAAGATCCAGGCGCCGGTTCTCTCCAGCGCCCTCCGTCCCTGGATTCCCGCGGCCTGATGCGCGCCCGGGGCCCAGGCTGCTATTGCAACTGCACTGTTTTGTGTCCGCCCGGTGATTCGGACGAAGCCATCCTTTTGTTACGTTTCCCAGGTTCGACAGAGCATTTATATACCCTGTCCCATTGGGAGTCAATATAAATGTGAGGAAAAAATGTGAATAACGTAGAACTCCCGGCTAACTACCGTTGCAGATTTTCGTTTGTCAGAGTGAATAGATTAGGAATAAAAGATATTTTCCTGAATTTTACCCCTAATTCCGGCACAGTGGGTGGGTACGCCACCGCGGCCCATCCGTTTAGGTATCTGGAGAGCGGCAAACGGTCTTTCCGCGCGGTTCACTGCGATCCCAGGACGCCCCCCAAAAGGTCGAATCCAAACGGACGCGCGAGGGCAACCAACGGGCTGGGCCGAAGTTGAGGCGGTCTTCGCCGCATGGGCCATTGCCGTCGCTCTCTAGTCCGGGACGCCCGATTCGCACTTCATGCCCCGGCATCGTTATGGTACAACGTACGGATATGCAAACCAACCGCATAAAGCACATCTTGCGCGCCGGCGGCTCAATTTTGGGCACCTGCGTCACCGATCACACTTCGCCTGAAATCGTTACGATTTTTAAAGCAGCGGGCCTGGACTTTTTCTTCATTGATACCGAGCATTCCGTTCCGAGTTATCGGGATGTACAGACCTTGGTCCGGGTCGGCCGGGCCGCCAATGTCATCCCCTTGGCACGAGTCACCCAGAGCGAATATTTTTTGATTGCCCGGCTGCTCGATGTAGGCGCCATGGGCATCATCGCTCCGCGGATCAACTCCGCGGCCCAGGGCCGCGCTGTTGTGGACGCCATGAAGTTTACGCCGGAAGGCAGCCGGGGCTACGGGCTGCGCGGAATTATCAATGATTATCAGTATGCGGGCGCCCAGGCCGAAATGGAATCGGCCAACCGGGAGACCATGGTGATTTTGCAGGTAGAGAGCAAGGAATGTGTGGATTCGATTTTCGAGATCGCCGCTCTGCCCGGGGTGGATGCGCTCATGATCGGCCCGTTCGATCTTTCTATTTCCCTGGGAATTCCCGGCCAATTCGACCATCCTGTCTTTTGGAAGGCGTTTGACCGCATGGTCGAAGCGTGCAATAAGGCGGGAATCGCCCCTGGCATTCACATGGCGAATGCCAAATCGCTCAAGCTGGCCGCCGAACGGGGCGCGCGGTTCCTGGTTTGCGGCTCGGACGCTTCCGTGATGCTCGCCGGCTATCGCTCGATTGTCGAGCAACTGGAACTGGCGGCGGTGAGCAAAGCCGGCTACATGTAGAGGCTGGAAAAGTCTCCGCTGGGCGGAAGTGACCCCGGCCCAAGGGAATGGCAGTTCCCGGCTACTTGAGGACTCGGATTCGGTGGTTCTCGCTGTCCGCGATGTAGATCACGCCGCTCGGGTCCACAAAGACGCCATGGGGCCGGGCAAGACGGCAGGAGCGCGGCGGCCCATCCGGACCATCGCCGCGCTGGCCGGTTCCCACGACAGTTTCTATCGTTCCCTTCTGCAAGTCGATCCGCCGGATCGTATGGCTCTCGGTGTCGGCGATGAATATGGCGCCGCCGGGAGCGATCGAGATGGCCTTCGGACCGGAAAGCAGCGCGTCTCGGGCCGGCCCCCCGTCGCCGCTATAGCCTTGCGCGCCCGTGCCGGCCAGATGGTGAATCACCCGCCGACGCATGTCGATGCGATAGACGGCATTGCCTTCCCGTAAGACCAGGAACATATCTCCATTCCGGTCAAAGGCCATGGCCCGAGGGCCGTTCAACGGAACTCCGTCGAGGGACGCGCCGTCGGGAGTCGGCTTGCGCTCCCCGGTTCCGGCGAAGGTTTCGATCACGCCTGTTTGCAGGTTCACCCGCCGGATACGGTGATTTCCAATATCCGCGATATAGAGCAAACCTGCGGAATCGATGGCAATGCTGTGCGGCTGGCGCAATTGCGCCTGGCTGGCCGGTCCGCCGTCACCGGAAAAACCGGGTGCGCCCGTGCCGGCGAGCGTGCTGATGGTATGCGTCTTCGCGTCCACCCGCCGGATAACGTGATTTTGCATTTCGGCGAAAAGCATGTTACCTGCACGGTCGAAACGGACCTCATACGGCTGATTCAGAGAGGCTGCCAGTGCCGGCCCGCCGTCGCCCGAATATCCCTTACGGCCGTTGCCAGCCACTGTCGAAAGCCGGTTCGTTTTCAGATCGAGTCGGCGGACGACATTGTTGTCCACCTCGCAGAAATAAAGAGCTCCGTCCGGGCCAATGGTCAACCCATACGGGTTGTTGACCTCCCCGGAGACGCCTGGACCGCCATCTCCGGAGTAGCCGGGTTTGCCAGTGCCGGCGATGGTCCGGATTTCGGCGGAACGCGCCGCAGAGCAAGCCAGCAGCAGAGCCGCTGGAAGCAGAAGAAAGCGCCGGTGGGCTTCAATCCAATGCCTCATAGGTCACAACCTCCGAGGATAGGCCGCGGGTTCCTGCACAGCCACATCGTCCAGGCGCCCAAATTCGAGCGCGTCCCCGCGAGGAACATAGTATCTGGGTTGTCGGTCAGGAGATCCCCGTCTTTCGCGTTCGCGCCAGCAGCTTGCGCGCGCGTTCGATAGCAAGGTTCTCAGCCTCTTCTCTGGTAGACCCCTTGGTCCGCGCGAGCCACGCTCCGGGGTCCACATTGTCCGCGGTGCAGTGGAATTCATCCCCGAGCCGGTAGCTGGTCAGCCGGACCGGCCACCCGTCGATTTCTAATGTTCTGGTCTGATGTTCTTCCACTCTCATGGCTGCGGGGCGCACAGTTCAGCGCGCAGGGCTCGCCCCCTTTTCTACGGGCGCGCCAACCAGGTTGCCCCATTCGGTCCATGAGCCGTCGTAGTTGGTCACATTGGGATAACCGAGCAGATACGTCAGGACGAACCAGGTGTGGCTAGAGCGCTCGCCGATACGGCAGTAGGCAATCGTGGGCCGCTGGCCGGTGATGCCGGCTCGCTCGTAAAGAGCTTTCAGCTCGTCAGCGCTCTTGAACGTGCCATCCTCGTTGCAGGCTTGTGACCAGGGGATATTCCGCGCTCCGGGGATATGACCGCCGCGCTGGCAGGTTTCCGGCAAACCGGGCGGCGCCAGAATTTCCCCGGTAAATTCCTGAGGGCTGCGAACGTCCACCAGGTCCACGCCGTCGCCGGCGATGCTTTGCTGCACTTGCGGCAGGTAGGCGCGGATGGAAAAATCCGGATCCTGGGCTTTATAGGTAACCGGGGCGATCTTGGGAGCATCTTTGGTGAGCTCCCGGCCCTCCGCCAGCCACTTCTTTCGCCCGCCGTTCATCAGCCGCACGTCACGGTGGCCGTAGATTTTCATTTGCCAGAACGCCCAGGCCGCAAACCAGTTGTTGTTATCTCCGTACAGGATGACGGTCGTGTCGTTAGCGATTCCGGAGCTGCCCATGAGCTTTTCAAAGTCAGCTTTGGGAATGATGTCACGCCGCACGGTGTCGCAGAGCTGCGTGTTCCAGGCCCAGCCGATTGCGCCTGGGACATGCCCCTCCTCGTAGGCTTTCGTGTCGACATCCACTTCCGCGATGCGCACCTTGGGATTATCGAGATTCTGCTCCACCCAGTCAGTCGAAACCAGGACTTCCGGATGTTTGTAGTCGGTCATAGCTTTTCCTCCGGCGTCTCGATGTTGATTCGCTTGTCTTATTTAGGAGAAAGAATACCACACACCCTAAGAGATAGCCGGCCGCTTAGGGCAATTTCAGAGCCTGCAAAGCCCTTTGGATCTGCACGTCGCGCCGGGCGGCAATTTCGTCGCCCTTTTCCACTCCCAGCGCGAGATTGAAAATCTCCTCTTTGAGCCGCAGCTCGATGTACTCGCGGTTCGCGCTCCACTCGCTTAACGGAGGCCGAATCCGGCGCTCGGAAAGGAAGCTCTGGAATTCATCGAGCAGGTCGGGAGTAACCTCGAAAGCAGCGGAGACATTTCGATGCTGCGCCGTATATTGCTGGGCAAAATTCAAAAACGACGAGGTCGCCTCCAGGGTGGCGCGAAACGGATTCAAGCCTTCCGGCGCTACCAGCACATCCGGCGTAATGCCTCCGCCTCCCTTAACTTCCCTGCCCTCGGTGGTATGGAAGACAGCGGCGGAGTCCCCGAGTCCGCCATTCGGGTTTTTGAGCTGCTCGAGCGGGCGCTGGATCGAGCGCCCGCTCGGGGTGAAGTAGAGAGCTGTAGTCAAGGCGAGGCCCGTACCCTCGGAGAGCTCCAGGACGCGCTGCACCAAGCCTTTGCCGAACGTCGGCTCGCCCACGATCGTGGCCCGGTCGTGGTCCTGTAAAGCGCCGGCCACAATCTCGGAAGCCGAGGCCGTTTTGCCGTTAACGATCACAGCCAGCGGGAACTGGAACGGCTTGACGCCGTCAGGAACCTTGATTTCCTCCGGCTCCCCGGCTCGCCCGCGGACGGTGAGAATCAGTTGACCCGGCTGCAAAAACAAGGAAGCTGTTTCCAGGGCGGCCGGCACAATGCCACCCGGGTTGTCGCGGAGGTCCAACACCAAGCCGCGCAGTTTTTCCCCTCCGAGCTTGTCGAGCGCTTTTCGCAGTTCGCCGCCGGTGGCCTCCTCAAAGCTCTCGATTTTGATATACCCGACGCCCGGTTGCAGGAAGAAGGAGCGTGAGACGCTCGGAGACGCCAGTTCCGCGGGGGTCAATTGGAAGGTCATCAGCGTCGCGATGCCGGGGCGCCGAACCACAAGCTGCGCGGGCCGCTGGCGGGACTGCTGCAACAGCTCGACGAGCTGCTCGAGCTCCAGCCGGTCCAGCCGGTATCCGTTGACTTCCACGATTTCATCCCCGGCAGAGAGGCCGGCTCTGGCGGAGGGCGTGCCGGGCAGTGTCTGCAACACGATCACGCGTCCCGGAGCGATGGAAACAACACTGCCGAAACCCTTCTGCACAGACTGCTGCATCTCACGCAAGGACTGGAACTGCTCGGGGTCAAAAAACGACGAAAACGGGTCCAGAGAGCGCAACAGCCCTGGGATAGCCCCGCCGTAAAAAGCTTGTTCGGGCACGACCGGGTCCGCGAAGTTCTCTTCAACGGCCAGATAAGCGCTGGTGAACTGCTGGACCGCGCGGCGAAGCTCCTCCTCGTCGCCTGGAGTGACGGGGCGGTGCTCCGGCGTGGCCGGAGTCTGGGGCCGCGTGGTTCCGGAAGTAGGTCCGGGCACAATGGGCCGCCGGAACTGGGAATATCCCGGAGGGCTCAAAAGAACCGCGGCCAAAAACAAACGCCACACATTCTGATTATATAAGTCCGGCATCACTGACACTTGCAGCCCATGCCCTGAATCTCGCAAAACCCCATCTCAGCCTGCGAATCTGCGGCGGACGAAACAGCTTTTCGCCGAAGATAGCGGGAGCGTCTTCGGCGAGAACCGGCGGATGCGTGCCGCCAGTTGTCCGGCGCCGGGCGTTGGCCTTGCCTTTCAAATTGAGTAGCGCGTGCGGGTTCTCTCGGAATGCCGCTCCAAAGCGAGTTGAATCAGCCGGTCTATCAGGTCCTTATAAGCCAGTCCGCTCGCCTCCCATAGCTTCGGATACATGCTGATGTTGGTGAAACCGGGGATCGTGTTGATCTCGTTCACCAGCACCCGGCCGGATTTTTTCTCCAGGAAAAAGTCCACGCGAGCCATGCCACAGCATTCGCACGCCAGAAACGCTTCAACGGCCAGGCGCTGCACGCGGCGAGTCTGAGCCGGCGTCAGCGGAGCGGGAATCAGCAAGCGGGAGCTTTCATCGATATATTTCGCCTGGTAGTCGTAAAACTCACGCGAAGGGATGATTTCGCCCGGTAGTGAGGCTTCGGGCTGATCGTTGCCAAGAACCGAGCACTCGATTTCCCGGCCTTCGATCGCCTGCTCAATGATAATCTTGCGGTCAAATTGAGCCGCCAAATCGAGCGCCGCGTCGAGCTCCTGGCGATTGTGGGCTTTAGAGATGCCAACCGAAGATCCAAGATTCGCCGGCTTCACGAACACCGGATAGCCAAACCTCGTCTCGAGACTGCGGATAAGCTGGCCGCGCTCGCTTGCGAGGCGGTTTCGCAGCACGGCGGCGTGATCGGGAGTGGGGAGATTGCGCTCGCGAAAGAGCC
>Ga0070741_10014206_pt1 | contig 13831 bp, 12 predicted proteins | sample Coa_R1_4_FD_66440 | JGI IMG/M metagenome (GOLD analysis project Ga0070741, IMG submission 66440) | Surface soil microbial communities from Centralia Pennsylvania, which are recovering from an underground coalmine fire - Coalmine... | ecosystem: Environmental > Terrestrial > Soil > Unclassified ... | reverse complement strand
CGGAGTGTAGGCGAACCAACCCACGTCGGGGCCGGTATTGGTGAATAGTCCCCAGTAGAGGAAGAGTCCGCCGATGACATACATCCAGTAGCCGAAAGCATTGAGCCGCGGGAAAGCCACGTTTCGCGTACCGAGCATCAGCGGGACCAGATAGATGCCCATGCCTTCCATCATGGGGACGGCGAACAGGAACATCATGTTCGATCCGTGAACGGTGAAGATCTGGTTGTATTTGTCGGCGCTGAGCAGGTGGTTGTCGGGCACCGCGAGTTGCAGACGCATGAGCAGCGCTTCGACGCCGCCGGCCAGCAGGAACAGAAAGGCAGTGACGATGTAGCGCATGCCGATGGCCTGATGCGTGGTGACGGAGAACCAGCCACGAATACCAGGCATGTGCGCCCACGCCTGCTGGAGGAAGCGGCGCTGGCGGTCATCGTCGATCTCGCGTACCGGGGTTTCGATCAGCGGGGTCATTGCAGGCTCTCCAGATAATCGAGCAGGGGTTGCACTTCTTCGGATTTGAGGCTGACTGTTGCCATATGATTTCCGGGCTTGACGTTCTGCGGGTCGGCGATCCAACCACCCAGGTTGCCTTTGGTGTTGGGAAGCGTGCCGGCCGCGATCGTCATCCGGCTGGCGAAGTGAGTGAGATTCGGGCCGACCTGACCTGCGGCGATGGTGCCGGAGATGGTGTGGCAGAAGACGCAGGCGTGGGTGAGGAAGACTTGCTGGCCCAGTTGCCTGTCGGGGTCCGTCGGGGAAGGGGCGGGTTGGCGCTGGCGCTCCATCCAGGCTTCGAACTGGGCTTCCGGTTCGGCTATCACCCAGAGCGCCATGTGGGCATGCTGTATGCCGCAGAACTCGGCGCACTGGCCACGGAAGCGGCCGGGCCGGTCGGCCTGGATCCATTCGGTGGTGATGCGGGAGGGAATGAGGTCGCGCTTGCCGTGGAGGTTGGGAACCCAGAAACTGTGGATGACGTCGTTCGACATCCCGCGGATCATGACCGGGCGGCCTACCGGAATGTGGATTTCGTTGGCCGTCATGACGATTCGGCTGGCGTCGTCGTTGAGATAGCGAACTGACCACCACCATTGATTGCCGGTTACTTCCACCGCGATGCTGCTTTTGTAGTTGTTCGGGGTTGAGATCGCATTGCCGACGGCCACGCTGGCTATGAGCAGGCCGAACAGGATTACAACCGTGGCGATCGACGCTGCCGCTACACGTCGGGTTAGCTTCTCTTCTGTTGCAGTAGAGGGGATGTGCGCCTGCTCCAAGGGTTCCTGCTCTATGCCTCGATGGCTGCGGGTGAGCGCCCACAGCGTGAACGCCATGACGATGAGGAATATTGCACCCAGCAGGGCTGTGAAGAACCAGAAGAGGCCGGCTATCTTTGCGGATTGGGGACCGGCTGCGTCTACCGCCGACTGGTGGACTGTCGCGCAGGACGTGAGAAGCAGGGCGGGCAGGATAAACCCTAGTGCCCTGGCCCGGACGAAAATACCGGCGTCAGACAACCTGTTTTCGGCCGGATCGGACAATCCATCCATACACCTCGATTCGCAGTAGCGGAAAATAGGAGGCTGACACCGGTCTTTTCCCGTCATTTGTTGTGGACCTCGGGATGGGGTTCCATTTCATCTGAGCGGGCCGGCGTCGCCGATTTTGGTTCTTTCTGGTTTAGCGAACGAATGTACGTGATAATTTGCCAGATCTGATATTCTGGGATGCGGCCGCCCCACGTCGGCATGCCGTTCGGCCGGCCTTTGACTATGCTGTCGAAGAGATTCGCCGGCTCGCCGCCGTAGATCCACTCCGTTTTTATGAGAGGCGGGCCCATGCCTCCGCCGCCGTGGGAATGACATCCCGCGCAGTTGTACCACTCGTAGAGTCGCTGGCCTTCGGAGATCGCAAAGGCATTGCCTTCGTATGGGTTCGCCGGGCTGATCTGCGGCAATGCGCCACCCGGCTCCAGCGGACTCTCTCGGGCTGCGTAGCTGAAAACCGCCGCTTGGACTGGGGCCGGGCGGACGTTTCGCTTCTCCCGCTGGCAGGCGGTCAGCGCTGCTAGCGCGCAGACAATGGCGACGGTCCGCATGATGGGTTGCTTTCCTCCTTTGGAACTTGCGGGATGTTGAAGCGGTGCAGGATGGCCTGGATCTCCTGGCAATGGCGTTGAAGTGCTCCGTCCAGTTCGGCTTTTAACGTCTGGTTTCCCTTACGGACTGCCATCGAGATGTCGAAGGTGAAGGGTATCGACCGGAAACTCGCGGGCTGAACCGGCTCAATTGCCAACGGGGTGGATTCCTTGGCGGCGAAGTATCCGGCTTGCGGTCCCCAAGCTATCGCCACGTCGACCTCGCCTTTCGCTACGGCCTCGATCAGGCGCGCCGGCGGGTTTTCTTCACCGTACGCGCCGTACAGGCTGAAGCCTTGGATATTGCTGCCCGCGCCATTGGCAGACAATGCTGCCGCGGGTGGTGCGTAGTCGTCGCCCACCATGTGGATGCCTATGCGCCAACCGGCTAACCGGGGATCCGTGAGGCCGGCCGGGTGGACGTTCCGATCCTGTCTCGTCACGAAGACGTATGTTGAGCGATAGTACGGCTGCGTCACCGTTACCGTATCCAGGGTTGACGGTACGCCGATTACGACATCGCAACGGCCTTCGCCCAGGGTGTTGCGCAGGAACGATCGATGTTCACTCCACCACGTATATTCGAGCCCGGAATCGAGGTCGCGCGCTATCAGCTCGGCAATTCGGTTTTCAAACCCTTCGCCCTTCTGGTTTGAGTACGGGAGGTTATTCGGGTCGGCACAGACTCTCAACGTCCTCGGGCCGGCTGTCGCCGCTATGGCAGCTAGAACGAGAGCGAGCGCGAATCTGGCAGCCGGCGGCAAAAACCGGGGACATACGGATCGCTCCACTGTACGGAACCATATCTCCCTGCTTGGAAATTGGGATTTAGGGAGAGATTCGTCCGTCCCCCGTTTTCGCCAAGGATTGTTAAGGAAGCGAGAAGACATAGAGCATCCCGCCTTTCGTCGTGTGCTTCGGCAGGTCTGTCATCGCGTTCGTGAACCCCAGTGCAGCCGTCCCGTCCACCGTATTGACACCGCCTGCTACCACGGCGCCGGCCCATCCGCCCACTCCCGAGAGGATTGCAATGTATTGCCTGCCATCCGGACCTTTGTAGGCAACCGGCTGGCCTATGACTCCGGAACCTGTTTTGAATTGCCAAAGCGTCGTGCCGTTCGTAGCATCCAGGGCTTTGAACCAGCCTTCCATGGTTCCGTAGAAGACTACGTTGCCGGCTGTCACCAGGGCTCCGCTCCACGCGGGGAACTGCTCCTTCACTTTCCAGACAGCTTTTGCGTTTACCGGGTCCCAAGCCGTGAATTCCCCGCGATTTCCGCCCGGGCCTGCATACATCTTTACGTTCGCGCCTACGTATGGCGTGCCGGCAATATAGTTCGCCTGCACGCCCTGGAATTCGGCGCACAGATTGTTGTGTGGAATATAGAGAAGGTTGGTCTTGGGGGAGAAGGCGGTCGGCTGCCAGTCTTTGCCACCCGGCGGTGCGGGGCAGAGGTCACGGACCGTTTTGAAGCCGGTTTTCTTTGACTCGACTACTTTAAGCCGTCCGGTCTTCATGTCCACGCCCTCTGACGTGTTCACATAAGCGAACGCCTCCGCGCTCAAGACTTCGCCGGTGGCGCGATCGATGATGTACATCCTTCCGTCGCGATCCGGGTGCGCCAGGACTTTACGTGTTTGACCTTTGATGTTGAGGTCCAGCAGGATGTTTTCGTTGACTGCATCGTAATCGTGCTCATCGTGCGGGACGATCTGGTAGGCCCAGATGGCTTCACCGGTTTCGGGACGGCGGGCGAAGAGGGTGGACGTCCATTTGTTATCTCCGGGCCGCATCTCTGGGTTCCAGGGACCGGGATTGGCGGTGCCGTAGTAGATCAAGTCGAGATCCGGATCGTAGGAGATCCAACTCCAGCCGGTTCCGCCGCCGATCTTCCAGGAATCGCCGGGCCAGGTTTTCATGCCCAGGTCTTTTCCGCGCTCCGACGCGTAGAACGGTTTGAAATTGGGGCCAATCAGGACATCTTTGTCAGGGCCGGTCGCGTAGGCCCGCCAGGCCACTTTACCGCTGTCGGCGTCGAGGCCGGCCATCCAGCCACGTACTCCCAACTCACCACCGCTGTTACCGACTATTACTTTACCCTTGGCAACGATGGGCGCCATGGTCATGGACTCGCCCATGTTGATGTCCCCCAGTTTTGTTTTCCAAACCTCCTTGCCCGTGTTGGCATCCACTGCAACGGTTTGATCGTCCAGCGTGTTGAAGTAGATTCTGCCGTTGTAATAAGCGGCTCCGCGATTGACTACGTCGCAACAAGCTACGCCTTGCGCCGCAGGCGCCGGCTTTGGCTGATAGCTCCACTTCATCGGCGCACCCGCCTGTGTCAGGTCGAGAGCATAGAGTAAGTTGGGCCAAGGCGTGACAACATACATCGTGTTATTGACGATGAGCGGTGCAGCCTCATGCCCGCGGGTTACACCAGTCGAGAATGTCCAGGCCAGCTTCAGGTTTTTGACATTACCGGTGTTGATCTGATCGAGAGTACTGAACCTCGTGCTGGCGTAGTTTTTGGCCGCCATCGTCCACTGGCCGTCATCCGGCTGGTTTTGAATCTGCGCACCCGCGATGGCCAGTGAGAAGGCGATAACTACCGCCCAAGGACTACCTTTCATCTAGTAAGTTCCCCTTCACACCTGCCTTCTATTGTAAGTTCCTGAAATTGGAATCCACAGAGGCGGCAAAGTTAGCATGGTGTGATCACCGACACTGGAAAGCACTTCGGTTCAGTTGAATACACCTGTTCTGTGCGGTAATGCCCGATCGTACGGATCGGCATCATTTTGTACGGTGGTGCGCGAAATTCTGTCTCGGCGAACACAGGCTTGCGATACTCTTACACGAGGAGACGCAATTATGCCAGCACCAGCTAGCGCAACCAGGGCTACGGCCGCTGCGGCCGAGCCGAGGACGGCATTGCCGCCTCAAGAAGAGCGGATCCGGATCCGGGCGTATGAACGGTATCTGGAGAGAGCGGGTCAGGATGGATCCGAAATCGGAGATTGGCTCCAGGCCGAGCAGGAGATCCGGCAGGAAGAAAAGTCAGCGCGATGAGGGCGCGCGGCGAAGCATTTCAGTGAGCGCTGTCTGACGGTAGGCGAAGATGTGCTGCAGTCGGCGTCGCACCGCCAAGCAATGCACGATGCGGCCGATCCAGCCGAACGGCAATGCGTACTCCACCCTATCGCTTACTACGGTTCCCCCTTCGGTCGGGCGGAAGCTGTGGCGATGCCGCCAAAACCTGTATGGGCCGCGGACCTGTTCGTCGATAAAGAAGAACGGGGGCTCGTACTCCGTGATGATGGTCTTCCATTTGACAGGAATGCCCGCGAGGCGGATACGGTAATCGATCTCGGCGCCGCAGCGCATCCGGATCGGGTCCGGTGTGAGGATCTGGAACCCCAGCGACGGCGGCGTAATCAGGGCGAGGTTATGGGGATCCTGGAAAAATTCGAAGGTCTCGCGGATCGAAACCGGAACGAGCATTTCACGTTCGAGGACGTAGAGCTTCATCGGCCATCGGCAAGCAGCATTGTTTGGTCTGGAGTGTAGGTGGGGGCAAGTGCAAGGGCTGGCTCGAAATCGCGGCGTGCCACGTCGCCCTGGTCGAGGGCTGGCAAGGCAACGCCGCGATTGTTGAAGGCCTGAGCATCCCTGGGAGATAAAGCCGGTGCGCGACCGAACTCCGGTAGCGCCTCCTGGGGCCTTCCGAGCAACAGCAGCATCTTACTTGTCCTAGATGCGGCCTCCCGATCGTTGGGTGCATTTTTTTTGGCTTCGCCGAGGAGATTTTTGGTTCCAGGGGATCGGAAACCCGGGCTGACTTGAGCTTACTGCGACTTTTTCAGGGGCACGGAGGACAGCTTTCGTCCGCAGGGATTTTTGGTCATCCAGACTTGCGTGCGGGCGATGCTGAGGACCGTGAGGACCGCGATCGCGCGACGGGTTTTGCAGCCACGGTCGCGGCTGCGCCAGGACGAACCAGAGAACCGCGGTTGTGGCGCTTGCTGTCCACGCGCCCCACGAGAGCAGGCAAAGTACGCTGATGCAGACCCTGCTTCGCCGCAGACGTCGTTCATCGCTTCAGCCTGGATCGGGCGGACAGCAAACAAGGCTGCCGCGGCTAGCGTTGCCGAACCCTCGAGCAGCGTGCAACGGCCAGGTTCAGGGCGTGGTATCGGCGTGGTTCCGTCCACCCCACCGGTAATTCAGCCAGGACGGGACGTACGCAAGCGGTCGCGTTCGTCCGGGTCTCCCGAGTTCCCACCAGCCGGACGGACAGGTGAGCGCCGGGTCGGAGAAGATGGCGTAGTCGTCCAGGTGGAAATCGGAGCCTGGCGGCACGCCGAATGCGACCAGCGGCTGCGGCGGCCAGGATCAGACGGTCGGCATGCTGCTATCCTACGAGCTTAGCGCACGCCATGGCCGCCACTCCTCCCAAACTCGTCAAGCGTCCCAAGACTGCCGCGGAACGCCGCGGTCGACTGGAGAAGATTTTCGCCGGGCTTGACAAAATGTATCCTGCCGCGGTTTGTGCGCTCAAGCACGAGAATGCCTGGCAGTTATTGGTGGCCACGATTTTATCCGCGCAGAGCACCGATAAGCGGGTCAACGAGGTTACGCCGGGGTTGTTTGCGAAGTACCCGACCATCGAGGATTTCGCTCACGTGCGGCCGGAGGTGCTGGGGAACGACATCCGGAGCACGGGGTTTTTCAATAACAAGGCGAAGTCGATTATCGGGGCGGCGAAGAAGATCCTGAGCGATTTCGGCGGCGAAATTCCGCGGACTATCGAGGAACTGGTGACAGTGCCGGGAGCCGGGCGGAAGACTGCCAACGTGGTGCTGGGTTCGGCGTATGGGATCGCTACCGGAGTCGTGGTCGACACACACGTGCAGCGGATCTCGCGGCGGCTCGATTTGACTAAGCACACGGATCCGGTGAAGATCGAACAGGATTTGATGAAGATTATTCCCAAGGAGCGCTGGATTTCGTTTTCGCACCAGGTGATTCATCACGGGCGGGCTCTGTGCGTCGCGCGCAAGCCCAGGTGCGCGGAGTGCCTGCTGGATCCGGTTTGCTACGCCAGGGATAAAACTCTGTAAATTCCTGTTTCCCCGCATTTACGAACAATTTACATTCGGTTTACACTCGTGACTCCTCCGGTACGTATATAGCAATAGGAGGAAGCAACGATGAAAAACTTCATGAGCAAGTTGATGCTGGGCGCGGCGCTGCTGGCGGGAATCGCCGGAGTGGCTGGCGCAGCCACAAAGGATAATGGAGACCACAGCGATCCCGCGCTCGCCAAAAAGGTGGCGCATGAGGTTCGCATGTACTCCTGGTACACGATCTGGGACAACGTCAATATAAGGGTGAACGACGGCAACGTCGAGCTGATAGGGCAGGTCAGCCAACCTTATAAGAAGGCCGATTTGCAGCGGCTGGCACAGAGCGTGCCTGGCGTTCGCAGCGTGACCAACGAACTCGAGGTTTTACCCCTATCTAATTTTGATGATCAAATCCGGCGGCAGGTTGCGCGGGCTATCTACCGCGATCCGGTGCTGTCGCGCTATGCCATCCAGGCGATTCCGCCCATCCACATCATCGTGGACAACGGGCATGTGACACTGGAAGGCGTGGTGAACAACGAGATGGAGAAGAACGTCGCTGGTATTCGCGCCAGTTCGGCCGGACTGAGCTTTGGCAAGGTTGTGAATAACCTGCGCGTCGAGAATCCCTCCAAGAAGAGCTAACGCCGACTGCCTCCTTCAGGGCGGGCCCACCCGGCCCGCCTTTTTTTTGTCTCTCCCCTGATTTTCGTTATACTCACAGCTTCGTGAGGCACTACTTCTTCCTAATTCTGCTGCTGCTGCTGGCCGGCGCCTGCAGCCGCTCTCCGGATATCTATCAGCCGCCCATCCAGCGCAAGCCGCTGACAGGGCCTGAAGGGCACCTGGGGCAGTTCATCAATATGAGTGATCCCGCAGCGGACGCTTTCATCGTGCGGGATATGAGCAAGACTACCGAGGGCGGCTCGTGGCGGTGGGCTTACCGGCATCCGCAATTGCGGTTTTATCTGCGCGGCGTCGACCGGCTCCACTTCGAAATGGACTCGCGGCTGGCGGAGAATACCTTTCAGGAAACCGGGCCGGTTACCTTAACGATATCCATCAACGAGCATGAGCTCGACAAGATCCGGTTCGATAAGCCTGGGGATCGGCATTTCGATAAGCTTGTGCCCGCGGCTTTTCTGCTGCCCCATTCGGAAAATTTCGTCTCGCTGGAGACGGACAAGCAGTGGGTATCGAAGGAAGACGGCGCCGTCCTTAGTTTCGTACTGGTACGCGCCGGCTTCATCAAGCAATGATGGCGGCCGTGTATGCGCTGTTCGGAGCCGCTTTTACGGTGGCTGTGTGTGTGGCGGCCGGACGGCTGCTGATCGGGCGCCTGCGGCTAAGTTTCGATGGCTGGGAAAACTGGCTTTTCAGTTTTTTGCTGGGCGGCGTGCTGGTCAGCTCGCTGACTTTCCTGCTTTGTACCCTGAACCTGGCGCGCAAGGGTGTGTTTCTGGTTGCCGGGCTGCTGATTCTTACGGCTGCATTCCGGTATGCGCGCATTTTGCCGGCGCGAGTGGACAAGTGGGACAGGTTCTGGGTCGGGGTCCTGATTCTGGGTGGCAGCGCCTACTTTGTCCTCTACTTCTTTAATGCGCTCGCGCCGGAGATTAGTCCCGACGGATCTACTTATCATCTCGGCCTGGTGGCGCGTTACCTTCGCGAGCACGGGTTTCATCGCATCACTACAAACATGTACGCAAACCTTTCGCAGGGGCTGGAAATGCTGTTCCTGTTCGCCTTCGCTTTCGGACGGCATTCGGCGGCGGCATTGGTCCACTTTGCGTATCTTGTGGCGCTGGCCGGCGGGATCGTACTTTACGCGCGACGGCTGGGGGTTTTTGCCGCTGGCGTTTGTGCTGCGCTTTTCGTCTTCGCCGCGCCGGTAGTCGGGATTGATGGAACGAGCGCTTACGTGGACGTCGCGGCCGCTTGCGTTGTGTTCGGCGTCTTCTACCTGCTGGAGATCTGGGATCGCGAGCGGGCAGGCGGATTGCTGATCGCGATCGGGCTGATGGCGGGTTTTGCCTACGCGGTGAAATATACGGCCGCGCTGGCCCTTCCTTATGCAGTCGGGCTGGTGGCTTACCGGTCGCGATGGAAGAACGCGCTGATTGTCTGTCTCTGCGCCGCCGCCGTCATGCTGCCCTGGATGGTCAAGAACGTTGTATGGGTCGAGAATCCGTTTTCGCCGTTCTTGAACTCGGTATTTCCGAATCCTTATATACAAGCCGGATTCGAGAAGGAGTACGCCTCCGATCTGCGCAACGATGCTGCCGTCAAGAGCCGGCTCGACCTGCCCCGGGAGGTGACTGTCGACGGGCGCATCTCGGGGTTCGTCGGACCTTTGTTTTTGCTGGCGCCTATCGGACTTCTGGCCTTGGCCTGGCCCGCGGGACGGCGGCTGTGGCTGGCGGCGGCCGTGTTCGGGGCTACTTATTTTTTGAATATCGCGGCACGGTTTCTCATTCCGGCGCTGCCGCTATTCGCCCTGGCAATGGCGCTCGTGTTCACGCGATGGAAAGCGGTCGCGGTCGCGCTGGTTGCGGCGCATCTTGTGCTCTCGTGGCCCACGGCGGCCCGGCTGTATTGTTGGCAATACGCCTGGCGACTGACCGGCATACCCTTGCGCGCGGCGTTGCGGATCGAGCCGGAGGACACATTTCTCGACGCCAATCTCGGGAATTACCGCATGGCGCGGTTGATCGAACGCACGGTGCCGGCTGCCGCAACAGTGTTCGCGTGGAGCCAGGTGGCGGAAGCCTACACGCGACGGAATATCATCGTGAGCTATCAGGCGGCGTCGAACCAGATTCTGGCCGATGTTCTGCGCACAGGGATTGAACCGGCATTTGCCCCCGACTGGATGCTGGAGTTTCGCATTCCCTCCACCGCCGTGCGGCGCATCCGGGTAGTGCAGACCGCTCGTTCGCGGTGGGACAAGTGGAGCATCTCGGAGCTTCGCGTTTTCCGCGGCGACGCGGAATTGCCGCGCACGCCTGCGTGGAGATTGCATGCTTCGCCGAATCCCTGGGAGGTGCAACTGGCCTTCGACAATACGCCGGTCACGCGCTGGCGGTCGTGGCGGGAGATCGAGGGCGGGGAATTTGTCCAGGTGGATTTCGGGCGTACGGAGTCGATCGATCGCGTGTTAATGGAGTGCGCGCGGGACCAGAACAAAATCAAGCTGAAGCTCGAAGGAGCGGACGAGAGCGGGCAATGGAAGACGCTCGCCGAGGCACCGCAGGAGAGCGTGCGGGAGCCGATTCGGAACCTACGGCGGATGGCAACCGAGGAACTGCGGCTGCGCGGCGTGGAATATATGGTGGTGTACCGTTACGACTTCGGCATGGAGGATTTCCGCTCGCATCCCGATTACTGGGGGATTACGCCGGTTGGAGTGCAGGGCGACGACCGGCTGTACCGGATCGAGAAGGCGCAGTGAGACTCTTTCTCGGAGTGGATGGCGGGCAATCGTCGACCACGGCGCTTATCGGCGACGAGACCGGTCGCGTTCTGGGCGCGGGGCACGGCGGCCCGTGCAATCATGCAGGCAAGGCGGAAGGCGCGTCCCGCTTCAGGCGCGCGCTTGCGGAGTCGGTGGGGTTGGCTTGCGCGGCGGCGGGGGTCGAGTTCGCCAGAGCGCGGTTTGAGTCGGCCTGCTTGGGGATGAGCGGCGGGCCTGAGGACAAGGCCGCCATCATCGCCGATGTTCTAAATGTCGGAACACTGGTGAATACGGACGATGCCGTAATCGCGCTGTCCGGGGCGACGGCGGGCGAGCCCGGGATGATCTGCATCGGCGGCACCGGTTCGATCGCTTTTGGCCGGAATGCCGAGGGACGTTCGGCGCGGGCCGGCGGCTGGGGATACGTTTTCGGCGACGAGGGTGGCGGATTCGACATCGCGCGTCAGGCCTTGCGCGCGGCGCTGCGATGGGAGGAGGGGTGGGGGCCACCGACCTCGCTGCACCGGGTGATGCTCGCGGCTACCGGGTCCCGGTCGGCTAACGAGGCGCTGCATCGGTTCTATACCGATGAGTGGCCCAGGTCGCGCGTGGCTACGCTGGCGCGGGTGGTCGACTTGGCGGCCGCCGAGGGCGATGCTGTGGCACGCCAGGTCGTGCTCGGCGCGGCGGAGCAACTAGCGGCGCTAGCCGGGTCAGTACGCGGCCAGCTTTGGGCCTCCGGGTGCGCCGTCAGGGTCGCTTACATCGGCGGCGTGTTTCGCAGTGTGATGCTGCGGGAAAGATTTTGTGCGCTGGTGGAGGTGGAGGCCGGCACCCGCTGCATGCCGCCGGTTTACGGGCCTGCCGCCGGGGCGCTGCTGGAGGCTTATCGGGCGGTGGGCTTGCACCCGCCGCTTGCCGAGATGCAGGTTTAGAGAGTTGACAAGACGGCAGAGTGGCACTACCAAAGTCTTGCGAAATGGCACTTTTCGGCGGCCATTTGCCGGGGTACAGTGGTCGAATGGAGCAATTTCAGCCTACCACCCGCACTCGGGTGAAGCGGCTCGCCAAGCGCGGCGTCTATGAAAAAGCCGCAGTGAACGCCATTCTCGACGAGGGCATCGTGTGCCACGTCGGATTCACTGCGGACGGTCAGACTTACGTTATTCCCACGGGGTACGTGCGCGTCGACGATCGCATTTACGTCCACGGATCGCCTGCCAGCCGGATGCTCGGGGCGCTCAACCAGGCGCTCGACGTGTGCATCACCGTCACCTTAATCGACGGCCTGGTGCTGGCGCGGTCTGCTTTTCATCATTCGATGAATTACCGGTCCGTCGTGGTGCTCGGCAAAGCGCGGCTGGTTACGGATGCGGACGAAAAGGTCGCGGCGCTGCGCGCGTTCGTCAACCATGTTGTCCCCGGACGCTGGGATGAGGTCCGGCAGCCGACTGCCAAGGAATTACAGGGGACGCATGTGCTCGCGCTGCCGCTGGACGAGGTGTCGGCTAAGGTGCGCACTGGTCCGCCGATCGACGACGAAGAGGATTACGCACTGCCGATCTGGGCCGGCGTTGTGCCCCTGCGCACCGCGCCGGGCGAGCCGGTCGGCGATCCGCGCCTACTGCCGGGCCTGCCCATATTCGATACCGCGCGCCTGGCCAGATCCTGATACTCTGGACGCTGGAGAATCATCCATGCGACTCTGGATTGGCGGAATCGCCGTGTGCGCCCTGTTTGCCGCCACGCAAATCGGGGCCTACCGCAAGTTGACTGCGGACGAACTGCGGGACAAGATCGAGGGTGGCTGGGCCGGGCAGATGATTGGGGTGAGCTTCGGCGCGCCTACGGAGTTCCGCTTTAACCAGCAGCAGGTGCCGTTCGACAAGCTGCCTAAGTGGAAGCCGGAGATGGTGTCGGAGGCGCTCGACCAGGACGATCTCTACGTCGATATGACCTTCGCGAAGGTTCTCGACGACAAGGGCATCCACGCCACCACGGCGGATTTCGGCAATATGTTCCGGGATGCGAAGTACCGGCTGTGGCACGCGAACCTGGCGGCGCGGCGCGCGCTGAAGCGGGGCGTTTCGCCCGAGCTTACCGGGACTCCGAAGTACAACGCGCACGCCAACGACATCGACTTTCAGATCGAAAGCGATTTTGTCGGGCTGATGACGCCCGGGATGCCGCAATCGGCTAACGACATGTGCCTGCGTGCGGGGCGCGTGATGAACTCGGGCGACGGCATCATCGGCGGCATGTTTATTTCGGGTATGTACAGCGCCGCGTTTTTCGAAACCGATCCGCGCAAAGTCGTGGAGGCGGGGCTGGCGTCGATGCCGGCCAAGAGTCCTTATGCGCATGTGATCGCGGACGTGCTGGCGTGGTCGAAGCAGTATCCCGACGATTACACGAAGGTCTGGAACCTGGTCAACGAGAAGTGGGACAAGCGCGAGCCATGCCCGGAGGGCGCGCTGCGACCCTTCAATATCGACGCCAAGCTGAACGGGGCCTATGTGGCGATCGGGCTGCTCTACGGCAAGGGCGATTTTGCCAAGACCGTCGAGGTGGCCACGCGCTCGGGGCAGGATTCGGACTGCAATCCCGCCAATGCCGCGGGCATTCTGGGCGTGATGCTCGGTTATCGCAAGATTCCGGAGCATTGGAAAGGCGGCATCCCGGCCATCGCGGATAAGAAATTCAACTTTACCGATTTCACGTTTCACACGATCGTCGACAGCACGGTGCGGCGGGCTACCGATCTTATTAAATCCGAGGGCGGACGACTGGAAGGCGACACCTTGTTCGTCAAAATGCAGCAGCCGAAGCCCACGGCTGTGAAGTTGTGGGACGATTACGGCTCGCCGGTGGAGCGGATCAAGGCTGAGGATGCGCGGTGGCAATGGCAGGGAGAGTGGCGAGAGACGAAGCAGGAGCGCCGCAACGATACGCGCATCACCAAGGCTTCGGCCATCAAGGGCGCCGAGGTTACGATCGCGTTCGAGGGCACGGGCGCGATTGTAAGCGGTCCGTACGTGCCGGCCGGCGGTAAGGCTACGGTGTATCTCGACGGCAAGCAGGATCGGGTGATCGACGTCTGTTCGGATGAG
>Ga0070741_10014205_pt1 | contig 13832 bp, 13 predicted proteins | sample Coa_R1_4_FD_66440 | JGI IMG/M metagenome (GOLD analysis project Ga0070741, IMG submission 66440) | Surface soil microbial communities from Centralia Pennsylvania, which are recovering from an underground coalmine fire - Coalmine... | ecosystem: Environmental > Terrestrial > Soil > Unclassified ... | reverse complement strand
TCTACTTCGCGGCGCAGAAGGTCCTCGGACCGGGCATCGGCTCGCTGCTCTGGACCGAGCTCGACGCGGTCAAGGCGCAGCTCGAGCCCACGGTCATGTCCATCGCCTTCGTGTTCCTGCTCGTGGGGTACGGCACCAAGGTGGGGCTCGTGCCGCTGCACAACTGGCTGCCCGACGCGCACGCCGAGGGCCCGACGCCCATCTCGGCGGTGCTCTCCGGGCTGCTCCTCAACGTGGCCCTCTACGCGCTCATCCGCTGCAAGGTGATCACCGACGGAGCGCTGGAGCGTCCGTTCGCCGCCGCGCTCCTGATGGGTTTCGGGCTGCTCTCCGTGGTCGTGGCGGCGTTCTTCCTCTCGCGGCAGCGCGACGTGAAGCGCATGTTCGCCTACTCGTCGATCGAGCACATGGGGCTCATCACGTTCGCCTTCGGCATGGGCGGCCCGGTCGCGAGCTTCGCCGGCCTGCTCCACATGACGGTGCATTCGCTGACCAAGAGCGCGATCTTCTTCACCGTCGGCCACGCCGCGCAGAAGAGCGGCACGCAGGTCATGGAGGGCATCCGCGGCCTCGTGCAGGTGAGCCCGACCGTGGGCTGGGGCCTCATGCTGGGGACCGCTGCGATACTCGGCATGCCGCCCTTCGGCGTATTCGCGAGCGAGTTCCTGATCCTTACCACTGCCATAGCGCAGCATGCCTGGGCGACGCCGGTACTGCTGGTTGCGCTCGGCGTCTCGTTCGCCGCGATTTTCGGCAAGGTGCAGCCGATGGTGTTCGGAGAGCCGAGCGGCGTCCGGCTGCCGCACCGCCCGGCCCTCGTCCCGGTCTTCACGCACCTTGCCGTGGTGCTCGTGCTCGGCCTGTACATGCCGCCCTATCTTGCCGACTGGTACCGGCAGGCTGCGCGCCTGGTGGGCTAGGTGAAGCTCGAGCGGAAAAACGTGGACGCGGCGGGCTGGGTGGAGCTGTGCGCGCGCGTCGCCCAGGGCGGCGGCCGCCTCGGCACTCTTTGGGCGAGCGACGAGCGCGACCGCGGCGGCGGATTCGCGGTGCACGCGCTTTTGGTGACCTACGAGGGCCTGCTCTGCGCGGACCACGCGATCGCCGGGACGCGCTATCCCGATCTCTCCGCGCTGTTCCCGTCCGCCCAGCGCCTGCAGCGCGCCATCCGGGACCTGTACGGCCTGGAGAGCGGCGGCGACGCGCGCGGCTGGCTGCGCCACGGCGCATGGCGCGAGGACGCCACGCCGCTGCGGCGCGACGTCCCGGCCGGTGCCGCCTTGCCTGCGGACGATGCGCGCTATGCGTTCGTGCGCGTGGAAGGCGAAGGCGTCCACGAGATCCCGGTAGGCCCGGTGCATGCGGGCATCATCGAGCCGGGGCATTTCCGCTTCTCCGTCGTGGGCGAGCGCGTCCTGCGCTTGGAGGAGCTACTCGGCTACACGCACAAGGGGATCGAGAAGCGCTTCGAGTCGTTCTCGGTGGCCGACGGCGCCCGCCTCGCGGGCCGCGTCTCAGGCGATAGCACCGTGGCGTTCGCCTGGGCCTTCGCGATGGCGGCGGAGCAGGCCGCCTCCTGCGCGGTGCCGCGCCGGGCGCTCTGGCTTCGCGCGCTCCTCCTGGAGCGCGAGCGCCTCGCGAACCACCTCGGCGACCTCGGCTATCTCGGCAACGACGGCGGGCTGGCGTTCGGCCTGGCGCAATTCTCGCGCCTCAAGGAAGACGTGCTTCGCCTGAACGAACGGCTCTTCGGCCATCGCTACCTCATGGACCGGGTGCTTCCCGGGGGCGTGGCGGTGGACCTCGATGGCGCCGGGAGCGCGGAGCTGATGGCGCAGGCCGACACGCTCGAGAGCGAGCTCGCCGCGCTGCGCGCCATCTACTACGACCATCCCGGCCTGCAGGACCGCTGCATTCACTGCGGCATCCTCGCTCCGCGAACGGCGGCGGCGCTCGGCGCCGTGGGGCTTGCCGCCCGCGCGAGCGGCCTGGCGATCGACGCCCGCGTGCACCCGGGCCTTGCCCCCTATGACGAGCTCGAGCCGCGCCTCTGCTCGCATCGCAACGGCGACGTCGCGGCGCGCATCGTGGTGCGCTTCGAGGAGGCGCTCGAGTCGCTCGCGCTGCAGCGACGCATCGCGATGCGGCTGCCGGCCGGGGAAACCCGCGTCGCGCCGGCCCCGGCGCCCGCCGGCGCCTTCGGCGTCGGCTGGGTGGAGGGCTGGCGCGGCGAGGTGTTCGTCGCCCTGGAGGCCGGCGAATCGGGGCGCATCCGCCGCTGCCATCCGCACGACCCGTCGTGGCACAACTGGCCGGCACTCGAGCACGCGGTGCTCGGCAACATCGTTCCCGACTTCCCGCTGATCAACAAGTCGTTCAACCTGTCCTATTCCGGGGCGGACCTCTGATGCAGAAGATCCTGTTCAAGATCGCCCGGGTAGGAATCGCCACCGAGCCCGGCCCCGCGGCGGACGACGCGCTGCGCCTGTCGCCCGGCCGGCTGAACGACGAGATCACCCGCCTGCTCGGCCGCGCCCTCGCCATCCGGCACGTCGATGCCGGCTCGTGCAACGGCTGCGAGCTCGAGATCCACGCGTTGAGCAACCCTTACTACAACCTCGAGGGTGGCGGCATCAAATTCGTCGCCAGCCCTCGCCACGCCGACCTCCTGCTGGTCACGGGGCCGGTCTCGCGCAACATGGAAGAAGCGCTGCGGCGCACCTATGACGCGGTGCCGGCACCGAAGCTCGTCGTCGCGGTGGGGGATTGCGGCTGCAGCGGCGGTATTTTCGGGGAGAGCTACGCAAGCCGCGGGCAGGTGTCGAACGTGATCCCGGTCGACGTCGCGGTGCCAGGCTGTCCGCCGAGCCCGGTCCGCATCATGCAGGCAATCCTGGCGGCGGTCAGCACCCGCCGCTGATCTGGCGCGGCTGCTAGCGCCCGCCGCAGCTTGGCGGCATCGCGTCCACCGGGTAGCCGCGGCAGCTCCAGGACACCTTGTTGCCGGACACCGTCGGCACCATCGCGATCTCGAGCGCGTTCTTCTCGTTCCAGCCGCGGATCTCGCCGTTGTCCGACACGAGCCACTTCATCTCGCCGAATTTCTGCTCGTTCTTCGGCGCGAGCTTGACCGACTTGCCGACGCCATTCAGGTTGCCCGCCTTCTCGGCGCTCGCGGTGATCTGCTGGCGCGCGGGCTCGGCGCCGGCCACGAGGGCCTCGGCGGCCGCCCTGGCCTCGCTTCCCGCCATCTGCGGCAGCACAAAAGCCACCACGATGAACCCGATCAGCACTACTCCGGCAACGATCAGCAAAGCCGCGCGCATTTCATCTCCCCCCGTGCGATTGCACCCCGAATTGCATCCTCTTGTTGGATCAGCGCTTCTCGGGGCAGCTTACCATCCACCCCGGAATCTTGCATGGTCACTCGGCAAATTCGTGTCAGCGGGCTCGTGCAGGGCGTGGGCTACCGCGATGCGCTGCGCGCGCAGGCGCGCACGCTCGGCGTGCACGGCTGGGTGCGCAACCGTGCAGACGGCAGCGTGGAGGCGCTGCTCCAAGGCGAAGAGCATGCGGTCGCGGCGCTGATCGCTTGGGCGCGGCGCGGGCCGCCCGTGGCGCGCGTCGCGGACCTGCGCGTCGCCGGCCCCGCGCCGGAATTCGACCGTCGTTACGAGAGCTTCGAGCGCTGGCCGAGCGCGTAAGCATCACCCTGTAAGACCGCCGGTATCAGCCGGCGATACTTCCCGGATTTGCATTGCGGCGGTGCAGCGGCGCCGCGAACAATGGGCCAACTTTTCCACGAGGAGGCCCCGATGCTCGCAACGCTCGCTCTCCCGCTCTCCGCGGCGGACCTGTGCCAGGCGGTGCGCCTGGCGAAGCCCTTCAATGCCAGGCGTCTGGACCGCGTCCTGCGCCTCGATGCGTCGGCCGGACTGGTGGAGGTCCAGGCGAGCGCGACCTGGGCCGGACTCGCCGCCTATTTGCGCCCGAGCGCCCCCGAGATCGCGGCCGCCTGGGACGGCGCGGGCACGGTCGGCGAAAGCGTCGAGACGAATGCCGCCGGACCGGACGGGCGCCCGGCAGTGGCGCATGTCGAAGGGATCGCGCTCGTCACGCCCGAGGGCGAGCTGCGGCGCGTGAACCGCTCGCAGCGCGAGCTCTTCCGGCTTGCGGTCGGTGGCCAAGGCCTCTTCGGGGCGGCTTATAGCGTGACTTTGCGCCTGGAATCCCTTGCGCGCGCCGCGTCGGAAGCGAGCGCTCCCATCGTGCTTGCCCTGCCGAAGGGGGAGACGCGCTGCCGCCGGCTGGACCTCCTCGTGCCGCCCGCCTCGCACGCGGCGTTCCTTGTCGAGACCCGCAGGCTGTGCCAAGACTGGCGCGTCGCGATTGAAGGGCTCGAGGTGCGCCGCACGCTGGCCGAGGACGAGACGGCGCTCTGCTGGGCGCGCCGCGAATACGCCGCGATGCGCCTCACGCTGGCGGAGCCGCCCGCGCTCGGCGGCGCCGTGCGCATGACGCAGCTCTGCCGCCAGCTGATCGACAGCGCGATCGCGCACGGCGGCAGCTTTGCCCTCGCCTGCACGCCCGAGGCGACCCGGGAGCAGGTGCTCGCCTGCTACCCGGAGCTTCCCGGCTTCCTCGCGGAAAAGCGCCGCTTCGATCCCGCGGAACGCCTCAGCACGCCCTGGTTCCGGCACCACCGCAGCCTGCTCGCCCGGCAGGAGTGCGAGGTGCGCTGGAATCCTCAGGCGGCGTAGAGCACCTGGACGTTCTCGGGGGCGAGCCAGGCGCCGAGCTCGGCGATGAGGCGCCCGTCGGGCTTCACGCGCCAGCTCTCGCCGAGCGAGACCTCGCAGGCGGCCGACGCGTTGGCGTAGCGCACGACCACCTGGCAGGCGCCCGAGCCGGAGGCGCGGTAGGGCGCGAGGACCTGCTGCAGCCTCTTCGCATCCGCCTGCCCGTTCATCGCGATCCTCAGGCGCGCCGCGTAGCGCGCGCGCAGCGCCTCGAGGTCGAGCAGCTCCTCCGCGGTCACGCGCAGGCCGCCGGAGAAATCGTCGCGCTGGATCTTGCCCTGCACGATGAGGAGCGAGTCCTCCTTCAGCTTGTCGCGGTGCTTCTCGAAGAGCTCGTTGAAGACCGTGATCTCCATCTGCGCGGTGGAATCGTCGAGCATCACCACCATCATGCGGCCGCGCCGCGTCATCTGCGGGCGCGCGGCGGCGACGATGCCGGCGACCCAGGCGCGCTGCTCGGAGCCGGTGAGCCGCGCGAGCGGCGTGCGCGGGAAGCCGGCGAGCTGCGGCTCGTACACCGAGAAGAGGTGCCCGGAGAGGTAGAAGCCGAGCGCGGCCTTCTCCTCCATGAGCTTCTGCCGCAGGTCCCAGGGCGCTGCCTGGACGAGCGCGTGCTCGCTGCGCGGGGCTGCCGCATCGCCGAACAGGCTGGTCTGCGAGGCCTGGCGCTCGGCCTGCTCGGCCGCCTCGAGCGCCCGGCCCACGGAGGCGAGCAGCTTTGCTCTCTGCGCATCCACCGAATCGAAGGCCCCCGCCCGAACGAGCGCCTCGATCACGCGGCGGTTGACGATGCGCTTGTCGACGCGGGCGCAGAAGTCGGCAAGCCCCTGGAACGGCGCCTGCTTGCGCGCCTCGAGGATGGCGGCGATCGCCGACTGGCCGGTGCCGCGCACCGCGCCCAGGCCATAGCGCACCGTCGCGCGGTCCACCGGCACGAAGCGGTAATCCGAAGCGTTGACGTCCGGCGGCAGGATGGCGATGCCGTTCGCCACCGCGTCCTCGTAGAGCTGGCGCACCTTGTCCGTGTCGTCCATGACGGCCGAGAGGTTGGCGGCGGCGAAGGCGGCGGCGTGGTGCGCCTTCATGTAGGCGGTGTGGTAGGCGAGCAGCGCGTAGGCCGCCGCATGCGAGCGATTGAAGCCGTAGCCCGCGAACTTCTCCATCAGGTCGAAGAGCTGCATCGCCTTCGCGCGCGAGAGGCCGTTCTTCTGCGCCCCGGCGACGAAGATGTCGCGCTGCTGCGCCATCTCCTCAGGCTTCTTCTTGCCCATCGCGCGGCGCAGCAGGTCGGCGCCGCCGAGCGTGTAGCCGCCGATCACCTGCGCGATCTGCATCACCTGCTCCTGGTACACCATGATGCCGTAGGTCGGGCCCAGGATCGGTTCCAGCCGCGGGTCGAGGAACTCCACGCGCTTTCCGTGCTTGCGCTCGATGAACTCCGGAATCAGGTCCATCGGCCCCGGGCGATAGAGCGCGACCAGCGCGATGATGTCCTCGAAGCGGTCGGGCTTCGCCCGGCGGATCATGTCGCGCATGCCGCGCGATTCCAGCTGGAACACCGCAGTCGTGTTGCCCGCCGAGAGCAGCTTGTACGTCTCGGCATCCTGCAGCGGAACCTTCGCGAGCGAGAAATCGGCGAGCCCCGCCTCTCCTCCCATCTGGCGCACGTAGCGCTCCCCCCAGTCGAGGATGGTGAGCGTCGTGAGGCCGAGGAAGTCGAACTTCACCAGCCCCACCTTCTCCACGTCGTCCTTGTCCAGCTGTGAAATGACGTTCGCCGTGCCCTCCGCGGCGTAGAGCGGGCAGAAGTCCGTCAACTTGCCCGGCGCGATCAGCACGCCGCCGGCGTGCATGCCGACGTTGCGCACCAGGCCCTCGAGCTTCTCGGCGAGCTCGAGCAGCTCCTTCACCTCGTCCTCCTTGCGCTCGCGCTCGGCGAGCAGCGGCTCCATCTCGCGCGCGTCCTGGAGGGTGATGGTCTTGCCCGGCTGCACCGGGATCAGCTTCGCCAGCTGGTCGCAGAAGTTGTAGCCGAGGTCGAGCACGCGGCCGACGTCGCGCACCACCGCGCGCGCCGCCATGGTGCCGAAGGTCGCGATCTGCGACACGCTCGCCTCGCCGTACTTGCGCCGCACGTACTCGATGACGCGGTCGCGCCCGTCCTGGCAGAAATCGATGTCGAAGTCCGGCATCGAGACGCGCTCGGGGTTGAGGAAGCGCTCGAACAGCAGGTCGTAGCGGATCGGGTCGAGGTCGGTGATGCCGAGCGCGTACGCCACCAGCGAGCCCGCGCCCGAGCCGCGCCCCGGGCCGACCGGCACGCCGTTCGCCTTCGCCCAGTTGATGAAGTCCGCCACGATGAGGAAGTAGCCCGCGAACCCCATCTGGATGATCGTCTGCAGCTCGAACTCCAGGCGCTCGCGGTAGCGCGCTTCCGGCTGCGCGAACTTCCTCTGCAGCCCGGCGCGCGCCTCGCTCTTCAGGAAATCGTCGATCGATTCGCCCTTGGGCGTCGGGAAGGTCGGCAGGCGGCTCTTGCCGAGCTCGATCTCGAGCGTGCAGCGCCGCGCCACCTCGACCGCGTTCTCGAGCGCCTGCGGCAGGTCGGCGAAGAGCTTCGCCATCTCGGCCTGGGTCTTGAAATACTGCGCCGGCGTGAAGAGCTTCGGGCGGCGCTGGTCGCCGAGCACGTAGCCCTGCGCGATGCAGACGCGCGCCTCGTGCGCCTTGAAGTCGTCCGCGTCGAGAAACTGCACCGGGTGCGTCGCGACGACGGGAAGGCCGCTGCGCCCGGCGAGCGCGACGGTGCTCGCGACGAGCGCCTCGGCCTGGGGCGCGCCGTGGCGCTGCAGCTCCAGGTAGTAGCGCCCGGGAAAGAAGCGGGCCCATTCCGCGGCCAGGCGATCCACCGCCGCGCCATGGCCCGCGAGCAGCGCCTGCCCGATGTCGCCGGCCGCGGCGCCCGAGAGCGCGATCAGGCCTTCCGTGCCGCCGGCGAGCCAGGCGCGCGCGATCTCGGGGCGGCCGCGATGCTGGTTGGAGAGCCAGGCCTGCGAAAGCAGGTCGCACAGGCGGTGATAGCCCGCGTGCGAGGCGCACAGAAGAAGGAGGCGGAAGGGCTTTTCGCGGTCGGCCTCGTTCTGCAGCCAGCAATCGGCGCCGAGGATCGGCTTCACGCCGGCGGCGCGCGCCGCGCCGTAGAACTTCACCATGCCGAAGACGTTCGCCGCGTCGGTGAGCGCGAGCGCCGGCATGGCGTCCTCGGCCGCGCGCCGCACCGCGTCCTCGATCCGCACGATGCCGTCGTTCACCGAGTACTCGCTGTGCATCCGGAGATGGACGAACTGCGGGTGAACAAAGCGCGCCGCTGCCATGATAAAAATTCTAACCCATGAATCGCCCGCTGCTCGCGCTCCTCCTTGGCGCAACGTGCATCGCGCTGTCGCCGATTTTCGTCCGGGTTTCCGAGCTCGGGCCGAGCGCGACGGCGTTCTGGCGAGTCGCGCTCGCGCTGCCGCTCCTCTGGCCGCTGCTCGCCTTCGAGAAAGGCGCGGCCGGCAAGGCCCAATGGCGGCTGCTCCTCGCGGCGGGAGTCGCCTTCGCCGGGGACCTCGCCTTCTGGCACTGGTCGATCCGCGCCACCTCGGTGGCGAACTCGACGCTGCTCGCGAACCTCGCGTCGCTCTTCGTCACGCTCGCCGCATGGGTCTTCCTGCGGCAAAGGCCGAGCGGCGCTTTCCTCGCCGGCCTGGGCGCCGCGCTGGCCGGGGTCGCGATGCTCGTGCGCACGAGCGCGGCGTTTTCGCCCACGGCGCTTCTGGGCGACGCGTTCGGCGTGATCACGGCGATGTTCTACGCGGGCTACATCCTTGCGGTGAAGGCGCTGCGCGACCGAGGCGCGAGCACCGTGCAGGTGATGACGGTGACGAGCGCCGTGAGCGCGCTGCTGCTGCTGCCGGTGGCCCTCGCCTCCGGCGAGGCGCTCCTGCCGCGGAGCGCGGCCGGCTGGCTGACGCTCGCCGGGCTCGCGTGGATCTCGCAATGCGCGGGGCAAGGGCTCATCGCGTACGCGCTTGCGCACCTGCCGGCCGCCTTCTCCTCGGTGAGCCTGCTCTTCCAGCCGGTGATGGCGGCGCTCTTCGCCTGGGTGCTGCTCGCCGAGCCGCTCTCGCCGCTGCAGATGGCGGGCGGCGCGGTGGTGCTCCTCGGGATCTACCTCGCGCGGCGGGGCTCGGCGTGAACGTGTTCGTGACCGGAGGAACCGGCTACCTCGGCCGCCCGCTGATTCAGGCGCTCCTCGCCCGCGGCCACGCCGTGAAAGCGCTGGTGCGAGCCGGGTCCGAAAGGCGGCTGCCTCCCGGCGCCAGCGCGGTGCCCGGCGATGCGCTCGACGCGGCGACGTTCGCCGTGCCGGCGCAAAGCACATTCGTGCACCTCGTCGGCACGCCCCATCCCAATCCTTCCAAGGCGGCGCAATTCCGCTCGGTGGACCTGCGCTCCGTCGCGGCCGCCGTGCAGGCAGCGCGCCGCGACGGCGCGCGCCACTTCGTCTATGTGAGCGTGGCGCACCCGGCGCCGGTCATGCGCGCCTACATCGAGGTGCGAAGGCGCGGCGAGGCGCTCGTGAGCGAGAGCGGCCTCGATGCGACCATCCTGCGCCCGTGGTACGTGCTCGGGCCCGGACATCGCTGGCCGTATGCCCTGCTGCCGGCCTACCGGCTGCTCGAGCTCTTCGAAGCCACGAGGGAAAGCGCGCTGCGCCTCGGTCTCGTGCGACGGGAGGAGATGGTGCGCGCGCTCGTCGCTTCGGCGGAGGATCCGCCGCGGGGGATCCGCGTGCTTGGCGTGCCGGAGATCCGGCGCGCCGCGCTCAGCTGACTACGGCGTCGGGCTCTTCGGCGGCGGACGCTTCGATGCGGCCTATCTCGTAGACGGTTTCGCCGGCGGCGCGCAGCTCGCCCGCCGCGCGAGCGGCATCCGGTGCGGCGACGACGACCACCATGCCGATGCCGCAGTTGAACACGCGGTGCATCTCCGCTTCCTCGACCCCGCCCTCGCGCTGCAGCCAGCGAAATACCTCCGGACGCGGCCAGGCCGCGCCGCGAATCGCCGCGCGCGTGCCCTTCGGCAGCACGCGCGGCACGTTGCCGACGAGGCCGCCGCCGGTGATGTGCGCGAGGCCCTTCACGGCGACCTTCTCCAGGAGGGACAGCACCGGCTTCACGTAGATGCGCGTGGGCGTGAGAAGGTCGAAGGCGGGCTTCTTCTGCGCGACGATCCTGCGGATCAGCGAGTAGCCGTTCGAGTGCGGGCCGCTCGAGGCGAGGCCGAGGATGGCGTCGCCCGGCGCGATCGAGCGCCCGTCCAGGATGCGGCTCTTCTCCACCACGCCGACGCAGAAGCCGGCGAGGTCGTACTCGCCGGGCGGGTACATCCCCGGCATCTCCGCGGTCTCGCCGCCGATCAGCGCGCAGCCGGCGAGCTCGCAGCCTTTCGCGATTCCACTGACGACCTCGGCGGCCACCCGGTTGTCGAGCTTGCCGCAGGCAAAGTAGTCGAGGAAGAAGAGCGGCTCGGCGCCCTGCACCAGCACGTCGTTCACGCTCATCGCGACGAGGTCGATGCCCACGGTGTCGTGGCGCCCGAGCGCGAAGGCGAGCTTGAGCTTGGTGCCGACGCCGTCGGTGCCCGAGACCAGCACCGGCTCGCGGTATTTCTTCGGCAGCTCGCACAGCGCGCCGAAGCCGCCGATGCCGGCGAGCACCTCCGGCCGCATCGTGCGCTTCGCGAAAGGCCTGATCGCCTCGACGAGCGCGTCGCCCGCGTCGATGTCGACGCCGGCGTCGCGATAGGAGAGTCCCTTCGACATGCTAGAGTCAAGGATTCTACTCGACATGAACGCCCTCGCTCGTCCGCAGCTCTGGGCCTGGCTCGCGATTGCGTTCGCCGCGGCGCTCCTCGTCTGGCTGCTCTCGCCGATCCTCGCGCCGTTCATGCTCGGCGCGATCCTCGCCTACATCCTCGACCCGATCGTCGAGCGCATGACGCTGCGCGGCGCGCCGCGCGCCGTCGCCGTCGTGCTCGTGCTGCTGCTTCTGCTCGCGGCGCTGGTCGGCCTGGCGCTCGTCGTCGGCCCGCTCTTCTACAAGGAGACGAGCGCGCTCCTCGAGAAGCTGCCGGCGCTGCTCGACTGGCTCGGCAGCAATGCCGCGCCCTGGGTGAAGGCGCATTTCGACGTCGACCTGCAGTTCGACGTCGCGACGCTGAAGAGCCTCGCGCGCGAGGCCTTCGCCGGCAACGAGGACCTGGTGAAGCGCGTGCTGCGCTCCCTCGGCCTGGGCAGCCTCGCGCTGTTCGCCTTCGTCGCGAACCTGCTCCTCGTCCCGGTGGTGCTGTTCTACCTGCTGCGCGACTGGAACCGCGTGCTCGCCGGCGTCGACGAGCTCGTGCCGCGCCGCATCCACGCCAAGGTGCGCACGATGGCCGCCGAGATGGACCGCGTGCTCGCCGAGTGGCTGCGCGGCGAGACGCTGGTCGTGCTGCTCATGGGCACCTACTACGTGAGCGCGCTCTGGATCGTCGGCCTCGAGTTCGCGCTGCCGATCGGCGTGCTCACCGGCCTCGCGGTGATCGTGCCCTACGTCGGCATCGTGCTCGGCGTGTTCCTCGCCACCGCGGCGGCGCTGCTGCAGTTCGGCACGCTGAGCGGCCTCCTCTGGGTATGGCTCGCGATCGGCATCGGCCAGGCGCTCGAGGGCATGCTGCTCACGCCGCTCATCGTGGGCCACCGCATCGGCCTGCACCCGGTCGCGGTCATTTTCGCCCTGCTCGCCTTCGGCCAGCTGTTCGGCTTTTTCGGCGTGCTGATCGCGCTGCCGGCGAGCGCGGCGCTGCTCGTCGGCCTGCGCCACCTGCGCAGCGCGTACGTCGGCGGGCCGCTCTACGGCCGGGAGTAGCGTGGAGCAGCTGCCGCTCGAGATCTTCGCCCGCGCGGAGCCCGCCTTCGACAACTTCGTCGCCGGCGGCAACGCGGAGGCGCTCTCGCGCGTGCGCGAGCTCGCGCAGGGTCTGCTGGCCGAGCCGATCGTGTACCTGTGGGGCGCGGGCGGCTGCGGCAAGACCCATCTGCTGCGCGCCGCGGCGCGCGCGAATCCCGCGCTCGTCCTCGCGGACGACGTGCAGGCGCTCGATCCCGACGGCGAGCAGGCGCTCTTCTCGGCGATCAACGCGGCGCGCGACGGCCAGGCGAGGGTGCTCGCCGCAGGCGCCGATGCCCCGGCGGCGCTGCGCCTGCGCGAGGACGTGCGCACCCGGCTCGCGTGGGGCCTCGTCTATCACCTCGCGCCGCTCACGGATGCCGAGAAAGCCGCCTACCTGCGCGCCGAGAGCCGGCGGCGCGGGATGCCGCTCTCCGAGGAGATCGTGCGCTACCTGCTCGCCCGCCTGCCGCGCGATTTCTCCAGCCTCGCGGCGGTGCTCGACCTCCTCGACCGCCACGGCGTGGCCCGGCGGCGCGCGATTACCCTGCCGCTCGTGCGGGAAGCGCTCTACGGTCCCGGCGAGGCCAAAAAACAACAGTAAGCCTCCTGAAAGTCGGGTAGTCCGGTCGGCGTGGATTACGCCCTCGACAGCGGCTAGGCCGCTTTTGTAAAGTGGTCCCAACCCCGTCCGGAGATCGCGCATGCAAGCCCGGAAAGCCGTCCGGTTCCTGATCGCAGCGCTCCTCGCTGCCGCCGCCCTGCCGGCGGCGGCGCAGTCGCTGCGCCTGCCGCAGCGGGCGGAGCCGGGGCTCGATCCGTCGTTCGCGCGCGGCTGGCTCGCGCCCACCTACGACCCGTACGGCTTCTCGCGCTTCCAGTGGAAGGACGCGGTCGGCTTCGCGCCGAGCACCCGGATGAACTGGTCCTACGCCTTCGGCGAGCGCGGCAGCCTCGGGATGTCGTACGCGAACGGGATTTACGATCCCGCGACCGACGGCCGCCAGTACGGGCTCTTCGGCCGCTATTCGCTGACGCAGGACTGGTCGGTAAGCGCCGAGACCCTCTCGAGCCAGCCCGGCTCGGTCTTCCGGCTGCAGGACTTCCGCATCGGGTTCCAGCGCCGCTTCTGAGCGGCGCTCCTTTCCCCCGCTTCTGAGCGGCGCACCTCTCAGCGGGTAAACTCGGGCGCTTTGATGCGCCTGGCCCTCTTCGACCTCGACAACACGCTGCTCGCCGGCGACAGCGACTACGAGTGGGGCCAGTACCTGATCGACCGCGGCGTGCTCGACCGCGAGCGCTACGAGGCGCAGAACAGCGCGTACTACGCCCAGTACGTCGCCGGCACGCTCGACATCCACGAGTACCTGGGCTTCGCCCTGCGCCCGCTCGCCGAGCATTCGCCGCAGGACCTCGCGCGCTGGCATGCCGACTTCATGCGCGAGCGCATCGCGCCGATGATCCGGCCGGCCGCGCGGGCGCTGGTGCGCCGGCACCTGGAGCGCGACGACCTGTGCGCGATCATCACCGCGACGAACAGCTTCGTCACTGCGCCGATCGCGCGCGAGTTCGGCGTGCCGCACCTCGTCGCCACCGAGCCCGAGTCGCGCGACGGGCGCTTCACCGGCCGCGTGCTCGGCACGCCCTGCTTCCGCGAGGGCAAGGTGCGCCGTCTGGAGGAATGGCTCGGCGGCCTCGGCCGGCGCCTCGCCGACTTCAGCGAGTCGGCCTGCTACAGCGACTCGCACAACGACCTGCCGCTGCTGGAGCGCGTGCGCCAGCCGGTGGCGGTGGATCCCGACCCCGCGCTCGCCGCGCAGGCGGCGCGCCGCGGCTGGCCGGTCATTTCATTAAAATCCGCGGCCGAATGATCAAGCGCTTCATCCGGCGCGTATTCGGCCTGCCTTCGCATGCCGTGCTGCGCGTCCCGCGCGCGAAGCACGGCCTTTCGCGCGAGTCGATCAGCCCGGCCGCGGCGAAGGTCTGCACCGTGCTGCGCGAGGCCGGGTTCGCCGCCTACGTCGTCGGCGGCGCGGTGCGCGACCTGCTGCTCGGC
>Ga0070741_10014204_pt1 | contig 13834 bp, 16 predicted proteins | sample Coa_R1_4_FD_66440 | JGI IMG/M metagenome (GOLD analysis project Ga0070741, IMG submission 66440) | Surface soil microbial communities from Centralia Pennsylvania, which are recovering from an underground coalmine fire - Coalmine... | ecosystem: Environmental > Terrestrial > Soil > Unclassified ... | reverse complement strand
CGCTGTCGCCATCCAACCTACATCGCCGACACGCGCGCCGACCGCCACAACAAAACGTCCGACCAACACGCGCGCTGCCACAACCGCGCCGCCGATCACTCCGACGAACGTTCCGCCCACCGCCACGTCAACGGCGACGCGCCAACCAAAAGCTTCACCCACACCGGACGGATTGCCCGCCACATTAGCAGAGTGGCAACAAACGGTTCAAGAAATTGCCGCGAGCCCCGACCCGCAAGCTCAGGTGAATGCGTTGTGGGACAAACTGGTGCGTTCGCAGCGGGAGCCGTTGACCACGCAGGATGGCGTTGTGTTTTTGTATCGCGGCGACGCGACGAGCGTGTATTGGCACGGCGATTTTTCGTTTTGGGAAAAACAGGGTTCGATTCCGGGGCAGCGCATTCCCAACACCGATTTGTGGTACGGCACGGCAACTTTCCCACAAGACAGCCGCACCGATTACCAAATCGTGTTGAACGACGCGCAAGAAATTTTGGACCCCGCGAATCCGCGCCGCCGCAATGACGGTTTGGATTACAACAATGTCTTGACGATGCCCGCTTTTCAAATCACGGATTTCACGCGGCGCGGCAAAGACGCGCCAAAAGGCGCCGTCACCGATTGGATCGTGTTCCAGAGCCAAGTGATGGGAGAGGCGATTGAATACCAAGTGTACACGCCGCCGAATTATGACGCGCTCGAAAATTTGCCGGTGTTGTATGTCACCGACGGCGAGCGTTTTGCGCCGGATAATATCGGCGCAATGAACGCGGTACTCGACAATTTGATTGCGGCAAAACGCATCACGCCCGTCATGGCAGTTTACATTGACGAACGCGACCCGAACGCGCGGCAAAACAATCGCCGCGTCAATGATTTTTTGGTCACGCCCGAAAAATTCGCGCAATTCATTGCGCAGGAATTGGTGCCGACGATTGACGCACAATATCACACCGATGCGGCGCCGCGCGCGCGCGTGTTGGTCGGCGCGAGTTTCGGCGGCGTGTTTGGCACGTATGCCGCGCTGCGTTATCCCGACGTGTTCGGTAATCTCGCCGCGTTTTCGCCCGCGTATTGGGTGCTGGACAATCCGAACGGCGCGAACAGCAGCGCGTCGTCGGGCGGACAGCGCATGAGCGATTTCATCGCGCGCGCGTACAACTGCGCCAAGAGCAATGTGCCCTGTCCCGCGTCGCCGCAAAAATTTTTTTTCAGTTCGGGAATTCCCGGATGGGATGTGGGCGATTTGACGCCGCGCATCGAGCCCTTGCGCGCGCGCGGCGACACGGTGCAATATTTACAGATTCAAGAGGGACACAACTGGGGCGCGTGGAGCGGTTTGACGGACGAGATGCTCGAATATTTTTTTGCGGCGCCGTAGATTCCTCGCGTTCAAAACGCTTCGAGCGTGCCGCGCCGTTTCGCTTCCATTTCAAAAAAGCGAAAGAGAAGATAGCCGACCGCGAGATACATCATCCCAATCGCCAATTCGCCCGCGAGCAAGTTTGCGACCTGCGACACATGCGCGCCGCTGACGATTTCGCGCGCGGCTTGAATCCCGCGTGTCAGCGGCAGCGCCCACGAAATGTACTGCATCCACTGCGGCAGCGAACTCACTGGCACATTCGCGCCGGAAAACAGCAGCAGCAAAAAATAAATCAAGTTGTTGATGAACATGATGTTGAGTGTGATGAGCCCGAGGCAGCCGAGCAGCAGCCCGAGCGCCGCCGTGCTGAACGTCGCAATCAAAATCGTCAGCCCCAACGCGAGCGGGTCGGTGCGCGAAAAATCCACCCAGCCCAACAGCCAACCCCACGCCAAGCCCAACAACACTTCGACAAAGCCGTTCAAAATATGTACTGCCGCGCGTCCCGTAAAAATCGCCAGCCGATTCGCGGGCGAGCCGAACAAATACATTAACGTGCCCGCCCATCGCTCGCCGCCAATCGCCATCGTCACGCCAAAGATGCCCGACGACGCGGTGATTTGCATCGCATTGCCGAGGAGAAAGAAACTCGCGTTCTGCGCGCCCGTCGCATAAATGCCGAGCAGCGTAAAAAACATGATTTGCCCGAGCGGGAAAAAAATCATGGACGCGATAAACGTGGCGGGACGCAGCCACGCAAACAACGCGCGGTACGAAAGCACCGCGCCTTGCGAAAAGAGTTGTACGTTAATCCAAAGCCGCTGCATCAAAAGAACTGAGGGCGGAGGACTGAGCATTCAGACTCAGCCCTCCGTCCTCATTATTGAAGACCTAAAGTGGCATCCACGCGCGCTTTGCGAAGGACAACGCGAAAAAGCAGCGCGGCAATGCCGAGATAAATCACGCCGAGCGCCAAAATCATCGCGCCATCGAACGCGAGCTGGTCGAGCGTCAGAGTTCCACCCGCCGCGCTTTGCAGCGCGCGCGCCGTCCAAAACGGCGAGAGAACGTACGATAAAGGCGTCGTCCAAAACGGCAGCAGCGCCACCGGAAACAAAAAGCCGCACAAAATGTACACCGGATATTCCATCGCGTTTTGAAATTGTTGAATCTGCGGATTGAGCAAGAACGCGGGCGCGAGCATCAGACCCAACGCGACAAACGAGAGGATGCCGAAAAACAACACGCCAAAAAATTCGGGCAGCTGCGCGATGGTCAGCGGATAACCAAACACAAGCCAGCCGAGCAAATAGCTCACCATCATCGAAAGCAGCGATTGCAGCGTGCTCGCGAGCGTCTTGCCAAACACAATCACCCACAACGGCGTCGGCAGCGCCGCGATATTTTCCAGCGTGCCGGTCCAGCGTTCGGACGTAATCGCGTTGCCGCTGCCAAACAACAGCGTGCTCCACAAGCCCGCCAGCCCGCTGCCGATGGCGACATAGATGCCGTAATGCGCGCCCTTGTCGCGCAAAATGCCAAACGCAATCAACGCGTAAATCAGTGGCATGAGCAGCGTGGCGAAAATAAAAAAGCTGTCCATCACGAGCGACAGATACGTCATCCGGAACGCGGCGAACACCGCGCGTGCGTATTTGAGAGACATGTTGTTACCCGTCCTCCGTCTCGTCCGCCTGATTCACCAACCGCACGTAGGCATCTTCCAAAGTCGGTTCGCGCACCGAAACTTTTTGAATCGCGCTTCCGTTCAACTGCGCCATCAAGTCGGGCACCGCTTCCGAACCGCGCGGTGACTGTACAATGACGAGTGAATTTTGTTCGCGCTCCTCGACGCTCACCGCGTCCACAAACGGCAGCCCTTTGAGGCGTTCCACCGTTTGCGGCGTGACGCGATTGACCTGGAATTCAACCACCGCCAAATCTCGCGCAAAGCGTTTGAGATTCGCGGGCGTATCGAGCGCAATGATTGCGCCGTGATTGATGACCGCGATGCGGCGGCACAATTCATCCGCTTCAAACATGTAATGCGTGGTGAGCAAAATCGTCTTGTTTTGTTCGCGCAAATCACGCACCACTTGACGAATCTCGCGCGCCGCGACGGGGTCGAGCCCGATGGACGGTTCGTCCAGAAACAGCACTTCGGGGTCATTCAGCAGGGTCCGCGCAATATGCAAACGCTGTTTCATGCCGCGCGAATACCCTTCCACTTTTTCATTCGCGCGGTCGGCGAGACCGACGAGTTCAAGCAAACGCGGAATGCGTTGTTTGGAAATGGCGGGGTCAATCTGGTACAGCGCAGAAAAATATTTCAAATTGTCGAGTCCCGACAACCGCCAATACAAGCCGCGCTCGCCGCCGAAAATAAAGCCGATGCGGGGACGAATCGCATCGGCTTGCTTGACCACATCGTAACCCAAAATCGTCGCCGTGCCGCTCGTCGGAATCAACAAAGTCGTCAACATCTTGACGGTCGTCGTTTTGCCCGCGCCGTTCGGACCGAGCACACCGAACAATTCACCCGGCTCGACCTCGAATGAAATACCTTTGACCGCTTCGACCTCTTTGACCTTGCGGCGAAACGCGCCGATGTGCGATTTGTACACGCGCCGCAAATTGGAAACCTGAACCGCCGCATTCATGATGCCAACCCCGTTGTGTAATTGATGGTGTCAAAATGAGTGAAGACGTACGAGAACACGCTGCGCCGCTCCAAAAAACTGGCGAATTCGTCTTGGGGGATTCGCTCCAATTTTTCGCTCACCCGCTTGCCCGTTTTGCTTTGCAGTGATTTCAATGCATCCACTTGCGCGGGCGCAAAGGTCCAACCCGTACCGTGTGCCACAAAATCCAACAAGCGCAATACATACGCGCCCACTTCGCCAACGGGTTGACATTGATAACCGAACAATTTCAAATGATGCGACGCGACTTGTCCCTCGCCTTGTTGGAAACCTTGCGCCTGCATCGTCTGTTGAAACGCGCGCATGCGTTCTTCAAACGCGCGCGTGTCCACCTGTTCAAATGTGCGCTGGAGCGAGGGCACTTGAATCGCGCCGTGCAGCCAACTTTTCACGTTCCATTTGAAACCGTCGCGCTCTACCCATTCGCTCGTTCCCTCGCGCCAACGTTTGCGATACGTTTTCGCTTGCGCGTTGATGAACGCCGAATCGGCGAGCCAGAGTAACACATCGGCGTTGGGCAAATTTGGAATTTCCTGTTTGTACAACCACATCAAAAAATGAACCGTGCCGAGCGGATATTTCTGGTCAAATTTCTTATGCAGCGCCTTGCCCCACAAGTCATTCAGATTCAACGAATTTTGCAGCCCCGGCAATTCCTGACGCGCGTTCACGCGCACGATATGATGCCCGAGCGATTTGCATGGCGCGTGATAAATATCGAGGTCGAGCCAAACTGCGTTCAATACATCGTTCCACGCGCACCCTGCGGCATAGTATACGGTTGTGTATTTGGAATAGATGCCAATGATTTTTGCGTTCGGGTGGGCGCGCAGAAAAAGCGCGGCGCTGAGCGCCGCGTCCAAATCATCGCCGATGACCAGATTCAATGCCTCACGCCCCGGTTCGAGCCAGGGATGTTTATACAAGATAGACGTTTTGTTTAACACAGATGTTCTACTCTATATCACTGTTCCCGCGAAACGTCAACGCGCCTTGCGTGTAAGCTACTCTGCGCTACAATGGACGCGCCCATGACGTTGTATTTTGTTGTCGTTTTCGTCGTCGCGTTTGTCGCTTCGCTCGTCCTCACTCCGCTTACGATTCGTCTCGCCCGGCGCTTGAATTGGCTCGACCAGCCGTCGCCGCGCCGCACGCACTCACAACCGACGCCGCGTCTCGGCGGCATCCCATTGGCAATCGCGTTGCTCGCCGCGCTGCTGGTCACCTTGCCCTATCCGCGCGTGGATGCGCATGAATTGCTGCGCGTGTACGGCTTGATGCTAGGCGTTGCCATGATTGCGCTGATTGGCTTGATTGACGACGTGCGCGAATTAAAACCGCTGCCGCTGTTTGCCATGCAGTTCGGCGTCGCGTTTCTTGCGGTCGCGTCGGGCGTGATTGTCACTGAAATTCCGAGCCCGCTCGACGGTTCAAGAATTATTTTGCCCCTGTTCGTCGGCGTGGTCTTTACCGTCCTGTGGATTGTGGGCATGATGAACACGGTAAATTTTTTGGACGGACTCGACGGACTCGTCGGCGGTGTGACAGTGATTGCGAGCCTCATTTTGTTCTTGCACAATCTGCGTCTGGAGCAATCCAGCATCGCGCTGCTGCCGCTCGCGTTGATTGGCGCGACGCTCGCGTTTTTGCTGTTCAATTTTCCGCCCGCAAAAATTTTTCTCGGTTCGGGCGCGTACGTGTTGGGGTTCGCGCTCGCGCTGTTGGCAATCATCGGCGGCGCGAAACTGGCGACGGCGCTGCTCGCGTTGGCGATTCCGATTCTCGACGTGGCGTGGCAAATTTTGAATCGCGTGCGCGCGGGACGTTCGCCGTTCTCCGGCGACCGCGGGCATTTGCATCATCGCTTGTACGACAGCGGACTTTCGACGCGGGCAATTGTGTTGGTCTATTATTTACTGACGGCGACATTCGGCGCGCTGGCATTGATTTTGTCGAGCGGGATACCCAAAACGATTGCGTTGGTGCTGATAGGGGGGGGGGCGCTGCTGGTCTTGACGCGCCTGCAGCGTCAATAACGCACGCGGCGCTGGGTCATTGTGCCAAAGAGCCATTCAAAACTAAAAACCAAAAGCGCGAGCGCGCTGTTGACGACGACGATGACGCCGAAAACAAAAATCAGTGTATAGAGCGCGCGCTGTCCGAATTCAATCACCTCCGGCGAAAACGTCGGCACCCAACCCAACACGAGCGCGAGCGCGCCGACCGCCGCGAAAATGCCAATCATCACACCCCACGGCTCACGGTCCGATTCGCTCGGAATCATTGAAGTCGAAACGGCAAAGACCAAATACAACGCGAGCCACGTCAATGGATCGCCGATGGTGGACCAAATCGTTTCGAGGACGAGCAATGGGTCATTCGGCGACCACAACGCGAAACCAAATCCCATCAGCAGCCAAATCGCGAGCAGCCCCGACGCAAACGGCGCAACGCCGATGAGCGATTCACGCAAAGGGTCGGTGCGTTCCACCGTCACCGAGCCGAGCGAAAAGTTTTTGTTGCCGCGCATTTTGCCCAAGCCGATGCTGATTTTGCCCGTACGCACGCCGAGCAGATTGGCAACCGCCCAGTGACTGAATTCGTGCAAGAGCACGCCCGGCAGCAGCAGGAAAAACAACGCGCGCACCGCGCAGCCCGGATTGCCCGTGACCGCGAACGTGACGCCTTGAATGTGTTGTTGAAGCCAATGCTGCAAAAAAAGCATCGCGCCAAAGAGAAGAAAAAACGCGACGATTTCCATTGATGCTCGAAAGATGGAGGGATGGAGGGAGTGAGAGATAGTGCAGCATTAACCAAGCTCTTGCGCATCAAAGAGTATGAATCGTTTAGAAATGCACCTTGCCCGAGCACTCACCCAAAACAAGTTGGTTAATGATGCACTAGAGAACAGGCATTCTCTCTATCTCTCTATCATTCTATCTCTCACTCATTTTTTCATCCCCGCGCGTCCAATCGCGAGAAACTCGTCCGCTTTCAAACTCGCTCCGCCGACCAGCGCGCCGTCAATTTCGGGCTGTACGATGAATTCGTCAATGTTTTTTGCCGTGACACTGCCGCCGTATTGCACGCGCACGGCTTGGGCGACGCTTTCGTCATACAAGTCGGCAATGGCGCCGCGAATCGAAATGCCGATGACCGCATTCGCGCCCGCGCCGGTAGCTGCTTTGCCGGTACCGATTGCCCAAATCGGTTCGTACGCAATCACCAAACCGCGCACCTGTTCCGCCGTCAAACCTTTGAGCGCGCCGTGAATTTGCCCGCGCACCCACACATCGGTTTCGCCTGCTTCGTACGTCTCGAGCGCTTCGCCGACGCACACAATCGGTTTCAAATTTTGCGCGAGCGCGGCATGAATTTTTTTATTGACCATTTCATCCGTCTCGTGAAAATACTGGCGGCGTTCCGAATGCCCGAGGATGACATACTGCGCGAAATCGGCGACCATCGCGGGCGCAACTTCGCCCGTGAACGCGCCTTTGGCTTCAAAATACATATTTTGCGCGCCGACGCCAATGCCCGTGCCGCGCACCAATTCCGCGACGCGCGGCAGATACACAAAGGGCGGACACAACACGATTTCGACGCGTCCCGTGGCAGCCCATTGCGCCAAATCATTTTTCATCGCGTTGACGAGCTCGGTCGCCGACGCGAAATTCGTATTCATTTTCCAATTTCCGGCGATGAGAGGAGTGCGCATGATTTTTGATTTCGGATTTCGGATTTCGGATTTCGAGTGCGTTTATCATTCCGCATTCTACATTCCAAAATCCGCCTTCCGTTTCAGTGGTCCGCGATCCAGCGAAAATGCCACGCGTACGCGCCGAGCGCCAGCGTCAGCAAATACAAATCGCGTCCGTAGGTGAATAATCCGACGATGCCGCGCAGCGCTTGCGGCGCGTTCGTAATCGTTTGCAAATCGAGCGGCAGAAATACAATCGCCACCACAAAAATCATCAGCCCGATGCCGCCGCTTGCCGCAATCGGTTTCAGGGGCGAATCCGCGCCGCCAAATTCTTCATACAGCCAATGCATTTGCCGCACGTAATACAACAATCCGTGAAACAGAACCACCGTGGCGAGCGCGTAAAAATACAAATCTTTGAGCAGCAGCACTGCCGCATCCAACGCGAATGCCGCTTGCGACCACAGCGCAAAAAAAATGAGCGCAAACGACACCAGCGTGACACCCACGCCGTACATCGTCGCTTGGGCGAACGCGCCGACGGGACGCGGAAATTTTTCGGGCACGACGAAATGCGGCGGCGCCAAAAACGCTATCAAGTTTCCGACGACGGCAAGCACGATCGCCAGGGCGCCCAACCCCAATTGATTGTTCGGCGCGGGCTGCGCGAAAAATTGCGCGATGCCCCACGCTTCAATCGCGACCAGCCCGCCAAGCGCGAAGGAAGAAACAATCAGAAAAGGGCGATGACGTTTCAAGATTTTGCGAACATCAACGGGGCGTCCCGGCGGACGATATGTGGGGGAAACACTTGGCGCGGTGGTCATAGCTCGCGCCCGATTATATCAGCTAAACGAGACGAAAAAAAAATGGCGGCGCGGGCGCTTTTTTTCGCCCTGCTCCAAAACAAACCACCCACCCGGCAAAATTGAATTTCCACCGGGCGGGTGATCTTGCATGCAAAGGTTCCTGGAAGGATTTATGCTTCGGTCGGAGTCGTGGGCGGCTTGGGCGCTTTGGTCGCCTCAAACGTGCCCATCAAATCGGCGCGGCGCTGAGCGGCAGCTTGCTTGCCCGCCTCAATCGCCTCCTGCAAGCGTGCTTTTTGTTCCTCGAGCGCGAGACGACTGCGTTCTTGCATTTCCGCCGCGCGTTTTTGTCCTTCGTCTGCCATCAGTTTCGCGCGCTGCATCGCCTCGCTGGAAAATTCTTCGCCGCGTGAGCGCAGTTCAATGCCGCGCTCGCGAATTTGCTCGCGGGTTTGGTCGCCCGATTGCGGCGCGAGCAACAGTGCAATCGCTGCCCCGACAACCCCGCCGAGGAGAAACCCTGCCAAAAATTCAAAGCCACGTGAATTGTTCATGAAACCTCTCTCCTTACCTTAGCTCACGCTCAAACCTTTGAGCGAACGAACCGGTGGATTTTCAAACGTGCAGAGAATTGGATTGCGGGCAGATTTGCCCAACAATTCCTACGAATAAGCATCATCGCGGTTAGCGCCCGCGCCGCGCAATCACGCGCAGGGCTTCGCTGACTCCTGCCGCCATACTGGAAATCCGCACAACCGGTGATACGACATTGTCGCTGACAAAGATGCTGGTGCCGCGCACCGTTCGCACCGTTTCGTCTGCAGATTGTAGGATCGGATAGATATTCTCGCGCAGCATTTTGGAAAGCGTGCGAATTTCGAGCAAAAGCAAGACCAAAATGACCTGCGTCACAATGGTCGAGAGCGCAAGAAAGATAATCGAAAAATCGCGAATGGTTTCAACGGTTGTCATTGCGTTTCACTGAGCGCGATGTGGTCATCGCATCAAGATTATAGCACAAACGCTTCCGTTTTCCACAGCGCGCGTGTGACGAACAACGCGATGAGGCACGCGACCGTCCCTTCGACCAAATTCACCGAGCCGATGGGGAGCAGCGAAAAATGCAGAAGCGTCGAAAGGACTTGCCCGATAAAAAATCCGACCACCGCGACCAACCAATAAATGACCAGTCGCAGCCAGCCGCGTCCGAACACGAGATAAAAGCCAAGCCCGATAATGGACGCAATGACAAAAGCAAGGGCGATGGAAGGCAGAGTAAACATAGCAAAGTTGGAATGCTCTACTGTTCGATGATACCGCCGCCGAGACAGCGTTCGCCGTCATAAAAGACTGCCGCTTGTCCGGGCGTAATGTCGCGCAGCGGTTCGTCAAATTCGACGCGTACATGTCGCGCGTCCACAGCCGAAATGAGCGCCGGAATCAGATGCGCGCGATAACGAATTTTCACTTCCGCGCGCAGAGGCAAGGTTTCCGCGAGGCGCGGCGGAATCCAATTCACATCGCGCGCAATCAATTCGCGTTTCCCCAACTCGTTTTTGCGCCCCACAATCACCGCGTTGCGCGTGCGGTCGAGCGCGGTGACGTACAGCGGTTCGGGCGCGGCAATGCCCAACCCTTTGCGCTGACCGATGGTGTAATCGGGCAAGCCGGTGTGCTGTCCCAACACATTGCCTTGCGTATCGAGAATCGGTCCGGGCACGAGCGCGTCGGGACGATTGCGGCGCATGAAATTGCGATAGTCGCCGTCGGCGATAAAACACAAATCCTGCGACTCGGCTTTTTCCGCCACACGCAAATTGAATTTCGCGGCGAGCGCGCGCGTTTCGGTTTTGGTAAACTCGCCCAGCGGAAACAGCGAATGCGCGAGTTGCTCCTGCGACAAAACGTGCAGCGCGTACGATTGGTCTTTCTGCGGGTCCACTCCCTTGAGCAATTCGTACTCGCCGTGTTCGTTTCGGCGAATGCGCGCGTAATGCCCCGTCGCCAGCAAGTCCGCGCCCAACGCGCGCGCTTTGGCGAGCAATGTCCCGAATTTCACCAACCGATTGCACTGCAAACACGGGTTCGGCGTGATGCCCGCCGCGTAACCGTCCACAAAAAAATTGACGACGCGCGCTTTGAATTCGTCTTCGACATTGAGCAAATAAAACGGAATGCCGAGCGTTTGACACACGCGGCGCGCGTCTGCCACCGCTTCGGGGGAGCAGCATTTGTTCGGCAAGAGACCATCGCCTTCTTCCGACCACATGCGCATCATCAAACCGATGACTTGATAGCCGCGTTCCTGCAAAAGGGCAGCAGTCGTCGAACTGTCCACACCGCCGCTCATCGCGACGGCAACACGCTGTCTTTCCATCGTCACTCTTTTCCCACGCAAGGCGCATGACCATAGAGTTCCCTTGCTACGCGCGCCTTGACCTCAACATTATACATGCATCAATCCGAAAGCGAACAATGCCCGCACTCCGTAGGACAAGACCTTACAGCAGACCGGTTTTGATTCCAAAAAGCGCAGCGAGATTGACTTACGGCGTTCCGTTTCCGCTGGTGACCGTATGATTGCTGCCGTCCCATATCCATTCTACCGTCTCGCCGACATGAATGTTGACCGTCGCCGGTGAATATGCCAGATTGCCGCCGATTTGCATCGGCGGCTTTTTTTATATCTCCGCATGTAACCTTTTTGCGCGTCCTGCATCCAATACAGCGAACCGATTCCAGCATAAAGGAACAGAGCTATGGACATGTTGATTGATTTTCCCGGCGGCGCGCGCGTAGATGCTCACTTCAAGGGCTTTACGGTAAAAACCGACCAGCCCGTCGCCGGCGGCGGCGAAGATTCCGCGCCCGCGCCCTTTGATTATTTTCTTGCTTCGATGGGAACGTGCGCGGGGATTTATATTCTGGGTTTTTGCCGTTCGCGGGGAATTCCAACGGACAACATTCGCATTCTTCAACAACACCAAGTGGACCCGACAACGCACATGATTACAAAAGTGACGTTTGACATTCAACTGCCACCCGATTTTCCGGAACGTTACAAACCGGCAGTGATTCGCGCGGCGGAAATGTGCAAAGTGAAAAAACATCTGGAACAGCCGCCTACTTTTGAGGTCAAGACTACCACCCATGAACTCGCGCCGGCATAACGGCGCACTCTCCTCTCAAGCCGCGTCCAAATGGGCGCGGCTTTTTTTGCGCGTTGAAATAGAACAAGAGTTCTGCTATAATGTCGTCAGGCGAACGACGATGGAATTTCAAGACAAACTCGAATTGCTCGGCGGCGAAGCCGCGCAAGATATTTCTTGTCAAACCTGCGCGGCGAATCCGCGCGCATCCATCATCACCCATCGCGCCCATCAACCCCTTTCCTCTAACTCCCCTCTCGCGTTGGAAGCGGGGAAGAGGGTGAGAGATTTGAAACCGTGGCTCGCGACGGCAATTCGTTCCGACGGCCAAAAAATTTCCATTGTCAAAACTCTAATGACGAGCGCGTGCGAAAAAGATTGCTATTATTGCGCCACACGCCGCGGCAGAAATTCCGTGCGGCGCGAAACATTCAAGCCTGAGGAGCTTGCCGCAGGATTTAATATCATTCATCAACGCGGGTTTGCCGAAGGATTATTTTTGTCGAGCGGCGTTATCGGCGGCACGCGCACGATGGAAAAAACCATCGCGGCGGTGGACCTTCTGCGGCGCAAATATGAATTTCGCGGCTACGTACATTTGAAACTCATGCCCGGCGCGGAACGCGCGGCAATTGAACGCGCCATCGAACTCGCCGACCGCGTGTCGGTGAACTTGGAAGCGCCCAATTCGGAGCGGCTGCAAAAGCTTTCAGGCACCAAACAATTTACGCAAGAATTGCTTGCGCCGCTCCGCGCGGCGCGCGAACTAATGCGTCAACGCCCCGAGTTCGCGCGCACGTCTATGGTGACGCAATTTGTCGTCGGCGCGGCGGACGAAACCGACCGCGAAATTATGGCGACGACGACGCGTTTGTATCGGGAACTCGCGCTGGCGCGCGTCTATTACAGCGCGTTCCATCCCGTGCGCGAAACGCCGCTCGAAAATCACGCGCCGACGAATCCGCTGCGCGAGCGGCGTTTGTACCAAGCCGATTTCCTCTTGCGGCAGTACGGTTTTGCGTTCGACGAATTGGCATTTGACGCAGACAATAATTTGCCGCTCGACACAGACCCTAAAACGATGTGGGCGCGCGCGCATCCCGAAAAATTTCCGCTCGACGTACAACGCGCGGCGCGCGAAGAATTATTGCGCGTGCCGGGGCTCGGACCCACCAGCGTCGAACGCGTACTCAAGTTGCGGCATTCGCACACCTTCACTACACTTCAAGAGCTGAAACGTCTCGGCGCGGATGCCGAACACGCAGCACCGTATATTTTGTTGAACGGCAAGCCGCCGCCGCAGCAGTTGGTGTTGTTTCGCGTGTAGCCTATCGCAAATCGCCGAATCACCCAATCACCCAATCACCTATGAAACCGCTCTTTGACATTCCCCCTACGCTCGGCGCGCCCGCGTCCGACGCGCAAAAATTATTCGACGCGCAAAAATTTCACGAAGCGATTGCGTTGTGCGAAAAGGAACTCGCCGCGCTCGAAAAACAAATTCCCGCGCACAGTCCTCACGCGCCGCAAACGGCGGAACCCGGCTCGGCAGTGTTTCAATATTACGCGCTCACCGTAATTTTGGTGAACGCGTTCGCGGTGCTGCACGAATGGAAAGCCGCCAAAGAAGCGCTGGGCAAATATCGCGCGCATTTCCCCAAAGACGCGTGGGGTTTTGAAGCCGGCGCGGAGGTGACGCGACGCGATACGGTCGTAAAAGACAAAGCGGCGATCGCGCGCGCGATTGAGTTGTTGGAAGGCGAAGCGCGGCGGCTGCGCGGGCAAAAAGGATAATATGCATCGCCCTTATGCATGGCTTGACGGCACAACACCTGGCAAACGAACCACATCTGCCTGTCGGCAAGGGACGCTACGGCAGTTTGATTCCGGCAGCGGTGAAATTGTTTCAAGCCGCCGCCAAAACATCCGCAAAAGGCATTGCCCCCGCGCGTACGAGACGGACAAGCAAAAAGAAGCAATATCGGTCCTCCTCTGAAAATATCCGTGGTCAAGTGGCAAGAGGGGTAACGGGTTTCAGTTCGACTTGAAAGCCTAACTGTTCCAGCCGTTTCACGGCGCGTCGCTTGACCGCTTCTTTGTTGCGC
>Ga0070741_10014203_pt1 | contig 13834 bp, 10 predicted proteins | sample Coa_R1_4_FD_66440 | JGI IMG/M metagenome (GOLD analysis project Ga0070741, IMG submission 66440) | Surface soil microbial communities from Centralia Pennsylvania, which are recovering from an underground coalmine fire - Coalmine... | ecosystem: Environmental > Terrestrial > Soil > Unclassified ... | reverse complement strand
TCCGGTGCGATAGAACCCCTCGTCGCCGGAGCGGAACCAGCCGTGCGCGAACGTGTCCCGGTTGGCCTCCGGGCTATGGAAATAGTGCTTCATGACGTTGTGGCCCCGGATGACGATCTCGCCGCGCGTGTCCTCCGGCAGAGGATGGCCCTCTGTATCGTGGATCGCCATCTCGTTGCAGGGGATCGGGCAGCCGATGGAGGGAAAGCCGCACTCGAACATCCAGTGGCGATAGGCCGCGTCGTCCAGATCCACGGGCAGGAAGCAGGAGTAGCAGGTCGTCTCGGAGAGGCCGTAGCCGTGTACGATACGGATGCCGAACGTCTCATAGAAGCGGCGGGCGACCTCGACGGTGAGCGGCCCCGCGCCGCAGATGATGTACTGGAAGCGCGAGAGGTCGAACTGCGAGAGATCGTCGTGGCGCTCGGTGAGGAAGGCCAGCACGGTCGGCACGACGCTGACCCAGGTGCAGCCCTCCTCCGCCAGCGTCTGCCAGAAGGTCTGCGCGCGGAACCGCCGGTTCAGCACGACGCTGCCGCCGGTGTAGAGGGGAACCATCAGCGTGACGTTGGTTCCGTTGACGTGGTGGATCGGCAGCACGCACATGGCGCGGTCGTTCGGGCCGAAACCGTACCACTCGGCGATGCTGTCGGCGTCCGTGAGCAGGTTGGCCTGTTCCAGCACGACGCCCTTCGGCGCTCCCGTCGTGCCGGAGGTGTAGACGATCTGGCATTCGGTGTCGGGCGATATCTCGGGCGGCGTCTCTAGCGGCGTTTGCAGCGCCAGGTCGGCATCGAAGTCGTTCCAGCCTTCGCGGATCGGCCCGCCGACCTGGAAGCAGGCGCGCAGGGCGGGCAGCGAATCCCGGCAGGCTTCCACCCGTTCCGTCTGCTCGCCGAGAGCAAAAACGGCCTTCGCCTGGGAGTTCTGGAGGATATAGCCGATGCGCTCGTCGTCCTCGCCGCAGTTGATGGGAACGACGGTCAGGCCGAGCAGCCAGGCTCCGAAGTAGATCAGCACGGTGCGCGGATCGTTGACCATCAGGGTCGCGATCCGGTCGCCCGTGCGCAGGCTTAGCGGCCCGGCCATCAGCCCCGCGACGCGGCGGGCCGCCTCATAGAACTCAGCGTAGGTATACGCGGCGGCACGCCCGTTCTCATCGTAGAAGGTGAGCCAGTTCTTGTCCGGCGTGGCCGTAGCGCGTTCTGTAAGCAGCGCGCCGATGTTGGGGTAGGCGAAAAGCCGCTCCTCCCAGCGCCGCTTCGACAGGCAGCGCGCGTGGTAGATGTTCGGTATGGTTTCCGGGGTGACGCTCTCCACGAAATCACTCCTCCTTGAGTCTCCTCATGGTTCTTCCCGTCTGATTATCGGGAAATCTATTCGTGCGCTGCAAACGCAACTCCTGCTCTCCTATACGCAAGGAACGGGTGGGGAATGCCCACCTAACCCCCCGTCCCCCTTCCCTAATTCGCTTCGCAGGGAAGGGGGTGACGACAACGTGTGCGTTCTTCTTGAGTCTTGCCTGCCCGTCAGGTCCTTGCCGAGATTCTTCGCTGCGCTCAGAATGACGGGAAACGGGCTAGGATGAGAAGACAAAAGCCGGATACAACGGTAGCGACTGCCGACACCCCCTTCCCTAGCGGCAACAGGCTTTATCGTTGGCGCGGGTAGGGAAGGGGGATGGGGGGTTAGGTCATTTATATGCTACAATTCGTAACAGCGCGTTTGAGAAGGAGGCTTCCCATGACAAAACCGGGTTCTGCCGCGATTGATCCTGCGCACAATGTCCTGCGCGCCCCGCGCCAGCCACTCAAGGTCTTTTTCGCGCCGGAGACGGTCGCGGTCATCGGAGCCACCGAGACGCCCAACAGCGTCGGACGCACGCTGCTATGGAACCTGATCCGCAATCCGTTCGGCGGCACGGTCTTCCCAGTCAACCCGAAGCGCGCCAGCGTGCTGGGCATCAAGGCGTATCCGAATATTGCCTCCTTGCCGGAGCCGGTAGACCTGGCGGTGATCGCCACGCCCGCGCCGACCGTGCCGGGCCTCATCAGCGAGTGCGTGGAGGCGGGCGTCAAAGGCGCGATCATCATTTCGGCGGGCTTCAAAGAGGCCGGAGAGGCAGGCGCGGAACTGGAGCGGCAGATACGCGCGCAGGCGCAGGGCAGCGGGATGCGGATCATCGGCCCGAACTGCCTGGGCGTCATGAGTCCGCTCACCGGTCTCAACGCCACGTTCGCCGGAAGCATGGCGCACCCCGGCAGCGTCGGCTTCATCAGCCAGAGCGGGGCGCTGCTCACGGCCATTCTCGACTGGAGCCTGCGCGAACTCGTCGGCTTCAGCGCGGTCATCTCTATCGGCTCGATGCTCGATGTGGGGTGGGGCGACCTGATAGACTATCTCGGCAGCGACCCGCACACCCGCAGCATCGTCCTCTACATGGAATCCATCGGCGACGCGCGGGCCTTCCTCTCCGCCGCCCGCGAGGTCGCGCTGACCAAGCCCATCATTCTCATCAAGGCCGGGCGCACCGCCGCCGCAGCGCAGGCCGCCGCCTCCCACACCGGCGCGCTGACCGGCAGCGATGCCGTGCTGGATGCTGCGTTTCGGCGGTGCGGCGTGCTGCGCGTCAACAGCATCTCCGACCTCTTCTACATGGCCGAGGTGCTGGCGAAGCAGCCGCGCCCGAAAGGGCCGCGCCTGACCATCCTCACCAACGCGGGCGGCCCCGGCGTCCTCGCCACCGATGCGCTGATCGCCGAGGGGGGGCAACTCGCCGCGCTGACCCCGGAGACGCTCGCCGCGCTCGACGGCATCCTGCCCGCCCACTGGAGCCACGCCAACCCGATAGACATTCTGGGCGACGCCGGGCCGGAACGCTATGCGCAGGCGGTCGAGATCGCCGCCAGAGACCCCAACAGCGACGGCCTGCTCGTCGTGCTGACCCCCCAGGCGATGACCGATCCGACCCAGACGGCGGAGCAGTTGAAAGCGTATGCGCAGATTCCGGGCAAGCCGGTGCTGGCAAGCTGGATGGGCGGGGCCGATGTGGCTGCCGGAGAGAGCATCCTGAACCGCGCCAACATCCCGACTTTCAGCTATCCCGATACCGCCGCACGCGCTTTTCACTATATGTGGCGCTACAGCTACAACCTGCATGGCCTCTACGAAATTCCCGTCCTTCCGGCGGCAGGCGGAACCCAGAAGGAGATCGGGGAGAGCCGCGCGGAGGCGGAACAGATCGTGCAGACCGCGCGAGGGGCCGGCCGCACGCTGCTCACCGAGGTCGAATCCAAGCGGCTTCTCACGACCTACGGCATCCCCACTGTGAAAACGTTGGTGGCCGCCAGTGAGCAAGAGGCCGTCGCCTGTGCAGACGCCCTCGGCTATCCGGTGGTCGTCAAGCTGCACTCCGAGACCATCACGCACAAAACGGATGTGGGCGGCGTGCGGTTGAATCTGCCGGACTCCGACGCGGTGCTGCGCGCCTACCGGGCGATTCAGGCGAACGTGCGGGAGAAGGCCGGGGCGGAGCATTTCCTCGGCGTGACGGTGCAGCCGATGGTGGCGCGCGACGGGTACGAACTGATTCTGGGGTGCAGTCTCGATCCGCAGTTCGGGCCGGTGGTGCTGTTCGGCGCGGGCGGGCAGTTGGTCGAAGTCCTGGACGACAGCGCGCTGGCGCTGCCGCCGCTCAACACGACGCTGGCGCGGCGCATGATGGAGCAGACCCGCATCTATACCGCGCTTCAGGGCGTGCGCGGGCGCAGGCCGGTAGACCTGGCCGCGCTGGAACAGATCGTCGTGCGGTTCAGCGACCTGATCGTAGAGCAGCGCTGGATCAAGGAACTGGACATTAATCCGCTGCTCGCCTCCTCCGAATCGCTGCTGGCGCTGGACGCCCGCGTGGTGCTGCACGACGCGGCGCTGCGCGAGGAAGACCTGCCCCGCCTCGCCATTCGGCCCTATCCGAGCCAGTATGTCACCCCCTGGACGCTCAAGGACGGCACGGCGGTGACGATACGCCCCATCCGCCCGGAGGACGAGCCGATGATGGCCCGCTTCCACGAGACGCTCTCCGAGCAGAGCGTCTATCTGCGCTACTGCCATCTGATGAAGCTGAGCCAGCGTGTCGCGCACGAGCGCCTGATCCGCATCTGCTTCAACGACTATGATCGGGAACTCGCTCTGGTGGCCGAGACCACCGACCCACAGACGGGACAGCGCGAACTGATGGGGGTGGCTCGCCTGACGCGCCTCAACAGCGCCACAGCGGAGTTCGCGCTGCTTATCAGTGACAAGTATCAAGGGCGCGGGCTGGGAACTGAACTGCTGCGGCGTCTGCTCGAAGTCGCCCGCCAGGAGGGAATCCACCATGTGACCGCCGACATCCTGGCAAACAACTGGGTCATGCAGCATATCGCGGCAAAGCTGGGCTTTCAGTCGGAGCGCCGGGACGATGAGGATATGGTCAGGGTCTGGTCGAATCTCTCTGAAAGCGAGTTATAATGGCGACACAGGCTGCTTTATCTGGGCAGAGTCCGAACCTGCTCTTTGTCTTTGCGGATCAGATGCGCGGCCAGGAGATGGGCTGCGCGGGCAACGCGACCGTGCAGACCCCCTGTCTGGATCGTCTGGCGGCGGAAGGAACGCGGCTCACCCACGCCTTCGCGACCTCGCCCGTCTGCGGCCCCAACCGCGCCGTCCTTCTGACCGGAACCTACGCGACCACCAATCGCGTCCCCGGCAACGACCTGCCGCTTCCCGTCGGCCTGCCGACGCTGGGAACAGTGGCCCAGGCCAACGGCTATCGCACCGCCTACATCGGCAAGTGGCATCTGGACGGCCTGCCGCGCTCCAAATTCACGCCTCCCGGCCCGCGCCGTCACGGTTTCGCGTTCTGGGCCGTCTACAACTGCGACCACGACTATTTCCATCCGCGCTACTATCGGGATACGCCGGAGGTGATTCGGGCGGAGGGGTACGAGCCGGAGGTGCAGACCGATCTCGCATTGGAGTTTCTGCGGGCGCAGGATGGGCGGGAACCATTCTGCCTGGTTCTTTCGTGGGGGCCGCCGCACGATCCCTATGACCAGGTTCCCGAACGCTATCGCGCGCGCTACGACCCGGAAACGATCCCGCTGCGTCCGAACGTGATCGCCGAGTGCGACAACCCGTTGGCCGCCGGAAAGCGCTGCCGCCGCACCATCGCCGACTACTATGCAGCCATTACCGCGCTCGACGCGCAGATGGCCCGCCTGCTGGAACACCTGGATCGAAGCGGCCTGGTGGAGAACACGCTGGTCGTTTTCACGTCCGATCACGGCGACATGCTCTGGTCGCACGGCTGGATGAAGAAGCAGTCGCCGTATGAGGAGGCGATCCACGTGCCTTTCCTGCTGCGCTGGCCGGGGCGGATACCGGCGGGCAGGACTTCCGACGTTCTCATCGGAACGGTGCATCTGCTGCCGACGCTGGCCGGGCTGCTCGGCTGGGAGTGTCCGCAATTAGAAGGGGAAGACCTCTCCGCCGCGCTGCGCGGCGAGCCGGGGGCTGTTTCGCCCGAATCGCTCTTCCTGGCAAACTATCTGGCGGAAGACGAGGCGGCGACACAGGGGATGCCGGAGTGGCGCGCGGTCCGCACCCGGCGCTATACCTACGCGGAGAAGCCCGGTCGTATCCCCTGGCTCCTCTTCGATAATGAGGCTGACCCCTACCAGATGCGGAATCTCCTGCATACCCCGCAGGCGGATGGCGTGCAGGAGACTCTGCGCGGCCTGCTGTCCGCATGGCTGGAAAAGACCCGCGATCCGTTTCTGCCCGGCCCGGAGTTCCTGGCCCATGTCGGGCTGGCCGACGCCTGGGAAGAGCGCGAACGGCGCATCCGTCTTCCCGACTGAACGGGCATTACAGACGCGCTGCTCTCTATTCCTGGCCTTTCCAGAGCCGCGTTGCCAGGTGGTGGAGATCGAGACGCCATGAGCCGGGCTGTCCTGAGTCGGAAGGCGGTGCCAGGCTGCCAAAGTGGACCTTCTTCCGGTTGACGATTGCGCGCCAAGCACGTTCCCCACGTTCTTCGGGAATCGCAAGGCCCAGTTCCGTGAGCGCGGCCTGGACGCAGCGATACTGTTCCAGAAAGTGGGGGAACAGAAAGACACGGAACGGAATGCCCAGTTCCAGCAGGCATTCGATGGTGTCGGCGAAGTCTTTGCGCAGGGTATCCGGATGGGTCTTTCCGGGGTGCTGCAAGAGTTCGGCTTTGCGCTGCCGCGAGGCCAGGCTGTGTTCCGGCTTGCGGTAGGTCAGGATCACGGTAAGATCGTCCCGGACAGAGCGCCAGGCCCGCAGGATGCCGGGATGGAACGTGAAGCGCGGGTCTTTGATGACCGGGAAGGGGAGTTGACGCATCGTGTCGGCGTGCGCGGCCAGCGTTTTTTTCGTTGTGCCGGTCGCCCAGATATCACCCAGTAGCGCGTCGTTGATAGCAACGACCTGCGGATGCTCGAGACCGGCATCCACCGAGGCATTCCATTGTCCGCCTGGGTCGTATCCTAGCTTCTGGCAAAACAGGGCAAGAACGCTGGTTCCGCTGCGTCCGGGGCCAGTGATGATCAGCATTCCTTGAGCAAGCTCCCTTCAAGGGGTCTGAGGCGCTGCCCAGTAGGTCTGCCCGGAAACAGGTCGGCTCGCGTGCCTTTCGCATACCATCCGGGCGCAGAGGAGAGGAAGGCATAGTCTCTTACCTGTAAGACGCAGCGCAGAGCGAAGAGTTCACTCCATCGCGGAAGAAAAGCGACCGCCCTGCGGAGAACTACTCTCCGCAGGGCGGTCGTGTCAGGAAAGAATAAGCGCAGAAGGGCGAAGCGTCAGGGCCGGCGCGCGGCCTCCTCCAGTGTTTCGCGATAGGCGTCCAGAGCGCACCGCGTCCGCATGATATGCTCGATTCCGGCCTCGGCATGGATGATCTCGTCTACGTTCTCGGCGGAGAACAGGGATTCAAAGGGGTCGCAGGCGTCTGCTTCCGCCTCTGCCCAGTGTGGGCGCAGGCCGGGGCGCAGTTTCGGATAGTGCCTCTGCATCCAGGCGCGCAGTTCGCGGTAGCGCGCATCGCGGTTCGTATGGATGCCGTCTTTGGCGGCCCAGCAGAGCAGGTCTACCAGGTCTTCATAGCGGTCTTCGAACTGAACCAGCCGTGCCTTGTGGCGTGCGGCGGCAGCGCGCCGCCAGGGAGCCGTCATGCTGTGGGAGATGCGCTGCAGCCACTCTTTCAACGCCTCTGTCGCGTGCGCGGCCGCCTCGCGCAGGGAGCGCGTCTGGCGGGCGAACAGAGTGTGCGTGGCGTGCCAGTGCAGTCGCAGGCGCGGCAGCACCGGGGGCGGCAGCCCGATCCGAATCATGGCTTACTCTCCTATAGCTCCGGTTCACAGGGGAATATGGCGGCTTTAGCGAACCGCTCTTTTCGTCAGGAGCAGGTCTCTCGCGACTAGATGACTGTCAGGAGCCTGTCTCTCGTAGTTTTGCCAGGTAGTTCATGCGCAGATCGGTCAAGCGCCGCTGCGCCTCGCGTCGTTCCGAGTCCGAAAGGTGATTCTCCACTTTGCCGAGCAGGAACTGGACGCAGTCAATGGCAAGCTGCGCGGCGGGTAGGTCTACCTGCGTTTCGCCGGTCTTCGGGCTTGCCATCAGCCCCATCGCCCGCCAGGCATGGCCGTCGAAAATCGCGATGAGCGTCTGGGCCAGCGTCAGAGTATCGGTCTGCATTCCCGCTATCGCCAGCAGTGTGACCGGGTCCGGCCCGAAAGCGTTCTTGTCGGTATCCTGTTGGTCTGGGGCCGCCGCATCGTTTGCGTCGGGCGTTGTCGTTTCGGAGGCTCTCCCCGGCTGGGCGGCAGGGCTTGAATCGGGAGAATGCGTTGCTGCTGTTGCGTCGGGGGCGGTGTCTGCTTGCGGCTCCTGCGGAGCCTCTGCCGTTGCGCGCCGCCTGTCCACCACGTGGAAGCCGGATGGTTCCTGTTCGGCCATTACCTCATCACTCCTCAGCGCCAGGCGATAAGGTCAATCACGCAGAAGAGAGTGCAAGAGAGCGGTCTGCCTGTCTCTCTGGAGCGTGCGACAGTATAGCATAATGGGACTCGGATTGCAACCTCTTCCGGCCATTTTTTCGGCACTATTTTCGTCCTTGCGCGTAACGGTATAGGGCCTGCTTTCACGTCGAGTGCGCCGTATTTTGTGCAGGAATCGGGCGCTGTCGCGTCGAAAAAGCGATCTATTCTCCGCACACGCGGGGATAGACCGAAGGCGAAGGCGGGCGAAAGGGTGTTTCCCATATTCCCCGCACACGCGGGGGGGACCGGAATGCAGTCTGCGGAGTTGATCGCCTATCTGGATGACTATCTGGCCGTGCGCGATGTGCCGGACTGGAAGGATGCCTTCAACGGATTGCAGGTCGAGGGACGGCCCGAAGTCCGCCGGGTCGCGGTCGCCGTGGACGCCTGCCTCGCCACCATCGCGCAGGCGGTCGCCGGGAACGCCGATCTGATGATCGTCCATCATGGTCTCTTCTGGGGCGCGAAGGCTCCAGTGACAGGCGCATACTATCGCCGCCTGGCGCTGCTGATAAAGAACGGCCTGGCGCTCTACTCCTGCCACACGCCGTTGGACGCGCACCCGGAGGTCGGCAACAACTATGTGCTGGCCCGCAAACTGGGGCTGACGCCTGCCGGAAGGTTCGGGGAGTTCGAGGGCGTTCCCCTCGGCGTCTATGCCGAGACCGAGATGACGCGGGACGCCTTCGTGGCGCGCGTGCGGGAGGCGCTGGGCGTCTCTCCTCTGGTCATGGCGACCGGCCCGGAGACCGTGCGGCGCGTGGGAATCATCACGGGCGGCGCAGGCTCCTGGATTGACCGCGCCGCCGCGCAGGGTCTGGACACCTTCCTGACCGGCGAGGGCGCGCACCACACCTATTTCGAGGCCGAGGAGCGCGGGCTGAACGTCCTGTATGCCGGACACTATACGACGGAGACGGTCGGAGTGCGGGCGCTCGCCGATCATCTGCGCGACCGCTTCGGCCTGGAGACGTTCTATATTGACCATCCTACCGGCCTGTAGCATCCAGGTTAACCGATGCTTACTGAGCCGCGCTTGATTTTCTGAACTCTCCCCTCTCCCGCAGCGTGGGAGAGGGGTCGGGGGTGAGGGCGGTTGACATATCCGCGCGTTAACCTGACCTTAACAGAGACCTGCTAGAATAGTGCGCGTGTCCTTGGCGAAGGCAGACGTCGAGAGCGAACGGACAGAAAGGAGAGAAGACGCGATTCGAGGGCGGGACGATGTCGCCACCCGGTAAATTGACCTAATGTTCGTCAGACTGGAACCTTTTGTGTCCCGCAGAAGTCAAACCAGGGTAGTACTACACAAAGCCTTTCGCGCGCTTCCACTCCTGCCGGTTCCAAGCGCGCGACCGACTCTGCCGAGCTATCCACTGCAGCTACCTGCTCGCAACTCGGTCCAGAAATTTGTACCATTGGGAGGCATGTCATGATTCCCTTATGCCTGGATGTTCACCCTGTCTACGGCGCTATCTATAAAGATGGCGAGTTTGTCCAGCGGGGTGCTGTCTTGGGGCTGTCCGTCGACTCGAAAGAGGTCGTTGTCGCGCCTGTCAGCGGCTGGGTGCGCCTTGTGCCGCGCTCTACGGGAACGACGGTGCAGAACGCGCCGCAGAGTCTGCAAGTCGAAATCTGGCAGCGCCCCCTCGATGCGAAAGCCTCTTCTGCCTATCCCGAAACTCCGAACTGAACCCTATCTGCGCGTTGTGCCGCTTGTGCTATTCTGCCAGGAAAACTCACCGACATCGTCCAATATCACAAATAGCCCACCGACAACCTGCACGGCTTTGCAGGTTGTCGGTGGGTAGCGCCTTGCCTTCCCGATATGGCATAATTCTTGCGAAGCCAACCCTGTGTTCCCAGCCGTCGGGCGGCGCCGAGGTCTGCCAAACCGGGGCGGGCGCGCGTTCTTCCTCGCCATCGCATCTCCTGCGGTAACTGTCTGGCGGCATCGGCCCGAACCGCTCGTGAAGGCAGGCGCGCTGCGCCTGGGCGTTCGCCTCTTCGCCGGAGGCGGCATCGTGGAAATGAGGCTTGCATGAAGACCTACATCGTTTCGCCGCAGAAGGCCACGACGCTCGTGCGGGAAGCCTTCTGCCTGTACCGCATCCATACCCGCGAAGTCGCCCGGCAGGTCAGCGGCTCCATCTCGTTTCTGCGCTATGTCGAATCGCGGGTCGAGCAGGCGACCGGGATGCGCCTGGAAGGACGGAAGGTACTGATCATCGGTCCCGGACAGGGCCGCCAGGAGATGGTCTATTTCGGCCAGAAGAACGAGGTCGTGGGCATTGACCTGGACGTGATCGCGCACAGCTTCGACCCCCGGACGTATGTGCGGATGCTGCGGCAGAACGGGCTGATGCGAACGACCAAGACCCTGGTGCGAAAAGGGCTGGGCCTCGACCGGCTGGCCGCGCGAGAACTCAAGAAGCAGTTGGGGATACGCCGCTTTCCGCCGACGCCCATCCTTCAGATGGACGCCTCCGAGATGACCTTTCCCGACCGCAGCTTCGACTTCATCTACACCTTCTCGGTGCTGGAACATATCCCCGACCCCGAGGCGGCGCTGCGGGAGATCGAGCGGGTGCTGCGCCCGGACGGAGCCTGCTATCTCAGCCTGCATCTCTATACCAGCGAGGGCGGCTGCCACGATCCCCGCGTGTTCGCCAACGATCCGGCGCGGCCTCCCTACTGGGCGCATCTGCGGCCTCAGCACGAAGCAAAGGTGCAGCCCAATGCCTACCTGAACCGGTTGAGTCTGGCGGAATGGAAGCGTCTCTTCCAGGAGCGGATGCCGGGCGTTCAGTTCGCGACCGACGGCTTCCATAAGGAACTGCACGAGCAGTTGAGCGCGGAGTTGAGCCGCCTCCGGGCCGGAGGCGAACTTGCCGAATATAGCGATGAGGAGCTTCTCTCGGTGAACCTGATCGCCCAGTGGCGCAAGCCGAAGGAGACGCCTCCGGCCCAGGCCGTTGTTCAAAGCGCGCTGGAACCGACGGCTACGGGCCATCGGCCCTGAAAGAGCGCGGCGGAACAAACAGCCCCGGCGCGGTCTGTGTTAGTCTTCAGAATCTGTGAGGTCTGCGGGATGTCTATCGGCAGTCAAGAAACGCCCACAATCGGCAAGGATCGGCGGCATAATGTTGGGGAATCGTCCAGGGTGGGAGCGAACGCCGCGGTAGACAGGCCGCATTCCGGCGGCGGACTGCGCCGTTCGCTGCCCTTTTTCCTCTTCGGCTCCCTCGTGGCCGCGCTCTACGCCTTCTTCATCTATCCCCATCAAAAGATGATAGACCCGACGATTGACGTCAACGGCTTCGGCCAGTTGGGGCGGCACATCGCGGCGGGGGACGGTTTCAGCCTGGGCTATGGCCCGACCATCCGCCGCGCGCCGCTCTACCCGGCGCTGGTGGCCCTCCTGCTGACCCTCTTCGGGCATACCGGCCCGGATGCGCAGGTCTATCGCCCGGTCATCGCCGTGCAGTGCCTCATCGTCGGCCTCTCCTGCGTGACGGCGTGGACGCTGGCGCGCAAGCTGTTCGGGACGCGCACGGGCATGGTGGCAGGCGTGATCTGCGCGCTCACGCCGCAGACGCTGCGCTATGTCGGCATGACCGAGGTGGAGACGCTGATGGGCCTGCTGATCGCGCTGATGGCGCTGACGGGCCTGAACCTGTATCGCGCGCCGACGTCAGGCAACGGCGCGCTGTTCGGGCTGGCGGTCGCGGCGGCCACGCTGACCAAGCCGGTCGCGCTGCTCTATCCCTTCGTCTTTCTGGCGCTGGCCTGGTGGCGCTGGCGGAAGCGCGCCCTCCACACGTCCAAAGCGGAAGCGAGAGACCGCCCGTTCACCGCGCCGCTGCGCGCCTCGGCTGCTGCGCTGGGCGTGTTTATCCTGTGCCTGCTGCCCTGGTCGCTGCGCAACTGGATCGTCACGGAGGGCCGCTTCAAGGGCATCAGCAGCAACGCGCCGGGCGAGTTCCTGCGCGGCTATGTCAATGCGCAGCCCAAATACTACCTGCTGCGGCAGGACTTCGGCAGCGCCGATCCCTCCATCATGATGTGGGACTGGGAGGCCAATCTGTATGAGGACGCGCTGCTGCAACGGCATGGCATGTCCTTCTTCAGCGTGGAGCGGTTCGGGCCGAACGGCGAAAAGCGCCCGATGGAGGCGCGCATCGCCCTGGAACTGAAGAAGGACGCCATCGAGAGCGCCGAGGTCAAACGGCGACTGCGCGAGGAACCGCTCGGTTTCCTGCGCAAATTCGGGATACAGCTCTTCACCTTCTGGTACATCGTCAACACGCGAAAGATGTCGCTCGTCGTGGGCGGGTTCGCCCTCGCCGCTCTCGGTCTGGCGGCATTCGGCTGGCTGCGCGCCCGGCGGAACGGCATCGAGACGTTCCCGGCCATCGCGGTCGTCGCCTACTTCCATCTGCTCTATGCCGCCATCCTCGCCTTTGCCCGCTACTCCATGCCGGTCTTCCCGACGCTGCTGGCATTAAGCGCCTACGGCCTGACGCAGTTAGTGCGCCGACGCGGCAGCTCCGAAGTCGCCCCACCGTCCTCCTGATGCAAAAACATAGTAGACAAATTCGCACATCTGTGTTATAATACGCCCAACCATACCCGCATGGGCCTTCCGTTTGCTCGTGTTTGCGTCCGAAGGACGCTTGGCCGCAGGCCACCGAGACGGGTACTGAAAGTACCCGGCCCACCGGAATGAGGGTGGAAGCCCAACGACGCCCGCGCCTGTGCCGGGCCATTCGCGTAGCGCACAGAAAGGTTTGTCTCTATGTCACGACGGGGAAATGACGACGAAGGGCGTATTCTCTCTCCCGAAGAGCAGCCCGACGACGGCAGCGAACTCTCTCTGCGGCCCAAGCGCCTGCGGGAGATGATCGGCCAGCCGAAGATCAAGCAGAACCTCGGCATCGCCATCGAAGCGGCCCGGGCGCGCGAAGAGGCGCTGGATCATGTCCTGCTCTACGGCCCGCCCGGCCTCGGCAAGACCACCCTCTCCAACATCCTGGCGAACGAGATGGAAGTCCCCATTCGCACGACGGCAGGCCCGGCCATCGAGAAGCCCGGCGACCTGGCGGCCATCCTCACCAGCCTGGAGAAGCACAGTGTCTTCTTCATTGACGAGATCCACCGCCTCAACCGCACCGTCGAGGAGATTCTCTATCCAGCGATGGAGGATTTCAAGCTGGACATCATCATCGGGCGCGGGCCGAGCGCCCGCACGCTCCGTCTCGACCTGCCCCGCTTCACGCTCGTCGGCGCGACGACACGGGCCGGAATGCTCTCCTCGCCCCTGCGCGACCGCTTCGGCATCCATCACGGCTTCGAACTCTACAGCGTGGACGAACTGAACACTATCGTCTGCCGCTCCGCCGACATCCTCGGCATCGAGACGGAGCCGGAGGGCGCGCTGGAGATCGCGAAGCGTTCGCGCGGCACGCCCCGTATCGCCAACCGGATGCTCAAGCGCGTGCGAGACTATGCCCAGGTGCGCGCCAACGGCGTCATCACGCAGGAGGTCGCCGATACGGCCCTGCGGATGCTCGAAGTAGACCATCTCGGCCTGGATCAACTCGACCGGCGCTACCTGCGCGCCATCATCGAGAAGTTCGAGTGCGGCCCGGTAGGACTGGAGACGCTGGCAGCCATGCTCGGCGAAGAGCGCGACACTCTCGAAGACATGGTCGAGCCGTTCCTGCTCC
>Ga0070741_10014202_pt1 | contig 13834 bp, 11 predicted proteins | sample Coa_R1_4_FD_66440 | JGI IMG/M metagenome (GOLD analysis project Ga0070741, IMG submission 66440) | Surface soil microbial communities from Centralia Pennsylvania, which are recovering from an underground coalmine fire - Coalmine... | ecosystem: Environmental > Terrestrial > Soil > Unclassified ... | reverse complement strand
CCGATTTCAACCGGTCGCTCGACAAAATCCCCTATACCGGCCCTTCCGTGAGATGCTGAAAGAAGTCTACCAACGTTATGAGCGGCCCCTTTTCATTGCTGAAACGGGCGCCGAGGACAGGCGCCGCGCCGGGTGGCTGCGTTATGTCTGCACGGAAGCGCAAAGGGCAATGAGTGAGGGCGTGCCACTGCAGGGGATTTGCTTATACCCGATCCTGAACCATCCCGGATGGCAGGATGATCGACACTGCCATAACGCGCTCTGGGATTATCCGGACCAGCACGGAAACCGCGAAATTTACCAGCCCCTCGCCCGCGAGCTACGGCACTGGCACCGAATTCTTGAAAACAGTAACCCGGTAAATGCCGGAGGTGCTCCGGATCAAACAGACCATGCGGCCACCATTGCCTAGCGACACTTCCTGAGCTTGAAACCATGCCCAATCGTTTTCTTTATCCCCGGCCCGAATACCCCCGGCCCGACTTTCAGCGCGGCACGGTCGAGGGTTACGACTGGCTCAACCTCAATGGCCCGTGGCAATTCCGCTTCGACGGTGACCGCCGCGGCGTGGACGAAAAGTGGTTCAAGCCTGACGAGCGCGATTGGCGCGAGCAGATCATCGTGCCCTTTTGCTGGGAATCCCTCGCCGCCTGGGGCGAAGGGGATGCCGCGGGGAGCGATAATTATTATTCCACCCGCGTCTTCCGACATCCCTTGGAAGTGACCCGCGGAAACCATCGCTCCGCGGCGCGCTATGAAGTCGGTTGGTACCGCCGCTGGGTGGAAATCCCGCGACACGAGGCGTGGCAAGGCAAGCGGGTGATTCTCCACATCGGAGCGGCCGATTTTTTCACGGACTGCTGGTGCAACGGGCGGCACCTCGGATCGCACGAAGGCGGTTATACCCCGTTTGAATTTGATCTGACCGACACGCTCGACAGTGAAGGCAGAGCGTTGGTCGTCCTGCGGGTCGAGGACCCGATGGATAATTCCGAGCAGCCCGTCGGCAAACAATGGCGCTGGTACACGACGACGAGCGGGATTTGGCAAACCGTTTTTGTCGAACCTCGCAGCCCCACACACATCGCCCGGTTCAGAATCACGGGAGATATTGATTCGGGGAATGCTTCTTTTGAGGTTCATTGTGCGAAAGCCTCAGCCGATGCCACCATCGAGCTGGAGATCGAGCCACCGACTGGTCCGGTGCAGACTGCCACTTTGAGCACACAGAACGGCTCGGCCAATGGCCCGGTGAAACTGCAAACTGTTACGCTTTGGGATCCCAATTCCCCCAACCTGTACCAGGCCCGGCTTCGCCTCGTTCAGGGAGGAAAATTGGCCGATACAGTGCGCACCTATTTCGGATTGAGGAAAATTGATTTTGAAATTGCTCGCGAAAGCGGCGTGCCCACCGCGCTGCGCGTCAATAAAGTTGCCCGTTATCTGCGCGGAGCCCTTTACCAGTCGTATTATCCCGAAGGCGTCTATACGGCCGCCTCAATCGAGACCCTCAAAGACGACATCGCCTGGGCAAAAAAGTTCGGGTTTAACTTTCTGCGCATTCACATCAAGGTGGACGATCCGCTGGTGCTTTACTGGGCCGATAAGCTGGGCATCCTGTTAATGGCTGATTTTCCCAATTTTGGCGAGGGAGGCGATACGCCCCTGGGACGGCAGCGCTTCGAAACCATGATGCGCGAAACGATCGAACGAGATTTCAATCACCCTTCGATTTTTGCCTGGTGCCTTTTCAACGAAACCTGGGGATTTGGCGGGCAAACCGGATTCCTGGAGGAACTCACTTCCGCCGCGATGGCGGGTGCCGCCGCTGCCGCGGCCCTGGCAGTTCCCAAGCCGGCCAAGCCCAAGCGCCCAGCGGCAGGCGCGCGGCCAGGAATGTCGCCCCCGCAGATCTGGGTCCAGGAAATGTGGGAACTGTGCAAGCAACTCGATTCCACCCGTTTGATCGAGGACATGAGCGTCTGCCATTGGGAACACCTCGAGTACTATCTCCACTGCGATACGGATATCAATTCCTGGCACTTCTACATCAATGACTATCAAAAGGCCAAGGCGCACATCGATAAAATCGTCGGTTCTACTTTCCTGGGTTCAAGCTTCAATTACGTTCCCGGCTTCCTTCACAAAGGCCAGCCTTTGATTAATAGCGAATATGGCGGAATCGGCGCGCTGGATGGCGACAAGGATGTCAGTTGGAGCTTTAAATTTTTGACGAACGAATTGCGGCGCCATCAGCAGGTGGCGGCGTACATTTATACTGAGCTACACGACGTTGAATGGGAATATAACGGGTTCCTGAATTATGACCGCACTCCAAAGGAATTTGGATACAACCCCCGGATTATTAATGAGAGCAATACGCTGCCGATCGACGCCCCGCCGGCCCAGAGAATTGCCCCGGGTCAGGTCGCGCGCGTAGAAGTCTCCTCGTCGCACTTCTCGACCCGGCGTTATGAGAATGTGTTCCTGCACTGGGGCATGGGCGGCATAGATGCCCGTGGACATTTGCACCAGGACCTTGCTCGCGGCCGGGTGCCCATTCCCTTTCCGCATCGCCAGGTCGCTCTGGCCCATGTTTTGGAGCTGCCCATGCCCAATGAAACCATGCTCTGTCATTTGTTGTTATCCGCGGTCACCTCGGAAGGACAGACCATTGCGGAGAATTTCGTCCATTTTCATGTCGCCGCCGGCTACCCACCGGACCGGGAAGAAACGCCGCGCGCACTGGTCCTGCGCGGCGCCCCCGCCAACTGGGCGCAAGCCGAATGGAGCGGCGGCAGCGCCGACCGCGACAAGGAGCGGGCCGAAGATTGTGCCTATGGTTTTGGCGACGGCTATTTTGAATGGGTGCTGCCCTTGGCTGGCGCGGACCTTACCAAGGCCCATCGGGTTCGGATTTTGTGCGAGGTCTCCTCCCGTCGCGTGGATGCGCCCCAAACTGATGAAGACACTTTCCCCACCACGCTGCGGATGAGCTTGAATGGTGTCAAAGTCTATGAAGCAACGATTCGCAATCATCCGCATGATTCCCGAGGGGTCCTGAGCTATTTGCGCGGCGGTGTCGGTGCTTACGGATACCCTGCCTACGCGATTGCCGAAGGCGAGCTGTTGCGCGAAATTATAAAATCGACGGTCGCCGATTCCCTGCGCTTGCGCTGCGCGGTTCCAGCGGAGGCCCTCGCGCGCGGTGGTTTAACGGTCTACGGCGCCGAGTGCGGCCGATTTCCCGTCTGCCCGACCGTGATTATCGAGTGGTGAGGCCGGCCAGCGCCAAGGCCCGTTGGTAATCCTCCGGCCGATCGAGGTCCAGTTCCAGGCCGGAATCTTCACAGTCAAATCGGCATACTTCACCCGCACTGAGGAATTCCTTAAGCGTCTCGGCCTGGCTGGTAGCCAAAGCTTGGAAAACAGGCTTGGGCAGCACAACCGGATGCGCGGCCTTGCCTCTGTAAGCCGGTTGGCAGACCTGGCCGGAATGGTTCGCGGCAAAAGCGAGCAAGCCGGTGAGCGTCTCCAGTCTCAAGTGTGGTTGGTCCCCTAACACGATCGCCCAATGCGTGAGGTCGGGCACCCATCCTCGCCATCCGGCGCCGCACTGGATTGAGCTGAACATGCCGCGTTCCGGCATCGGATTCTCAATGATGTTCTCGGCGGCAAAACAGAGACGGGAAAGTTCCGCGCCTAAGGTGTCGTCCCTGTTGGCGCAAACCACGGCAATTTGGCGGGCACCTAAAGTACGCCATTGGTGAAGCAAGTGGCCGAGAATTGAAGTTCCTGCCCAGGGAAGCAACAGCTTGGGCTGCCCCATTCGGCTGGACCGGCCAGCAGCTAGCAGCAGGACACCAAACATTGGCCTGGATTCGTCTCGCACGTGGATCAGACTAGTACCAGCGCCGCACCGACATTAGAGCGTGTTTTAAAACCTCGGCTTGGGCGGGGGCACCTGGGTTTTGGAGTCCCGCCTTCAGGCGGGCCGGTGCCAAATCGCCAAAAGGCGGGACTCCAAACCGAATCTTAAAAAACGCTCTTAGAGCCCCCCAGGCTATTTTCATCGGTTGCGCAATCCCGTCCGTACTGGCCATCTGACAAGGTTGAAAACTTGATAACGTGATAACTTGATAACCAATTTAAACCTTACCGCGTAATCCAGCCGCCACCCAAGACCAGATCGTCCTGGTAAAAGACGGCGGCCTGGCCCGGAGTGATGGCGCGCTGAGGCTCGTGTAATTTCACCTGGACTTTATCGCCGGGCAAAGGGGTCAGCAGCGCTCCCGTTCCGGGATGGTTGTAACGGATTTTCACCGTGGCCTCGGTCGGTTCACTGAGCCGATCGAAGGGGATGAAGTTGCAGCGGTCGGCCGCAAACTCGTCTCGATCTAAAGCCGAATCGTCTGCGACGATGACGCGGTTTGTGGCCGGATCAAGTTCGACGACATACAAAGGCTTCGGTGACGAAATGCCCAGGCCTTTGCGTTGGCCGATGGTGTAGAATTCAATGCCCTCGTGATATCCCAGGACTCGCCCGGTGAGATCCACAATCTCGCCCTGGTGCTTTTCGGCCAGGCGCGCCTGCTGCAGGAATCGGCCGTAGTCGTTGTCCGGCACGAAACAAATTTCCATGCTTTCCGGTTTATCGGCGGTTTTTAATTGGCAATGTCGCGCCACCTCGCGTGTGTCAGCTTTGGTCTTCTCGCCCAGCGGAAACATCGCCCGGGCCAGCTGAGCCTGGCGCAGCGAGAACAGAAAGTAACTTTGGTCCTTGCGCGGGTCTCGTCCGCGACGCAACAACACGCGGGAGCCGTCGGGGGAGGGCTCGACCCGCGCGAAGTGGCCGGTGGCAATGTACTGCGCCCCGAGTTGGTCCGCCCGGTTAATCAGGCGTCCAAATTTCAGGTTCTGATTGCACATGACACACGGGTTGGGCGTGCGGCCGGATTTGTACTCGTCGGCAAAGTATTGGATCACGTGCTTTTGGAATTCCGCCGCTTCATCGATCAGGTAGTACGGAATCCCAAGCTTATGGCAAACGGCCCGGGCATCCGTCACGGCCTGCGGACCGCAGCACTTGTCTTCCGCGCGCGAAACACAGTCCTGCGGCCAGAGTTTGAGGGTGATACCGACGACGTCGTAGCCTTGTTCGAGCAAAAGCGCGGCCGTAGCGGAGGAATCGACTCCACCGCTCATGCCGACGACGACGCGTGTCTTGGTTGCAACAGCCACAAAACATGGAAGATACGCCGGAAGCACCGCCGTGTAAATTCGACAGAACGCGTCCCCCAACGTAACCGAGTGCATGGGCCAAGCTTCATGGCGGCGCCTCCCTGGCACAGCCAGCATGAACGGGGCGGGGACGTCCTCGTCCCCGGACTCTGCCTCACCGAGTTTGGAGCCCTGGCACGAGTCGCCCCCCCACCCCGTAGGGTCTTTCGCCACCGCGGTTTAAGGAAAGCTGCGAAAAGCTCAAGGCGTGCTACTGTTCACGTGATGAACGACAGCAGCACTGAACGGCGTTTGACATTGCAAACCACCATAGCACTGGTGTGCGGCGGACTTTTAGGCTGGCTCGCCGCGATGGGTTGCTCCTCGGCCACGACGAAAAAGGAGCCGGATTTCAAACTAATGGCTCAGGCCTGGAATACCATCCAAAGCCAATATGTAAATCGCTCGACCATCCAGTCCGAGGAACTGACCTACGGCGCCATCAGCGGCATGGTGGATGCCCTCGGTGACACTGGCCACAGCACGTTCTTGACTCCGGCAATGGTCAAGGATCTCAAGAATATGGAGCGCGGGGAATTTAAGGGCATCGGCATTGAAATTCAGATTAAAGGGCCTCACGTGGTGGTGGTCGCCCCCATCGACGGCTCTCCAGCCGAGCGAGCCGGGCTCCGCGCGGGCGACATTATTCTCCGGGTGTCGGGCCAGGACGTCACCGACTGGCCTCTGGCCCGAGTTGCCGAACGGATCAGCGGCCGGACCGGCACCAAGGTCAATTTGACCGTTCAAGATCCGCATAACGGCAAGACCCGCCAGGTTGCTGTCGTTCGCGCGTCGGTCAAGATGCATGAAGTAACCTGGCAAAAGATCCCAGGCACCTCCTTCGCTCATCTGCGGGTGGCCAGTTTCGACAATGGCGTGACCAAGGATTTGCGCGCCGCGTTACAGGAAATCAAGGAACAGGATCTCAAAGGCGTCATCCTTGACCTGCGAAATAACCCCGGCGGCCTGCTGGACGAAGCCGTTGGAGTGGCTAGTCAATTCCTGGGTGATGGAGTCGTTCTTCAGGCCAAGGACGCCAAAGGCAAGCTCTCGCCTGTGCCGGTTGAGAAGGGCGGAATTGCCACTAATACGGCAGTCGTGGTTTTGATTAACGAAGGCTCGGCGAGCGCAGCCGAAATCGTCGCCGGCGCGCTGCAAGACAACCACCGCGCGGATCTGGTCGGTCGGACCACGTTTGGAACCGGAACCGTTTTGCAGGAATTCAGATTGTCCGATGGTTCGGCGCTGTTACTGGCCGTCGAGGAATGGCTCACGCCCAAAGGCCAATCCTTTTGGCACAAAGGCGTGACTCCGGATTTCCCGGTGGCGCTGCCGGCTGATAAAAGCCCGATCTTCCCAAGCGCAGAACGGACCATGAGTTCCGAAGAACTGCAATCCAGTGACGACCGGCAACTGCTCGATGCGCTCAGGCTCGTCAGCCGCACGGACAAATCCGAAAGCATCACCGCGGTGCGCAAACCAAACGGCTGAAGCCTGCGAAGCACCTGAAGAACTTCGCGCCTAATCGCTCATGCATTCAATATGCCCGGGGGTGGGGTGGGGACGTCTCGTCCCTAGAAGCTGAAGCTGTGGGGCTTCCCCGGTCGCTTGGCTGGGACCGGGGCCGCCGCTGACTCGAATCTTCTGGGATTTCCCGTACTCGCCCCGAATCTGCGGGATCCATCTGCGGTGGCCTCGAATCTGTGGTGTCCAAATCCCCTTCCATCTGCGGTCGCCCCGAATCTGCGGGGTCCGCAGATCTATTTACTTACTCGTTCGCAGCAGCAGCAAAGGGCGCATGCCTTTTGCGGCAGGCTTACATCACTTCTGAACGTACTTGAATTGATCTTTGATAAAGGTCTTGTAGTAGGCGTCCTTGCGCGGGGCGCCTAGCAAGCCCGTGTATCGGAAACGGGGCACTTTCTGAAAGGTCAGCGTACCGCCGTCCCGCAGTTTGAGATGGAGGGTGTGAGCGAGGTCGTCATACGCAATTGACTCGAACAAGTCAGCATCTACGGCCACAAGCTTGGCCTGGTGAGAAACAGGATCCATAGGCTTTAAGATTAAGAGGCTTCATCCCTTATATAATGCATAGCGAAGCTGCTGTCGAGCGACGCGCCTGGAGCTCCTGGAGCTTGGAGGATTGGAATGGAGCGTGAGACAGAATTTTTCGGGGACCTCTCATTAACACCCTGCTTCAACGACGCTTCAGCGGGGTGTACGGACGTGATTCGGTTATAAAGGCCGGAACGTTTTGTAGATGCCAAGACGCACAGTACCAACGATATATTGACACCGTATGAGACGCTTGATAAGAATTGGTCGTCGATTCGAGTCGGGAGTTAAGGGCAGGCCGGGTTTGCCGATGCTGGCTCCAACGAAATTGGCTGCCGCAACCTTGGTGCTCCTCACAGGCTTAAGTCCAGTGAAGCTTCGAGGCGCCGAGGACGGAATTGCTTTGGCTATCATCTACGACACTTCCGGCAGCATGAAGGAATCCGTACCGGATGCCACGGGAGGTTTCGCTCCAAAATACATCATCGCCAACCGGGCATTGCGCGAGGTTACGCGCCAACTCCAGGCGGCTACTAGTAACGCTACCCAAAGAACCGCGCGGAATATCCAGGCCGGCTTGTTCACTTTCCAAGGCGACCAGGCGCACGAGGTCGTCAAGCTGGGGCCCCTTGACCCGGCGGCTTTGGAAAACTGGGCGGCGCATTTTTCCAGACCGCATGGCAATACTCCTCTGGGAAACGCCCTCAGTACTGCTGCTCACGCGGTAATGAAGTCGCCGCTCTCGCGCAAGCACGTCCTGGTCATCACCGATGGAATCAATACGGCCGGACCGCCGCCCCAAACCGTCCTGCCTCAACTCAAAGAGCTTGCCGGAAAGGAAGGCGCGACATTTTCGGTTCACTTTGTGGCCTTCGATGTCGATGCCCGCCAATTTGCCGCCGTGAAACGGCTCGGCGCCACGGTCGTCGGCGCGGCCGACGAAAAGCAATTGAATTCCCAACTCCAGTTCATTCTGCAACAAAAAATCCTCCTGGAAGACGAGGAACCACCCAAAACCCACTAACCCAAAACCGTTATGTTTCGAGCAATCAAACGACTGTTCATCTGGATGGGCCTCATGGCCGAAAAGGCGACCGAGACCGACGCAATCAACCAGGCGGTAGTCGAACGCGGTATTCGCGATTCCAAAGCCAAGGCTGACAAAGCACATTACGCCAATGGCCAACTTGCCGGCCAGATCGCCCTGTTGCGGGACCAAATTAAACGCCAGGATCGTCAACGGCAGGAACTCCAGAGCCTGCTTCAGGCCGCCGCGGCCGCCAATGATGAGGCCAACGGCGCGCATTACGCCGAGGAATTGGCCGCCCTCGAATCGGATCTAAACGACAATAAGGCTCAAGCCGACAGCCTGGAACAGCTTTACAAGCAGAACACGGAGATCATTGCCGAAAGTTTGCGCGAGATTCAGCGGTTCCAACGTGAATTCGAGGCGGTGAAAGCCAAGGTTGCTATTGGCCGTTCGCTTGAAGGCCTGGCCGGCATGATGAAAAGCTCGATCACCGAACTGCAAGGCATGATGGGCGGAGAAATGGGCCAATCGATGCAACAACTCCGTCAATCCGCCGCCTCAGGCGAAGGCCAAATGCGCGCCACACTCGACCTGGCCAAGGAAATGGGTTCCGGAATATCGCGCCAACAGGAGGCGCGCAAAGCCCGCGGGGCTATGCTCTTCCAGGAATACAAAAAGAAAATGGGGATGGTGCAACCGGAGGTTGCGGCAACACCACAACCCGCCGCACCGCAACCCGAGCGGCAAAAGATCGCGGAGAAGTAGCCGCATAGGTCATCCATCGAAAGCATCATTTTATGACAACTCGAGGAAAAATTGTACTGACGATTCTGTTTCTGGGCGTAGTCGGTTTTGGCGTTTATCGCTGGTGGGATAAAATCGCCCCCAGCACCAAGAACCAGTCGCATTCCGTCAACGTCGATGAAGTGCGCAAAGCGATGCAGGCGGCCAAAGAGCCGCCCGTGGACGTGCCTTTGTTGATCGGGACCAATGCCGCCTCCCTGGTGGAACGCTCCGGGATCCCCGCGGTGACCGGGGTCAGCGACTACGCCAAAGCGACCAAGGACGGCAAGCCCGTGGTGGAGTTCCCCATCAACGTTTGGCCTGGCTGGGCCCCCATTATCGTGGCCAACGCCGGCATGGAGCCGAATGACCAGAGCGTTTTTGCCAAAAAATACGGCTTTTACGTCCGCCTCAGTATTGTCGACGACCCGGTCAAAGCGCGCGACCTCTTTGCCAGCGGCCAAAGCCAGATTCTATGGGGCACGCTCGATATGATGGCGCTGTTTGCTCCGGAATTGGTTAAGGATTCGCGCACCGTGCCAGTCGTTTGCCAGCAGATCGACTTTTCGGCTGGCGGCGACGGAGTCGTGGCCCGCGGAGAGATCCGCAATATTAATGATTTCCGGATGCAAAACGGAAAGCGGAAAAAGGTCGTGCTGGCCCAAAACTCGCCCAGCCACTACTTGATCATGTCTTTGCTGATCGATGCCGGCATCGATCCCAACGACGTCGATTTCAAATGGGCTGCTGATGCTCCGTCCGCGGCCAAGATTTTTGTGCAGGACGGCAGCTTCGACGCCTTTGTCGGATGGTCGCCCGATATCTATTCCGTCACTGAAAAGCTCAAGGGCACGCGGCTCGTGGTGACCACGGGCACGGCCAACCACCTCATTGCCGACGTCTGGGCGGTGCGCAATGATTTCTATCGCGATCATCCCGAAATTGTCTCTGGCCTGGTCCGTGGCATTTTCGATGGAATGGACCAAGTTCGCAAAGATCCGAAAACGGCCGCCAAAGCGCTCGCCATGGCGTTCAAACTGCCCGAAGAAGATTGTGGGAAAATGATCGGCAGCGACGGTGGCATTGCCGAAGGCGACGCCCACCTGACGAATTACCGCGAGAATTCGAAATTCTTCCTCGACCCCTTCAACCCGGCGAACTTCGAAGTGGTTTGGAACAGCGCTTCGACGATCTACAAATCCCTCGGTACGATTAACAACTCGGTGCCTCCCGCCAAAGTCAAAGCCAGCTCCATCCTCTCCGTCATGTCCGAGGCCTACAAAGACGTGCGCGATCTCTCGCAACCGACTTTCAAGCCGGATGCCTTAATGAAGCTCAGCGCGGAGGCCGGCGCCGGCCAGGTCCTGACCAAGGCGGTCATGATCTCTTTCGAGCCCAACAAGTCCGTGCTCAATGCTGACTACGACAACACGATCCCCGCTACCCTCGAAGAGATTGGAAAACTGGCCGGAAAATTTGGCAACGCGTATATCATCATCGAGGGCAACACCGATGCCAGCCGCAAAGGGATCGTCCCGACTGACCTGGTGCGCCAGCTCTCTTACGATCGCGCCGACGCCGTGCGCCGCGCCATTATGGAGAAATATAAGTTTGACCCGAACAAATTCAAAGTGGTCGGCAACGGTTGGGATAATCCGGTCGCGGGCTGCACCGACCCGAGTAATGCCGAGCACAACAAGAAGAACCGGCGTGTGGAAGTGAAGGTCTTCCCGCTCGAGTCGGGAGCTTAAGCGTGCTCGCCGTTCCAATCGCGAGTATCGCGCTCCTTAATGGGGCCGTGTTTCGGATCTCCGTCCGGCGGCCCCACGCCCACAGCGCTGAAGGGTGACATTCATGATTGCGATTGCCAATACTCCTGGACTCGGTTTTCTGATCTTCGCGCTGGCCTTCATCGGGCTGCTCACGCTGGTGGTGCGACTGGCCAGGCTGCGCGTCCGCGGTGAGTTGAGCCGCCCAAAGGCTCTGGGGCTTACTGCCATTTTCGTGGGGGTAGTATTGCTGGCCTGGTGGTTCGTGACGCGTGGCGAGCCCAGCCAGCGGATGGTGCAGCCCTTAATCCTGCCCAACCCGATCGAAGTGCTAAAATCTTTCGTGCCCTTGCACACCGAGCAAGGCCTGGTCCGCAGCGCGATTTATTCCTGGCTGCGGGTCACCACCGGTTTCAGCCTGGCCGCGCTGGTCGCCGTGCCGCTGGGCGTGTACATGGCCACTTTCCCTTCGGTAGCGGCATTTTTCCGCCCACTTTCGCTGACCGGGGCGTACGTGCCGATCGTGGTTTTCATCCCGCTGAGCATGACCTGGTTTGGCACCGGCGAAGCCCAAAAAATCGGGTTCCTCTTCATCGGGTGCTTCGTGGCTCTGCTGCCCCTGGTGATCAAGGATATCGCCGATGTGCCGGCGGCTTTTTTGGACGTGGCGGTGACCAAAGGCGCCTCGCAGTGGCAGCTGGTGCGGCACGTTCTCTTTCCGGTCGCCCAGGCCAACATCTGGGACCATCTCCGAGGCGTATACGGAGTGGGCTGGGGCTGGATTATCATGGCTGAAATTGTTCTGCTGCCTGAGTATGGACTGGGCGGGTTGATTGGTGTTTCCGAACGACGCAGCCATACCGAGGCCATATACGCCGTTATTATTGTGATTGTTCTGATCGCCATCGCCTGCGATCAGCTCTGGCGGATTGGCGGCGATTTGCTTTTCCCCTATCGTAAGAACGAATAGTCCTATGGCAGACCCCACTTCCAAAGAAGGCACCCCGGGGGGCCAGAGTCCTGCCACGCCAAGCCAGGCTGCGGCCGCCCTTAAAGAGACACGACCTGCCGGCACCTCCGCGCCCGCGCCCGCACGCGTGCCGGACGTCGTGGCATTTAAAAATGTCACCAAAAAATTCGGCCCGGCGCATGCCCCGAAAGTGGCCATCCAGGACATTTCTTTCGTCATCGAAGATGCGCCAAACATCGGCGAGTTGATCACCATTGTCGGTCCTTCCGGTTGCGGCAAATCCACCCTGCTACGGATCATCGCCGGACTTAAACCTCATTTTCCACCGAGCCACGGCGAAGCGCTGGTGTTCGACAAGCCGATTCTGGAAGCCGGGCCGGACCGCGGTTTGGTCGACCAAAAATACTCGTTGCTGCCGCACCTGACAGTACTGGAAAACATCGCGTTTGGTTTGAAGTTGCGCGGTGTTTCCCGCGGTGAACGCCGCGAACGCGCCCAGGCTTGGGTCAAGAAGGTCGGCCTTGAAGGTTCAGAAGATAAATATCCTTCCGAGCTGTCGGGCGGCATGCAACAGCGCGTCTCGATCGCCGCCACTCTGATTCTGGGACCGCGCATTCTCCTGATGGACGAACCGTTCGGGGCGCTCGACCCAGGCATTCGGTTGCGTATGCAGGAGCTGCTGATCCAGCTCTGGGCGGAGCAACAAGCCACCGTCTTCCTGGTCACCCATTCGGTTGAAGAGGCCGTCTATCTTGGGGACCGGGTATTCCTGATGGCGGCCAACCCGGGGAGATTGGTAGAAATAATGAAAGTTCCGCGACCGGCCGAACCGCCCGAGGAGAGCCGCCGCACGCCCTGGTTCATCAATTTTTCCCAGGCGCTCCTCAGACGGTTAGAAGAAGAATCACCGATAGCGCACGGGGTGAAAATCTAAGCCGAGGCGCAACGTTCGAAATTAATTTAACGATAAACGAGCACAACCCGCGTAATGGCAAACACCTATAGCCAAATTTATATACAGGTAGTCTTCGCACCAGAGGGTAGACAGAATCTGATTGCGCCGAAGCACCGGGAGGAGCTTCAACGCTACATGACAGGTATTGTTACGCACCAAAAACATAAGTTGATCGCGATCTACTGTATGCCCGACCACGTCCACATTTTGGTTGGATTTCGGCCATTTATGGCATTGTCCGACCTGGTTCGGGAGATCAAGGCCGATTCCTGCAACTTTATTAACCAACAGAAATGGTTCCCGGGCACATTCAATTGGCAGGAGGGTTACGGTGCTTTTTCGTACGGGCATTCACAGCTTGGTTCCATAATCAGCTACATTCGGAACCAGCAGTCCCATCATTCGAGAAAGACCTTCGAGCAGGAGTACCTCCAGTTCCTGAAAAAATTCGATGTGCCATACAATCCGAAGTACGTTTTTGAAATCAATGAACAACGGTCCTCTGATGAGCCCCGTTAGGGGCATAATATTTATAGATGGATCACCAAATAGAATCAGCAACCCCGCTAGGGGCGAAAATGTGCCACCCCATCCAAAAACACGACGTCACGATGCAATGCCGTGCCACATTTCGCCCCGCTGGGGCTTACTGTTCCTTCGACGCGGCAAACTATAAACATTGCACCCCTCTGGGGTTTGCGGTGGGATCTATGGCCTTGATTCTCTCTGCAAATCCGGACATCGCGTTGCACTGCACCTAACGACTCGCTGGGCATGGACGACCAACCCACCAATTACCACGCGGAGTTTTTCAAAAGCCCGCATCACGCGGTGTTGGCGCTCTTAACTTTGGGGGTTGGGTTCCTGAGCGCCCAGATTTTGGGCTTGATTGCGGGCCTGACCGCTTTTGTCCTGGGCTGGATTTATCTTCCTGACCTGCCCTTTTTTCGCCGCTGGGTCGACCACCGGCATAACGCCGCCAAAGAGGCGGG